>WNEZ01006473.1_pt1 | contig 10278 bp, 8 predicted proteins | sample 5400521 | NCBI WGS metagenome assembly WNEZ01 (sample SAMN13153339, study PRJNA577476) | soil metagenome | isolation source: 120 cm saprolite under Douglas fir tree site 2 hole 1 replicate 1 | place: USA:California | collected 2015-04-18
GAAATCCACTTGAGCCACACGGGAAATCCCGCGGTGGGATAGATCGCGCCGGAAGGAAAAAACAGCAGGGTGTTGAGCACGCCGAAAATCGCGCGCGGCACCAGCGGATCGTTCACCCTCACCATCACCAGAAACATGAAGCTGATCATGGCCAGCGAAGCGACCGCCAGCACGATGACCAGATAGAACAGCCGCACGGGGTCCCAGATGCGGTCGATTCCCGCGATCAGCCCGCCGATGATCGTGATGGTCAGACCGGACATGAGTCCCTTGATGGCTCCGGCGAAGTTCAGTCCGAGGATCAGCTCGGCTTTGTGGATCGGCGTAACCAGGTAGCCCTCGTGCAGGCCGCGCGCCTTGTCGTCAATAAACACGATGCCGCCGCCGATCATGGCCACCACGAAAATGGCAATCGAAATCGAGCCCGCGAGCAAATACTTGATGTACTCGATGTAGGGATAGACCTCGACGACCTGCAAATCTATGGCGCCGGCCAGGCGCGGCCTGACGACCGGCGCGTTCAGGTCGGCCTGAATCTGCTGGACACGCTCGAGCAAGCCGCTGGAAACGAAATTGTCGGTGTTGTCTTCGATGAATGCGATGCGCGGGCGATCCTGGTGCAGGACGCGGCGCGAGTAGCCGTGCGGAATGTGCACGACGGCGCGGACGAAACCCGCGCGCAGGTCCAGGACGGCGGTGGAAAGCGAATCGTATTCGACGGTGTGGAACGTCTGCGGGCCGACGGCAATGGCATTGAAGCGTTCGCGGACAATGCGCGACTGGCTGGAGCGGTCCTCATCCACCAGGGCGATGGTGATGCCTTTGATCTTTCCCCCGAACGCGTAGCCCAGCACGATGAGCTGCATCAGCGGAAAGACCATCGAGCTGACCATCAGCGCGGGGCTGCGGAAGAACTTGCGCATGTCGCGCTCGATGATGGCGGAGATGCGTTCGAAATTCAGGCCAAAGGGCATGCGTTCACTTATATAAATGACTCACGTCGTACAGCAACCCGGCGTGCGCGGTGTCGCGCAGCTGCCGGCCGGTATAGTGCAGAAACACGTCGTCCAGGGTGGTGCTCTGCACGGTCACCTTCTTCACCGTCACGCGCCTGGCCTTCGCCAGTTCCATCAGCGCGCCGACGGTGTCCGGGCCGCTGTGTGAAGCGATGTGCACCGCGCCATCCTGCTCCTTGACGTCGGCGACCTGCGCGAGGCCCCGCAGCTGCTCCACCCAGTTCGCGGGCGCGCCGGTGAATTCGGCTTCGACCACGTCTGTGCCGGGAACGTTGTCTTTCAACTGCGTCGGCGTGTCCAGGGCGGCGAGTTTTCCGTGGTCCACAATGGCAATGCGGTCGCACAGCTTGTCGGCCTCGTCCATATAATGCGTCGTTAGGAGGATGGTCAGGTCGGACTGCTGCTTCAGCTTGGCGATCATTTCCCACACGTTGGAGCGGGAAACCGGATCCAGGCCCGTGGTGGGCTCGTCGAGAAACAAAATCTTCGGCGAGTGCACCAGTCCGCGCGCGATTTCCAGGCGGCGCCGCATGCCGCCGGAGAAATTCCGCACGAGCTGGCCCGCGAATTTCTCGAGGTCCACCGCAGCGAGCAGTTCATCGGCGAGCGGTCCGCGCCGCGCCGCGGGCACGCCGTAGAGCTTGGCATGAATCGTCAGGTTTTCGCGGGCGGTCAGCTCCGGGTCGGAGGTGAGCGCCTGGGGGATGACGCCGATGGCGTGGCGTACGCCGTCGGCATCGGCATTGATGTCGTGTCCGGCGATGCGCGCCGTGCCGGAGGTCGCCGGCGTCAGCGTGGTCAGCATGCGGATCAGCGTCGTTTTGCCGGCGCCGTTCGGCCCCAGCAAGCCGAAGATTTCTCCGGCGCTAACCGTGAAACTGATCTCGTTTACGGCCACCAGTTCGCCGAAGCGTTTCGTCAGGTGCTCGACTTCAATCGCGTTTGTCGTTGCGTTCGCAGGCGCATTCATGGAAAAGCGTTCTTTCAGCGCGAGAACCAGCCCTTCTTCGGCGGAGGCGGCAGAAGGACGGTGGCCGTCATCCCCGCAAACAACCGGCGGCCGGGGTTGGGCACGGCAACTTTAATCGCAAAGGATTTGATGTCCCGCTTGGTTCTGCTGACGTCGCGCTGCGTGGCGAAGTCCGACTCGACGCCCTTGAAGAATACCTTGCCTTCGATGACGTCTCCCGACGGCAGGCGCACGCGCAGCACCTGGCCGAATTGAATCAGGTCAATGTAGGACTCTTCGACGTCGGCGCGCACCCACAGATGATCCACATCAATAACCGTGATGATGGGCGCTCCCGGCTGGATGACTTCGCCCTGCCGCACCACGCGCACGGAAACAATCCCGTCCAGCGGGGCATAGATTTTCGTGTAGCTGAGCCGCGTCTCCGCTTCGTCTTTTGCCGCGCGCGCCTGCTGCAGCAGCGCCCGCGTGGACGCCACGGCGCTCTGCTGCACCTCCACCTGCTTGCGGTTCGCGCGCGCCACATCGAGAGCCGCAGCCTGTGCTCGTACCTGGTCCTCGAGCGATTTCACCGTGGCTTGCGAAGACTTGAGCGCCGCCTCGGCGTGGTCGCGATCCTGCACCGGAGATACGCCGCCCTGGACCAACCCCACGGCACGCTTATAGTCCTGTTCGTTCCTGAGCAGATCCGCGTGCGCGGATTCAAGCTGGGCTTTCGTCGCGGTGAGCGTGGCCTCGACGCGGGTCAGGTCGGCTCCCGTCTGCTCGTCGGTCCAACCTTCGGTCCGGTGCGCTTGCGTGACCTGCGCTTCCAGGCTGCGGATGCTGGCGGCGGTGGAATCGCGTTGTGCCGCGAGTTCCGCGGTGTCCAGTTCGGCAACGAGCTGCCCCGCTTTGACCTCGGCGCCTTCTCCCACCAGGAGGCGTTCGATCCGGCCGGTGATTCTCGCGCTCACGATAACTTCGTTGCCGTCCACCACGCCGGTCAGCGGGATGTCGGAACCTTTCGGCACGGTGACGATGTACAGCACCAGAGCGACCAGGAACACGGCTCCGAGAAACATGAAGAAACGGGAGATATTCATTCCAGCCTCATCTGAGCCTCGAAACCCGCAGGCGCGAATCCTTTAGTCTAACCTGAAAGCCATACAATTTCTGTACGCACCGGCTCGAAGAAACTTTCGTTCCGGACGGCCCGGGTGCGTCAGACTGCGGTAATTCGCTCCGCAGGACGGCGGTTCTTCCGGACCTGTCTCGATCCAAGGGGGAGGGGAGAGCCTACCCATCCAGCGCGCCGCCGGCGCCGGGCGGAAGCTCGATGGCGTATTTGGTGCGGGACTTTTCTTTGTGCTGCTCGAGGGCCAGCTCGATGAGGCGGTCTACTAACTCGCGGTAACTGACGCCGCTCGCTTCCCACATCTTCGGGTACATGCTGATGGAAGTGAAGCCGGGGATGGTGTTGACCTCGTTGAGGTAGATTTTGCGGCTGCGTTGTTCGAGGAAGAAATCCACCCGCGCCATGCCGCCCAGCTCCAGCACGCGGAACGCGCGAACGGCGTACTCCTGGAAGCGCTGCGTCTGTGCGGCGGAGAGTTTCGCGGGAATGTCGGTCCGTGTGCCCTCCTCCAGATACTTGGCAGTGTAGTCGTAGAATTCGCGGTGCGGCATGATCTCGCCGGGGACCGACGCGCGCGGGTCGTCGTTGCCCAGCACGGAGACTTCGATTTCTCGCCCCCGGATGGCCCGCTCGACCATGATTTTCTGGGCGAACTCGGCGGCAAGGTCGAGTGCCGGACCGAACTCCCCGGCGGTGTGGACTTTCGTCATCCCCACGGAAGAACCGAGCGTGGCCGGTTTGACGAACACCGGGTAGCGGAATTTCTTTTCCACCTCGCGGCGGACCTTCGCGGGGCCGCGCTCCCAGTCGCGCCGCGTCACGGCAATCCATGGAACTACCGGGATCTTCGCTTCCTTGCAAAGACGCTTCTGGACGTCCTTGTCCATGCCGATGGCTGAACCGAGCACGCCCGCCCCGACGTAAGGCAATCCGGCCAGCTCCAGCAGACCCTGGACCGTGCCGTCTTCCCCGAACGTGCCGTGGAGCACCGGAAACACCACGTCCACACGCAGCGAGCCCGCGCGGCTCCCGTCAAGCGGCATCAGCGCCGAAGCGTTGGGGTCGGCGGGCAGCACCATGCGCTGGCCGCTCTTGAGCACTTCGGGCAGCATCTTCGTCGCGCCTGTGCCGACGAGCCACTGGCCGTCCTTGCTGATGCCGATGGGCACCGTTTCGTACTTTTCGGGATCGAGGCTGCGAATTACGGTCGCTGCCGAAGCCAGCGACACTTCATGCTCGCCGGAGCGCCCGCCGAACAGCACGCCTACGCGCAGCCGTTTTTTCTCCGTTGTCATTGCTTTGGCCGCTATAGAATTTTTTTACCCAGGCTGGACAGCACCAATTCTACTCCCAGAAGCGCGGTTGTGTTGTGCTCATCAATGACGGGGTTGATTTCGACGATTTCCAGCGACACCATGGCTTTGCTGTCGCAAATCATTTCCATGGCCAGGTGCGCCTCGCGGTAGGTGACGCCGCCGCGCACGGGAGTGCCGACTCCCGGCGCGTCCGTGGGGTCCACAAAGTCCATGTCCAGGCTGACGGCAATTCCATCGGTCTCGTCGGAGGCAACCCGCAGCGCCTCGCTCATCACCTCGCGCATGCCGCGCTCGTCAATGTCGCGCATGGTGAAGACGTGCGCGCCGGACTCTTTCACCAGGCGTTTTTCCTTGGGGTCCAGTTCGCGCACGCCCACCAGGGCGACATTGCGCGGCTCGACTTTGGGCTTGAAACCTAGCAACTCGACCAGCTCCGGCGCGCCGTAACCCATCACCGAGGCCAGCGGCATCCCGTGGACGTTCCCCGAAGGCGAGCTTTCCGGAGTGTTCATGTCGCCGTGCGCGTCGAGCCACACGTAGCCGATGCGCTTCTGCCGTGTGCGGTACGCCCCGGAAACACCCGACACCACGCCGACGGCGATGGAGTGGTCGCCGCCCAGCACTACCGGCAGGAATCCTTCATCCAGGGTCTTTTGCACCAACTCGGCAAGGCCGCGGCAGGTTTCGGCGATTTCGTTGAGATACTTGGCGCGCTTTTCGCCGTAGGGCTGCTCCTCAGGCTGCTTGACGAAAATGTTGCCGATGTCTTCGACCTGATGGCCGAGTTGCTTGATGCGCGCCTGCAATCCCGCGACGCGCAGCGCCGATGGGCCCATGTCCACCCCGCGGCGGCTCTGGCCCAGGTCCATCGGCACTCCGATGATGCGCACTTTTTGCGGCATGGTTTGATGACTGGTGACTGGTGACTAGTGACTAGTGACCGGTGACTAGTGACTCGCCGAACTAGGTCTTGCTTCCAGTCGGTTTCGGAGCGATCGTCCAATCGCATTAATCAACCGGCCGACAGAATCACATTCATCATTTACGTTGCGGAACTCTTCTTCGGTGATTCGTCCCAGGTCGCTGCCGAGATACATGAAGTAGCGAGTCTCTTCTAGCTCGCCTCGGGCGATTTGGAGGCAGCGCAAAAACTCCTTAGTTGTTCCTCGTCCAAATCCCTCAGCAATATTGGCCGCAACTGAAGAAGCTGACCGCCGAACCTGCGAGACGATCCCAAACTGATCCGATTTCGGGAACCGCTCGGTCATTTTGAAGACAACCAACACGAGCTCGTGCGCCTTTTGCCAAACCTGCAATTCACGATAGGTCTTGACTTTCACCAGTCACCAGTCACCAATCACTAGTCACTAAGGGTATACGCGATAAATCATGCGAGGGAAGGGAATCACTTCCCGGATGTGCTCGGTTCCGCAAATCCACGCCACGGTGCGTTCGAGGCCCAGGCCAAAGCCGGCGTGCGGCACGCTGCCGTAGCGGCGCAGGTCGAGGTACCACCGGAAAGCTTCTTCCGGCAGCTTGTTTTCGCGAATGCGTTTGAGCAGCAAATCGTAGTCCGCGACGCGCTCGCCGCCGCCGATGATTTCGCCGTAGCCTTCCGGCGCAAGCATATCGAATCCCAAGGCGAGGTCGGGCCGCTGGGGGTCGGGTTGCATGTAGAACGCTTTGATCGCTGCGGGGTAGCGATGCACCATCACGGGCCGGTCGTATTCGCTCGACAGGATGGTTTCTTCGTCGCCGCCAAAATCGTCGCCCCACTTCGCGGGGTTGCCGCGTTTCTGGAGGATTTGAATGGCCTCGTCGTAGCTGACCCGCGGAAAGGGCGGCTTCACGCTGGCGAGTTTGCCGGGCTCGCGCTTGAGTGTTTCCAACTCGCGAACGCGGTTTTTCAGCACCGATTGCACCATGTGGCTCACCAGGCCTTCCCCCAGCTCCATCATGTCGGCCAGGCGCGCGTAGGCGGCTTCGGGCTCCAGCATCCAGAATTCGGTCAGGTGGCGGCGCGTCTTGGATTTTTCGGCGCGGAACGTCGGCCCAAACGTATACACCTTGCCGAGGGCCATCGCCGTCGCTTCGACGTACAGCTGACCAGATTGCGTGAGGTATGCCTTCTTGTCGTCAATGTACTGCACTTCAAACAGCGACGTGGTGCCCTCGCAGGCGGCCGGCGTGAAAATGGGCGCCTCGGTGAGGGTGTACCCCCGCCCGTCCATGAACTCGTGCGCGGCGCGAACCGCTTCGGCGCGGATGCGCAGGATGGCGGCCTGGCGGGGCGTGCGGATCCACAAGTGCCTGTGGTCGAGCAGAAAATCAACGCCGTGCTCTTTGAGTTGGATGGGATAGGGATCGTCTTCAGCCACGCGTTGCACCACTTCGATCCCCGTGATGCCGATTTCACAGCCGCCCGGCGCGCGCTGCTCCGCGCGGATTTTTCCCGTGACGATGACGCTGGACTCCTGCGTCAACCCGCGAAGCTGCTCAAATGCCGCGGGGTGCTCCTTCTGCGAGACCACGCCCTGTATGATTCCCGTGCCATCCCGGAAAATGGGAAACAGCAGTTTTCCCGATTCGCGCAGGTTGTAGAGCCAGCCGCGGAGGGTGACCTCCTGCCCGGCGTGCTCGGCCGCGTTTTCGATGGCGACAACGTTCATCGAGCCTTTCTGTTAAGTCCTTCGAATTTGTCGAACACCCCGCGTGCTGCGGCCAGCGTATTGGTCACCGCTCCCGCGTCCGGGTAGCCCGAAGCGCTGGACGGCAGCTCCTTGAGCTCCAGCACCAGAGGCAGGTCGCCGGCCGGGGCCCCGCGCAGCAGTTTCAGCGCTGCGTTCCAGTCAATCGTGCCGGCATAGGGGAGCAGGTGCTCGTCCTTTTCGCCGTGATTGTCGTGGACGTGCGTTGTGGCGGTGAGCTCGCGCATCACTTCAAAGCTTTTCGCCACGCGCTCTTCCGGGGGCCCTTCTTCCAGGTTGGCGTGGCCCACGTCGAAGCACAATTTCAGTCCGGTGAGGCGCGTTTCTTCGATGAAGGCGCGAAGCGTCGAGGGCGCGCCCATTTCGTTTGTGGTGTTTTCCAGCGCGATTGTGACGCCGCGCTGCTTGGCGAAAATCACCAGATGTTCGAGCGAGCTGAACGCGGCGTCGCGCGTGCGGGCGTCCAGGGTTTCGCGCGGAGCGCCCAGATGCTGCACCAGAAATGGAAACGGCGCTTTCTCGGCAAGATCGAGCGCGCGTTTGATCTCATCCACGGCGTCAATGCGCCGGACGCGCTCAGGGTCGCACAGCGAAAGCGGAACGCCGCTCTCGCGCCCGGGGAGGAAGTCGCGCCCCGTGGGCGAATGGAACGAATGAAGTGTGAGATTGTTTGCGGCGAGAGCGCCGGCCAGCTCGCGCACATCCGTCGCCGAATCGTAATCGAAATGGTTTCGCGCGCCGTAGAGCTCGATGGCGGTAAACTCCGCCCCGGCGATTTCTCCGAGAAGCGGCGCCGTCAGCTTGCGATTGGCAAAGATGTATGTGGAAAGGACCCGTTGCATGGGGGCGGTCAGTATCCTTTGGCGGAGCCTTCATCGCGAGGGTCGGCCGCGCCGAGCCGCTCGCCCGTGCGCGGATCAATGCCAATCGCGTTCACCAGTCCGAGATGACCGCGCCGGGTGACCTTGTGGCCGCGCGCTTCGAGTGCTTTGACAAGTTCGTCCGGGAACGATTCCTCGAGGAAAAGAGTGTCCGGCAGCCACTGGTGATGGAACCGGGGCGCATTGATGGCCGCCTGCGCTTCCATGCCCAGCCGCATCCAGTCCAGAACGCTCAGCAGCGTCACGGAAATAATTGTGGGTCCCCCGGGAGAGCCGGTGACGAAGCTCAGCTTGCCGTTGCGCAGCAGAATCGTCGGGGTCATCGAGCTGAGCGGGCGCTTGCCGGGGGCGATGGCGTTCGCCTCCGACTGAATCAGGCCAAACAGCTTGTTGGGCACGCCGGGCTGAGTGGTGAAGTCGTCCATCTCGTCATTCAGCAGAAAACCCGCCGAGCAGGTCACACCCGAGCCGTAGCTGTTGTTCAGCGTATAGGTAGTGGCGACAGCGTTTCCCGCGGCGTCCACGACGGAATAGTGCGTGGTGTTGTTGCCCTCGGTTGGGCTGACCGCGATGCGCTCCGGCGAAGCGTCCCGCGCCAGTCCACCGCCGCTGCCGCCGGCGGCAGGAGCGTCAAACGGCGCGGGATTGCCCGCGCGCACCGTCTGGCTTGACGAAGCATGCAACGCGTCAATGCTCGCAAATAGTTCACGGGCGTAACGCGGGTCGGTGAGTCCCTGGACGGGGACGTGCGCGAAATCCGGATCGGCAAGATAGGCCGCGCGATCCGCGAACACCCGCCGCATTGTTTCCGCGACCATGTGCACCGACGGCGCGTCATCCCACGACTTCAGCGGAACGCCGTTCAGCATATTCAGCGCTTCGATCATGGCCACGCCGCCGGAGCTTGGCGGTGGACTGCTGATGACCTCCCACCGCGCATCGCCTGCCTGGTAGCTCGCGCGCAGAGGCTCTCGCACCTTGACTTTGTAATTGGCGAGGTCCTCGAGCGTGATCGGTCCATTCATCCGTTCCATCTCGCTCGCGAGCTTCCGAGCGGTTTCGCCCCGGTAGAACTCCGCGCTTCCGCGGTGCGCGATGCGCTTGAGCGTTGCGGCAAGCTCCGGCTGGCGCAGGATTTCGCCCGGCTGGTACAACGCCCCGTCTTTCAGAAAGATTCTCTTGCTCATGGGAAACCGCTCGAGCAGGCTGCGGTGGGCCGCCAGTTCGCGCGCCAGCTTTTCGCTGACCGGGAAACCCTGCTCGGCCAGGCGGATCGCGGGCGCCATCACCTGCGCAAGCGTCAGCTTGCCGTACTTCTTCAGCGCCGACTCAAGCCCCGCCACCGTCCCCGGGACGCCCACCGAGCGGTAGCCAATCGTTGCCGCATCGCCGTCGAGCGTGCCGTCGGGGAGGATGTACATGTCGCGCGAGGAATGGCCGGGCGCGACTTCGCGGAAATCAAGAAATGTCGTGCGCCCGTCACGCAGCCGCACCAGCATAAACCCGCCACCGCCCAGGTTTCCGGCTCTTGGCCCGACCACCGCCAGAGCAAAACCCACGGCCACGGCTGCGTCCACGGCATTCCCGCCTTTTTTGAGGATTTCGACTCCCGCCGCGGAGGCCAGAGGCTCGTCGGAAGCCACCATGGCTTTGGCGCCGCGCACGGCGTGTGCGGGCCAAGCCGCCCGAGGTATCGCCGGCTTCGGCGCATTCAGTTCGCTCCCCGTTTGGCCGCGGGAAGCTGCCGGCCAGAACGAAGCTGCGCAAATCAGGATTGCCAGTGCTGTGATTTTCGAACGCATGGGAAACAATTGACTGTAAGCGAATCGCCCGAGGGCGTCAAGGCGAGGCGGTATTTGGTGTGAGCTATTTGATTTCAACTGCCCGGTCGAGCGAATCCACGAGTTCCTTCCAGTAATCATCACCGGCCAGAGGAGCAAATATCATTACTGTGTAGGCGTTGTAGCCCCTCTTCATCATGAGCATGACCATCCGCGACGGCTTGCCGTCCACTCCGCTCAGGGCGTATTCGAAAATCATACGGCGCGCTGCTTGACCGTTCACATCCAAGCTGTCCTGGCCGACCAGCTTGAAGCGCGCTCCTTTGACAAGACCAAACATCGTAACGCCCGCTAGTTGGTCCAGCGTTTGTTGCGGAGAACTGAACTGCACCCGGAAGGTTGCATAAGCCCCGTTATTGGGTTGCTGCAGGGCGCAATAATTCGCGATGGGTGCTTGCGCTTGCACCCATCGGCCGGGCAAGCGCAGCG
>WNEZ01012544.1_pt1 | contig 10277 bp, 12 predicted proteins | sample 5400521 | NCBI WGS metagenome assembly WNEZ01 (sample SAMN13153339, study PRJNA577476) | soil metagenome | isolation source: 120 cm saprolite under Douglas fir tree site 2 hole 1 replicate 1 | place: USA:California | collected 2015-04-18
CGTGCGTCTGTGGTGCCCTGCTGACCGATCACGGCAGCGAGGGATCGCCGATTACCTATGATGCCAGCACAGGCAAGTACCGCCTTGAGGTTTCGCCCCGATATCGTTGTCGAGGACGTGAGATGCCTCATGTGCGGTGGCCAGGGTATTGGGGTCAGGGATCGGATGTGTACCTGCGGATCCGTAGAGCGCTGGGCTGCGGTGAAAGACTCACCTGTTTACAGAGATGAACACAACGGGTTGCTCATGTTAAAGGGACGCGAGCAGTCCGACGGGCTGACGCCGCACTATGCAATCTGGTATTGCCCTGTATGCGGTGGCCGGATGGACGAGGCTGCTTATGTTGACGAGGTCTAACCGCACGCCCCACCCGGACGCGCGTGAAGCGTCGCACCTCTTCTCATCATCGCAGTCGCGCGCCGGTGGGCGTGAACGTTAGGCGCTGGGACGCCATGCCACGCGATCTACCAGAGGTTGATTGGAAAGCCTGCCGTAAATTGCAAGCGGTGGCCTTGGAGCGCTTTTGTGAGCGGATAGTCAATGAGATCGGAACTATTGCCTCGAACAATTCAACCTCGTACCACACGCGTTATCTCGATCTGTATAAGCTGATCGAGCGGCGCGACGACGAAATTGCGCGAGCGTTTAACGACCCCAAGCGGTCCAACATAGTCCTTCAGCTTGTCGCTATTGTTTCTCATGGTCTTCTAACGCAAGATGAACTGCAATCCTTATCTCCCGAGATCCGCGAGACCGTGGAGTCGTTGTCAAAACCTGCTAGGAGCACACGTGGACGCAATCGCGCCTAACCGCGCGTATATGGACTCCTCCCGCGGCACAAGAGAAACGCCGTAGGTAACGGGGCAACGCGGGAATCGGTTGCAGTCGTATATCCGGCATCTTGAGTGAGCATCTTGGTGCTCGTGCCGACATGGAATCTGCGCACGGGTAGCCACACGTTCTGAGCGATCGAGCATCGATCAGCAGAGTTATCGGCTTGGTCCCGTGCCGGTCCGACCGTTGTTGCCATGAGGGCGGTGTTTCTCTTCGCAAACCGTGGTGAAGAAAGGTTCGACTAGGCGCTGAGTACTTCAGTGGATCGGCACGGTGTGCGGGTGGCCTGATAGTTTTCCTGTTTCACCCACACGGCCCAGGCGATGCGAGCGAGCTTGTTGGCGAGCGCACATGCGGCCTTGTTGTGATTGGTGCGGCTCTGCACCGCCAGAGCCCAGCTCCTGAGTCGATCGATGGAGCGGCCTGCGCGATGCGCCACCGTCGCCGCGCGCAGCACCGAACGCGCGCCGTGAGTAAGGAGCATGCGGATGTAGCGATCTCCGCGCTTGGAGATGCGCCCCAGGTAGCGGCTGTTGCCCGAGGAAAACTCCCGAGGGGTGAGGCCGAGGAAGCTTGAGTAGCGTCGCCCTGAAGCGAAACTTCTGGGATCGCTCACCGCGGCCACCATGGCGGTGCTGGTCAGAAGCCCGATGCCCGGCACGCTTTGCAGGACCTGGCAAGCCGGACTGTGCTTGGCGATCTGGGACAAGGCCTGCTCCAGCTGCCCGATCCTCGCCTCCATCAGGCGAATCTCATCGATCATCAGACGCATCGAGGGCCGCAGCAGCTCAGGCAGGCCCGAGTGAGGATCGGCCAGATATCGGGCCATGCACGCCAGACCCGTGGCAGCGCCTTCGGGCACCACCAACCCGAACTCGCGGCAGAAACCTCTGAGCGTATTGATGCGGCGCGTGCGCGTGCTCATCCACCCCGAGCGGGTGCGGTGCAATGCCTGCAGCGCTTGCTGTTCGATCGACTTCACCGCTACCGGACGGATGTCGTTGGCACGCGCAGCCTCAAGGAGCGCCTGCGCATCGGCCGCGTCGGTCTTGTTCCTCTTTACATAGGCGCGCACGTACTGCGCCGGGAGTAAGCGCACCTGGATGCCTCGCGCTCGAAGCGTTCTTGCCCAGTGGTGCGCCGAGCCGCAAGCCTCCATCACAACAGCAACGGTAGTAGCATTCATTTCGGACTCCTCCTGTTTCGTTGATAGCTGAAACATGCCCATGCCTCAGCTTGGCACCATGATGCCGACAAAAGAGCGGGAGGAGTCCATGCCATCAGTTGAGAGGGACGCGCGCAAGAGCGGCGCGCGCCCCTCACTGTGAACGTTGGGCCTATGGGCTCATTGTGGACGTTGGGCCTAATGACATGAAGAAATTGATTACGCTTTTTATCTTAGCCTTTCTTTTATCCGGCTGCGTAGGCGTCGTCGCTCTTTATCCAGATTCAACGACCTACAGAGCGCCATTTGCACCGAGTACAAGTTACACAGATAGCGGAGGAAAATTGCGCAGCACAAAAATATCAACACAGGAAGCTTTTCTGCGTGAATGGGGTGAGCCTTCCCATAAAGAAGTTGATGGTGAGAACGAATTGTGGACGTATTACTGTGGAAAAGAATGGTGCGGAGTCGTTTTGGGACTGGTAATTCCTATTCCATTAGTTTTACCTGTTTGCTCCGCGGAAGATCGCATAGTGTTTCAACGCGGCACCGCGACGTCAATTACTGTTGAGCCCTAGTGAAGCGGGCATCATGTGTGGGCTATTCGTGAATGGGCTCCACGGTGGACCTGACCTTTGTTCCAAGTGATGGCCCAACCCAGCGTTCAAGGGGGACGCCGCAAAGCGCGGCGCCCCTTAACTTTACGTTCGGCGTCATCCGAGACCAGCGATGAAGAGCAAACGTAGGGGGCGCTGCACTCTCCTGCAAAAGGAGTTGCGATGATTAGCCAAGCCGATGTGATTGTTATTGGCTCCGGTGGGTTGGGTGCGGCTACTGCGTTCCGCGCTCGTTGATAAGCACGATATTGGCTCACAGACTTCCCCGCGTGCCGCCGGCATGGTCAGCTGTGTGCGCAAGGGTGACCTCATGATCGAGTTGATCAAGCTAGCGGCCCAGAAGATCAAGCGCTTCACCCAAGATACCGGCCAACCATTGGATTGGGTTCATTCGGGCCGTGCCTGCGGGCTCGTCATCATGCGTTCCCATTAGACGGAGGCGAGTGAAAATGAATCGGATCATTTCTACAACAGCTCTGGCACTGACGCTTGTTCTTGCTCAACCGGTAATCGCAAACGCCGCCGAGATCAAAGTCTGGACGGCAAGGGCGCTCGCGACCGTGCTCGCCGAGATCGGCCCTCAATTCGAGCGTACGACGGGCCACAATCTCAATGTCTACAGTGGTCTGCCTACAGATTTCGTGCGACGCGCCAACGCCGGCGAACCATTCGATGTCTTGATCAGTGGGTCGGGCACCGTCGATAGTTGGATCAAAGAGGGCAAGATCATCGCGGCGACGCGCACCGGCATTGCGCGTTCGGGTATCGGCGTGGAAGTGCGCGCGGGCGCACGCAAGCCTGACATCAGTTCGGTTGAAGCATTCAAGCGCGCGCTGCTCGATGCGAAGTCGATCGCCTACCTTAGAGTCGGCAGTGGCATCTATTTGGCCGGCTTGCTCAAGCGCCTCGGAATTGCCGAGGCCATCAAGTCGAAAGTCACGCGGCCGGAATCCGACCTTGTTTCCGAGCTTGTCGCTAAGGGCGAGGTCGAGCTCGGCATGGTCGTCATCACTCAGATTCTGACGACCCCTGGCGTCGATCTCGTCGGCCCACTCCCGCCGGAGATACAGTCCTACGTGGTGTTTACGGCGGGCGTCAGCGCGAACTCAAGAGTGCCGGACGCAGCCAAGCAATTGATGAAATTCCTTACCGGGCCGACGGCTATTCCCGTGATCAAGGCGCAGGGCATGGAGCCAGCGCTCTAACCGCGCCATGCAGCAGATCGCCGCAAGCATGCAGTGTCCTGAAGACGACTGGCCCGCGGCGGCTGCTGATGGCGATCGTTGGGCGGACAGGCTCAGGTGATCAAGTGTTCAGGCCGCGCAAGGAGTTACGGGAATTCGCAACTTTCACTGGCTACGGAGCAGCGAGAATGAGAGACAGCCATTCCATCCCCCACTGGCAATCAGACGGTGCGGGTTCACTCGCACGGATCGGCGTCTTGACGCCCGACTTCGATCCCGTACCGGAATCCGAGATGTGGGCCATGGCTCCGCCCGGCGTATCCATTCACGCATCCCGGGTACCCTATAACCACGACGCGCGATCGTTTGCCGAGCCTCCACATGTTGACACCGCCACGGAACTGCTCGTGGGTCTGGCACCGCACGTGATTGTCTATGCATACACTGGCAGTAGCTATGTCCTCGGGGCAGAGGCAGACGACGCTCTGCAGGCACGCCTCGAGAAGCGCGCCCCTGGGATCCCAATAATCCTCACCGCGTCCGCAGCTTCAGAGGCGCTTCGTACTCTGCGTGTGCACCGGCTGGCGCTGATTCATCCGCCGTGGTTTTCCGAAGAAGCGAACGTGGCCGGAAAGGACTACTTCGGATCTCGGGGTATGGAAGTGGTCTATTGCGCTCGTATGACCCCGGCCCGGCGATTCACAGAGGTGCCGCCGGCAGAGGTATATGCCTGGACAAAGGCCAACGTGCCGCAAGAAGCGGAGGGTGTTTTCATAGGGGGCAACGGACTTCGGGCCATAGGGGTCATCCAGGCTCTGGAAGAGAGTCTTGGTAGACCCGTTCTCACGGCAAACCAAGTTGCCTTTTGGCGAGCGTTACGCGTGGCCGGAATGACATCAGTAGTGAGTCACTACGGCAGAATCTTTACCGCGAGGGCCGCCCAACAGTAGGCTTGAGCGGACCGGCTCGACGCCGGCCGCTCAGCCTGAGCGTTGGGCGTCACGCGAACATTTGAAAAAGGGGATTCCATGATCTCATTGCTTCGCTTGTGGGCGGCGAATTCGTAATCAAGCGGCGACTGGGATCTGAAATAACCATTTTCGTTGGTACGACAGCGACGCAACTGCGTTGGGTCGCCTTCAGGATCTCCGGGGCGAGGAAACTCAGACGCAGGGCCTGGGTGAAGTAGGAGCTGCTGACGTGGGCGTCCTGGGCGAGGTCGCTGATCGTTTGCCCTTGCCGCGCATCAGCGTGCCGTAATACTGGTACGCCTGGACGAGGACACCGCCGACGATCAGAACGGGAATTTTCTGCATGCGCGGACTCCGCTTAGAGCCTGCTCGAAAAAAGCGCCGACCGCAATCCCGGTGTGATCAGACTCGGGTTGTCAGTCTCGGGGTTCGAATAGTCCCAAATGTGGAATGTTCAGCCGGGATTTCTCGCATCAATCCGCCTTGGCGCCGGAGAACTTGACCACCTTGGCCCACTTCTCGGTTTCCGCGGCGATGAGCTTGCCGAAGTCGGCAGGCGAGCCCGCCAACACCATGCCGCCCAGGTCGGCAAGCCGCGCCTTCATCTTGGGATCGGCAAGGCCAGCATTGATCTCCTTGTTGAGCTTATCGACGATCTCAGCCGGCGTGCCCTTTGGCGCGCCGACGCCGAACCAGGCGCTCGACTCGTAGCCCGGCACGAAATCGCCCACGGTCGGGATATCGGGCAGCGCCTCTGAGCGCGTCGCGGTGGTCACCGCAAGCGCACGCAGCTTGCCGGTCCTGACGTACTCAATCGACCCGACCGGCCCGAGGAACATGACCTGCACCTGCCCGCCGAGCAGGTCGGTGAGCGCGGGCGCCGCGCCGCGATAGGGCACGTGAACCATGTCGACGCCGGCCATCATCTTGAATAGCTCGCCGGCCGCATGGGGCCCGGTTCCGTTGCCGGGCGACGCCATGTTGATCCTGCCCGGATTGGCCTTGGCGTAGGCGATGAACTCGGGAACCGTTTTGGCCGGAAACGATGGGTTCACCAGCATGATGAGGGGTTGTCGGATGATGGTCGCGATCGGCGCGATGTCGCGGCTGAAATTGAAATTGAGCTTCTCGTAGAGCGTCGCGTTGATCACGCTATTCGTACCAACCACGAGCAGCGTATAGCCGTCCGGGGACGCCTTGACGACAGCCTCGGTGCCGATATTGCTGCCGGCGCCTGGCCGGTTGTCGATGACGAAGGGCTGGCCGAGCCGGTCCGACAGCCATTGACTCATCAGGCGCGCGAGGATGTCGTTCGGTCCGCCGGGTGGATACGGGACGATTACTCGCACCAGTCGCGTCGGATAGGTCTGCGCCTGCGCGATGCGCGACACGGCAGCGAAAGCGGCAGCACCCGCCGCCAAATGCAGAAATCGACGACGTGAAAGCTTCATAGCGTTCTCCTCTGGTCCCGGACTTGCGAGACGCACGGTCCTGGGTGGCCGGCTATTCCGCGAGCCTTGGCCTAAAGAAGATAGTTGATGCCGCCATAATTGCATAAGCGATAGGAAATTCAATCCGCCCGTGTTCTCGCCGGGCCGAGCCGAGGCGGCGGGAGTAGGCGTGAACGAGTTCCCGGACTGCGCATAACAGACCTTATGTTCATGCTTGCGTCCCCTCCTTGGGAAGAGAACCGTAGTCCGCGCCGGCCTCGAGCGGGATCAGCTAGGGACTTCAGGCGCTGGCCTCTTCCACCCGCATGCCGCGGAACTTCGTCCTCCAGCCGTAGAACGCCGCATCGCTAAAGCCATGGCGCCTGCAGCTCCTTGACCGGCATCCTGGCATCGGCCTCCTTCAAAAACCCGATGATCTGCTCTTCCGAAAACCGCTTCTTCATGTCCGCTTCTCCTCTCAGAAACGGACTCTACTAACATCCAACTGGCACTGCTCGCGGGGGTCAGGTCATGGTTATCTCAATCCGGGCGAGCCAGGCCCCGCGCCACCGCAGTCGCGGCCCTGGCCATTGCCGCAGCGACCCGGGTAAGCGGCGTATCGGCGCGTGTGAAGATGCCGGCGGTCACCGACGGCATGGCTTCCGCTATCGGAATTTCCTGCAGCAAGTCGCGCCCCAACGGCGCTCCCAGCGTCCGGCGCTGCATGAGGCCGAGCATGTCGGTTCCGGCAAGCAGCGCCACGAGAGTGTTGTGGGACTCGCACTGGACCACCAGCCGCGGCGGCGGCAGGCCCGCAGACGCGAACAGCCGTTCGACCGGTCCGCCCGGCAAGTCCAGCGTCGAGGTGCTGAGCCAGTCCGCCGCCGCCAGCTCGGCGAGAGAACGGGCGTGACGCAGCGGATGGCCCTTGCGCGCGGCGACGAGAAGTTCGCTGCGATACAGCGGACGAAATCGGAGCGAGGGATCGAGCTCGGCTACGGGCCGCAGGCCCATCGCGAAGTCGAGCGTCTCGTCCCGCACGGAGGGCAGCAGGTGCCGCGCCAGCCCCTCGACGATGCGCACGCGGGCGCGAGGAAACTGCTGGCGGAAGTGCACGACCGCCTGGGGAACGATGAGGGCGGCGAAGACCGGTCCGACGCCGAAGGCCACCGATCCGGCGCTCGATCCACCGACATCCGCCGCCTCTTCCTCGGCCTTGCGTAATTCCGAGTGGGCAACACGAGCGCGCGCAAAAAAGGCGCGTCCGGACGAAGTCGGCACGACGCCCCGTGCGTTGCGTCCGAGGAGCTGCACGTGCAGCTCGGCCTCGAGGCTGCGGACGCTCTTCGTGACGGTCGGCTGCGCGACGCCGAGCTTGCGGGCCGCGGCGCGGATGCCCCCGCACTCGACCACGGCAAGAAAATCGCGGATCTGGGTCAGTCGCACGGCGATAGCTCCCTGGCTATCAGCATCAAACAACGCCCATCTTACGCCGTCGGCGGGCCGCGTGTTCTACTGCGACGCATGAATATCCGTTTGTTCAGCTTGATCGCCGGAGCGATGCTCGCCTCCGCGCACGTCGTGGCGCACTCGGATGCATCAAACGCTTATCCAACCAAGCCGATCCGGCTGATTGTTCCTGTCTCGCCCGGATCGCCGCCGGATTCGCTCGCCCGGATCATCACCGAGCCGCTCGCGGCCGCGCTCGGCCAGCCCGTGGTCGTGGAAAACCGACCGGGCGGCGCCGGCACCATCGGCATGAGCGCCGTCGCGAAGGCCGCGCCCGACGGACACACCGTTGGCATGATCGGCTTGCCGCAAATAGTCGCGCCGAGCCTGGTGCCCGAGATGCCGTACGACACCGCGCGAGACCTTGCTCCGGTGACCCAGCTCACCTGGACCGCGAACGTCCTCGTCGTCCGCCCATCTTCGCCGCTGAAAACGGTCGCCGAGTTCGTCGCGATGGCGAAGGCGAAGCCGGGTCAGCTCACCTATGCATCGGCGGGCAACGGCACGCCCTCGCATCTTGCGTCCGAGCTGTTCAAGCGCCATGCGGGAATCGAAGTCCAGCACGTGCCGTACAAGGGCGCCCCGGTGGCGCTGGCCGCGCTGCTCGGCGGGCAGGTGGACATCGCCTTCGGCGGCGTCGCGACGGCTGTGCCACTCATCAAATCGGGAAAGCTGCGCGCGCTCGGCACCGCGTCGGTGCGCCGCCTGCCTGCATTGTCGGACCTGCCGACGATCGCGGAGCTCGGCTTTGCGGGCTACCAGCTGAACGAATGGCAAGGTGTCGTGGTCCCGGCCGGAACGCCGGCTGAAGTCATCGCTAAACTCGTGAGCGAGATGGCGCGAGTCGTCGCGTTGCCGGAGACCCAGGCGCGCCTGGCGCACCTCGGCTTGTACCCTGCTGAAAAACTCGGTCCGGACGCGCTGGGCGCACTCATCCGCGCCGAACTGCCGCGCTGGAAGCAAATCGTGCGCGAAGCGGGCATCCACGTCGACTGAAGTCGGCCATGGCGACCCGCAACATTCTTTTCGTCATGTGCGACCGGCTGCGCGCCGAGCGCGATGACGCGCATCCCGTTTACCGGGCCTTTCGGCGCGAGCGCGTGAGCGAAGTGTTAGGCAAAGCAAGTAAGGAAGGAGGGAAGGACTGATGGCTGGCCCGTCACTCCCGCCGGCGAGCATGTCGAACCCTGCGGCAGAAGTCTACGTTCAGCAGGCCAATCCGGCCTTCGAAGCCGAACTGGCCGCCCGCACGGCCTCCCGGGAAGCGGCCTTCCTCCTGCCCCATCTGCGTCCCGGTATGCAGTTACTCGATGTGGGCTGCGGCCCCGGGTCCATCACGTTGGGCCTCGCCGAGGTCGTAGCCCTCGGCCAGGTGGTCGGCATCGACCTCCAGTCCGCGCAGATCGAGCAGGCGCGGGTGCGGGCGGCCGAGCGCGGGATAGCGACCGTGCGCTTCGAGGTCGCAGACATCTATCGACTGCCCTTCCCGGACGGCTCCTTCGACGCGGCCTTCGCTAACGGGGTCCTGATGCACCTGCGCAAGCCGGTGCGGGCGCTGGAGGAGCTGCGCCGCGTGCTGCGCCCGGGTGGCATCGCCGGGATACGTGACCCGGATCTGGGCGCAAGTCTCTACGCTCCCACGACGCCGCTGCTGGAGCAGTGGCTCGCCATGCGGGTGCGGGTCAGGCAGCACAATGGCGCCGACCCGTTCTTGAGCCGCCATTACCGTCGCTTGTTGCTGGAGGCCGGGTTCGTGCGAGGCGAGGCCGGTGCGTCGGTCGACAGCGCGGGCTCGCTGGAGGAGACGCGCCGCCAGGCGGCTTTTCTCAAGGCGATGCTTCAGGGCCTCGGCCGGACGGTGGTAGCGCAAGAGTGGATGGATCAGGCGACGGTGGACGCGCTAGCGGCCGAAATCGACGCGTGGGCGCAGCGCCCGGACGCGTTCTACGCGACGACATGGTGCGAGGCCGTCGGCTGGGTGAGCGACTGAGCTTGTGCCCCGACCGAGTTGACAGATCGGCGGTCTGTAAAGCACGCGCTACTCCGAGTCGCTTCGCGCACGTTTCGCTTGGGTGCCCGGCGCGAGTAGATTCAAACGCATTCGGGATCAGTCTCAGAGAACCACGTAGGCATAAAACGCACGGATATTCAAAGAGTTGCATCTTGGCATAGTGAGGGTTCGAATCCTCTTCCCTCCGCCATACATAAGTACTTGATTGTGCAGTGTTTTGTATCAACTGCATCCAGCCTAAACAGTCCCGCACAATCCGCGCGTTAGCGCATCGCTCGAAAGGCACGTGGTCAGCTGAGAGTAAATCAGTGCGGCAAACGCGCGCGTGATCTCGCCGAAGTCTCCTACGCCATTTTCGTTGGTACGACAGCGATGCCGCGGCGTTGATGTTGTTGCACTGGAACACGCGCCGAATTCGCGCGCAATGGCGCATCGTTACGCACCGCCGTCGTAGTTTGCTGGTTAATTTGCGGTACACCGATCGCTGTCCACCACTTTCGCTGCGAAAGTTCGCCGGAGACGTGCTCCGCCGTCCCCTGAGAATGGAGAATCTACC
>WNEZ01006475.1_pt1 | contig 10276 bp, 7 predicted proteins | sample 5400521 | NCBI WGS metagenome assembly WNEZ01 (sample SAMN13153339, study PRJNA577476) | soil metagenome | isolation source: 120 cm saprolite under Douglas fir tree site 2 hole 1 replicate 1 | place: USA:California | collected 2015-04-18
CGCGGCGATGGCGTCGATCCCGTGCACGCCGTTCTGCTCGGCGTCCTCGGCGAAGAGCTGGGTCAGGCGGTCCACGTCGCGCGCCTCGTAGGCGGCGCGAAACTCCTCGACCAGGGCCGCCGCTTCGCCGGCGGAGAGCGGGTCGTCGGTGGCCGGGGCGCGCGCGCCCGGCTCCTCGGACGCGGCCGCTTCGGACGGCGCGAGGGCGGCCATGGCGGGGGGCTGCGTGGGCTCGGGTGCGAAGGGCGGCTCCTCGGGACTGGCGGCGCTCGCGCTCTGCTCGGGCTCCGCCACGGGGAGCGGATGGCGGCGAATGGACGTCACGTAGAGCCCGAAGCTCATCGCGATCACCAGGGCCGCCGCCGTCGGGACGCTGAAGGGCGGGCGTCGCGCGGGCAGCGGCAGCATCTCGGCGTCGGGCATCGCAGGCTGGGGCGGCGTCTCGGGCGCCGCGCCGGCGTAGGGCGGGTCGTCCTCCGCGAGAGGCGAGGGCGTCGTGGCTGCCTCCGGAGCCTCCGCAGGTGGTGCCGGCGTGGCGACCACGGGCTCGACCTCGGCGACGGGAGCCGCCGTCCCGATCGGCTCGACCGGCGGCGCGGGCATCCTGGGCATCCGGCCGTCGTGGTCGCGCCAGGCGTCCTCGACGATGGCCGGTATGACCGTCCGGCTGCCCTCCGCGAACGCGGCCAGCAACGACGCGTCGCAGAGCACGTTGATGAGGCGCGGGATGCCATGGCTCAGGGCCGCGATGCGCTCGAATGCCCCCGGCGTGAAGAGATCGGCCTCGGGACCGCCGACGCGCTGCAGGCGCGTGCGCGCGTAGGCGGCGACGTCGGCCGGGGAGAGCGGATGGAGGCGGATGCGGAGCGCGACCCGCTGGCGAAGCTGGCGGAGCGAGGTGTTGGCGAGCGTGTCGTCCAGCTCGGGCTGCCCCGCGAGGACGATCTGCAGGATCTTCTCGCGCGCCGTCTCGAGGTTGGAGAGCAAGCGCAGCTCCTCGAGGACCTCCGGGCGCATGTCCTGCGCCTCGTCGACGAGGAGGGCGACGTTGCCGCCGGCCGCCGTGTGCTCGAGCAGGAACTCGTTCAGCCGCTGGAGGTGCACGAGCTTCCGCCCGCCCTCGAGCGGAATGCCCAGCTCGAGCAGGATGTGCTCCAGGATCTCGTCGAAGCCGACGGTCGGGTTGAGCAGAAGGACGGTCCTGGTCATGGGCCCGACCGTGTCGAGCAGGCGGCGGAGAAGCGTAGTCTTGCCCGTGCCCGCGTCGCCGATCAGTGAGATGAAGCCCTTGCGCGCCTCGACCCCGTAGCCGAGGGCGGCCAGCGCCTCCTGGTAGCAGCCGTTCATGTAGAGGAAGCGAGGGTCGGGAGTGATGTTGAAGGGGAGCTCCCGGAGCCCGAAGAACTCGGCGTACATGGACGTGCCCGTCGATTGAGCAATCGCTATGCCTCGCGGGCCCTTGAGGGACGGCGCAACGCCGCCCGACCCTCATGCACGCGTGCAAGATCATGCAGGAGGGTTCGCTCGACCGGCGGCGGGGCGTCCGGTGGGGTGGGTCGCCCGGAATTGACGCCCGGCGCTAGCGAAACAGGTCGAACTCCGCCCGGCGGACGAGTCGCGCCGCTGCGCCGCCCGGACCGGGCGTGTAGCGGACGCCGCGCACGATGGCGGACGCGATCGCGCTGTCCTTCTCCATGACGAGGCCGGCGGCCGCCGCCACCTCGTCGGCGAGCGCGACCACGGTGTGATGGAGCGTGCGGCCCGTGAGATCGGCGCGCCCGCGGAGGTCGAGGAGCGGGTCCATGCCCGCGCAGCCGAGCGCCACCTCGACCAGGCCCTCGCGCCACGGCCGGCCGAAGGTGTCGGTCACCACCACGGCCAGCTCGACGCCGAAGCGCTGGCGGAGGCGCTCGCAGAGTGCCGCGGCCGACGCGTCCGCGTCGCGCGGGAGGAGCGTGAGCACGCCGTCCGCCACCCCGTTCGACTCGTCGACGCCGGCGTTGGCGCACACCCAGCCGTGGCGCGTCTCGCAGATGAGATGGCCGCGGTCCATGCGCACGATGCGCTTCGTCTCGCGCAGGATCACCTCGAACGCGCGCGGGTCCTTGTCCTCCGTCTGCGCCGCCAGGTGCGCGGCGAAGGGCGAGGCGACGATCTCGTCGAGGCTGACGACGGCACCCTCCGCCTTGGAGACGACCTTCTGGCACACGGCGATCACGTCGTTCGCCTTCACGCCGACGCGCGCCTGCTCGATCGCGTCGCCGAGGAGCGCGGCCAGATCGTCGCCCGGGCGGATCATGGGAAGGCCCGGAATGGGGATCGCCGCGACCGTCATCGCGGGTTCCCTAGCGCACGCAGCACGACGCCGGCAAGGCGCGCGGCGCGCGCCGGGGTGCGCATGATGGTGTCGGTCACCAGGGCTCGCACGCCGAGTGCCTCCACGCGTGGCGCCCAGGCGCGGTCGACGCGGTCGAGGACCAGCACGTCGATGAGGCCGCGGTAGAGGCGGGCGATGCCCGCCGGCGACGCCTCGAGGCGGAGGCCGGCGAGCATGCGGTGCAGCGGCCCGCGCACGGCACGGCCGCCCACCAGCGGCGAGACGGCGGCGGCGGGCGCGCGGCGGCGCGCCAGGGCGCGGCGGATGCCGGGGACGGCGAGGATGGGGCCGATCGACACGAGCGGGTTCGAGGGCGCGATCACGATCGCGTCGGCGTGCGCGAGCGCGGCGAGCAGGCCCGGGGCGGGACGGGCGCCGCGCGCGCCGGCGATCTCGACCCGCCGCACGCGGCCGCGCGCGCGGCGGTGCACCAGGTATTCCTGGAAGGACAGGCGTCCGTGCTCGGTGTGTACGAAGGTGCGCACCGGTGCGTCGGTCATCGGCAGCACGTGGGCGCGCACGCCGTGCGCGCGGGCGAGCGTGGCCGTGACCCGCGAGAGGGGCCAGCCGGCGCGCAGCCACGCCGTGCGCGCCAGGTGCGTGACCAGGTCGCGGTCGCCGAGCCGGAACCAGGTCGGCAGCCCGAGCGCACCCAGGGCCGCGAGGCAAGTGAAGGTGTCGCCCGCGAGCCCCCAGCCGCGCCCGCGGTGGGCCCGCCCGGCGAGCGTGTAGACCACCGTGTCCAGGTCCGGGGCGACGTGGAGGCCGAAGAACTCCTCGTCGTCGCCGGTGTTGCCGATGACGGTGAGCCGGCGCGCGTCAGTGCGCCGGATGAGACCCGAGAGGAACCGGGCCCCGCCCACGCCACCCGCCAGCACCGTGATCCGCATGGTTGGGCCCGTCGGCGACCCTCCCGTAGAGGGTCGTGCGCTGGACCGGGATGCGGCCCATGGCGCGCACCAGCGCTTCGATCTCCTCGGCCGAGGTGTACTCGCCCGCGTCCGCACCCGCCTCGCGCGAGATGCTCTCCTCCATCAACGTGCCGCCGAAGTCGTTGCAGCCGGCGCGGAGGGTGAGCTGCGCCAGCCGGTGGCCGAGCTTCACCCACGAGGTCTGCAGGTTGTCGATCAGCCCGCGCAGCATGAGGCGGCTGGCCGCGTAGATGCGAAGGTCGCGCAGGCCCTTCGGCTGCGGCGCGACCACGCCGTCGTGGTAGAGCTTGGTGTTCTCCCAGATGAAGCCGAGCGGCACGAACTCGGTGAAGCCGCCGGTGTCCTTCTGGATGCGGCGCAGGAGGTCGATGTGGCGCGCCACGTGGCCCGCGTTCTCGACGTGTCCGTACATGACCGTCGAGGTCGTCGGCACGCCCAGGCGGTGCGCCGTGGTGATGATCTCGACCCAGGTCCGCACGTCGACCTTCTTGTGGGAGAGGATCTCGCGCACCTCGTCGTCCAGGATCTCCGCCGCCGTGCCCGGGATGCTGCCCAGGCCGCCGTCGCGTAGCATGCCGATGTAGGCGGGGTAGTCCATGTTGGTCCGCCGCGCGCCATACATGATCTCCATGGGCGAGAAGGCATGCACGTGGAGGGCGGGGTAGCGCGACTTGATGGCGAGCAGCATGTCCCGGTACGTGAAGGCGCCCATCTCGGGGTTGATGCCGCCCTGCATGCACACCTCGGTCGCGCCGCGGGCGATCGCCTCCTCGACCTTGCCGAGCACGACGTCGACGCCGTGCGTGTAGGCGTCGTCCTCCCAGCGCTGGCGCTTGAAGGCGCAGAACTGGCAGTTCACGAAGCAGACGTTGGTGAAGTTGATGTTGCGGTTGACGACGTAGGTGACCTCGTCGCCCACGTCGGCCGCCCGGACGGCGTCGGCGGTACGGACGAGGGCGACGAGGTCGTCGCCCTCGAGGCCGAGCAGCGCCTCGCCCTCGTCAACGCCGAGCTCGTGGCGCCCGAGTGCGCGGTCCAGGATGGCGCGCGCCGCGGGCCGGGCGCGCCCGAGGACGCGCTCCAGCGGCTCGTCGTTCAGGGCGGCTGCCTCGATCGTTTCCCAGGGTTCGATCCAGCTCATGCCGAGGCCTCCACCCCGCCCGCCGCCGCATGCGCCTCGCTGGCCAGCGCCGCGACGCGGGCGCGCAGCGCGGGGGCGAGGAAGCCGGGACGATCGACGTAGGCGGGGTAGATCGCGAGGCGCTCGGCGAGCGTGTGGCCGGCCGCGCGGCAGGTGGCCGCGAGCGCGGCCACGTGCGGCCACGGCGCCTCGGGGTTCACGTAGTCGGGGGTGAGGGGCGAGATGCCGCCCCAGTCGTTCACGCCCGCCGCCAGGAGGAGCGCGTGGTCGGCGGGAGAGAGGTTGGGCGGCGCCTGCACGCTGACCTCGGGATCGAGGAGCAGGCGGGCGACCGCGACCGTGCGTGCCATGTCGTCCGCCGCCGGCTCGGGCGCGTCGGCGCGGGCTATGGTCGGCTTGGCGCGGAAGTTCTGCACGATCACCTCCTGCACGTGCCCGTAGGCGCGGTGCAGGTGGCGGATGGCGAGCAGCGTGTCGACGCGCTCGGCCAGCGTCTCGCCGATGCCGACCAGGAGCCCGGTGGTGAAGGGGATGCTCAGCTCGCCCGCCTCGCGCAGCATGCGCAGGCGGAGCGCCGGCTCCTTGTCCGGCGCCCACTGGTGCACCTGGCCCTTCTCCCGCAGGCGCGGCGAGATGTTCTCGAGCATGAGCCCGAGGCTCACGTTGACCTCCTTCAGGCGCTCCATCTCGGCGCGCGTCAAGAGGCCCGCGTTGGTGTGCGGCAGGAGGCCGGCGTCGATGGCGATGGTACACGCGCGCTCGACGTACTCGGCCGTGGTGCGATGCCCGAGCCCGGCGAGTTTCGCGCGATAGGCAGGGAACGCGACTTCCGGCTTGTCGCCGAGGCACATGAGCGCCTCCTTGCAGCCGAGGGCGCGTCCGCGCGCGGACCAGGCGGCGATCTCGTCCGGGGCCATGGTCCAGGCATCCGGATCGTCCGGGTCCTTGCGGAAGGTGCAGTACGTGCAGCGGTCGCGGCAGAGGTTGGTGACGGGCAGGAACACCTTGGGCGAGAAGGTGACCGTCCGCCCCCAGGCGCGATCGCGCACCGCGCCCGCCGTCGCGATCAGCTCGGTCGCCAGCTCCGGGGTGGCGAGCAGACCGAGCGCTTCGGCGCGCGTCAGCTCGTCACCCGCGAGCGGCTTCAGGAGCGCATCGCGGAGCGCTTCGCGCGCGGCGACGGCGCCGCCGAGGGCGAGCTCGGGCATGGAGGTCCCGTCCGGCAGGTATCGGACGGGTCCAGACGTGTCAAGCCGACGCGGCCTGGGCGCTGCGTCCGCTCTCGGCGCCGGCGAGGTCGGGGATGATGAGGTGGCAGGTCGTACCCTCCGGGCTCGCCGCGATGGTCAGCGAGGCGCCGAGGAGGCGGACCAGGCGTCCGGCCAGGCGGAGCCCGAAGCCGAGCAGGCGTGGCGGGCGGGTGCCGGCGCGTCCTGCGATCACGTCCTCGGTCTCGACGATCAGCTCGGGATCGATTCCCGGCCCGGAATCACGCACCTCGATCGTGACGCCGCCGGCCACCGGTCGCGCCACCAGGGCCACGGTGCCCTCGGGCGTGTAGCGGACCGCGTTGTCGGCGAGCACGCGGATCAGGCGCACGAGCTTCTCCTCGTCGGTGCTGAGCGGTAGGGCGGCGGGCGCGTCGAGCCGCCAGTTGAGGCCCTTGGCGCGTGCCCGTGGCGCCAGCTCGGCGCCCAAGCGGGCGAGGAGATCCGTCACCCGCAACTCGCCCGGCGCGACCGGCATCAGCCCGCGGTCGAGCTCGGCCATGTAGAAGATGGTCTCGACGTAGGCGAGGAGCGTCGCGGAGTTCGACTGGATGCGGTCGAGTGCCAGGCGCTGCTCGTCGGAGAGGCTGCCCTCGCCCTCCTCGCGCAGGATGGTCGAGTATCCCATGATGACGTTGAGCGGTGTGCGCAGCTCGTGCGAGAGACCGGAGAGGAGCTGCTCGGGAAGGGCGCGCATGCGCCGGACGGCCGCGCGCCGCGCGATCGCCGTGCCGATCAGGCTGCGCACCTGCACGCTGTCGAAGGGCTTCGCGAGGTAGTCGAAGGCGCGCAGCCGGAGCCCCTCCACGGCCGTGTCGAGCGACCCGTACCCGGTGATGATGAGGACCTCCAGGTCGGGGTCGAGCTGCCGGGCGCGCTCGAGGACTCCGATGCCGCCCAGGCCCGGCATCTTCAGGTCGAGCGTCATGGCATCGACCGGTCCGCGCGCCATAGCATCGAGCGCGGCCTCGCCGGTGGCCGCGGTGACCACCTCGCATTCCCCCTGCAGGATGGCGCGCAGCGACTCGCGCACTCCCATCTCGTCGTCCACCACCAGGACACGCGGCCGAAGGCTCATGGCGGAGCGCAGGAGAGCAGAAAACATGCCACGACGTCCCGCGCCTCGAGCCCCGATTCACGGGCGCGAATCGGGGTGCCCGGGCGTGGCGCCGTTCAGGGTTGAACGTTCACATGCCAGGTCTGGCACATGCGCGTCCGCCGTGGCGCAACGGCGGGAAGCACGGCCGCGGGTGGTGTGTGGCACTAGCCGGAGCGCCTTGCTAGCGTCCGCCGCCATGAGCGACGCATGGCGCCGTACGGCGTGCATCCTGTGCAGCGTCAACTGCGGGATCGAGGTGCAGCTCGACGGCCGGCGCATCGCGCGCGTGCGTGGCGACCGGGCGCACCCGGGGTCGCGTGGCTACACCTGCGAGAAAGCCCAGCGGCTCGACCACTACCAGAACGGCCGCGACCGCCTGAGCGCACCGCTCCGCCGCCGGGCGGACGGCACGTTCGAGCCCGTCGACTGGGAGACCGCCATCCGCGAGGTCGCCGAGCGCCTCGTCCGCGTGCGCGAGGCGCACGGCGGCGAGACGATCTTCTATTACGGCGGCGGCGGGCAGGGGAACCACCTGGGCGGCGCTTACAGCCTCGCCACGCGCCGCGCGCTCGGCTCGATCTACACCTCGAACGCGCTGGCGCAGGAGAAGACGGGCGAGTTCTGGGTCGACGGCCAGCTCTACGGCCGGCCGCGCTGCCACACCACGGGCGACTTCGAGCACGCCGAGGTGGCGATGTTCGTGGGCAAGAACCCGTGGCAGTCGCACGGCTTCCCCCGCGCCCGCGCGACGCTGCGTGAGATCGCCTCGGATGCCAACCGCGCGCTCGTCGTCATCGACCCGCGTCGCACCGAGACCGCCGAGCTGGCCGACTACCACCTGCGGGTCCGTCCGGGGACGGATGCGTTCTGCCTGGGCGCGCTGCTCGGCGTGCTCGTGCAGGAGGACCTGGTCGACCACGCGTTCCTGCTCGCGCACGCGCAGAACGCCGATCCCGTGGTCGAGGCATTGCGCGGCATCCCGGTCGCCGACTACTGCGCCCGCGCGGGCGTGCCGGAAGCGCTCGTGCGCGAGGTCGCGCGGCGCCTCGCGCGCGCCTCCAGCGTGTCGATCTTCGAGGATCTCGGCATCCAGCAGGCGCCGCACAGCACGCTCAACTCCTACCTGGAGAAGCTCCTCTACCTCCTCACCGGGAACTTCGCGCGGCGCGGCGGGATGAACATCCACACGCGCATGGCCGGTCTCGGCGGAGGCAAGGAGGGCGGCCGCACGAGCCCGGTCGGCGGGCATCGCATCATCACCGGCCTCGTCCCCTGCAACGTGATCCCCGACGAGATCCTGACCGATCACCCCAAGCGCTTCCGCGCCATGATCGTCGAGAGCACGAACCCCGTGCATTCGCTCGCCGACAGCCGGCGCATGCGCGAGGCGCTCGACGCGCTCGAGCTGGTGGTGGTGATCGACGTCGCCATGACCGAGACGGCGCGCCACGCGCACTACGTCCTCCCCGCCGCGTCGCAGTTCGAGAAGTGGGAGGCGACGTTCTTCACCCTCGAGTTCCCCGAGAACGTCTTCCATCTCCGGGCGCCGCTCCTCGAGGCGCTGCCGGGGACGCTACCCGAGCCGGAGATCCATCGTCGCCTGGTGCGGGCGCTCGGCGCGCTGCGCGACGAGGACCTGGGCCCGCTGCACGCGGCGGCGGCGGAGGGCCACGCCGCGTACGCGGAGGCGTTCCTCCGCCTGACGGCCGAGCGCCCGGACCTCGCCGGCCTCGTCCCCGTGATCCTCTACGAGACGCTCGGCCCGACGTTCGGGCCCGGCAACGAGGCGGTCGCGCTCCTCTGGGGCGCGGCGCATACCTGCGCGCTGACCTACCCGGAGTCGGTGCGGCGCGCGGGGTTCGCGGGCGACGGCGCCGCGCTCGGCGAGGCGCTCTTCGCCGCGATCCTCGAGCGCCGCTCGGGCGTGACCTTCACGCTGGACGAGTACGACGAGACGTGGCGGCGGCTGGCGACACCTGACGGGCGGGTGAAGCTGGCCATCCCCGAGCTGCTGGCGGAGCTGGCCGCCCTGCGCGATGAGACGCCGCGGCGCGACGCTGAGTTCCCCTTCGTCCTCACCGCGGGCGAGCGCCGCTCGGGGACCGCGAACACCATTTTCCGCGATCCGGCCGCGCGCAAGAGGGAAGCGGCCGGCGCGCTGCGCATGAGCCCGCCCGACGCGGCCGCCCTTGGCGTGACCGACGGGGGTCGCGTGCGCATCACGACCCGCCGCGGGAGCGCGGACGCGGTCGTCGAGGTCACCGATCGCATGCTGCCCGGCCACGTGAGCCTGCCGAACGGCCACGGGCTCTCGTATCCGGACGCCCAGGGGCGTCCGGTGCTCCACGGCGTGCCGCCGAACGAGCTGACGGCCTCGGAGGCGCGCGACTGGCTCGCCGGGACGCCGTGGCACAAGCACGTCCCGGCGCGCGTCGAGGCCGCCGGCTGACGGGCTCCGCCCATGCGCACCGAGTACGGCCGTGACGAGATCCTCGCCGAGCACGCGTACGACCGGCCCCTCGTGCTGGACGGCGTCCCGTGCCACGGAGGGTTCGTCGCGGGCCGCTACGTCTCGCCGCGCACCCTCTGGCGCGCACCCGCGATCGAGGCCTGGCAGTCGCACCTGCCGGCGGGCGAGCTCGCCTGCGTGCTCGACCCCATCACGGCGCGCATCCCGGCGCAGTTCCCGAGCGTCGCGCAGACGAAGCTCCTGGTGCGCCATGGCGTGACCGTCCCGCTGGTCCGCATCCTCTCCATCATCGCGATCGTCGAGGGGTTCGGCGGCGAGGTGCTTCGCCTGGTCGCCCTGCCGCCGCTCGGCGAGCGCGTCCTCGACCCGATCGCGGGCACGGCGCTCGCGCACCTGGGCGCCCTCTTCGAGGCGCACGCCCGCGACGAGGCCGGTCACCGGCGGATGTGGGAGCTGGCGCGGGACATCACGCTCGACCGGCCGGAGATCCCGAAGGACCTCGCCCCGAACATGGCGCCGAGCGCTACGCCGCGACTCCTGCCCGAGGTCCCGGGTGACCTCGAGGCTCTCGTCCTGCGCATGGTCGGCGTGCTCGTGGTCGAGGTGTTCGCCATGGAAGCCTTCCGCTGGGCGCGCGAGGTGCTGGGCGACCCGGCGCTCTTCCGCCGGCACGACGAGGCGCGCACGCTCGTCGGCTTCATCCAGCAGGACGAGACGCCGCACGTCGGCTACCTCGCGACCGCCCTCGCGGAGCTCCGTTCCCGGCGCCTCGCCGGCGAGGGCGGCGAGCCCGTGCCGGGGCGCGTCGTGATCGATCGCGCGCGCGACGTGATCGCCGGTTTCCAGTCCGGCCCGCGGCATCGTGCCAACGTGGAGTTCCGGACGCAGGTGATCGAGCGCTGTGTCGCCGATCACCCCGATCGCGAGGCGTTGCTGGCGGAGTTCCGCGCCCTCGGCTGAGACTCAATTACCGTCGCGGCAGTACCGCT
>WNEZ01018724.1_pt1 | contig 10276 bp, 8 predicted proteins | sample 5400521 | NCBI WGS metagenome assembly WNEZ01 (sample SAMN13153339, study PRJNA577476) | soil metagenome | isolation source: 120 cm saprolite under Douglas fir tree site 2 hole 1 replicate 1 | place: USA:California | collected 2015-04-18
CCCAGAAGATGATGCTCGCGGTGAGCGAGACGCCGGTGAAGAGCACCGTCTTCCCGGTGGTCTCGAACATGCGCCGGATGGCCACGTCGAAGCCCTCGCCCGCGCACAGCTCCTCGACGATGCGCGAGAGCACGTAGTAGCCGTAGTCGATGCCGATGCCGATGCCGACCGCCGCCACGGGCAGCGAGTTGATGTTCATGTCGATGCCGAAGAGATACATGACCGCCTCGGAGAGCGGCTGCGCCACCAGCGAGGGCAGCATCACGATGAGCGCGCCCACCACCGATACGTAGGTCGCGTAGGAGAGGAGGAAGACCACGGTCAGGATGAGGATCAGGTTCACGCGGTAGGACCACTCCACCTCCTCGTTCACCGCCGCGAGGATGCCGATCAGGCCGCCCGCCAGCCGGTAGCGGACGTTGGGGGCGTCACCGCCGTGCGCCGCGATGTACTCCTTGGCGCGCGCGATCGAGTGCTCGATCGTCTCGTGCGTGTAGTCCTTGTAGAAGACGGAGATGGTCGCGTTCGTGTAGCCGATGTCGAAGAAGCGATCCATCTCGCCGCGCCGCGTACCGGACGTGAGCAGGAAGAAGAGCTGGCTCACGTGGTCGTCCCGGGTGGGAAGGATCTCCCACTTGGGGTCGGCCTCGTGGAAGGTGCGGAAGATCTTCTTGAGCAGCGTGGTGGCCGTGACCGTGCCGCCCACCTCGGGGCGCTCGGCCATGTAGCGCGCGAAGAGGTCGAGCTGGTTCAGCGTCTCGGCGCTCTTGATGGCGCCCTCGCGCTGCACGCACTTCTCCTGCCCGCAGGGGCGCTCGTCCTCGGGGAAGCAGGGCTTGCAGTCCGCGCCCGTGCAGGGCTCGCCCTGCACGGTGCAGTACGCCTTGCCCTCGGCGATGATGACCAGCTGGCTCGCGCCCAGGAACTTCTCGTTCACCTTGCCGAAGGCGACGTTGTAGGGGTGCTTCGGGTAGAGGAGCGCCGCGCCGGGGGTCGTGTCGCCCACCTTCAGCAGGTGCTGGAAGTAGAGGCCGAAGCTGAGCAGCGTGAGGAGCGCGACGGCCATCGCCGGCCGCCGCCGCCCGCTCGCCAGCCAGATGAGCCCGTTCTCGATGGCGAGGTAGAGGCGCCCGAAGACCGCCCCGAAGGCGTCGGTCGCGCGGGCGATGGCGAAGCCCACGTCGCCGTAGCCGGGGAGCGCGATGCCGAGCAGCAGGTCGGAAAGAAGCCCGGCCACCGTGAGGGCGAACATGGCCGCGACCGGCCACCCCGGGATGTATTCGTAGAGCCAGAAGAGCCACGCGATCGCCACCACCATCATCCACGACATGAAGCGCTCGAGCGGCGTACGGCCCGAGACGTGCTCCTCGGCGGGCGGCGGCGTGAAGGAGAGGATGATCGGATGCAGCGTCACCACGCTGATGAAGATCGAGATGATCCAGAACGAGCACAGGATGGCGAGCTTCTGGATGATGGGGATGCGCGCCACCAGCAGGGTCAGGATGGCGAGCCCGTCGGCAAGGATGGAGACCATGGCGGGCGCGTAGATCTCGGCATACGATTTGATGATTGCTTGATTCTTGTCGCGGAGGCGGTGGTACTCCTCGTGGTAGCGCTCCATCGACTGCACCGAGTGCGAGTGCGCGCGCGCCGAGATGAGGAGCGGGATGACCAGCACCAGCGGGTCGAGGCTGAGCGCCGGGATCCAGGGCACGTACTGGCTCGCCCAGTTGCAGAGCCCGCCGAAGCCGAGCCCCCAGATGGCCGACAGCGTGCCGCTGAAGGCGGGGATCACGACCCCCTGCCAGCTACGGAACTCGATCCACAGGATGAGCAGGATCATGACGATCGAGGCGGCGAGCACGCCCGCCATCTTGCGCCCGGCCTCGAGGAAGTAGGCGTAGAGGATGGGCGGACCGCTCACGTAGATGCGGGTGTTCTCGTCCTCCTCCGCCGCCTTGATCTGCTTGATCTTTTCCCACATCGTCGGGAGGTCGAAGTACTCCTCCCAGAAGCCGGCCACGATGAGCGTCGCCTTGTCGTCCTCGGAGACGAAGAGGCCCTTGACGCCCTCCGTGGTGTAGACCTTCATCTTCAGAAACTCGAGGTCCTCCTTCGTCTCAGGCACGCGCGGGTACATGAGGGGGACGACCTTGATCCCCGAGCCGGCAGTGAGCGTCGTCTTGATCTTCGGGTGCGTGATCGCGAACACCTGATCGCCGTTGACGCCCGGGATGTCGTGCAGGAGCGCCACCGTGATGCGGTCGACCTTCTGCACCGTCGCCGGATCGTCGAAGATCGTACCGTTCTTCACCTCGACGACGAGTAGCAGCGTGTTCGCCGAGCCGAACATGCTGCGGTACTGCGTGTAGAGCTTCACGTACGGGTGACCCGGCGGATACAGGTCGAAGAAGTTCGTGAAGATGTGCATGCGCGCCACCATGAAGGTGGCGAGGACGACCGTGGCGGCGGCCACCACCAGGGATGCGGCCAGCCGGTGGCGGAGGAGGAAGAAGAGGTACGCCTCGATGGTCTTGCGCGAGAGCATGGTCCGTCAGGGTGCGGCGGCCGGAGGAGCGCCGCTGGCCGGGGGGACGACCTCCCCGTGGTCGACGGCGGCCATGAAGCCGCCGGCGCCGACCGCGAAGCCCTGGCTCCCGGGGAGCAGGCTCACGCCGCGCAGCCACACCAGCCGCTGCTGCTCGGGCAGCTCGCGCGGCGTCCACGTCTCGCCGCCGTCGGCGGAGGTCATCACGTTGCCGGTGTCGCCGACCACCACGCCGTACTGGCCAGCGACGGCCACGTCGTAGAGGCCGGGGTTCTTCAGCGTCTCCAGGAAGCCCAGCTCCTCGATCGACCCGGCCCCGGTGGCGCCGTGCTGCACCTCCCACGTGCGGCCGCCGTCGCGCGTGCGCAGGATGAGCCCATCGATGCCGACCAGCCAGCCCCGCTCGGGCGTCACGAAGCTGACCCCGAAGAGCGTCTTGTCGGTGCCGACCTCCAGGTTCGCCCAGGTCCGGCCCCCGTCGCTGGTGGCGAGGAGCGTCCCGAACTCGCCCGCGATGAAGCCGTGCTGCGGGTCAGGGAACGACAGCGCGTAGAGGACGACGTCGTCGTCGAAGGGGCGGCCCTTCCAGGCGGCGCGCGCCTGCTCGTCCCAGGTGGCGAGCGAGCGATCCTGCCACGTGGCGCCGCCGTCGTGCGTGGACTCGATCGCGCCCCAGTCGCCCACCGCCCACACCGTCCGCGCGTCGACCGCCCTCAGGTTGAAGAGGTGCTTCTCGGGCGGCACGGCGCTCTTCTCTGCCTGCCAGGTCTTGCCCCCGTCGGCGGTGCCGAGGAGGGTCGACGCCTTGCCGGCGGCCCAGCCGTGCTCGGCGTCCGCGAAATCGACCGCGAAGAGCGGCACCTTCGTGCCGCTGTCGCGCGTCTCCCAGGTCTTGCCGGCGTCGGCCGTATGGTAGATGGAGCCGAAGTTGCCGACCGCCCATGCCTCGCTCGCGCTCATCACCTTCACGCCGTAGAGGTTGTCCTTGACCACGACGGCGCGCCCGCCGGCGGGCAGGGCGAGGAGGGCGACGACGAACGACGCGAGTGCGGCGACGTGCCGCCTGCAACCCCGAGCGTGGCGGTCTTCAGTCAATCGGCGGGTACACACCACGCCTCGGGCTTCGGCGTCAATAGACGCGCACGCCGGAAGCCCGCGGACCGGCGGGAGAAAGCTCGCCCAGATGGGGGAGAAGCCGGCGGCGCGATGCGCGATGTGAGCCCGCCCGGCGCCGACCGCTACCGGGCGGCCGGCCTCTGGCGCGGCGAGACGGTCTGGGCCGCCTTCGCGGCCACCGCCGCGCGCGCCGGCGCCCGGACCGCCGTCGTCGAGGGCGCCGGGCGGACCAGCTTCGCCGCCCTCGCGGCCGCGGCCGAGGGGCTCGCCGGCGGCCTCGCCGCACGCGGCGTGCGCGCCGGCGACGTGGTCGCCGTGCAGCTCCCCAACTGGACGGAGACGCTGATCGTGCTCCTCGCTGCGGCGCGTCTGGGCGCGATCGCGAACCCCGTCCTGCCCATCTACCGCCGGCGGGAGCTCGGCTTCATCCTCGCCGAGTCGGGCGCCCGCGTCCTCTTCATCCCCGGCCGCCACCGCGACTGCGACCATCGCGCGCTGGTGCGCGAGCTGCGCGCCGGGTTGCCCGCCCTCGAGCACGTGGTGGTGGTGCGCGACCGGCCCGAGGACGGCGCGCTCGCGTACGCCGACCTGGCCACGGCCGCGCCCGGGCCGCCCGCGGCTGACGCGGGCGCGATTGCGCTCCTCACCGGGATCGTGCACGCCCTCCTCGTGCCCGCGGTCCTCGGCACGACGGCGGTGCTCATGGAACGCTGGGACGCCGGCGACGCGCTGGCACTCGTCGCCGCCGAGCGCGTCACCTACATGGTCGGCGCGCCGACCTTCCTGCGCGACCTGGCGGCGCGCGCCCCCGCCGGGGCGACGAGCCTTCGCCTCTTCTCCTGCGGCGGCGCCGACGTCGATCCGACGCTGGTGCGCGAGGCGGCGGCGCGCCTCGGCTGCGTCGCCAAGCGGGTCTACGGCTCGACCGAGTTCCCGACCGTGACCACGACCGGCCCCGACGACCCTCCCGAGCGGCGCATCGACAGCGAGGGCCGGCCGATCGGCGCGAACGAGATCCGCCTGGTCGACGAGGACGGCGCGCCGGTGCCCACCGGGCGCGAAGGCGAGATCCTGGCGCGCGGTCCCGAGTGCTTCCTCGGCTACCGCGACCCGGCGCTGAACGCCGACGCCTTCACCGCCGACGGCTGGTTCCGCACCGGCGACCTGGGCACCCTCGACGCCGGAGGCTGGCTCCGCATCACCGGACGGCGGAAGGACATCATCATCCGCAAGGGCGAGAACATCAGCGCGCGGGAGCTGGAGGATCTGCTTGCGGCGCACCCGGCCGTCGCCGAGGTCGCGGTGGTGGGCGTGGCGGACGTGGCGGCGGGCGAGATCGCCTGCGCGGTGCTGCGCCTGCGGCCGGGCGCCTCGGCGCCGACACTGGGTGAGGTGGCGGAGCACCTGACGGCGCGCGGGCTCTCGCGCCGGAAGCTGCCCGAGCGGCTGGAGGTGGTCGAGGACTTCCCGCGCACGGCGAGCGGGAAGATCGTGAAGCGCGCGCTGCGCGAGCGGCTGGGCGGCGGCTGAGTACCGGAACGCCGCATACTATATATGAGGAGGAGGCGGCGAGGCGAAGAGCGGGCGAATCCGTCGTGCTAGCCCTGGCGGGCCCAGAAGCGCTCCAGCGCCGCCGCCGCTTCCGCCGGCCGCTGCTGCGGCCACCAGTGCCCGCAGCCCTCGAAGAGGACGAGCTCCCCGCGCACCCGCGCCGCCAGGCGCTCCGCGAAGCGCGGCTCCACGTACGGGTCGTCCTTCGACCAGAGGATGAGCGCCGGGCGGGTCACGCGCCCGACGTCCGCCTGCCACTCGGCGCCGACGCGGACCGCCGAGCGGTAGAGCTTGAGGATGCAGTCCTTCATGGTCGCGTCGACGTGGCGCGCGACCTCCCGCGCGACGTCCGCGGCCAGGCCCGCCGCCGGGAGGCCCTCGGCGAGCGCGTCCTCGGTCATCGCTTCCATGATCTGCTCGCCCACGCCCGGCGTCTGCCACTGCTGCGCCAGGTCGTGCCAGACGTACTCCTCGTCGATCGGCCCGTCCCCGCAGGCCCAGGTGCGGACGAGGTCCGGGCGGAGCGACACCACGCGCTGCACGAGGAGCGATCCCCAGTCGTGGCCCACGAGGTCAACGGGTGCGCCGAGGCCCGCGATCTCGCGCACCAGCCAGTCGACGTACGCCTCCTTGGTGGCCGCGAAGCCGGCCGGCAGCGGCGCGTCGAAGCCCGGTAGCGCGACCGCCACGACGTCGCGGCGCGAGAGATGGGCGCGCATCGGGTCCCAGAGACGGTACGTGTCGGGAACGCCGTGGACGAGGACGATGGGCATGGCTCTCTCTAGGCGCGGGCGCGTCGCCGAAGCAACCGCTCGCGCCGGCATCTTGACGCCGCGATCCGAGGATGCTTGCAAAGGCCCCGATGTCTGCCGCGTACCGTGACAAGGTCGTGCTCGTGACCGGCGCCTCCTCGGGCATCGGCTACGTCACCGCGCGCGCGTTCGCGGAGCGCGGCGCCGTCGTGATGGGCGTCGCCAGACGCGAGGCGCTGCTCCAGCAGCTGGTCGCCGAGTGCCGGCGGCACTCACCCCGGTCCGATTACCTGGCCGGCGACCTCGGCGAGCGTGCCTTCGCCGAGCGCGTGGTCGACGAGACCGTCGCGCGTCACGGCCGCCTCGACGTGCTCGTCAACAACGCGGCCATCTCCAAGCACAAGCAGTTCTACCACATGACCGCCGACGAGGCGGAGCTGGTCATGCGTGTCAACTTCCTCTCCTGCGTGTGGACGACGATGGCCGCCATCCCGCCCCTGCTCCGTCAGGGCGGCGGCACGATCGTCAACATCTCCTCGTTCGCGGCCAAGGTCGCCCCGCCGCGCGAGGCGATGTACGCCGCCTCCAAGGCCGCGCTCAACGCCTTCAGCGAGGGCCTGTGGAACGACCTCGCCGGCTCGAACATCCACGTGGCGCTCATCAACCCCGGGCCGATCGACACCGAGATCTGGCTCAAGGAGGACGAGCCCGTCTGGTACGACGGCAAGAAGTACCCGCCGGAGCTGGTCAGCGACGCGATCTTCGAGGCGATCGAGAAGCGCCGCTACGAGATGACCATCCCGAAGCGGAACCCGATGCTGCTCACGGCGCGCTTCCTGCGCCTCTTCCTCCCGCCGCTGCTGCGCTTCGGCATGGCGAAGACGGACCCGGTGCCGCCGGAGGTGATCGAGAAGGCGCGCGCGCGGGCACTGAAGGGCAAGCGCCTCGGAGACCTGAGCGAGGGATAGGAGCTGACCCGAGACCCGGTCGGTGGCGCGGGGGAAGCCGGCGCGGCGACCTTCGAGCGCGCCGAACGCGACCCACGGTGGGAGACGCCGCCGTGAGCGCCGCGCGAGCGGGAGCCGCGCCGGCTTCCCCCGCACCACCGACCGCAATCTCGGTTTCAGGCGCCTCGGCCGGGCGTGGAATCCGGGTTCAGCCGCACGCGCACCCGCTCCCAGCGCCGGAGCTCCACCTGCCCCACCGGCGCGCCGCGCGGCTTCATCACGTCGGCGACGCGGCAGAGGTGCACGTCGACCCGGCGCGCGTCGCGCGCCTTCGAGTGCCGGGCGGCCAGCTCGGCGGCGCGCTCGACGACTGCCCTGGGGAGCGCGTCCAGCTTCTCCGGGTTGCGCACGACGACGTGGCTCCCCGGCACGCCGCCCGCGACGTGCAGCCAGAAGTCCTCGGGCGCGGCCACCGCGAAGGTGAGCTCGTCGTTCTCGGCGTCGCCCTTGCCGATCAGGACCTCGTAGCCGTCGACGAGGACCGCCCGGTGCCGCCGCCCCTTGCTCGCCACTCCACGAGTGTAGCGGACGGGGCGCCGGAGAGAAGCGCCGTCCGGATTGACCGTGCCCGCGGAGGGGTCTAGCTAGGTGAGACATGGCCGACACGCTGACCGTCATCGACAACCGGAGCGGCAAGAAGGTGGAGCTGCCGATCGAGCACGGCGCCATCCGCGCCGTCGACCTGGGCAAGCTCGGCATCGTCAGCTACGACCCGGCGCTGCTCAACACCGCCGCCTGCAAGAGCAAGGTGAGCTACATCGACGGCGACCGCGGCATCCTCCGCTACCGCGGCTACCCGATCGAGGAGCTGGCCGAGAAGAGCACGTTCCTCGAGACCGCCTACCTGATCGTCAAGGGCGAGCTGCCGACCACCTCGCACTTCCGCATGTGGCAGCACAACATCAAGATGCACACGATGGTGCACGAGAACCTGAAGCAGTTCATCGAGGGGTTCCGCTACGACGCGCACCCGATGGGCATCCTGATCGGCACGGTGGGCGCGCTCTCCACCTTCTACCCCGAGGCCAAGAACGTCATGGACCTCGAGTCGCGGCGGGTGCAGACGCGGCGGCTGATCGGCAAGATGCCGACCATCGCCGCCTTCGCCTACCGCCACAGCCGCGGCATGCCCTACGTCTACCCGGACAACGAGCTCTCCTACACCGGCAACTTCCTCTCCATGATGTACAAGATGACGGAGCTGAAGTATCGGCCCGACCCGGTGCTCGAGCGGGCGCTCGACGTGCTCTTCATCCTGCACGCCGACCACGAGCAGAACTGCTCGACGACGACCATGCGCACCATCGGCAGCTCGCTCGCCGACCCCTACGCGTCGGTGGCCGGATCCGCGGCCGCGCTCGGCGGCCCGCGCCACGGCTCGGCCAACGAGGAGGTCGTGCACATGCTGCACGAGATCGGCACGAAGGACCACGTGCCGGCGCTCATCAAGCAGACGAAGAGCGGGGAGCGGCGGCTCATGGGCTTCGGGCACCGCGTCTACAAGAACTACGACCCGCGCGCGAAGATCATCAAGCAGATCGCGCACCAGGTGTTCGAGGTCACCGGCCGGAACCCGATGATCGACATCGCGCTCGAGCTCGAGCGGATCGCGCTCCAGGACGACTACTTCGTCTCGCGCAAGCTCTACCCCAACGTCGACTTCTACTCGGGCATCATCTACGAGGCGATGGGGCTCCCGGTCGCGATGTTCCCGGTCCTGTTCGCGATCGCCCGCACCGCCGGCTGGATGGCGCAGTGGGCCGAGCTGGTGCTCGACGAGGAGCAGAAGATCACGCGCCCGAAGCAGCTCTACGTGGGCTACGACGAGCGGCCCTACGTGCCGCAGGACCAGCGCCGCGAGGGCGGGGCGCTCGAGACCGAGGTGTCGGGGCCGCTGTAGGCGTCACGCGCTTCGATCTCAGGGCGCAGACAGGCGTCGTCTCTTGCCCAGCGACGAGCCCGAAGGCATCGTACGCGCCCCATCCTGGTCTCGGCCGGGCGCGTGAGATGATGAGGAGGTCCGATGAGCCATTCGATCCTGGCGCTGATCTGCTTCGCGACGTGGACGATCCTGATGGCGTTCGTGATGGTGAATCATCGCGTCTTCTACGTCCTCTCGGGCCGCCGGAAGATCAACACCTTCACGCCCGACGGTGCCGGCGTCTCGGCCTTCCAGGCGCGCGCCTGCCGCGTGCACGCGAACTGCTACGAGAACCTGCCGGTGTTCGCGTCCCTGGTGCTCGGCGCCGCGGTCGCGGGCAGGGGCGCCGTCACCGACCCGTGGGCAATGATCGCCGTCTACGCGCGCATCATACAATCGACCGTGCACCTCATGTCGACGAGCGAGATCGCAGTCATGATCCGTGCCACGTTCTGGACGGTGCAGATGCTCATCATGCTGTTCTGGGCGTGGCGGCTGCTGCTGGGATGATGCGGACGACTCTCCTCCAGGTCATCGGACAGGTGACCCTGTCGGCGCTCCCGCCGAGGGCGTAGTCCTCACCAGGCGGTGACAAGCACAGCGGACTTGGCGTCAGGCGGCCTGGTCCTTGTGTGCCTTGTCCCTGGCGAATGCCTCGAGTCGCCGCTCGATCTCCGCGATCCGCTGCTTCAGCCCCTCCAGCTCGTCGGTCGCCGCCTTGAGCTCCTTCACGACGGGGTCGGCCAGCCGCTCGAGCTGCCCTTGGAGCACCGTGACGGCGCGCACCCGCCGGGCCGCCACCTCCCTCACCGCCAGCTCCGCCCGCTTGTGCACGCCCGCGCGTAGCTTCCGGACGTCGACCAGCACGAGGACGCGGTCGACCAGCGAACCGGCGCTGCGTTCGATCGACCGGCGCGCGTCGCGTCCCAGCTGGCCGAGGAGCTGACCCACCTGCTGCCGAAGCCGCCTCACGGAAGCGCGAATGTCCTCCAGCACGACCGGTCGCACCTGTGTCTCCTCCATGCGAACCCTCCTCTCTTGTTCGAGCGCCATTTGCCTCGGTCAGCAGGGTGCTGCTCCAGGGGCAGGGACGTAGACCACGTCAGCGCCAAGTGAAGCGCCAACCGGCTCGCCGTCGGAAATGGCTCTCGAAGCGCCAGAACTCGGATAGACCTCGTCGTGGGAGCGGTCAATCCCCCTCCCGCCCGGTGGCGGTGGAGTCCTCATCTGTCCCACCTGCCGCGCGAGCCTCGCCACCGCATCGCCCGCTTCGCGTCCTGCCCGTCGTAGGCGGCGCGCCGATCGCGGGGTGCCTGCTGCTGACGCGGTAGGCCGTCACCTTGATACGGCGCAACGTCTTGCTCAATACTGCACTGCCGAT
>WNEZ01017582.1_pt1 | contig 10275 bp, 6 predicted proteins | sample 5400521 | NCBI WGS metagenome assembly WNEZ01 (sample SAMN13153339, study PRJNA577476) | soil metagenome | isolation source: 120 cm saprolite under Douglas fir tree site 2 hole 1 replicate 1 | place: USA:California | collected 2015-04-18
CCGGTGGGGTGCCGACCACCACGAGACCGACATCGGGGTCGTCATACAGGTCGCCCGCCGTCGCGTGGACGGCAACCCCCAATTCGCGCGACGCAAGCTCTCTTCGTTCGGCTGAGAGGTCGCACACACCGCTCAGGCGCAGTCCGGCGACCTCGGCAATCGACGCCGCGTGGTCGCGTGCGATGGCCCCGTAGCCGATCAGGCCGACGCCCGACGGCGCCGGCGGCCTTCGCCCAGAAGCGAACAGGAGCGATCGGTGGACCAGCTTTTGAAACGAGATGTCTTCGTACGTGGACGCCGACTGCCCGAGCCCGAGGTGTATGAACCAGCCGCTTCCGTGCTCACGCTCGTAGGCGACGACCTGCTCGGTGAAATGCCAGCTGGTGCGGAGCAGGATCGATGCCTCAGCGGGCGGGCCTTCCGACAGGTAGAGCTCGTCGGTGAGCCTGAGCTCTCCACCGAGCCTTTCCGTGATGGGATGCGACGGCCCGACTCCAATTACGAGCTCGGTCATCGGCCCCGGGCCGCTTGGCGCCCAGCGTGCGATCTCGCCAAGCGCGCCCTGCCGGTTCCATGCGGCCAGTGTTGCGCCCAGCAGCACGAGACCTCCTCCCCGCCGGACGAACTCAGAGAGGTCGGTCGCCTGATTCGGCTCGAGGGCATTGTCGGAGGCGGCCAGGATCACGCTGGAGGGGTCCAAAGAGAGCGCCGCCTGATCTGTGACCACATGCAGGTCGAAGTGGTGGCTCAGCTCGAGCGCGCGCAGCAGCGGGCGGGCGAGGCGTTGGTAGTCGGTGGCGCGGCCGGCGAGCAGGGCCTGAACGTTCACGCGGTTTCGAGGCACGGGCTTGATCGTACGCTCAGGCCAAAGTGGCGATCCGGCGCAGGGCCTCCAGCGTCGATGCGGCCGCCCGCTTCCACGTGAAGTCGGCCGCGCGCCGCCTGCCGGCCTCGCCCAGCTTCTTCCGCAGCTCCGCATCCGACAGCAGCTTCTCGAGCGCGCCGGCGATTGCGTCCACGTCCTCGGGGTCGACCTCGATCGCGGCTCCGCCGGCCAGCTCGGGCAGGGCCCCCGAGCGGCCGATGACCGCCGGGACGCCGTGCGCCATCGCTTCGAGCAGAGGCAGCCCAAAGCCCTCGTAGAGGCTGGGAAACGCAAGCACCGAAGCGGACTCATACAGGGCCGCCAGGGTCGGCTCGTCGACGTGGCCGAGATAGCGGACGCCAGGCTCGGCCTGGATCCTGCGCAGCGTGTCGCCATAGGCCCAGCCGGGCCGGCCGGCGATGACGAGCTGGGGCACGCCCGGATGACTGCGGAGCCGGCGGTACGCGACGAGCAAACGCTGGTAGTTCTTGCGCGGCTCCACGGTGCCGACCGCCAGGATGAATCCGGGCTCGATGCCGTCTGGAAGCTTGCCCGGCGGCGTGGGCGCGCTCAAGCCTTCGGGGACAACGGTCACCCGGCTCTCCAATCCCGCCAGTGGGTATGCGGCGAGCAGGTCGTGGCGCGTGGTCTCCGACGGCGCCAGCACCGCCGCCGCCTGCCGGAGCGCTGGTCCGAGGACGGTGCCGAGGTACGCGCGCTGCTGCCAGGGCACCTCGGCCGGGCGGAGGCGGAACGCCAGGTCGTGGATGTAGATGGCCGCCGGAGGCGCGCCCCGCCTGCGCCGGGGCGGACTCGGCCAGTACGGGTAGAGGATGGCGTCGCAGCCGAGCTGCGGCTCGATCATCGGCAGCCAGCGAGACTTCAGCACGACCTCGTGCCGGTAAGGCGCCAGCACCGCCTCACAGTCGAGGCCGGCTAATGCCGCCGGGCGCTCGCGGCTGCACAGGAGCGTGAAATCGTCGCCGTCGCGGCCGTCAACCAGCGCTCTGGCCAGCTCGACCGCAACCGTGAGCATGCCGACGCGTTGCGGCCTCCAGCACGCGGTGACATCGATCGCGTAGCGAGACACCACGCGACTGTAGCGCCCGTCAGATCGATGGCGCCTGTTAAGTCATGTTGACCGGGGCGTCGGGCACGCTAAGATCAAGGGGCGGGAGCTCCCGCACAGAAAGCCCTCCCTCCTTTCTGAAGGTCCTTCGCCCGGTGGTGGAGGGCCTTCTTCTTTTGAGATAGAATTCCGCTCCGCTGGCGCCGAACGCGCGAAAAAGAGGGCTGGAACGCGCACTGCTGGCGCCAAACGTGCGGAAAGGGTTCTAGCTTTCGACCGACCGGATCGCGAACACGCAGTCAAACGTCCCGGTCACGCACCCGCATTCGACCTCTTCCACGTACCAATCGTTGGCGAGGCCGGCCCACCGCAGGATCGCCTCGATGGTCGCGACCCAAACGTGGCACGACTTCACGGTCTTGATCCGCCCCAGCGCGAACATGTTGGAGAAGTTGACGAGCCAGAACTGGAACTCATCGACCTGAAGCCACGCGTGCGTGTGCTCGCCACGGACGTTGTCCATCGCCTCGCTGAACGACTTCACGATCCCGGACAGCTTGCGCTGCCGCCCCGGCACCAGCCGCCGCGGCCCACCCATCCCGTGCCTGCCTTCGGCCAGCCAGCGCTCCGTCGCCCGCCGTCCCCACGCGCGGAGCTGGTCTTCGGCTTCGGAGCCGTAGATCGTCTCGAACGCCTCGTCGAGCCGGGCGATGTATTCGACAGGCGTCGCCAGCTGCTCGTCGTTGGGCGGGTCCGAGTCGACGTACTGGGCCAGCCCCGCCGTGTATGCGACCTCCGGCCAGCGCACGCCCGTGACGTCGCGGGCCACGTGGATGAGGTTGGCGACATGTGAGTTGAGGATGAACCGGCCCCGCGCCCTGGCGGGTTTCACGCCCATCATCTGCAGCGTCCGGATCGCGGACGAGCCGCTCGAGGAGCCCGTGCTCGGAGTTGGCGGCGGCGAGCCGTGGATGTGTGGCGGCGCCGCGATCAGCCGCATCGCGGCAGTCTCCGCCGGCTGCGAGCTCGCGGCCTGCGCCGCCACGGGCCGTGGCGCCCCGGTCGCGGCCGGCCCGCCCACAGGGCGCCGCTGGGGAAGCTTCGCCATCTGCGCCAGAAGTTCCTTGACCGACTGTGGCCGCTGTGCCGGGTCCTTGGCGAGCACCTTGGCGAGGAGCACGTCGAGCTCGTCGGGCAGGACCGCGCTCAGCTTGGTCGCCGACGGTATCGGCGCATTGACGGTCGCATACGCCACCTCCATCCGGTTGGCGCCGACGAAGGGCAGGCGACCCGTGAGCATCTCGAACGTCAGCACGCCCATCGCGTAGATGTCGGCGCGCCGGTCAACGTCATGGCCCATGACCTGCTCCGGCGCCATGTATCCCGGCGTTCCGATGGCAAGGCCGACGGTGGTGAGGTGCGTCGGCTGTCCCGCGCCGCGCGCCAACCCGAAGTCCGCAAGCATCGCCCGGCCGTCGGAATGGATCAGGACGTTGGTCGGCTTGAGGTCGCGGTGGACGATGCCGGCGTCGTGCGCGTGCTGCAGCCCGTCGCCGATCTCGCGCAGGTAACGCCACGCGGTCACCGTATCCAGTGGCCCTCGGTTGAGGATGTCGCGCAGAGTGCCGCCCCGTATCAGAGGCATGGTCAGGTAGGCCATCCCGTCGGTGAGCTCGAAGTCGTAGATGGGCAGGATGTTCGGGTGGTCGAGCTTGGCCAGTGTCTTTGCCTCGGCTTCGAAACGCTTCACGAAGCCGTCGTCCTGGAAGAGCTCGGGTGACAGCGCTTTGAGGGCAACTTCGCGGCCGAGCGGTTGCTGCACCGCGCGGTACACGACCGCCATGCCGCCGCCGCCCAACCGCTCGACGATCTCGTAGCTGCCGACCCTGGTCCCGGTCAGATCCTTCATCTAGGCTCCCGGCTTGGCCGTCAGCCTCGTGACGACCGCGACGAGGTCGCCCAACCGGAACGGTTTGCTCAGCACGTCATCGGCGCCCGCGGCGAGGAAGCGCTCGCGGTCGTTGGCCATCGAGTGGGCGCTGGCGATGACGACCCCGTCCATCCCGGGCATGGCCACGTCCATGAGGATGAGGTTTGGGTTCTGGCCCAGCGCAATGTCCACCGCCTGCAGACCGTCCGAAGCGATCAGCACGCCGAAGCCGGCCTTTTCGAGGACGCGGCGGCAGAGCCGCTGCGCGACCTCGTTGTCGTCCGCCACCAGCACCACCGGAGAGCCATAACCACTTCCTGCCGCCGGTTCAGGCATGGCGGCGCTGCAGAGGCGTCGCCTGCTCCGCTGCCAACGGGATGGTGAAGTGGAACGCCGAACCGTGACCGACAGCGCTCTCGACCCAGATCTTGCCGCCATGCATCTCGACGATCTGCTTAACGATCGTGAGGCCCAGGCCGGTCCCGGGTATCGACTGGGCGGCGCCGCTGCGGACCCGCCGGAAGCGTTCGAAGACATGCTCGATCTCGTCCGGCGGGATGCCCAGCCCGGTGTCGGAGACGCTGACGAGCGCAAAACCGCCGTCGGAGCGGGTCGACAGCGTCACCGTCCCGCCATCGGGCGAGTACTTGACCGCATTGTTGACGAGGTTGCTCAGGACCTGGACGAGACGGTCGCGATCTCCGTTGACGATCGGGAGGCGAGGATCGAGATCGGACTTGAAGTCGACGATCACGGCCGACGACGACGAGGCCCGGGTCATGACGTCGGTGAGCACCTCGTTGATGTCGACCTCGGCCAGGCGGATGCTCATCCGGCCCGACTCCATGCGGTCGAGGTCGAGCATGTCGCCGATCAGGCGGTTGACCCTGTCCGCGTCATTGAATATGTAGCCGCCGTAGGCGCGCACCTCGTCCGTGTCGAGGCCGCCGTCGCGGATCAGCTCGCTGAAGCCCTGGATCCCGGTCAGCGCGGTCCGGAACTCGTGACTGACGATGGAGAGGAACTCGGTCTTCGTGCGGTCCAGCTTTTCGAGCGTGGCGTTGGCGCCGCGCTGCGAGTCGAGCGCCTCGGCGAGCCGGTCCTGGGTCTCGCGGACGGTGGTGACGTCCTCGACCATCACGAGCACGTGCTCCGGGCGGCCGCTCGCGTCGGGTATGGAGGTCGCGGTCATCTGCAGCCACAGCCAGCGGCCGCCGCCCGTCGCGGCGCGGACCTGGACGCTGCGCTGGTCGGTTATGCCGGCCAGAAGCGGCGCCAGCCGCGCGCGGCCCGCGGCTTGGTCGTACGCGCGGAGCAGGTCGGGCCATGCTTGCGAACGCATCGTCTCGATGTCGTGCTCGAGCATTCGGAGGAGGGCGGGGTTCCCCTCGAGCAGCTCCCCGTCGCCGCTCACGCGCGCGATTCCGATTGGAGATCGTTCGTAGATGGCGCGATGGTCCGCCTCGCTTCTGCGCAGAGCCTGGGTGGTCTCCGCGCGCTGGACGAACTGCCCGATTTCGACGCCCGCCGTCGAAAGCATGGTCACGAGGTCGTCCTCGGTATGCCGGACGCTGCGCCCGAGCAGCTCGATGACGCCGATCGTGTGTCCCCCGCTGATGACCGGAAAGGCGACGGCGGCGCGCAAGCCGGCCCGGCGCTCCGCGCTCGCCTGCTCGTAGTCGTTCGCCGCCAGGTCGTCCAGCGCCGCGGCGACGCCCGACTGCCAGACCCGGCCCACCAGGCCTCCCCCCACCTCGATCGACAGGTTCCTGGCCGGGTCGTCGAGGTCCGAGGCGCTCGACCCCTCCTTGTGCCAGGAGCTCCTCAGGGACAGCGCGTGCCGCTCGCCCTCCACCGCCCAGTACTGCCCGAGGTCCCAATCGAGGTTGGTGCACAGGCTCGCGAGCAGCGCGGGCGCCGCCTGCTCCCAGCCGTTGGCCGTGACGATGACCTGGCGCACGGCCACCAGGGCGTCGCGCATCGCATCGAGGCGCTTTCGCGCGGAGATGTCGGTCTCCTGCACGAGCATGAGCTGCTCTCCAGTCCCTTGGTCGCTGATCGCGGCGATGGCCAGAGCAACCGGGATCCGCGTGCCGTCCTGGCGGGCCTGGCGTACCTCGCTCTCCCAGCGGACGATCTCGCGGCGTTCGAACTGGCCCAATGCATCCTCGACGGCGCGCCGATCCGCATCAGCGGTGACGTCGACGAGGCTCGTGTGTATCAACTCGTCGCGGCCCTGGCCGAGGATCTTCGCCAGCGTCTCGTTGACCAGCATCCACCTGCCGTCGGCCGCCACCACGCCCAGCCCGATCGTCGCCGCCTCGAGGGTCATGCGGAGGCGCGCGTCGACCGATTCAAGGTCGACCGCTTTCTGCTCGGCGGTGTCTTCGGCCTCGCGCGCGTGGCGCACCACCTCGTGAACCGACCCCGCCACCATCGCCAGCGCCGCCACCTCGAAGATGGCGGTGGCGAGGTTCGACACGGGGCCCAGCTGCGTCAGGCTGAGGGCGAGGATGGCGAGCGCCGCGACACTCCCGATCGCGATGAGGGGCGCGCGGTCGTCGAACAGCGCGACTGACAGCACGACGATGAGGAAGAGGGGAAACACCAGCAGCCCGGGTGAGCCGGTGGCGAGCGCGACCGCCAAAATCGCGGCGATTCCAACGTAGGGTGTGGCTCGACGGACCAGGCCGCGCGTCCGGAACGGCATGACTTCAGGCCGCGGACGGCGCTCCGGCAACACCCCGAATGCCTCGCCCCCCCTGGCGGGATGGAAGGTGCGCAGGACGCAAAGTGTACGGGCCCCCGGGCTTTGCAGACCCCCCTTAAGCGATGGGTTCGATGGCCTAAATTAGCTGGCGCACCGATGGCATGAAAACACCCCTCCAGGCGGAAGGTTTGGCGCGGCGGGCCTACCCCTTTTTGGGACTGGCCATCGTCGGGCTCGTGAGCCTGCGTGGATTCGGCTCGATCATCGCCACGCCGCCGCTGCTCGTTGCGACCGCCATCGGCGCCGCGCTCGTGCTGGCGCCGCTAGTGCCCTTTGAGCCGCCTCCCATGGGGAGGCTTCCGAGCGCTGTCCCGGTGCTAATTGGTTTCGGGCTGGCCCTCTATCCGCTCTGGGCCTCGGGAAGTGTCTTTGGCATCGTGGTCTCCGCCATCCTGGCGGCCCTGGGCGCGGCCTTGATCGTGCTCCCCTGGGAGCGAATCCCGCGCATCCTCCACGCCGCCTCGCCCATCGGCGGCCTGGTGATTGCTTTCGTGCTCGAGGCCCAGTTCGGATCGAGCGTCCTGCATGCCTTCCCCTTCCTTCTCCTTCCGCTGCTGTTCCTCGCCCTGTACTACACGAGCGTCGAATTTGCCCTCGGCGCAGCACTGGCGGTCGCGAACGTCATCGCTGTGGCGATCGCCAACCCCGGGGCCGCCGACGCCGGCCAGGCGCTTCTTGCGGCTCTCGTGCTCGTCTCGCTCGGAGTCCTGGTGCGTCGCGTTGTGGCCGACCAGCAGCACAGCCGCGCGGCCGCCACAGCAGCCGAGGCGGGAAGGTCAGAGGTGCTCTCCGACCTGGCCCAGCGCAACCAGGAGCTCCAGGAGCTGACCCGGATGAAGTCGGAGTTCCTCGCCACCATGAGCCACGAGATTCGCACGCCGATGAACGGGGTGATCGGCATGACCGGGCTGTTGCTCGACACGGACCTCAACCCCGAGCAGCGCGATTACGTCGAGACGATTCGCACGTCGGGTGACACGCTGCTCGACATCATCAACGACATCCTCGACTTCTCGAAGATCGAGGCTGGTCGGGTTCGGATGGAGACGATCGACTTCAGTCCCAAGCACGTGACCGAGGAGGCGGTGGAGCTTTTCGCGGAGCCGGCCGCCAACAAGGGCGTCGAGCTCATCCTCGACGTCGATTCAGAGGTGCCGCACAGCGTGATCGGCGATCCAGGCCGGCTGCGCCAGGTGCTCATCAACCTGGTCGGGAATGCGATCAAGTTCACTGAATCCGGTGAGGTCGTCGTCCGAGTGAAGCGGCTGGACAGCACGTCGCCAGGAGTGATGATCCGGTTCGAGGTCGCCGACACCGGCGTGGGGCTGGCGGCCGATGAACAGGCTCGCGTTTTCTCGACCTACTCGCAGATCGACAGCTCGACCACGCGCAAGCATGGCGGCACCGGCCTGGGCCTTGCTATCGCACGCATGCTCACCCAGCTCATGGGAGGCGAGATCGGCGTCGAGAGCGAGAAGGGCTCGGGCAGCCGCTTCTGGTTCACGGCGCTGTTTCGCGAATCCGACGTCAAGGCTTCCGAGCCGCAGCCGGTCGGCACGCTGGCCGGCGCCGCTGTTGCGATCGTCGACGACAACCGCACGAATCGAGTCATCCTGGAGCGCTACCTCGACTCGTGGGGGACGCGCGAACGGAGCTTCGAGAGCGGCGCGCAGGCGCTGCGCGCATTACGCGCTGCGGCCGACGAGGACGATCCGTTCGAGGTCGCGATCGTCGACCTGATGATGCCGGAGATGGATGGCGCGGACGTCGCGTCGAGCATTCGCTCAGACCCGAAGTTGAAGGACACCGTCATAGTCCTGCTGACTTCGGCGGGCCGCTCCGAGCGCCCGGTCCCAGGAGTCGACATGGAGCTGGTCAAGCCGGTCAGGCCGTCGCAATTGTTCGACGTGCTGCAGTCGCTGCTAGCGTCGCGGCCCGCGCACACCCGGCGCCGCATCAATCGCGAAGGCAGCGGGCCACCCGCGGCGCGCCATCGCTGGGCGCGGATCCTGGTCGTCGAGGACAACGCGGCCAACCTCAAGGTTGCGGTGCGGATGGTCGAGCGGCTGGGCTATCGCGCCGACGTGGCGGGCAACGGGAACGAGGCGCTCGAGATCCTCGGCCGCGTGCAGTACGACGCCGTGCTGATGGATTGCCAGATGCCCGAGCTGGACGGTTACGAGGCGACGCGCGAGATCCGGCGCGGCGAGACGCAGGGCCGGCATGTGCCGATCATCGCGATGACCGCCAGCGCGATGGCCGGCGACCGCGAGCGGTGCCTGGCCGCGGGCATGGACGACTACATCTCCAAGCCTGTGAAGCTGCATATCGTCGCGGCGGTCCTGGAGCGCTGGCTCGGGGACCGGACCACGGTGGCATGAGCCCTTAGATACGGCGTAGGGCCAAAACCGTCACGTCGTCCGCAAGCTCCCGGCTGCGTGCCCCCTGCGTCAGGATGTCGACCAGCTCCTGCACGTTGGCCGCGCGGCGTGCGTCCGACGGCAGCGGCACGTCCTTCGTCGCGAGGTCGGGACGCAGGTCGATCAGCCCATCCGAGAAGACGACCAGCGTATCGCCAAGTTCGAGATGGGCCGCGCCGACCGAGAACTTGCTGTCGGGAAATATCCCGATGGGCGCGCTGCGCTGCGGGAGCATCTCCTGTCCGGTCATGCCTCTCAGCAATCGCGTGTACCCATGCCCCGCGTCGATGTAATGCAGGTCGCCGGTCTGGCAGTCGTAGACGGCGTGGAAAAGGGTCACATACGCGTGATTGACCTCGAGGGCGGTGGCCATCACCCTGGCGGCCAGCTGCACGCCCTCCTCCAGGCCCTCGAGCTGCACGGAACCCCGCAGCGCCGCGCGAACGGTCGCCATCATGATCGCCGCCGGAAGGCCCTTGCCCATGACGTCGCCCAGGGTCACCGAGATGAATCGCGGATCGGTCTGGTGCCAGTCGTAGAAATCTCCGCTGATCTCACGCGCGGGCGTGAAGTGGGCGGCGATCTCGAAGCCCTTGCCCTTCAGTGGCGAGGCCGGCAGCATGCCTGCCTGCAGCGCCGCGGCTCGAGCCATCTGGTCGGCGCGCTCCGCGACCATCGACTGGAGGCCCTCGAGGTTGGCGCGATACTCGATCTCGAGGCTTCGGCGCCGGAGGGCGTTGACGGTGGCCAGGTACAGCTCGGTGGCTCCGACCGGCTTGACGTAATAGCCGTATGCACCGTGGTCGACGGCGGCCCGCCCCAGCTCGGGATCGTCGACGCCGGAGATCATCACCACCGCCGGCTGCGGGCGCTTCTTGTTCAGCTCGCCCAGCAGGCCGTAGCCGGACTCGTCGGGGAGGCGGATGTCCATGAGCACTAGCGCGTAGTCGACGGCGCCGAAGCGCTCCCTCGCCTCCGCCCCGGAGAGGGCGATGTCGGCCAGGTAGCCCCGGGCGCGCAGGGTGCGGGCCATCGCCTGCGCCAACGCCTGCTCGTCCTCGACGATCAGGAGCCGCTGGGCGTCACCGCCGTCTGCGGAAACCATTTTGCCCCCCGAGTGTAAGGGGGGCGAATCGGGGCCCGGCCGATATAGGCTTTCCGGGCATGGAGAAATGGATCGCGTGACCCTCGATGTCGAGAGCCGGCAGACCGATGCCGGCG
>WNEZ01018158.1_pt1 | contig 10275 bp, 11 predicted proteins | sample 5400521 | NCBI WGS metagenome assembly WNEZ01 (sample SAMN13153339, study PRJNA577476) | soil metagenome | isolation source: 120 cm saprolite under Douglas fir tree site 2 hole 1 replicate 1 | place: USA:California | collected 2015-04-18
TCGTCGGCATCAGATCAGACTGCGCCATTCACGCCCCCGCGGACCGAGTTCAGTTAATCAGTAAGTAATCAGCGTCAGAGTCGGTTTTTGCCCTTTGTTCTATCTCACGCAATTCGGCCGGACGCCAATATACCAGCAGCTATCAGTGCCAATCGCCGGGAAGCCTTTGGCTAACTTATCCTATCGCACAACCGGCGGTGGTCAAGCCAAATGTAACATTCTGATACCTTCCGTTACGACCTGTTGCGATCGGTGGTGCGGCTGAGGCTCTCGCGCAACCCAAAGCGCGGCTCAAATTTGGGTTGTACTGAAGAGCTAGCTTGACGCTTCCATCCGATAACCGCCACCGTGACGGCGGGCGATTGGAGCGGAGGCGGGGCGATGGAATTCGGGATCTTTAATCTGATGGGGGCGCGCGAGGCGGATAAGTCGGCGGCGCAGGTGTTTGGCGAGGTCGCCGAGCAGACCCGGCTGGCCGACCAGCTCGGCTATACGATTGCGTGGTTCGCCGAGCATCATTTCTCGAATTATTGCCTGTGCGCGTCGCCGTTGATGATGGTCGCGCATTGCGCCGGGGTCACCGAGAAGATCCGGCTCGGCACCGCGGTCGTGGTCCTGCCGCTCTACAACCCGGCGCGGCTTGCCGCCGAGATCGCGACGGCCGACGCCTTGTCGAACGGGCGCCTTTCGCTCGGCATCGGCGCCGGCTATCAGCCCTATGAATTCGAGCGGTTCGGCGTCGACATCAAAGAAAACCTCGAAATGACCGAGGAGTTTTGCGAGATCCTCGATCTGGCGTTCGCCCATGATTTCTTCAGCTACGACGGCAAGCACTACCAGATGCGGGAGACCCACATCCCGGCCCGCCCGGTGCAAAAGCCGGTGCCGATCTATGTCGCCGGCCATACGCAAGCGATGTTCCGTCACGCGGCACGGCATGGTTACCGGGTGCTGTCGTCCGGCCGGGTCGGCGGTGCCAAGCTGCTCGCCGAGCAATACGCCGACATCGTCGCCGCGTTTGCCGCCGAGAACGCGCCGCTGGCGGGCGCCCATATCACCGTCAACCGGTTCTGCCACATCACCGGCAGCAAGGAGGAGGGGCTGCGTTTTGCCGAGAACGCGCGCTACCAGTCGCGCCTCGCCTCGAGCCTCCGGCGGCGCCAGGAGGTCATGCAGGGCACCGTCCTGGTCGATGTCCCGTTCCCCGACGAGCCGCCGCTCGAACAGATCCACAGCGATCTCTTGATCGGCGATGTCGACAGCGTGGCCGAGAAGCTGGTCGCCGAGATCCGCGCGACCCACCCCGTTCACATCTGCTTTTCGTTCAAGGTCGGCAATACCCCGCACAAGGCGGCGATGCGCTCGATGGAATTGATGATCGGCGAGGTCAAGCCCCGGGTCGAGCGCGCCCTCGGCCCGCTCGACCGCGCCGCTGCGGAGTGATCAGCCGGCCCGGCTAGCTCGCCTGGCGCGCCGCGGCAGCGCTCATGACCCGGCGCTTCAGCCGGCGCATCTCCGGCAATAATTTGCGGTCGGGCGCGGCCTTGAGGAACGCGTCGATGCCGCCCTTGAATTCGATCGTGCGGATCGCCGTCGTCGAGAGCCGCAGCCGCACCGTCCCCAACGCGTCGGAGAGCAGCGAAATCGTCTGCAAATTCGGCAGAAAGCGCCGCTTTGTCTTGATGTTGGAATGGCTCACATTGTGGCCGACCAGGACACCCTTGCCGGTGACGGGGCATTTGCGGGCCATGCGGCACCTCTCGTAAAACGCGCCGCGCGGCCCCCTAACATGAAATATCGGGCCGCGCCGGCGGTTTCTAGGCCGGGTTCCGCCAAGGGTCAAGCGCGGCGACGTTTCGGTGGTGCCTTAGTTTGGCACGGCAGGCGCGCCGTGCGTCCTTCGAGACGCGCCCGGTGGGCGCTCCTCAGGATGACGTAAGTTATTCATGACATTGAAAAAGAACGTCATCCTGAGGAGGCCGCAAAGCGGCCGTCTCGAAGGACGCACGAGCGTCATCCCGATTGAAACTGAGTCGCGGGTCCGGCTTGTCGTCGCTTTTGAAAAATTGTCGTAGCTTTAGGCACAATATCGCTGAGGCGATGTGATGCTGCTGATCCCCTGCCCGTGGTGCGGGCCGCGCGACGAAATTGAGTTCGGCTATGGCGGCGAGGCGCATATCGCGCGGCCGGCCGACCCCGAGGCGCTCGATGACGCCGCCTGGGCGGAGTATCTGTTCATGCGCACCAACCCGAAGGGCGTTCTCGCTGAGCGCTGGGTGCACAGCGCCGGGTGCCGGCGTTGGTTCAACCTGTTGCGCGACACGGTCTCGCACAAGATCCTCGTCGCCTACAAAATCGGCGACGCGCCGCCGCGACGCGGCGGCGCCCAGCGCCCCGGCGCCTGACCCAGCCGGTGACTCAGCCCTTTCGCCTCCCGATCGGCGGCACGATCGACCGCAGCCGGGTCCTCAACTTCCGGTTTGATGGGCATGCCTATGAGGGCCATCCCGGCGACACGCTCGCGTCGGCCTTGCTTGCCAATGGCGTCCGGTTCGTCGCGCGCAGCTTCAAGTACCACCGCCCTCGCGGCATCGTTTCGGCCGGAGCGGAGGAGCCCTCGGCCCTCGTTCAGCTCGAAACCGGCGGCGCGACCGAACCCAACCGCCGGCCGACCGAGATCGCGCTTTATGACGGGTTGCGGGCGACGAGCCAGCATGCCTGGCCGAGCCTTGCCGTCGATCTCGGCGCACTGGTCGACTGGTTCGGCCCGCTGGTGCCGGCCGGGTTCTACTACAAGACCTTCATTCAGCCGCGCGCCCTCTGGGGGCCGATCTGGGAGCCGTTGCTGCGCCGGATGGCCGGGCTTGGCCGGGCGCCGGCATCGCCCGATCCGGCGCGCTACGACAAATGCCACACCCATTGCGACGTGCTGGTGGTCGGCGGCGGACCGGCCGGCCTTGCCGCCGCGCTCGCCGCCGGAAGCAGCGGCGCCCGGGTGATCCTCGCCGACAGCGACCCGGTGTTTGGCGGCGCGCTGCTGCGCCGCGCCTATCGGATCGGCGATGGCGCGGGCATCGCATGGGCGGAAGCGGTCGTCGCGGAATTGGCGGCGTTGCCCGAAATGCGGCTCTTGCCCGCGACCACGGTGACCGGCCGTTACGACGACAATTACCTGGTGGCGGTCGAACGAATCGGCGAGCAGCTCGGCCCCGTGGCACCGGCCGGCCTGCCGCGCCAGCGTCTCTGGCACATCCGCGCGCGACGGGTGGTGCTGGCGACCGGGGCCTTGGAGCGCCCGATTGTGTTCCCCGACAACGACCGCCCGGGCATCATGCTGGCGAGCGCCGCCGAGAGCTACCTCCACCGCCACGCGGTGATGCCCGGTCTGCGCGCGGTGCTGTTCGCCGATAATGACGATGCCTATGCGCTCGCCCCGGTCCTCGCGGCGTCCGGCATCGCGATCGCCGCGATCGTCGACCCGCGCGCCGACCCGGGCCCGGCAGCGCGCCGCCGGGCCGCGGGAATGCCGCTTTATCCCGGTCACCGGGTGATCGGGACGGCGGGTCGGACGGCGCTGCGCCGGGTGTGGATCCGCCGGTTTGCCGATGACGGCTCGGCGCATGGCGAGCGCATGGCGATCGATTGCGACCTGCTCGCAATTTCCGGCGGCTGGAACCCGACCTTGCATCTGTTCGCGCAGGCGCAAGGCCGGCTACGCTTCGACGAGCGCCTCGCCGCCTTTGTGCCGGAAGCCATCGACGCCGCAATCGAATGCGTCGGCGCGGCGCGCGGCAGCTTCGCGCTGCGCGCTTGCCTCGCCGAGGGCGCCGCGGCGGGCGGGCGCGCCGCCGCGCTGTGCGGCTTTGGCGGGGGCGAGATGCCCGCGCTGCCGGAGGTCGAGGACGGCGCGGAGGGCAGGCCGGCGCCGCTCTCGGCGGTGCCTTTGCAGCGCGGCGCAGGGCGCGCCTTTGTCGACCTGCACAATGATGTGACCGCTGCCGATATCGCGCTCGCCGCGCGCGAGGGTTACGCCGCGATCGAGCATCTGAAGCGCTATACGACGCTCGGCATGGGCACCGACCAGGGCAAGACCGGCAACCTCCCCGGCCTGGCATTGCTCGCGGCGCTGACCGGAAGCGGCATCGGCCAGACCGGCACCACCACCTTCCGCCCGCCTTACGTGCCAATTGCCTACGGGCTCCTCGCCGGGCGCGAGCACGGCCGCCTTGCCGACCCGGTGCGGGTCACCCCGATGCACGATTGGCATGTCGTCGCCGGCGCGGTGTTCGAGGATGTCGGACAGTGGAAGCGCCCGCGCTATTACCCGCTCGCCGGTGAGGACATGATTGCGGCGGTCCGGCGCGAATGCCTCGCGGTGCGCGACCGGGTCGCCCTCTTCGACGCCTCGACCCTCGGCAAGATCGAGGTGTTCGGCCGCGATGCCGGGCGGTTTCTCGACCGCATCTACACCAACCATTGGCAGAACCTGGCGATCGAGCGGTGCCGCTACGGGCTGATGTGCCGCGAGGACGGCATGGTGTTCGACGACGGCGTCGGGACCCGCCTCGCGCCCGACCGGTTTTTCATGACGACGACGACCGGCAATGCCGGCGCGGTCATGGACTGGCTCGAAGAATGGCTGCAGACCGAATGGCCCGAGCTCGAGGTGTTCTTCACCTCGCTCACCGAGGAATTGGCAAACGCGACCTTGGTCGGACCGCGGGCGCGCGAGGTACTGAGCGCGCTGGCGCCGCGCCTCCCGCTCGACCCCGCAGCCTTCCCGTTCATGCGGATGCGCGAAGCCGAAATCGCCGGCATCTCGGCGCGGGTCTTCCGGGTCAGTTTCTCCGGCGAATTGAGCTACGAGATCAACGTGCCGGCCGATCATGGCCTGATGCTGTGGGAGCGGCTGATCGCCGCCGGCCTCCCCTACGGCATCACCCCCTACGGCACCGAAGCGATGCACGTGCTGCGCGCCGAGAAGGGCTACATGTCAGTCGGCCAGGAGACCGACGGCTCGGTCACCCCCATTGATCTCGGGCTCGGCGCGCTGGTGTCCGGGGACCCCAGCAATCCAAAGGGGGACTTCCTCGGCCGCCGCTCGCTGGCGCGCAGCGACACGGCGCGGGCCGATAGGAAGCAGCTCGTCGGGCTCCTGCCCGACAATCCGGAGGAAATCCTTCCCGAGGGCGCCCAGCTCGTGGCGCAGCTCGGGGGAGCCCCGCCGGTGCCGATGATCGGCCACGTGACTTCGAGCTATTTCGGAGCCCGCATCGGCCGCAGCTTCGCGCTGGCGCTGGTCGAGGCCGGTCGCTCGCGGCACGGCGAGCCGGTCTGGGCGCCATTGCCGGACCGGATCATAGCGGCGCGGATCTGCCCGCCGGCGCTTTACGACATCGACAACCGTCGCCGCGACGGCTGAGAGGGCGCGGGCTAACTCGCTCCCAGGAGATCGATCTCGAAATGCACCTTGCGTGCTGCGAGAATGGGGCGGCGTGCACGGCCCTCGCCTTTGTCGAGCCGTACAATCCCGGCCTCGGCCAATTTGTTGAGCGTTCTAAGCACGTTCGGTTCGGCTCGCCCGGTCATCGCGGCGAGCTCGGCAACGGATTTCGGCTGCTGTTCGGCGATCGTGCGCAGCAAGACACGGTTCTTTGCCGACAGCAGCTTGGCCCCCGCTTCCAATGACGCAAATTGCACCGCCTCCGTGCTGCTTTCACCGCCCTCGATTGTCTCGCACCATACCCGTGGCTCGCTCGGCTCGACCCGACGTTCGCCGCGCGCGACCGCGAAGGTGTAGTCCTTGAATTCCTGAAACGTCCCGGTCCTGCGCTTCATGGCGCGCCTCGCTCGCTCAAAATCCGTTCGACCTCGCGGTAGAAGTCTTCCAATAGTTCGACCGGGCCGCGGTAAACATAGGGAACCGCGCGCCGGCGGCCGTAAACGTGCCGATGATCGAACTCCGTCCGGCGCCGGGTGCTATGGGCATTGTCGAGCCCGTAAATTCGGCGACCCGTGGAGTCGTGCAAGGTCAGGCTGTACTTGACCCCATGCGGCCTCGCCCTGGACGCCTCGATCGGCTGCGCCGCGATCTTGACCCTATCGCCGCCGGCGAACTGAAACTCGAAACCATCGAGGCTGAGGAGCACCTCAAGCTCGTAATCCTCAGCCATATAACATCATATCAGGATTTGATGTTGCGGGACAAAAAATGGGAGGCTGTCGGCGGCACGCTCCCCGGTCATGCCGCGATATAGCGGCGCTCGCCGGTTGCGGGGTGGAAATAGACCGTGACCAGCTTGCCGGTCTCGGGGTCGACGAAGCGCTCGTCGGTCCTTTGCCAGTCCGGGCCCGGCGCCGCCGCGGTCAGCGGCTTGTAATAGACCGTGACCAGCTTGCCGGTCTCGGGGTCGACGAAGCGCTCGTCGGTCCTTTGCCAGTCCGGGCCCGGCGCCGCCGCGGTCAGCGGCTTGTAGCGCCAGCGTTCGATCAGCAGCCCGACCAGCAGGACCGCTGCCCACAGCGCGAGCATCCCGGCCGCTGGAAAGCAGCGCAGCGCCGCCAGCGCGAGCGCGCCGGCGCCGAACACGCCGCCGATAATGCAGAGGATGGTCCGCATCGCCGGCCGGCTCACCCCACAACCGGCTCGATGACCGCGGCGGTACCGTAGGCGACGATTTCGCTCATCGTCTGACCGATCTCGGCCGAGTCGAAGCGCATCATCAGGACGGCGTTGCCCCCCATCGCCGTCGCGTTCTGGACGAGCCGGTCGACCGCATGGCGCCGGGCCTCTTCGAGCAGCTGGGTGTATTCCTTGATCTCGCCGCCGACGATCGAGCGCAGCCCGGCCATGATGTTGCCGCCGATCCCGCGGCTGCGGACGACGACGCCAAAGCACTGGCCCTTGACCTCGACGACCCGGTGATGGGCGACGTTCTCGGTGGTGACGACCAGCATCGCACTCTCCAACATGCTGCAAAGCGGAGTGCAGTCTAGGCGCTTTGTGCCTAACATCCGATGAACCGGCGGGCTCTCGCCGGGCGGGGGGATTTCTGGTGGCTGCTTCTAATGGCTGAGGGGCGCCGATCGCCGCTCGAAGGGCTCCTGCCGTGGGCATTGCCCGGAGGCGAGGTGGCGCTCGGTGAGCTGCGCTTCGCCGAGCAGATCGGGGTCCGCGTCAGACCGCCCGTCGCAGCCTACCTCGCCGGCGTGCCGCTCCCTCTGCAGCCGAACCGGGTGGCGAGCATGCGCCTCGTGCGCACGCTGTGGCTCGGTCCCGACGAATGGCTGGTGACGGCGCCCGAAGGGGCGGCGCCCGATCTGAAGGGCCGCCTCACGCGGGCGCTGTCGAGCCGGCAGGCCACGGTCAATGACCTGTCGGCGAGCCGCGCGGTGATTGAGATCAGCGGGCCCCGCGCGCGCGCGCTCCTCGAAAAGGGCTGCGGCCTCGACCTCCATCCCCGCGCTTTCGGGCCGGGCTGTTGCGCGCAGACACTGTTTGCGAAGCTGCCGGTCATCCTCGACCAGACGAGCGCGGCGCCGGCCTATCGGCTCTTCGTCCGCCGTTCCAGCGCACGCTGGCTCGCCGAATGGCTGATTGACGCCGCCCTGGAGTTTGCCGCCGCGATGTGAGTAGCCCCCACCCCAACCCTCCCCCGCAAGCAGGGGAGGGAGTCTCCCGAGGTCGCCCTATAGCCCTCCCTCGCTTGCGGGGGAGGGAGGGGCCCGCGCCGCAGGCGTGGGAGGGTGGGGACTGATAGGGGGCTGAATGGGGGGTTGGCAGGATTGGTAAGCTAGCTTATAGGTTTGTACCCTTACGATCTGCAACTCTGCGATGCTTGATTCTCGATTGCCGCCGGGCGCAGTGCGAGGCTAGGCTGAACGCTGTTCACGAAATAGGATGCGTACGATGGCCGGATGGAGCGAACAGGACCTCGAGCTCGGTGACGTAAAGCTCCATCTCTGGCGCGGCGGTCGCGGCCGTCCGGTGCTGGTGCTCCACCACGATATTGGGACCCCCGAGCGCCTGCCCTTTTATGACGCGCTTGCCGACAAATTCGACGTCATCGTGCCGCGCCACCCCGGCTTTGGCGTCCCCGAGCGGCCGCAATGGATGCGCCACCCGCGCGACATTGCCGCGCTTTATCAATGGCTGCTCGCCGATCTCGGGATCGAGAATGCGAGCCTCGTCGGGCTCGGCTTCGGCGGCTGGGTGGCGGCCGAGATGGCGGCGCTCGCCCCGCGCGATTTCCACCGGCTGGTGCTGGTCGGCGCGATGGGCGTGAAGCCGCCCGAGGGCGACATCTTCGACCAGGCGATCGTCAGCTATATCGACTACGCCCGCGCCGGGTTTCACGACCAGGCGGCGTTCGCCCGCATCTTTGGCGAGGTCTCGACCGACCAGCTCGTCGCCTGGGATCTCTGCCGCGAGATGAGCTTCCGCATCGCCTGGAAGCCCTACATGTACAGCCAGACCCTGCCGCATCTTCTGGGTGGGGTGCGCGCCCCGGCCTTGGTGGTGTGGGGCGACGACGACAAGATCGTGCCGCGCGGTGCCGGCGAGCGCTACACCCGCGCGTTGCGCGACGCGCGTTTCGAGATCGTCAGCGCCGCCGGGCATTGCGTCGACATGGAGCAGCCCGAGGCGCTCGCCCGTCTCGTCACCCCGTTCCTCGAGCAGAACTGACGCGAATATCCCTCTCCGCCCTTCAGGGGGGAGAGGGAGGGGCCCGGCGCGGAGCGACGGGAGGGTGAGGTGGGTCTCGGCCACCGCCCTGGAATCCCCCACCTCACCCTAACCCTCTCCGCCCCCAGGGGCAGAGAGGGGAGTGAAAGGAGAGCCCTATGCATGTGATGTATTTCACCGAGCAGCCGATGTCCGCCTACCCGGCGGATATCGGCCTCGAGACCGGCCATACCGCGCTGATGTTCTCGAACAAGTATTTCGACCCGGTCGCCGGCAGCCGGCTCTATAACGAATATCTGGAGCAATACATCTACGCCGAGGAGCAGGGCGTCGAAGGCTTCATGCTGAACGAGCACCACAACGCGCCGTTCTGCATGCAGGCCAAGTGCAACATCTTCGCCTCGATCCTCGCCGCGGTGACCAAAAAGGCGAAGATCGTCCTGCTCGGCAACCCGCTGCCCTTGGCCGAGAACCCGGTGCGGCTCGCCGAAGAGCTGGCGATGATCGACATGATCTCGAAGGGCCGGCTGGTCTCGGGCTTTGTCCGCGGCGGCGGCCAGGAGCAACTCGCCAACGGTGTCAACCCGGCCTACAACCGCGAGCGCTTCGAGGAGGCGCACGATCTCGTCGTCGCGGCATGGTCGCGTCAGGGTCCGTTCCGCTGGGAGGGCACGCATTACCAGAACCGCGTCGTCAACCCCTGGGCGGTGCCGTTGCAAAAGCCCTACCCGCGGGTGTGGATCCCCGGCGTGTTGAGCCAGGAGACGATCATCTGGGCGGCCAAGCAGCGCTATCCCTACATCGCGCTCAACACCTCGATCGAGGCGACCAAGAAGATCTGGGAGGTGTACGACAAGGTAGCGCTCGAGACCGGCTACGAGGCGGGCCCGGAGAACCGCGGCTACCTGCAGCAGGTCCACGTCTCCGACAGCGAGGAGAAGGCCGAGAAGAACGCCCGCCAGTTCCTCTGGATGCAGGGCGAGTTCACCGGCCTCGCCCACCCGGTGTGGGCCAACCCGTCGGGCTATTTCTCACCCGCGCTGCGCCGCAACTTTGTCGAGTTCGCGGTCGGGCGCGCGGAGAACCCGCGCGGACGGCCGACCTTCGAGCAGCAGGTCGCCGACGGGCGGGTCTTTTTCGGCACGCCGAAGACGGTCATCCCCAAATTGCGCCGTGTGCTCGAAGAGACCAGGCCGAGCATCTACGGCATCTGGGGCAATGACGGCACGGTCTCGAACGAGGATGCGCGGACCTGCATCCGCCTCCTCGGCCAGGAGGTCATGCCGGCAATGCGCGAGATCGGCAAGGAATTGGGCCTCAAGGACCCGTTCGAGATGGAAGCGCCGGTGCATCTCAAATATTCGACCGACCTGAAGCAGATGCCGCAGGCCGCCGAATAGCCCCTCTGCCGCACCGCGGGAGAGGGTGCCTTCGGGCGCAGCCCGGAGGCGGGTGAGGGTCTCTGGTAGCAAGCGCTGATCGCCCCCTCACCCCAACCCTCTCCCCCGGTGGGGGAGAGGGGTTCTATACGAATCGGGCTGGCGGGTGACCGGTCAGCGGGCCGGCGGCTGCGACTGGAACCATTCGAT
>WNEZ01006477.1_pt1 | contig 10274 bp, 10 predicted proteins | sample 5400521 | NCBI WGS metagenome assembly WNEZ01 (sample SAMN13153339, study PRJNA577476) | soil metagenome | isolation source: 120 cm saprolite under Douglas fir tree site 2 hole 1 replicate 1 | place: USA:California | collected 2015-04-18
ATGCGCACGCCTCCCTGCTCGATCATGCGCAGGGCCTCCGAGGTGCTGGAGACCAGCTGCGACTCCTTGAGCACCTTCATGATCGCCATCTCCGGGATTTTGGACGAAGCGGATTTTCCGCCGTCGCCCGGGACCTTTACCGTGATTTCCGGAATGCTCTCGGGCGTCGCACCATGCTTGAAACGCGCCTCGAAATCGGCCTGGGCGCGCTCCCCCGCTTCGGCGCTGTGAAAACGGGCGACGATCTCGCGCGCAAGAAGCACCTTGATGTCGCGCGGGTTGCGGCCGCCGGCGACTTCCTTCTTCCACTTGGCGAGCGTTTCTAGGGATTCGAAGGAGAGCAGCTCCAGGTAACGCCACATCAGCTCGTCGGAGATCGACATCAGCTTTCCGAAAATGACTTCCGGGGATTCGCTGATACCAACGTAGTTGTCGAGCGACTTCGACATCTTCTCGACGCCCCGTATCCCCTCGAGAAGAGGCATCGTCAGGATGCATTGCTGTGGCTGATCGTAGTGTTTCTGCAGCTCGCGCCCTACCAGCAGATTGAACTTCTGATCGGTCCCCCCGAGTTCGACGTCGGATTTCATCGCCACTGAATCGTAGCCCTGCATGAGTGGGTAGAGAAACTCGTGTATGGCGATGGGCTGGTGGGCCGCATAACGTCTGCCGAAATCGTCGCGCTCGAGCATACGCGCGACCGTCCATTTTCCAGCCAACCCTATCAGACCGGCTGCGCCCAGCTCGTCGGACCACCTGGAATTGAACAGGACTTCAGTCTTATTGGCGTCCAAGATCTTGAAGACCTGGTCTTGATAGGTTTTCGCGTTCCGCAGGATCTGCTCCCGCGAAAGCGGCGGTCGTGTCGCGTTCTTGCCGCTCGGATCACCGATCATTCCAGTGAAATCTCCGATCAGGAACTGGACGTGATGGCCCAAGTCCTGAAACTGACGCAGCTTGTTGATCACCACCGTGTGCCCGAGATGCAGATCGGGCGCAGTCGGGTCCAGGCCGAGCTTCACACGTAGTGGTCGTCCGGATTTGAGCTTTTCGCGCAGCTCGGCCTCGACGATCAGTTCATCGCAGCCGCGCCTGATGACTTTCAGTTGGTTATCGATGTCGCTCATGGTGTGCAATGGCTGATCGGGCGGTTATTTGTTAGACTTTTTCGATTCAACCCGCTGCGGAACATGGATAACGACGAGATTGGAATTGTAACGCTGTCCGGCGGAAGGCGCCTCCGATGGTCGGCTGCCGCCGTCGCCGTGCCGCTGTTCGGCGTGGTGGCTGCGTTCGGTACGGTCGAGCACGGGCCGGAACTGATTCCGACGCGGATTGTCGTCGACCCGCTCGCCCTGTCTGCCACCCCGACCGGCGACCCAGGAACGATCATCTACTTTCAGGAAGACCGCTTCAGAAGTGGCGACACGGTCGCCACGCTGATCGAGCGGCTTGGAGCAGACGAGGACGAAGCGGCGCCCATTTTGCGTTCTTCGCGTGCGGCGCGGCCGTTCCGCCTTTTACTTCCCGGAACGACGGTCAAAGCCAAAGTCGACGACGCCGGCAAGCTGCGCTCGCTATGGTTTCTCTCCGACAGGGACACGATTCTCTCTGTGGACCGCTTCGGCGAGAGTTTCGGTAGCTCCGAGCAGCAAGCCGAGGTGGCGCGTGAAATAGAGATGAAATCAGGCGAGATCAAGACCTCGCTCTTCGCCGCAACCGATGCGGCGGGGATTCCGGACGGCGTCGCGGTCCAGCTTGCCGACATCTTCGGAGGAGACGTGGATTTTCACCGTGATTTACGCCGTGGCGACCGGTTCGGGGTCGTTTTCGAAACCTTTTACCACAGCGGCCAAACGATCCGATCCGGGCGAGTGCTCGCGGCCGAATTCTCCAGCCAAAGGAAGACCTACCGCGCGGTGTGGTTCCAGGATCCCTGGGGTAGGGGCGGCTATTACACCCTAGAAGGCGACAATCTGCGCAAGGTATTTCTACGCTCGCCGCTCGAGTTCTCGCGCATCACCTCGGGATTCGGCATGCGCCGGCATCCGATTTTCCAGCAGTGGCGCACGCATCAGGGAGTCGACTATGGAGCACCAGTCGGGACCAGGGTCAGGTCCACCGGTGACGGCGTCGTGTCGTTCGCCGGGTGGCGGAACGGTTACGGAAACCTCATCGTGCTCAGGCACTTTGGGGGATACAGCACGTACTACGCACACTTGAGAAATTTCGCGCGAGGGATGAGGGCGGGAAGCCGCGTTGTCCAGGGCGAAATCATCGGTTACGTCGGGCAAACCGGCTGGGCCAGCGGCCCTCACCTTCATTACGAGTTCCATCTCCACAATCAGAATCGCAATCCGCTGACCATCGTTTTTCCGGCCGCGCAGCCGATTCTCGCGATCGAACGAGCGGCGTTCAGGCGTACCGCCGAGCCGCTCGTCGCGCGACTGGATCTTCTGAAAAACAGCAACCTCGCGCTGCTCGAGTGAGCGGTTCCACGAGATCCGCGTCTTCCGAGATCTACATCGGTTTGATGTCGGGCACAAGTCTCGACGGTGTCGATGCCGCACTCGTCGATCTGCGGGTCGGGCCGTCTCTGATAGGCGCCGGATTTCTGCCCTACCCCAAAAGCCTGAAAACCTCCCTGCTGGCCCTGCACGAGGCGTCCAGGGACGAGCTGCATCGAGCAGCGCTCACCGGGATTGAACTCTCAGGGCTCTATGCGAAGGCCGTCGATCGCCTGCTGGAGAAACACGGAATTCCCGCGAAGACCGTTTCGGCCATCGGTTGTCACGGCCAGACGGTGCGTCATCGGCCGGGGTCCGGGTACAGCATTCAGCTCGGCAATCCTGCGTGGCTTGCCGAGCGTACCGGCATCACCGTGGTCGCCGATTTCAGAAACCGCGACATCGCCGCAGGTGGAGAGGGTGCCCCGCTTGTACCTGCGTTTCACGCGGCTACCTTCCGAGACTCGCGCCGCCATCGCGTCATCGCCAATCTCGGTGGCATTGCCAATCTCACCGACCTTCCCCGCAAGGGACCCGTGACAGGCTTCGACACAGGACCTGGCAACGTCCTGCTTGACGCGTGGACGCACGAGCGATTCGGCCGCGATTTCGACCGGGGCGGGGCGCTTGCCTCACGAGGACGGCCGGTTGCGTCCTTGCTGAAGGCGTTACTTGCCGATCCTTATTTTCGCCGTTCACCGCCCAAGAGCACGGGCCGTGATCACTTCAGTCTCGATTGGTTACGCCGGTTCAGCGTCGGAAAGCACAAGGCCGAGGACGTGCAAGCCACGTTGGCCGAACTCACGGCGCGCAGTATCGCCCAAGCGATTGCGAGGTTCTGTCCAGGCGCAGAGGAAGCTTACTTGTGCGGCGGTGGAGTGCGCAACCACGATCTGGTGATGCGCATTACCCGGGAACTGGCCGGCATGAAGATCGCTTCGACCGAGCCGCTCGGGATTCACCCGGACTGGGTAGAAGCGATGGCTTTTGCCTGGCTCGCACAGCGGGCCCTGAAGCGAGAACCTGGAAATCTTCCAGGGGTCACCGGTGCGAAGGGGCCGCGAGTGCTCGGTGCGATTTACGCGGCCTGATCCACCGCGAGTGTCCGGATAAGACTCAAAATGAAGCGGATGCCCAACGCACCCGCCCAGTGACTCCCGATGGGCTTATGCGGAGAACGACGAACCGCAACCGCAGGTGCTCGTCGCATTGGGATTTTTGATCACAAACTGTGCGCCCTCGAGACCTTCGGTGTAGTCGATCTCGGCGCCGGCGAGATACTGGTAGCTCATCGGGTCGATGAGCAACATCACCCCGTTTTTCTCCATCACCGTGTCGTCGTCGCTTTTCATCTCGTCGAAAGTAAAACCGTACTGAAATCCGGAGCAGCCGCCGCCGGTGACAAACACGCGCAGCTTCAATTCGGTGTTGCCTTCCTCGTCGATCAATTGCTTGACTTTGTTTGCGGCGCTGTCGGTGAAAACAAGCGGGGCGGGCATCTCTGCGATTGCATTCATGTCTCAACTCCTGTTGCAAACTGCTCAATTATCGGGCCGGGACCCGGGACGGTCAACCGCGCCACCCAGCTAGATGGGGCTGCGGCGCCGGTATTCAAGCCGAAAGTCACTGCCGCTAATCATACTGCGGGCTTGCTCGTCGCGAGCTTCAACTCCACGGTTTTTGCTTCGCCCGAGCGGTGTACCAGATGCCCCTCGACTATGGCGCCGAGATGCATCTCCAGGCTGTTGTAGTGCACGTCTCCTTTGACCCGTGAGCGCGACTGGAGTTCGAGGAACTCGGCTACGTACACCGGCCCCGTGATCTCGCCGTTCACGACCAGGTGCGATACGCTGATTTCCCCTTCGATGCGAGCCTTTTCGCTGAGCACCAAGGTCGAAGGCTCGTCGGAAACCGCCGTTACGTTTCCAATGACTTCGCCGTCGACGCGAAGGCCTCCGGTGAAATTGACATTACCCTCGATCTTCGTGCCGACACCAATCAGGCTGTCGATTCGATTCTGCGGCTTGCTGGGCTGCTTGCGAAACATAGCGCTTCCCGCCTGCTAAGAAAGGTTGACGTTTTGGCTGGCACGGGCCTCGCTGGACCCGTTCTCCAGGATACGCGCCTGTACGGTTCGCACCCTGGCTCCCGCCGGAACCCGAAATGTTCCCTCAACTCTACGAAAATACTTGAAATTGAGCTTGAAAGAAGTGCTGCCTGTCTCGGCTGAATCGGGGATTATGATTGTAGCATCCCTGCCCTCTTGCTGCATCTCCACTACGAGCTGTAAAGACCCGTGAAACTCGCGGTCGAGCCTCCCTCCCTGAAGTACGAGCAGGCGATAGCGGAACTCGCCGGGAAGCACGTCACGCTCGACTTTGAAGCGGTGGATACTGACTTTCTCGCCGCGCCGTTCGCTCGGCACGAGGTTTTCAAAAAAGGCGAGGTCCTCCTTGAGCCGGTTGTTTTCGTCTTCGAGCACCTTCACTTGAGAGGCAAGCTGGGATTGCGCCGTTTGTTCGATCTTCAGGCGCGACTCGCTGGCGTTGGCGATCGAGCGCAACCTCGCAGCTTCGCTCTCGAGCCGCCCCATTGACTCGCGAAGTCTGGCGAATTCGTTTTGCAGCTCACTGCGATCGAAACCGGCAAAACGACGCCCGGCATCGTACATCCACGCCGCCAGCGCAAGCGCAAAGGAGAGGAACACCAGCATTCCGAGCCAGCGCCAATACCAAGCGACATGCGTCTGAACCGTCATCTTCGGCGCAGAAATTCCGAAGCGTTTGCGGAATTGTTTGAAGAGCTTGGACATTAGATTCTCCGCCCGCCGGGTCAGGGCACAATGGCCAGTTGCGAGAGCCCCATCGTCTCCTCGAACCCAAACATGATATTCATATTCTGCACCGCCTGTCCCGAAGCGCCCTTCGCCAAATTGTCGATCACCGAGATCACGACAAGCATGTCTCCCCCGTGCGGGCGATGGATTGCGATGCGGCAGGTATTCGTGGCCCGCACCGAGCGCGTATCCGGTTCACTTCCGCTAGGGAGCACGTCGACGAAAGGCTCGCCGCGATAGCGATCTTCATACAATCTCTGAAACTCGATGTCCGCGGTGATGCGTGCATACAGAGTTGCGTGTATCCCCCGAATCATGGGCGCCAGATGCGGCACGAAGGTGAGACCGACGCTTCTTCCGGCAGCGGTATCCAGCTCCTGCCGAATCTCCGGCCAATGACGATGGCCGGACACACCATAGGCTTTGAAACTATCCGAGGCTTCGGAGAACAGCAGATGTTCTTCGACCTTCTTGCCGGCTCCGCTCACCCCGGACTTTGCATCCGCGATCAAGTGATCGAGGTCGACGGCGCTGGTTTTCGCAAGGGGCAGCAAGCCGAGCTGAACCGCGGTTGGGTAGCAGCCGGGATTCGCCACCAGGCGCGCGCCCTTGATTTTTGCGCGATTCACTTCCGGCAGACCGTACACCGCCTGAGCAAGAAGCCCGGGCGCGGCGTGCTTGACCTTGTACCACTTCTCCCATTCGGCTGAGTTCTTGATGCGAAAATCGGCCGAGAGATCCACGACGCGCACGCCGGCCTCCACGAGCGCCCTCGCCTCGCCCATCGCTACGGTATTAGGCGTCGCGAAAAACACCACATCGCACTGGGCGAGGGCTGACTTGGCCGGGTCCGAGTAGGCAAGCGTCACGGCACCGCGTAAGCTCGGAAACAGCTCCGCTACTGGAGTCCCGGCCTCCTTGCGCGAGGTGATCGCGACGAGCTCTGATTGCGGGTGGCGCGCAAGGATGCGCAGCAACTCGATCCCCGTGTAACCGGTCCCGCCTACGATGCCGACCTTGATCATCACTACCTCAGAAAATCAGTCTACCAGCCGGGCTCTATCGAATGCCCTGGAAGCCCCGCTCGGGCTGAAACTCGAAACCGCAAACAAAAAAGCCGCCCCGGGGGCGGCTTTCCTGTGTGAATCTCTGAACATCAGCGTTTGGAGTATTGCTTGCGCCGCCGCGCCTTATGAAAGCCGACTTTCTTTCGCTCGACCTCGCGCGCATCGCGGGTCACCAGACCCGCCTTGCTCAGAAGCGGCTTGAGCGCGGGGTCGTACTCGATCAGGGCACGCGTCAGGCCGTGGCGCACGGCCCCCGCCTGTCCGAACTCGCCTCCTCCTGATACGTTCACCATGACGTCGAACTGGCTCAGCTTGTCGGTCAATACGAGCGGTTGACGCACAACCATCTGCCCGGTTTCACGCGCGAAGTATTCGTTCGCCGGGCGATCGTTCACGACAAAATCGCCTTTGCCTGGCTTGATGAACACGCGCGCCACGGCACTTTTGCGTCGGCCGGTCCCGTAATAATATTGTCCGATCATGCGTTGATCTCCAGCGCTCGAGGCTGCTGCGCTGCGTGAGGGTGCTCTCCACCCGCGTAGACTTTCAGCTTCTTGAGCATTGCGTAGCCGAGCGGCCCCTTGGGCAACATTCCTTTAACAGCGATCTCCAGTGCGCGAGTCGGGAACCGCGCCTGCATCTTGGCGAACGTAGTCGCATAGACGCCGCCGGGGTACGTGCTGTGGCGATAATAGGTCTTGGCCTCGCCCTTGTTTCCCGTAACGCGGAGCTTACCAGCGTTGACAACGACAACGTAGTCACCGGTGTCGACGTGAGGGGTAAACTCGGGCTTGTGTTTGCCGCGCAATCGGCGCGCGATTTCTGCGGCAAGTCGCCCGAGAACCTTGCCGCTGGCATCGACCAGATACCAGTTGCGCCTGACCTCATGCGGCTTGGCGGAGAAAGTGGTCATGGCCTTGGATTCCCGCATCCGGTATACGACGAAAGCGCGTGATTTTATTGAAGAAGTAGCGAAGTGTCAAACTCATTTCAGCGGCGACCGCTCCCCAAAAAAAAGCGCAACCTCGAAAGGTTGCGCCAAATCCACCAAAGGAGGAGGGTGGAGGAGACAAAACTCGTCGAGCGCCCTGAGTACTTCGAGCGCCCGGCACGAAGGCATTATGAGGGCAGAATTTGTGCAGCGCAAGAATATTTTGGTGCGGTGCGATACAAAGACTGGGCCAAGTTCAGGGAGCATTTAAATGACAAGTAAATTCAATTCATTAGAGTCGAATCCTTGGTCCAATCGATTGAAGGGCCACACCTCGCGATACGTAAGGCGATGGCGCGGCACAGGACGATCTATATGATCTCGATCGGGTAGCCTGAAATCTCTCAAGTCGACAAGAAAAGCGCGCGAAGATGGAGTGCAAAGTCAAATGGGTCGGCCCCGACAGCATGAGCTTTGTCGCTGAAACTGAAAGCGGCCATGCCTTTGTAATGGACGGTGCGCCCGAGGGCGGTGGACGTAACCTGGGGCCGCGACCGATGGAGACCGTGCTCGCCGGAACCGGCGGCTGCACTGCTTACGACGTGGTGTTGATCCTCAGGAAAAGCGGCCAAAGCATATCGGCTTGCGAAGTCCGGCTTACCTCCGAGCGCGCCGAAACCGATCCCAAGGTATTCACCAAGATTCACATGCACTTCGTTGTACGAGGCAAAGATCTGAAGCCTTCGATGGTCGAAAACGCGATCAAGCTCTCGCACAACAAATACTGCTCGGCTTCGATCATGCTCGGAAAGACCGCTCAAATCTCGCACGATTACGAAATTCTTCCCGATTGAGCCCGCAACAGCTAGATCCAGTACGAGAGCGTTGTCATCAAGCGTGCGGCCAGGCGCATGCCGAGTCTGGCCGGTTCAGGCAGTTCGCGTGCCCCGAGTGCTTCGGCCGTGCGCCGGTGTCCGGCCTCTTCCCCTTGCATGCTCTCGATCACCGCCCGCGTCTTGGCGTCGCGGCCTTCGAGCCGGTCGATATGTCCTTGCAAGTGCTGCTCGACCTGGCGCTCGGTCTCGGCGAGAAATCCGAGATTCCAGCGCTCGCCTAGCCGGCCCGCGGCATAGCCGAGAGCGAGCGAACCCGCGTACCACAGGGGGTTGAGCAGGCTCAGTCGGCCGCCGAGCTCGCGCACGCGTTGGGCACTCCAGGCGAGATGATCGGCCTCCTCGCTTGCCGCCTTGGCAAGCGCGCCCTTGATGTCCTCTTTTGAAGACCCAAGGGCCTGGCCCCGGTAGAGCGCCTGAGCGCACACCTCGCCGCAGTGATTGACCCGCATCAAAGCCGCTGCGTGGCGGCGCGCCTCGTCGTTGAGGTTTTCCTCGGGTATGGATTCGGCCGGGCTGGGCCGGCGCGCGATGGCCTCGCCCAAGATCAGACGCAGTGCCTTGTCGAACTCGAGGATGCAGCGATCGAGGTTGAAGCGCGTGAAGTTCGAGATTTCCATCGGGAGAATGCCATCATACCCCGGGATTGCCGGTTCCCCCAGTCGGGAAAATCGCAGCCAAAAAAAAGGCGCCCGAAAGCGCCTTTGATTTTGTCGCTTATCCAGCTACATCAGAACGAGTGCTGCATTCCGACCGCGAGGGTAGTGACGTCCGTGCCGGCAGCAAGACCGCCGTTGGTGCCGTTGCCGTTGTTTGCGGCAGGACCGGCGATGTAATAGTAGTTTGTGCTGATCCCGTTATCGATCTTGTTGTAGGCGAAGTACATCTTGGTGCGCTTGGACATGACATAGTCGTAGCCCAAGGTCATCATCTTCGTCTTTCCCGCGTCGCCGCAGGCCGCGCTGCCGATCACCAAGTTCCCGGTTCCGGTGCCGGAGTTGAAAGCGGCCGGTATGGTGCAGTTCTTGCCGCCCGGGGTTTGGCTCCAGCTCAGCCACACCTGGCCCGGGCCCGCGCTAACCCTGCCGTTGAGGACTACGGCCGGCACGTCCATCGCGTTGCTTACGGCGGTCGCAGAGGTATTCGCGTATTTCAACTTCTCCCATCCGCCACCGACCTGAGCTATGCCGAAATCCCACTTGGCGCCGAGCTGAATCGCAGAATCTTTCGGATTCACGACCCCGCCGACGGCCGTATTCGGACGAAGCCCCTCGTGGGAGTCATACCCGAAGGCGAGCGCCAGAGGTCCGCGCGCCCAAGTGACGTTGCCCGAATACTCTTTCGGTTTCGGCACGCCGTTGGGGAAAGAGCTCGCAGGCGACTGGTAGTTGGCCAGTGCCGTCATCAACTTGAACTGCACGCCGGAGAACACCGGCGACCAGTACTGGATCGAGTTGTTGACCCGGCGCGACCACGCGGTGCCGTTGGACGTCGCTTCGGTCACGCACACACCATTCGTAGCAGTCGTTACGGTGCCCACGGCGTTGCTTACTATGTTCGTGCACAGCGGGTTCGTCAGAGCGCCTGTCGTGTCGCCGTTGCCCATGATGATCCCGGAGGATGCGAACCCGCCCGAGGTCACCAGATTGCCCGTGCCGTAAGCGACCTTGTAAGGCGTGTCCCAGATGCCGAACATGATGTCACCCAACTCGCTCGACACGCCAAGACCGGAGTTCCGGCCGCCGAAGTGAGCACCCGTGGTCGCGGACGCTTCCAGACGCCCATCCGGCCACGCACCAGCCTCGAGCTGGAACCACACGGCCGTGCCGCCGCCCAAGTCTTCCCTGCCGCGCACGCCGATCGCATTACCTGGCGACCACACGTCGCCTTTTTTCACTTCCGTAATCGTGCCTGCGCCGTTCGTCGAATACTTGGAATTCACGATCGTCTCGTCGAGGCGCCCGTAGAGCGTGACTCCGGGGCTGCCGCCGACCTGCGCAAAAGCGAGGCCCGGAGCAGTCACCGCGCCGGCCACCGCCA
>WNEZ01014981.1_pt1 | contig 10274 bp, 9 predicted proteins | sample 5400521 | NCBI WGS metagenome assembly WNEZ01 (sample SAMN13153339, study PRJNA577476) | soil metagenome | isolation source: 120 cm saprolite under Douglas fir tree site 2 hole 1 replicate 1 | place: USA:California | collected 2015-04-18
GCTCGGCCCGCTTGACTGTGCAGATCACCACGCACCTGGCGACGTGCCGCACAGTCGCGTCTTCGCGCAGCTCGCTCTTCCGGCCGGAATGGCCCTGACAATATAAGGAAACGTCATGACTTTCTTGAGCCATTCTGTTCGGGATTTTCGGCTAAAGATGATGCGCGATCTCATGAAGCGGGACCGGTTGGACGCGCTGATCTTTACGACGGCTGATTTCTTTCAGTTCGCGACGAATTTTCACGTTGATGTCCAACCCTGGGAGCGGCCCATTCTTGCGTGTGTTACGCTTGAAGGTGAGCCGCAGGCGATCATGAACGAACTTTCGACGCACCATATGATGATGGCGAAGGAGCGGGGGCACGTTTGGGTCAAGGACGTCCAGTTCTACGCTGAACATCCCAAAGTTGCCGAGCGGCAATTCCTGCTTCCGCAGTTGCCGGAAATGATCGCCGAATTCTTGAGGAAGCTCGGCCTTTCCTCGTCCCGGATCGGCGTCGACGGCAGCTTTTCCGCGCTGACCCGCGCGGCGGCAACTCTGCCCGAGCTCAAGCTGATCCCGTCTCTCGAGGGCATGCGCACCTTGCGATGGGTTAAGCACGCAGAAGAACTCGAAGTCATGCGCGAGGCGGCGTCGCTTTCTGATTTCGTCCAGGAGCGCTATCGCGAAAACATTCGTCCTGGCCGGCTCGTTCAAGAACTCGATTATCAGATGGCTGTTTGCATGGTGGAGGAGGGTGCCCGCCGATTTCCGGGAGCCAATCTGGAAGTCATGCGGTGCTGGACACTGAGCGGTCCTGCCTCGGCCTCGCCCCATGGCGACGGCGCGTCCTGCGGGGCCAGGATCAAGCGGGGCGATGTGCTCGTCAACATCGTGATCCCGCGGTTGAACGGTATAGTCGTGGAGAACGAGCGCACCTGGTTTGCAGGAGAGCCCTCGGAAGATCAGCGCAGGTATTACGAAGTCGCACGTGCCGCGAATGAAGCTGCCGCCGCCGCTGCGGTAACCGGCAGGCCGGTTTCCGGAATAGATGCAGCCGCACAGAATGTCATCGAAGCTGCGGGGTGCGGCAAATTCATCCGTCGCCGAACCGGCCACGGCATGGGAATACTGGGTCACGAATATCCGGAGGATATGGCCTTCAACAACCGCGCGCTGTTGGAGAACGAAGTCTATTCCGCCGAGCCCGGCATTTACGTCTATGGATTGGGAGGTTTCCGGATGGACGACACGGTCGTCGTCGGCCGATCGCCGGAGATTCTGACCAAGGCGCCGAAGGATATCAAAAGCCAGATTGTAGGGTGAACCGGGGTAGCGTGGAGCAAGCCATGTCGGCCTCGCAAGTTGTCATTGATAAAACGGCTGGCTCGCTTCGGCGGATTCCGGTCGCTGCCGGGGTCGGGAGACGCGTACCCTGGACTTCCATGAGGAGACACAAAATGACATTGTCACGACGCACATTACTGTCTGCCGGCGCTGCCACAGCCACCGTCCTTGCGAGCGGTCGTCGCTCCGCAGTCGCTGAATCGCCGCAACTGGTCGTGGGTACCTGGGGTGGCGATTACGGGCAGCTTCTGAGCGAGCTGGTGGATAAGCCCCTGGTTGTCCCCCAGGGCGTCGAGGTGGTCCAGGATGTTGCCAACGGGGATCCTCGCAAGACCAAGCTGCTCGTGGAACGGCAATCTCGCCGCGGGTCGATGGACGTTGCCTGCCTTTCGGACACAGACGCCTATCTCGTGGCGCAGTCGGGCACTTTCGAGCAGGCAACGGTCGATAAGATCTCGCGCCTCAACGCCGTCTATCCCGAGTTGAAGAAGGCCAGCACGGTTCCTCACATCTACTCCGCTCAAGTCATTCTCTACAATTCAACGAAGGTCACCGCGGCTCCGGAAGCCTATGCCGATCTCTGGGATCCGAAATGGCGCGGACGTGTCGGCTTCTCGGACATTCTTTACGGTGCCAATACGCTGGCTGCAGCACTCGCGGGCGGCGGCGGCGTCAACGATTTCGGTCCGGCCGACAAAAAGCTCATGGAGCTGCGCTCGCTCGACGTCAAAATCTATCCGTCGAACGAGGCGCTCGCTGCAGCGCTGAAGTCGGAAGAAGTGTGGCTCACCGTCATGTGGCTTGCCCGCGGATTCATGTGGAAAAAAGCCGGCGTTCCGCTGGCCCATGTCGTGCCGAAGGAGGGGACGCCGTCGATCGTGTTCGAGGCGGGAGTGCCGCGCAACGCCAAGAACAAGGAAGGCGCCTTCGCCTATTTGAACGCGATGCTTGATCCGACCGCGCAGATCGCATTCGCGGACAGGATGGGTTACGTTCCCACCGTGAAGGATGCCGTGCTTCCAGAGGATTTGGCCAGGCAGGTGAGCCTGACCGAGGCGGAGCGGTCAAGATTGCTGAAGACCGACTACGCTTACACGATGGAGCGGTCCACCCAGACCCTCGACTTCTGGAATAAGCAGTTCAAGGGTTGATCGCGGCTTTCCCGATCGTTCCAGCACGTCTGCTGGTGGTCTGGTTGCTTGTTTGGATCATCAAACATTTAGGTGGATCAAAGTTTCCGATTGAGCTTTGGCGATCTTTGCAATCTCTCCGGCGAGTTCGGTGACCACACGCGGCCGCGACTGCCAGGCGGGATAAAGAAAGCCATATTGAAGCGGAAAGGCCGGCCGAAATGGCCGCAATACGAGATTGGTCACGCCGCTTGATCGGGCGACAAAAGGGTCGGACAGGCAACATCCAAGACCCCGTCCGGCGAGCTGGCAGGCAACCACGCCGTTGGTTGCCTCGAAACGGACCTTCATGGTCTTGTTGGTTTCGCGGCAGAGCCTTTCGAGATGCTGTCGGAGAATCGAGCGCGGATGCGTGACAATGACGTCTGTCTCGACGAACTCCTCGAATTCAATGACATCCTTTTGCGCGAGTGGATGGTCAGGCGGCATCGCCGCCATGGCTTCGAGACGCAGGAACTCCTGGGTCTCGAAGGTAGGATGCGAGAGCGGCAGGATGGTCACGCCGAGATCGAAGGTTTCCTGACCAACCCAGGTCTCGATGTCGAGACGTACCCGAGACTCGATCGAGGCCGTGAATGTCGACGAACGCCTGGCCAATGCGGCCACTGCGTCCGCGACAATCGCGTGAGCGATGAACGGAGCTGTCAGGACGCGTACATGATCCCGGCTCCCTCGACGCATCTGCGAAGCGAAGCGGTTCAATCCGTCGTGGCCGGCGAGGACGCGCTCGACCTGGGCGTAGAATTCCCGCCCCTCGCGGGTCAGGGTCAGCGGACGGCTGCTCCGCCCGAAGAGCGAAAACCCGACCTCTTCTTCGAGGGCGGTCAGCAGTCGCCCGACCTGTGGCTGGGTGCGGCCGAGCCGGTCCGCCGCCTGCGATACCGATCCGGTCTCGACAAAAGCGCGGAGCGCTTCCAAACCGCGCTGACTTGGCACAACCGCGTTTCCTTACATGCGTGTTCCGCATATTTTGTAACGCATTACGCATTTGACGCACAATATTTTCGGAGTCAAATTTATAGCAACACGATCCGGTGCCTAATGATTGGGCGGTCGAGAAGGTCCGCATGAACGCCCCTGTCAGCCTCCATCGCGCCTGGAATGTACTCCCCGACGAATACGTCGATCAGCGTCCGGTCGAGTTCGCCTTGCCCGTTCCCAAATCGCACTACGTCACCATGCGTGATGGTTGCCGAATAGCGGTCGATATCTACGTCCCTAACTCGCTTTCAGGTGCGGTGACTTTGCGGACCTTCCCGGCGATCGCGCTGTTCACTCCCTATTACCGCCGCTTCAAATTGAGGCCCGCAGCAACAGGGGAGGCCAATCCCAATACCGGCAAGTTTCGAGATTTCTTCGTGCCGCGGGGCTATGCCGTCGTGGTGGTCGATGTGCGCGGCACCGGCGCGAGTTTTGGGACGCGCGACAGTTTTCGCTCGCCAAAGGAGCGTGAGGACAGCCGCGAGATCGCGGACTGGATTGTCACGCAGCCTTGGTCAAACGGTGTCATCGGGGCGACCGGGGTTTCCTATCTTGGTGCCGCGTCAGACTTTCTCGCCAGCACCGGACATCCCGCCGTCAAAGCGGTCGCGCCGCTGTTCTCGGTCTGGGACACCTATTCCGACAATTATTTCCCCGGCGGAATCCAGCTCAAGTCGCTGACCAGGATCTATGATGACCTCATGGTTGGACTCGACCATGATCAGCGCGATGTCCTCAAGCAATTTTCCTACTTCAGCAATCCGGATTTCGAGGGACCGCAACCGGTCGACGACGACCCGGACGGCACCCTCGTTCGCGAAGCGGTCAAAGAGCATCTCGGCAATTTCCGCCAGACCGAGTTCATGCCCGAGTTCAAATTCCGCGAGGAAGGCCTGCCTTATGATCCGAGCTTCAGCTCGGCCTCATTCAGCCCCTATTCCCTGTCGCAAGGCATCCGCCGCGACGTTGCCATCCTGTCCGTCTCCGGTTGGCGGGACGGCGCGGGCTATACCAACGGCGCGATCTCGCGCTTCCTGACATTGAAGGAAAACCCGCGCCACCTCTTGCTTGGACCATGGGATCACGGCGCGCGCATCGACGTATCGCCCTGGCGGACGGTGGAAGAGGCTGATTTCCCGTTGCTCGGTGAGATTTTGCGCTTCTTCGACACTTATCTGCTGGGCCTCGATACAGGCCTGCGCAATGAGGCGCCGATCCATTATTTCTCGATGCACGCGGAGCAATGGCGCGAGGCGGCGGTATGGCCGCCGGTCGGGCCCAGGCAGACATTCTTCCTGGCGCAGGATCATCGGCTTTCCGGCGCAGCGCCTGCGATGGGCAGCGACGCCTACAGGGTCGATTTCGCGATCGGCACCGGCGCAGGCACGCGCTACGAGCGTATCGCGGGTATCGATAGCAGAAACTACTATCCGGATTGGCAGGGCCGTTCGGATCGAATGCTCGGCTATACATCCGAGCCGCTGAGCCAAGCGATGGAGCTTGCCGGCCACGGCCTTGCCGACCTGTTTCTGTCCTCGAGCGAGCCCGATGCGGCATTGTTTGTCTACCTCGCGGAAATCGAGGCCGACGGGGCCGAGCGCTATGTCACGGAAGGCCTTTTGCGCGCGCTCCATCGCAAGGAAGCGCCGGCGCCGGAGACGTACCGCACGGCATGGCCGTTCCGCAGTTTTTCCCGCGCCGATGCGCGACCGCTGACACCGGGTGAGGTCGAGCGTATCCGTATCCCGCTGCTGCCGGTCGCCTGGCTTTTCTCGGCGGGCAGCCGCATCCGCCTCTCCATCGCCGGCGCCGACGCCGATCATTGCGGCCAGATTCCGCATGGCCGCCCGCCGCTGCTGACGATCATGTTCGGCGGCCATCAGGCGTCGGTGCTCGAACTCCCGCTGGTCGTGATCAAGCGAGCAACCGGATGACAGATGTCCGTACGTTAGCCGCCGTGTCGCTGCCACTGATTTCGATGCTGACGCGGGCTCTCGCCGAACGCGACCAACCCGCTGCGACATTTCGCGCGCTCGATCGTCTGCTCGCCAAATTGGTCGGGCACAAGCTGTTCACGGCGCTGCTTTATCTTCCGAAAGCCGGGATGGCGGAGCGGCTCTACAGCAGCCGGCCGGATATCTATCCCGCGAGTGGAACAAAAGCGCTGGAGCAGGCGCCCGCGATGAAGCGCGTGCTGACTTCAGGGACGCCCTATATCGGCCGGGATGCCGGCGATATCGAACGCGACTTTCCCGATCATGACCGAATCTTCGCGCTGGGCTGTGGCAGCGTTCTGAACATGCCGGTGCGCTGGAAAGGCGAGGTGCTCGGCCAGATCAACCTGCTGCACGAGGCGAGGCATTTTGAGAAAGCGCATCTGCCGATTGTGGAGGCGATGGCGCAGATCGTCGTGCCGGCCTTCCTGATCGCCGCCGAGCATGCGCCAGGAGGCTGTCGATGACCTCGACCCGTCTGGCCTACCGCAGCTCGGTCGCATTCGCTTACGTGCTGATGCTCATGCCGGTCGCCACCGTCATCCTCACCAGCTTCTTCCGCGACGAATTTGTCTCGTTTCCACCCAGCGGCCTGACGTTGAAGTGGTATGCCAACGCCTGGAGCCGGCACGAATTCGCAGGCGGCTTTCTGGTCAGCATCCAGGTCGCGCTGATCGCCACGGCGATCGGCGTGCCGCTGGGAACGGCGGCGGCGCTCGCGCTTTCACGCAGCGACCTTTCCGCCAAGAGTGCCATCAGCACACTCTTGCTCGGTCCGCTCGCGGTGCCCGGCGTCGTCGCTGGCACGGCGCTCTATCTCTTCTATATCAAGGTCGAGAATGCGGTCGATCTTGATATCGTGGGCACCTTGCCCGCCCTCATCGGCGCCCACGTCCTGCTGACGATCCCCTGGACGGTGCGTGTCGTCACCGCCAGCCTTCAGGGCCTCGATCCCGCCGCCGAAGAGGTTGCGGCCAATCTTGGCGCCAGGCCCTGGAGCGTGTTCAGGCGCGTCACATTGCCGATGCTGCGGCCGGGCGTCGTGGCGGCCTGCATGTTCTCTTTCATTCAGAGTTTCGAAAATCTCGAGCTGACCTTGCTGCTCGTCGGGCCGGGCAAGACGACGCTGCCGGTCGCGATGCTGAACTACCTCGAGTTCCGCATGGATCCTACACTTGCGGCTGTCGCGACAGTCCAGATTCTCATCGTTGCTGCGCTGATGCTGATCACCGACCATTTCGTGAAACTGTCGCGCGTCGTTTAGTCAAGTTGGGAAAAGGGATACATCGTGGGAACGCTTCTTCTCGAAGGTCTCCGCAAGGAATACGGGGAGACCGTCGCGGTCGATCGCGTTGACGTCGAAGTGAAAGACGGCGAACTCGTTTCACTGCTCGGTCCATCCGGCTGCGGCAAGACCACGATCCTGCGCATGGTCGCAGGCTTCATCGAGCCGACCGCCGGCCACGTCATGATCGCCGGGCAGAACATCCCGCACATGAGCGTCGCCGCCAACGTCGCCTTCGGTCTGGAGATGCGCAAGGTCGGCCGTGCCGAGCGCGACCGGCGCGTTGTGGACGTGCTGAAGCTTGTCAGGCTCGATCGTCTGGCTGATCGCTTGCCGCGCCAGTTGTCCGGCGGCCAGCAGCAGCGCGTGGCGCTCGCTCGCGCGCTGGTGATCAATCCCGCGGTCTTTCTGCTCGACGAGCCGCTGTCCAATCTCGACGCCAAGCTGCGCGCGGACGTGCGCGGTGAAATCCGCGCCTTGCAGCAGCGTCTGGGTCTCACCACGCTCATGGTGACGCACGACCGGGAAGAGGCGTTGACCATGTCGGACCGATTGGTCGTGATGGAAAGCGGGCGCGTGCGCCAGGTCGGCACGGCGGAAGAGCTCTACGAAAACCCGGCCGACGCCTTCGTTGCCGACTTCGTCGGTCGCTGCAACATCATTCATGGGACGATAGAGGGGAACGCGCTGCGCAGCGAGGGCGGCATTCTGCTGCCGTGCCATGTCGAGGCCGCACCTGGGAATGCCAGTGTGCTGGCCTTGCGTCCCGAGCGCATCGCCGTGCGGCCGGGATCCGACGGCGGCGGCGTCCTCGCGCGTCTGGCCGCGGTTCTCTATCTCGGCGCCCAAACCGAGTATCGGCTGGACCTCGATGGCACCATTCTGACGGCGATCCGTGCAACGCCGGCGGACAATGACGCCATGCGTCGCGTCAAGACCGGGGACATGGTCAGCGTGAGCTGGGATACCGCCGCGGCGCGGCTGCTTCCGGCCTGATCAACACAGAATTCGAAAGGAGAGAGGATCATGATCGAACTAACCCGTCGCGGATTGATTGGCGGAGCCGCGGTTGCCGCGTTGTTTCCTGCCTCTGCGCATGCCGAGGCCTCTCAGGTCGTCGTCGGCACCTGGGGCGGCGACTACGGCGACCTGCTGCGGGAGGGCGTCGACAGTGCCATCATGAAGCCGCTGGGCATTGAGGTTCTGCAGGACATCTCCAGTCCGGTTCCGCGCCGCACCAAGCTCTTGGCCGAACGCCAGAGCCGTCGTGGCAGCATGGATGTGGCATGCCTCGCCGATTTCGATATGTTCGCGGCCACCCAGCTGAGCGCGCTGGAAGAAGTTTCGGAGGCCAACACACCGCGTCTGGCGAAGGTGCAGCCCTTCCTGAAGAAATCGCATTCGATTCCGCAAATCTATTCGGCTCATACCATCGTCTACAACACCGACCGGGTGACCACGCCACCAAAATCGCTGCACGATCTCTGGGATCCGAAATATCGCGGCAAGGTCGGTCTCTCGGATTTCCTCTACACAACCAACACGGCTTTCGCCGCCATCGCCGGCGGCGGCTCAATGACAGATTTTGAGCCAGCCAAAAAGAAGCTCATGGAATGGCGGTCGCTCGATGTGAAGGTGCTCGCTTCGGTCGAAGCGGCCGCCGTGGCCCTGAAATCCGAGGAGATCTGGTTCACCATCGTTGCGGCCGCGCGCGGCTTCATGTGGAAGCAGTCGGGTATTCCGCTCGGCCACGTCATCGCGGAAGAGGGCGCGTTCCCGACGGTGTATGAGGCGGCGGTCCCGAAAAATGCCCGCAACAAGGAATGCGGATTCAAATATCTCAACGCCATGCTGGAGCCGGCGGCTCAACAGGTATTCGCCTCGAAGATGGGCTACGTGCCGACCGTTTCCGACGCACCGCTCGATCCCGCGCTCGACCGGCAGATCAACTTCTCGGAAGCCGAACGCGCGAGGTTGTGGAAGCCTGATTTCGGGTACCTGGCGACCCAGCAGGCCGCCGTGTTCGATTTCTGGAACAAAGACTTCAAAGGGTGAGTTGACCATATGGCCGTCTTCATCCTGCCTGCGGGACTGCTCGTTTGCGCGTTGCTTGTCGCGCCGATGCTGATGATGTTCCGCATCTCCTTGAACCATTACGATCCGGCGGCGATGATGGTCGAGGCCCTGACGGCGGAGAATTATCTGCGCGCCGTTGCCGACCCCTATTATCAGCGCGTGCTGGCGACGACTCTCGGGGTAGCGCTGTCCTGCACCGCCCTGACCGTGCTTCTTGCATTTCCGGCCGCCTATTGGCTGTCGCGAATGGAAAGCAAGTGGAAAAGTATCGTCACCATCCTCACGATGTTTCCGCTGCTGGTCGGTAACATGGTCCGCTCGGCCGGCTGCGGGCGCCGTCATCGTTGCCATCGTCGGTATCGTGCTGCCCTATATGGTCCTGACGCTCTCGGCCGTGATCGAAGGCATCCCGCGTCAGGTGGAGGAGGCGGCGGCCAATCTCGGCGCGCGACCGCTCACCGTGTTCCGTCGCGTGGTATTGCCGCTGGCCACGCCCGGCGTCGTGGCCGGCAGCGTGCTTGTGTTCATCCTGTGCATGAATGCCTATGCGACCCCGGTCCTGCTCGGCGGACCACGATTCCAGATGATGGCGCCGGCCGTCTACGACCAGTTCAGCCGCGCCAGCAACTGGCCCTTCGGCGCCGCGCTCGCCTTCATCCTGCTTGTCGTCACGCTTCTGATGACGGTGATCGGAAGCATGGCGCTCGGCCGGAAATACCGAACCGCCTGACATCGCGGTGTTGTAGAATGCAAGGTTCAAAGGATGGCGTCTTTGCGTGGATGCGCGCCGTTCCTCGACCGGGAAGTTCCAAGAGGGTTTTTGAAGATGCCCAGTGAGCCGGGCCCCGAATTGCCATTTGCAGCCTTTCGGCAGGAGGTGCAGGCGCAGACAAGTCTGCGCGCGGCGATCACCGCAGCCTATCGCAGGCCGGAGCCGCAATGCCTGCCGCCGCTGATCGAAGCCGCAACCCTTTCCGCGGCAGCGTCCATGGTCGCGCGTAAAACCGCGCGAAAATTGGTCGAGGCACTGCGGGCCAAGCAGCAGCGCGGCGGCGTGGAAGGGCTGGTGCGGGAATACGCGCTGTCGAGCGAGGAGGGCGTGGCGCTGATGTGCCTGGCGGAAGCATTGCTGCGCATTCCCGACAGCGCCACGCGCGATGCGCTCATCCGCGACAAGATCGGCGGCGGCGACTGGCGCTCCCATCTCGGTCACAGCCCGTCGCTGTTCGTCAACGCCGCGACCTGGGGACTGGTGGTCACCGGCAAACTGACGGGGACCACGAGCGAGAGCACGCTCTCGAATGCGCTCATCCGACTGGTCGCCAGAGGCGGAGAACCGTTGATCCGCAAGGGCGTCGATCTCGCCATGCGGATGATGGGTGAACAGTTCGTCATGGGGCAGACCATCGGCGAAGCACTCG
>WNEZ01006478.1_pt1 | contig 10273 bp, 2 predicted proteins | sample 5400521 | NCBI WGS metagenome assembly WNEZ01 (sample SAMN13153339, study PRJNA577476) | soil metagenome | isolation source: 120 cm saprolite under Douglas fir tree site 2 hole 1 replicate 1 | place: USA:California | collected 2015-04-18
AGACCTTGCAGGACCAGCACGCTTCCGTCGTGCGTGGCATTCGGCAGCAGCGAAATCGTGGCGTAATCTTCACCCTTCGTGCCGGTCCAACGGAGACCTTCATATTGCGCCTGTTCCCCCGGCAACGGGTTCTTATTCACAAAAACTTTGGCGCTGTTTCCCACCACGCCTTCCGTCTCGCGGAAATTGAGCTTGTCCTGCAGGAGCGTCACCCACGGATTCGACCCTGGGCTGCCGATAAAAACGAAATTGTTGTGGTCCAGGTCGCGCATCCTCAAGTCCCGCGGGTAACGCACCAGAACCTGGGTCTGCAACGCGCCCGCCATCCGGTACAACGCAACGACATCCGCCACGTCCGCAAACGAAGTGAGCGTCGAGTTGGAAAGATACTCGCTCAGGCGGGAATTCGCTGCTCCGATCTTGCTGGCTTCCGGGCCCTGAAGAAATTCCCGGTGAAGATATTGGTCAAGCGAACCAGCCTGGCTGGAAAGGATGCGCGCCATCCCATAGTTGCTGTCCGCTACGACCACAATTGTCTGATGCCGGCTATCGAATATTTGCGAAAATGGCCACGCAAGAGCTGCGGGAGCCGGAACACCTGTCGCCCCGCGGTGCGTAATCGCCCGGTAAGCCAGCCCGCCGGACAACATCGCCAGTACTCCGCAGAGAGCCCACGGCAACATCGCGCGGCGCGGCCAGGCCAGACCCGGAATTGGCCTGGGCTCGATTGTGGCCTGGATTATCTCGGCTTTCGGAGCCGCCCGAAAGACCGGCGCGTAAGAACCCTTCGGTATTTCCAGGATGATCGGCTCGTTCCGGCCGTCTTCGTTGAAATACTCGTGCAGTTTCAGGCGCAACTGCCGCACATGGACCCGGACTGAGCTATCCTCCAGGGGGCTGTAATCGGACGGCTTGTGAAACAGTGCGTTGCCGATGTGCTGCTCCGTCAATTCGTGCGGGTTGCCGTGCAGCGTTTGTTCGACGATGTACTGCAACAGTTCTCGCAGGCGCGTGCTCTTCTGAAAATGAGGACTGGACACGATTCTTTGCACGAGCTGCCAGCGCTCATCTGTTTGCAGGTCCACCATTGTTGGTGCTGGTGCGTGTGCGACGCTCATGGTTGTCGAGGTCAGTGACTATCAGATTTTTCGATTGGACGAAGAGATGCTACCACATACTTTTCCCGAGTGAAATGTTTAACCGGGTTCTTTCCAACGTTTTCGGCTTCCGGTGCCGATGTCTACCCCGGTGAATCACTCTGGCTTCACTTGTGAGACCCTTTGCTTTGGGCGGGAACTGCTCGATCATTCGAGCATACTCCAACTACCCTAAGTGTTCCAATTTGAACAGGTAGCTTGGAGGAGGAAGGTCGTCGGGCAATCCACCAACACCCGGCTGACGGGCCGATTCTTCCGGCAAATAGAAAGGGATATCCGAACCGCATGCCCCATAAATTCATTTCCCGGCGCCGCTTCATTGAGAATTCCATCGGCGGGGGACTGGCCACTGGACTCGGGTTAGGGGTCGAACCTCTGCTTGTTGCCGCCTCCGCCGCGACGCCGGCTGCGGGTGAATTGCACATAAAAGTCGCAGGTGACTCCAGGCAAGGTTACGGCGTTACTTTGCTCTTCAACGGTCAGCCCGTCGTCCGGCACAACCAGGGAGGGGAATTCTCAACGATCTTCCAGAACGAAGATCGTAGCGTGGAAGACCGCGTCGAAGACTGGAAAGCAACCGCGTGGACGGGTGATTCCACACGCGTGACTCTGAGCGGCGAGTGCCGGCTGAAAAACTTGAACGCGAGTGTGTTCGTTCAAGTCGAATATGAACGAATCACCCCCCGCGTCGTGCGCAAGAAAATCCGCCTTCGGCAATACGATATGTTCCTGGTGTTCCACCAGTTGAGCAACCGCCTCGAACCAATGGAAAATCCAGCAAAGCTCTGGAGTTTCGACCAGTTGGAGTGGCAAGGCGAAGCGGCCCGCGAATATTTTCCCGCCGCCGGATTCCGGATGACGAATGGCCTTTGCGTCGGCCTGCTCACTGATTCCGGTTACCGGAATCAGTGGACCCGAATCGTACGCAGGGACGGCAAACCTGTGAAGCCCGCGCCCGCCCGCATTCCCGACGCCAACCTTTATATTGCTTCTTCTCCCGAACAGCGCAGCAAAGGCAATTGTTTTGTGCAGCAGACCTTCGGTGAAGTCACGCAACAGATTCCCGGTGAACATCCTGCGCAACCCATGACGCTCGCGGAGATCTCCTCCTGGAAAAGACTGGGCAAAGCCTCCGTCGAGGAGCGCGAAGGCGTCGCCTTCGTCTCCACGCGGAGTGCCGAGGACGGTGCAATCATTCCCTTTGCGGCGAATGGTTCAGCCGTCCTGTCAGTCCGAATGGAGTATCGCTCCGCCTCTCCGGTGGCGCTCCAGGTCTGGAAAGTGGACAACCAGTTGCGCAAACTGGAGAACATCACTCTATACAACGACGCTGCTCCCGAATCACCGGACGCTTGGAGTGTGTTTGAGACGACAGTTTTCGTGCCGGGTTCACAAGCCTATGGCCACGCCCTGTTCCTTTCCGTTGCTCCTTCGGAACAGGCGCTGAACGTGGAGGCCCCCGGCGGCCCTGCAAAGATCGAAGTGCGAGGGATTCAAGTCCGCCCCATCGCCACTCGCAACGAACCCTACCATCGTCTCGAAATGGATCGCCCCGCCGAGAAAACCGTTTTTGTTTTTGCGGATGAAACAGTGCCCGACACGATCCGTGGTCACCGTTTAGCCAGTCAACTCCACCTGGCAGACGGCCTGGATTTCAAGGGCGGCGACACCGAAAAGGTAGTTTACGCCGACCTCATGATGCTCACCTGGATCGCCGGGCCCGAAAGTTTTCGCCCAATCCTTGCGCCAAGCATCTGGTATTCCGCGGCCGGCGAGATGTATCTGCGCGACAGTTTTTTCGCTCTCAATGGGATTCACAACCGCGAATTGAACGAAAGTGTGTTTGGCCTGTGGGGCGAAAATCAGGGGCAGGATGGCTCAATCAACACCCTCATCGAACCCAATCTCGCGAACGTGGAGCGCAAGTCGAACGATTCCACGCCTCTCTGGCTGATGTGGGCGCTCCAGAATCGCCGGCGCTTTGGCACACACCTGCCGATGGATAAGGTCCGCAAAGCGGCGGAATATTGCCTGCAAACGTATGACCCGCGTCGCGAAGCGGTCTGCCACGCGCAATTTGTCCTGGGCCAACTCGACGTCATCCGCTACCCGGAGGGCACCTCGGTCATCTGTGAAAACCAGGGCATGCTGGCCGTCACGCTCCGGGCGATCAAGGAATTGCAGATTACCGGAGTCAGCGAAACGCTTTCCGAAGAATATATCGGAAGGGCAGAGGCGCTCTATCGCAGCTATTACGATCCGGCTCGAAAATTCATGCGCCCTGCGCGCGATATTGCGGACGCCATCGGTTTTGCGGAGATATTCCCGGAATATCTTTCTCTCTGGCTGTTCAAAAGAAAAATCCTCACCGACGAGATGGTCGTGAACCATCTCGATCGCATTCCCCCGATCATGCCCAGAAGCGGTTGTCCGTATCCCGAGGCAGGCGGCACGGTACGGCCGATTCTGATCGGAATTCCCCAAGGGCAAAAGGACTGGAGCTACTTCACCAGCAAGTGGCACCCCATGGTCAGCGATTCCTTCGCCACGAATTACGCCAACCACGCCATGGACGGAATTTACTACAACGGCGGCTCTTGGATGCGAATTGAAATCTGCGGCTATGTCGCCGGCCAGCTTCACGGATGGAACGGCGCTCGGGAAGCCATCGCAAACCGGCTCTGGGCGGAACTTAACATCGCGCCAGACTTCCCGACCAGCCAGGAGTATCTCGCCACCGACCCGGCCCATCCATTTTTTGGTTATCACAGGGTCTTCGCGTGGAATTCATTCGTCCTCCAGGCGTTGGAGCAGGCAAGCCTCCGCTCCCCGAAAATGGACCCCGACTTCCAAACTGGCACTTGGCATATCTGATTTTTCATAGAAATTTCTCCTGCGCCCCACGAATGTACTTCTTCTCATAGCCTTACCTTTCGTTTGTGGCTCGCGAGAAGGTGAATCACAATGAATTCACGTGTTACACCCTTTTCTTAATCCCAGCTTGGGCTGAGTATCCCCTTACGCTGTGCTCGTAGTGTAAAGATACTAGTCCGCCCGCTAGGTCGTGATTTCGGTCTGTTTGGGGTGATCAGTTCTAGCTCGAAGCCTCCAAGTCCCACAAAGCATCATTTGAGGCTCAACTAGTTCCTGATCAATGCGGTAAGGGGGAAGTCCATGAAGCGGTTCTTTTATACATTCGCATTCCTAATATTGTCGGCTGCAGTTTCTCTCCACGCGCAAACTACCAACGGTAGCATCCAGGGCACAATTAGCGACCCGAGCGGCGGAGCGGTCTCTGGCGCCAGCGTCACGGCCCGAAATATGGACACGGGTCTAACTCAATCGACGTCAACGACGGATGCCGGCATATATTCGTTGCCTAATCTCCCACCCGGCCGCTACGCCGTTACAGTCGAGGCACCCAACCTCAAGAAATATTCCCGGGAAGGCGTTACGGTTTCGACCGGCACCACCGTCGCGCTCGACATTCCCATGCAGCTTGGCGCAGTCTCCGAGAGCATCACGGTTTCGGCTGACGCCTCTCAGTTGCAAACCACGACCTCCGAAATAGGATCGACTGTGGAGCCGGTCTTGGTGGCAAACCTGCCGCTCCAAGTTGGAGGCACAATTCGCAATCCCGTGCAGTTTATCGAATTGGTTCCCGGATTTGTGGGTGGTGTGGACAACAACCCCGGAAGCAATTCGAGTGACGACTTTAAGGTCAACGGCGGCCAGGAAGGCGGGACTGACATCCTTGTTGACGGCGTCTCCATCTCGCTGGTGTCCCCGAATACGCAATGGAACAAGGGAGTCTCCACCGACGCCGTGGATGAATTCCGCGTGCTGCAAAGCAACTTTTCCGCCGAATACGGGCAGTCCGGCGACGGAATCGTCAGCTTGACGATAAAATCCGGCACCAATCAGTTACACGGATCTGCCTATGATTTCTTGCGAAATTCTGGTTTGGACGCGAACAGTTGGCTCAACAACCTTACGGGTCACAAGAGGAACGTGGATACCCAGAATGATTTCGGCGCAACTTTCGGCGGTCCCGTCTGGATCCCCAAAGTCTACAACGGCAAAAACAAAACCTTCTTCTTTTTTGCCTACGAAGGATTCCGGCTCAGAAATGGTGGCTCCAGCCTCCAGGATTTCCCGAACGAAGATTTTCGCAAAGGCAACTTCGCCGCCCTTTGCCAGTCGGGGTTTGCAGCAAACGGCATATGTAACGACCGCGATGTGAATAATAACGTCGCACACCAACTTTACGATCCCACGACGCACGCGGCCATCCCCGGCGATGTCTTGACAAATGATCCGAACTTCACTCCAAGCAAGGTAATGACCAATGTATTCGGGCTCTTGCCTCCCACAAACGGCGGCCTCACCAGCAACGTAATCGACCACACCGTTTCGAGCACCACCGCCAACCTGTACGACGTGAAGATTGATCACTCCTTTTCGGACAAGCATCGCATTTCCGGCGGATTCGATTACGATAACACCAGGACCGGCGGCAGTTCCGATCTCGGCCCTATCTTTGGCTCCGGCCTTCCCCAAAATACCCGCTATGCTCGCATCAGCGACAACTATGTTTTCTCCCCTACGGTCGTTAACCAGGCGCTCTTTGGTTTCAGCCGCCGTTATCGCGGTGAAGTTTCGGATAGTCTCGGCCTGGGATTCCCGGCGAAGATCGGGCTTACCGGCGTAAATAACACCACCTTTCCATGCATAAAATGGGGTGGTACCAACTATCAGGTAAACAATTGCGGTGATTCCCAATTTGCCGACAATGTATTCCAGATCAACGATTCAGTAAGTTGGGTCAAAGGCAGACACTCCTTTAAATTCGGCGGCGAAATTCGCATGCTGCAATTCAACGTCCGGCGCCTGACAACAGGCTCCGGCGAGTTTGATTTTTCTGCCGCTCAGACCAGCAGCACCGGCAATGCCTCCGGCTTGGGAGGCAACTCCGTGGCCAGCTCGCTCTTTGGCCTTTCGGATACCACCACTCTGAACTACGGAAATTTCAGCGGCGTCCGGTATAAGGATTTCGCGCTCTACGCGCAGGATACGTACCGGTTCAGTTCCAAACTCACGCTGAACTATGGCCTTCGTTACGATATCGATCTCCCGGCCAGCGAGGCCTTTAGTCGCTTCTCCGCTGTCGATCCAAAACTCCCCAATCCGGATGCCGGAAATATCCTCGGCGCGTACACCTATTTCGGGTCTGGTCCAGGGCGAAACGGAAGGAAGCGCCCACAGGACATCTACCACAAGGCTTTCGGCCCACGCCTCGGATTTGCATACAGCATCAACGATAAGACCGTGGTGCGCGGCGGCTATGGCATCTATTACGAAGCACTCAAAGAAGGATCCTTTGCTGACCAGGATGGGCTTGGATTCTTCAACCGCCAAACCGTGGACGTGACGAACGGCGGCCCAACACAGATCGACAACGGCATCACGCATATCTTCCCGGCTTCGGGTCCATTAACACCCGGTGCTCAGAACAATCAAAACCGCGTCATCCTAGTTCCATCGAATACCGGACGCCCTGCGGACGTGCAGACTTGGAACCTGGACATTCAACGACAAGTCATGAGCAACTTGATGGTGAGCGTGGCCTACGTTGGCTCTAAGGGCACCCACTTGCCCGCCTTGAACATTATTCCTAACCAGGTGAATCCTTCGTTTCTCACACTTGGTAACGAATTGACCATGCCATCCTCTTGCCTTGCTGCGGATACTTGCCCGAAATCGGTTGCGGCAGGCCTCACCTTGCCCTATGCGGGTTTTACTGGGAACATCAACCAGCTTCTGCGGCCGTTCCCTCAATACGGCAACTTCGAGCAGGAAGACAATTCATTCAGTCCCGATCGGACGGGCAACTCCACCTATCACGCGATGCAACTCCAAGCCAATAAGCGTTTTACCCAGGGGCTGAGCTTCCTGGTTTCCTATACGGTTTCGAAGAACATCACCGACGCCGATTCCGCCGGCCCGGGCGTTTCAGGCTTCGTCGGCACCAACAGTTTCATCGGTCAGAATTCTTACAACCGGAAGGCAGAGAAGGCGGTCAGCCAACTGGATACTCCACAATCCTTGGTCGTGAGTTTCTTCTATGAACTGCCGCTCGGGCGTGGCAAACGTTACCTGAACGAAGGGGCCGTCAAGGACCGCGTGTTTGGTGGCTGGTATACTTCAGCCATCTTGAGCTATCACTCTGGCACGCCCACTGAGGTCTACGGTGACTGTCAAGGTACTGCAGGCGATGTTTTGTTCGCTGGTTGTAAGATAGCCGGCCCCGCGCGCGTAAACATCGTCCCAGGCGTGCCGCAAACCAACAAATCGAATTTCAACCCGACTACTACACCGTTTTGGAATCCTGCCGCATTCACGCCGGCTGTGAATTGCGCCACGTCGGTAACGACTTGCACTTTCGGCAATGAACCCCGCTCCTTGTCGACGGCGCGTTCGTTTGGAGGAAAAAATGAAGACTTCACGATTGGCAAGAAAACACGCCTGATTGGCGAGAAGGCTACGATTGATTTCCAGGCCTCCTTCTTCAACTTGTTTAACCGGCACATTTACTCGGAGTCGAGCAACGCTTTCTCTTCCAGCCTGCAGACTCCGTTCCTTCCCGCGGGTCACAAGGACGCCTCGGGCAAAACAGATTGTCCAGGGCCCCTCGCCTGTGGATTCGGTGCAACCTCCAATTCCAGCGGGCCGCGCATCATCCAATTCGGTCTGAAGATCTCGTATTAGTATCAAAGAGCCCGGCTCAGGGCCCCCCTCTGAGCCGGGCTCCTCTTACTCCTCCAACACCGGAGTCGTAGCTATATGAGTCAGTTCAACCGGCGTGGCTTTATGAAAACGCTGCTCGTCACCGCTGTCGGCGCGGTCCCAGCTCATGCCGCCGCAAACAGAATCGCCTGGCCTTTTTCCGATTCGGATCTCTCATCATCCTTCGCAAGCCTTGAACACGGCCCGCAGCAACTCCGCATCTCGCCAACCGGTTCTCCCTTCGCCTTTCAAAATTTCCTGCGCATCAACAACGACTGGAAACCAGCGACTCTTCCCAATAACCCGTTTATCGCCGGCGATTCCTTCCCGTTGGTTGCCTCGCGCATGGAACGCGCCGACTCTCATATTCGCTGTGTCGGTGAAGGCAAAGCAGAAGGCGCCGACGGCAAATCCTTGTCCTACGCCTGGGATTCCGAAATCAGCGCGGTAAATTCGGCACCCGATGCGCATTGGTTTCGCTTTCGCACCACCCTCCATCTTCCTGCGCCAGTCAGCCTCCGCCAGAACGCTCACGTTGAGCCCCAAATCATCACCTGGCTAAGTTCTTCGTCCACCCTGATGGAAGGTCAATCCGGAAGCTGGCGGCGCGTGCTGCTCGAACAGCCCACCCGCAACTCGCTCGGCACCTACGGCAACGATCTTCCCGCTCTCTATCTCCTCGACCAGACCCTCGGCGTCGAAACCATGATGTTTTTTGATTTTAGCGACATGAATTGGATGTCCATCGAAAATCTTCCCCGCTTTCTGGTTTATCGCTGCTCCAGCCTCTCTCAAATCGAACGCGACGGCACCCAACGCCTCGGCGTAGGACTTCTCGCCCAACAAGCCACCGGCAATATATTGCCGGCAGGAGACATCAGCTTCACCTATTGGCTCCTTCAGCGTCCCATGACCCACTTGCTGACCGCGCAGGAGTCCGTCTCGCGCTGGATGCCGGCCCTTCTTCCGTTGTTTGAGGAGAAACTCGCTTGGCCCGCGTGTGCCACGTCCTGGAAAGAGTTCGCAACCGGCACAGTGGAAGACCTGCAGGACAAAACGTCCGCGCAGATCGAGGCGAAAGGCCACACCGGCCTGCGCGCCTACGTTAAATCTACGTCTCAACTCTGGACGGACTCCCCCGACAATTTCGAGCTGATGACCGTCGCGGATGTTCTTTGGCCATCGCTTCTCTATCTTCGCCTCCATCCCTCGGCGGGCTTCGAACACGAGTGCAACGATCTGCTCGCGGATCTTCCCGCGTTCTACCACGCCGAAACGCACAGCATCAGCAACGACCTCACGCCCAAAAAGGATGAGCGCGCCGATTCCTGGTATCCGTTCGAAAATTCCCTTATCAAATATCCGATGATCGGTAGTCTGGCCGGCTCAAAGGAAATCACGGACAAATTTCTCGACGCTTTTCGGACCGCCCGGAAACTCGCGCAGCAGTACAACTATCTTTTTCCCATCTACTACCAGGTCGCCACCCTCCAGGCGGAGGGCGCGGGCACGAATTATGCCGTCGGTGGCCTGTATGCGTGGGCCGCGATTCTGGCAAACAAACTGACGGGAGAAGCTCAGTATCTGGAAGAAGCGCGCCGCGCAATCCAAGTTTTGTACACCGTGCCACCGGATCGCCTTTTTCACGAACCCCAGGAACTCGCCTACGGTGCGCTAGCCGCGGCGGAACTCGGCATGACGGAGGAGTCGAAGTATCTACTCTACGAGCAGTTCCGCATGTTCTATTGGTATTCCGATCCCAGCCAGAAAACCCACGACATCCGCGGGATGGTTCAGGCCGCCGCCTCCATCCTCTATCCCGCCTTTAAGGAAAATGTCGAGGCCATCCTCCCCTGGACCGGCGTCATGAAACGCGGAATCGTCTTCGAAGGCTTGCTGCGCTTCATGGATCAACAGCGCCGCAATAATTTCTATTTCTTTGAGGATTGCACCGCCAACCGCAAGCGAGGCCCCTCCGCATTCATTCCGTTCGAAAATCTGGGCACGCTCGAACTCGCCGGCATGACCGGAAACGTAGGCAAGGAAATCTACGGCGCGGGCGAATCCATCTGGATGTACTTGATGTTCGAAGCTCTCGGCCAGTCCAGCGACCGGGAACTGATGCTCGTCAACCTGGATCTACTGGATGTGGCGCATTCGGCGGAATTTCCGCCACAGAAGCTGAACTTCATCCTCTACAATCCCACGCCCAACGCCCGCTCCACCAAGATTGCTTTCCCCGCGGCCAAAGGACGCACTGTTCGCCTCACGGCAAACGGCAGGCCAGCCGCCGAGACGCTGGACGTTCAGAAGCAGTCCTTCATCCGGCT
>WNEZ01024641.1_pt1 | contig 10272 bp, 9 predicted proteins | sample 5400521 | NCBI WGS metagenome assembly WNEZ01 (sample SAMN13153339, study PRJNA577476) | soil metagenome | isolation source: 120 cm saprolite under Douglas fir tree site 2 hole 1 replicate 1 | place: USA:California | collected 2015-04-18
ATCAGATCGGCTTCTACCAGGTCCGCTCTGCTCAGATCAGCCCCATTCAGACTCACACCGCACAGGTCGGTGGCACGCAAGTCGGCGGCACGCATAGAGGCTCCTCGCAAGTTAGCTCCGATCAAATTGACACCGATCAGGATAGCTTTACTCAGGTTGGTGCCGCTCAGATTAGCGCCACTGAGATTGGCCTTGCGCAGATAGGCCCCACCCATGTACGCGCCACTGAGATTGGTCTCTGATAGGTTGGCCTCGCACATATTCCCTCCGCTCAAGTCAGTTTTGCGCAAGTCAGCTCCGTGTAAGTCAACTCTGTCAAGCATCGGAACGCGTTCTTCCCGTTGAGCGATGACAATTTCTGCCAGGGCTTTGTCTCTTGCCAGAACATAGTCAATTTGGTCAGCCATTATTTCTCTCCAATCCGGATAACACCAATACGTACCAGATCACGCAAGAGTCCATATACCTCGTCCTGGTTTTTCCCAGACAGGTGTACTAACTCCTTGACGGATCTATGCCCATCAACTAATAAGAACACATGCTTATGGATACGTGAAAGCCTTCTCTGCTCGATCCAACGCAGCGCTTCGCTAAGGGGCCGTGTTGTATGGGGAATGATAGTCATATGGGCAGACGGGTTGGGTTGTTCTGCAACAGGACCATCTTGATCACCTGGTAGTAGCGAGCTTGATTGCTTTCCCAGCGGTCCTGATTGCTTGTCTGAAGTGGGGGTCTGAATACGTGGATATGAGCCGTTACCTCTGTGTTGATCCCCTATTGCGCCTGGAGACGAGGGTAGAGAAGGCAGCGTGATTGGTGATGTACCTGACGGGACAAATGAGAATCGACACATACCCCAGGTGCTCAGCCAATTCAAAGCTCCTGAACCACTACGACGACCGACGTTAGCCTGGGTGACTTGACCGTTGACAAAAGCAATGGTGCCTTCTTCTTCTATCACGCCTTCCCCACGCCTGACGGTCAATATACCGCTGAGCCGCCCAAGTTGAATCGACTTTATAATAGTAACCAGGCGGTCCGTCGCCGTTTCTTGCTGCGACATGGATATACCCCAAAAACAACTAGTTCTTCCCCTACCAAACCAAAGAACGTAGGGTACTGAAAATAGCACCCCAGGATGAAACGGCACTGCTGAGTTAATTTCCCAATAGCACCTAATTATAGCATTATGAGATTATGAGAATAGTATTTTTTTCCTTTATCAGTACTTTTGGATTATCACAATAGTGAGTGTTGTTTGACACATAAATCCGCCATACAGTAAACCCCTTTCTTGTGTCAAACTGCGGATTCAGCCAAAGTCTTGCCGTTTGGCCAACGTGAGTTTTGCCGCGCTGGCAAAAGGAGGCTATCTGGCTCGACAGAACGATCTGTGAGATTCAACTCATTCCAAGAGCGGCTAAGAAAAGTGAAAGACGTTTTGCTTCTCAGATGTCTTTACAAGCCACTCCCAAGGCATTTTGACTAGCTAAGCTCGCGGCAACACTCATGTTGGTCAAACGGCAAAACCCAAGTTGAATCCGCACAAACTGTACTTCCTGGTCCGCTGGCGTGAACATTGGGCTCAGGAAGAGGCTGACTCCTCAATTGAAATCTTTCCGGCAGCTCCGTCGACGGTGATCTGTTGCCCGGTCGTGATGTGCTCCGTGGCTCCCGCGACTCCCACGACTGCCGGGATGCCGTATTCGCGGGCCACTACAGCACCGTGCGACATCATTCCGCCCATTTCCATGACCAGCCCGCCTGCAGTCAGGAAGAGGGGCGTCCAGCCGGGATCAGTCGAGGGCGCTACCAGTATTTCGCCTGGCTCCAGTTTCGCGCCCGTCGGATCGAGAATGACCCGCGCCTTCGCTGTGACCGTTCCCGGAGATGCTGGAGATCCCAGCAGCGTGCCCTCAGACATTCCAGCAGCGGCATCTCCTGACGATGTCGCAGCCGTTGGTTCGGTGCCGTCTGAGAGCAACACACGCGGAATATGGCGACGACGCAACTCGAAATCGTAGCCAGCACGTCGCTCGCTTACAACCTGGCGCATATCCTCTCCTGCCAGAGCCGTGTGTGCTTCTTGCAGCGTGATGAAGAAGATATCTTCAACCTCTTCCAATTGCCCGGCCTCCGCCAGTTCTTTGCCGACCGACCAGAGCGTTTCGCGCATATGTGCCAGGATGAGCACCAGGCAGAATTTGGGCATCTCGCGCAGACCTGCCAGGGTGCGTACCCGCTTCAGGAAGAAGCGCACAAGCTGGCCACGTAGCCATCCCTTGCGGCGTGCTCTACGTATCAGTTCTGCGACCATAGATTCGGCCTCCTGCGCTCCGCGCTGGAACTGTACATCTGGCACCAGGTCTGAATTTTTGAGCTGCAGGTAGTTGGCGAGCACGCCAAGGACATACGTTGGGTCTTCGGACCACCGTGACAATCCCAGATCGATCTCGGCAACGCCCCGATGTCCATAGACGTGTAGAAACTCCTTCAATCCTTGTTGAAGTGTCGTGGGCAACGTTCCCTCGCGATACTCTCGGGCTAGCTGCTCGGGGGGCGTTTCATAGAGACGTTGCGCCGCCCGCGGATCAGCCTGGATACGTTGAGCAAGTGCCCAGAGTTTCAGATCCATCTCCGTTGTTGGATTGTGGGGCAACGCTCGCAGCACGATCTGCATCTCGTCAGGAGTTGCCAGGTCCTTCAGCAGCCTGCTTGCCAGAGCGAAGGAGCCTAATCCTCCTATGAGGGGAGGAGCAATGCTCCCCATAACCGAGCCGAACTTGCCAGCAAAGAAGTGTTCAATTTTGTTCAGGCGGTCATCAGCACTGCTCCCTGTGAACGTTGTACCCAGCTCCTGCAGTTGCTTTCTCATCCGTTCCACTCTTGCTACCGAGGCTTTCGGCTTGATGAGTGTCTGGAGGAGGTAGAGTGGTACGCGCGTCTTTTCAGCAAACGAGAGTAGTGCACGTACAATAGGTCGGCGCCGCGTGTACATGATAGAGAGCCGGGGATCTTTGGTGAGCTGCTCTAAGAGTCCAGCCGAGCGGGCCTCTACGAACCGAGCTGCTCCAATCAGCATGGTGCGCCCGAAAGATGTTCGCAGAGGAATAGTGACATCGAGGAAGAGGCGATAGCCAGCATCAATCACCACAGGCGGACCACTCAAGAGGTCACGAGGGGGCAGACCAAAATTTTTAGCGAACGCGCCACCTAAGAGCCGGAGTGCTGAGAGCCCCATAGGCGTGAAGGGACGAAAGACACCCTGAAAGACGTTGAACGAAAAGTAGACCCGCAACACATCATCAGTAGTGGGTGCGTTAGCAGGCAGGGGATACAGTGTTGTAATCGGGCGGGCCTGCGTGAGCCAGAGCTGCCCTGAGCCATCAATAGCCCACTCAATATCCTGCGGCACCCCATAATGTGCCTCTACTCGCGCTCCCAGTTGAGCCAGGTTACGGATCTGCTCATCGCTGAGACATGATTCGCTACTGCCATCGCCGCCCTCCGTTCTCACCGTTCCGCCGCCCGTTGTCCCGCTGATGACGACCTTCTTATCGCCCAACCGTCGCTCCACAATCTCACCGCTCGCCGTATTGACCACAAAGTGATCCGGATTAGTCGCTCCAGAGACCACTGCCTCGCCCAGGCCAGGATTAGCGTCGATCACAGCCTGCCGCCGCTTACCTGTCAGCGGATTCGCGGTGAAGAGCACACCTGCTACCGCCGATTCAACCATTTGCTGCACCCCCACCGCCAGCTGCACACTGCGCTGGTCCAGCCCAAGACTCTCCCGATAACTCACCGCACGATCCGTCCACAGCGAGGCCCAGCAGCGTCGTACCGCGTCCAGCACCGCCTGAACGCCTACCACGTTGAGATAGGTATCCTGCTGCCCCGCGAAACTTGCAAAAGGCAGGTCCTCCGCCGTAGCCGAGGAGCGCACAGCCACAGGGATAGGTTCTCCAGCGCCAAGAACACGATAAGCTTCAGCAATAGCATCGGTAACACTGGCTGGCATCGATGCTTTCAGCATGCAAGCCCGAGCTGTCTGCGCCAGTTCCTCGACATTCCCGGCTTGCCTGGCAGCGTGAGCATCCAGCACCGCATCCAGCCCTGCTTCCGCTGCCACCAGTTCGTACGCAGCCGTCGTTATACAGAATCCAGGCGGCACGGGCAACCCTACGCTCGTCATTTCTCCTAGATTCGCGCCCTTGCCGCCCACTAATGCCAGCATATCACGATGAATAACACTAAAAGGAAGCACGAAATCGCTAGCCGCAGCGTGGCTCTGCTCCTTACGCTCCTGTTTCTCTTGTCGGAGACTCATACTGTTCTCTCCTTCTTCTCGCAGCTTCGACAAGCAGTACCATAGCTCGGGTAACTTCTGCCTGTTCTTCTGGCGAGAGATACTCCATAATTGCTATCTGTACATCGGCCCGACGTTGTTCCACTATCGCAATCAGCGCCCGCCCCTGCGCTGCGATCGCTACGCGCTTCATCCTCCGGTCGCGTTCATCTTGTTTCAATCCCTCATTCGGGCTTAGCGCCATTCCGACGTCTGCCACTCCTTTGAGGAGGAGTCCTCACGCTGCATAGGAGCGAACATCTACCTGTACGCCCACGCGTGCCGCTTCCTCCAAGATGTGAAGCAAATGCCTTGTTGTTTCGGCATCCAGATAGGCTTCGCCGCAGTTCTCGCACACTTCAGCGGGAACGTTCTTAAAGACCACCGTCGTGGTATCCCGCTCAAGCGTCATGGTCGTGGTGCCTGGCTGGGTTTCCCCTTGCTTACAAATGACACATCTCATGGTTTTTTCCTCCTAAAATCAGCCTCCCATTGTCCTGGGTGCGGTTCATAGACGGTAATCACAATCTTCCTTTGCCTTCGTGTATCGGTGGCAACCACGATATGGAGTGGACGTCCCTCTCGCCAGCCAAGGATCAACTCGCTGGGAAACGGCGTATCATCAGCATAGACCTGGATGGTCTCCCCGGTGAGCAGCGCATGCATAACCTCTTCCTCACTCACCCCTCGCTGCGCCATGCGTTCAACAGCATGGCGTTGATAGATGACCTGGTACGGATTCACTGTGCTACTCCCCACTCAGATTTGCTACTAGTGTAGCATATGTGCTCAAGTACTGTGGTACCAACGTGATGTCGATCATCATAAGCATGAAAAGAGGTAGAGGTTACAGAAATACGTTATACTAATCACCGTGGTGTTTTGATGGCTTCGAGGCGAGCAAGCTTGAAATCATGCCTATTCATCTGAGCCAGGAGCGCCATTCTATCACCCCTACAGTAAAGTATATCTTGCTGGATTCGCTGGTCTTCTTATCGGCCACCCTACGAAAACGGTACATGCCTATAGAGAGTAGTGATGGGCATGCTGGCATTGATACCTTTCAGTTCTACCTCATCACCTGCCTCGAACAGGTGCACGGTCCAGCGTTTCTCAGTCACTCACCACTAGACATCGACGAATCATGTTCATCGTCCAGGTGAGAGAAGCGCATTTCCTCATCTGCCTCCGGTGAGATGATCTCGATCTCGCTTGGCTCCCAGCGCTCTTCAATGCGCTACCGGCCACTCCTTTGAGGAGGTGGTGGAACAGGTTATTTCAATCCCTCATTCGGGCTTAGCGCCATTCCGACCCTAAAATCTTGAGCTTTAAGCGCATTTGGCTGGTGTTTCAATCCCTCATTCGGAGGGTCGGAACTAATTCCTAACAAGCAAGCGGTGTGGCGGATGTGGACCCTTGACAAGAGCCAAACTTGCGGGCACAGTAGAAAAAAAGTGTTCACCTACGCGCCCAGCAAGGAGCTATTGCTATGATAACATACTCGCGCGTCTTTGACCAACAAACGATGACTCTCATGCTTGAACATGACCCAGTGGTGCAACGCTACCGTGCATTCTTTCGTCTTTTTAATTGGAGTGTAGTGCCTGAACCTGCCATTAATCCCACTCACCCTGGCAAGCGCCCCCATCCTCAATGCGCCTACATCAAGGCGCTGCTGGTCAAGTTAGAGGAAAATTTGACCAGCTGTACGCGCTTGCGCCGCTATCTGCTTGAGCATCCTCTGCTCGTACTCGAACTCGGCTTTCGTCCCGTTCTCGATATCAGTCAACCTTATGGCTTCAATCTTGAGCGCACCGTGCCCACCGCTCGCTGGCTGCGTGAGAAACAACGCACCCTGGAGCAGTCGGTGTTGCAAGCCTTGCTCATGGAAACGGTCTACGCCTTATGCGAGGAAATCCCAGGTCTGGGCGAGGTGGTGGCCTTTGATGTCACGCATATCTACGCCTGGGTGCGCGAGAACAATCCTCGCGTTTATGTGAAAGGAACCTTTGATGTCACGCATATCCCCAAAGGCGACCCCGATTGTCGTCTGGGCGTCAAGAAGAGCACCAACCAGGAGCAACCTGATGGAACCAAAAAAGAAAAAAAGAAAGCCTTTTCGGCTACGGCTCGGGAGTTGCGACCTGCACCGATCCCGTCTATGGCGATGTTGTGCTCGCGGAGTATACACAACCCTTTAACGAAGGCGATATCACCTATTTTGTCCCGCTCTACCTACGGACCGTGGCAACATTGGGCTTCTTTCCTACCCACATCACCGCTGACGCCGCCTTTGATGCCTGGTACATCTATCAGACCGTCGTTCACCGCAATGGCATTGCCGCCATCCCGCTCAACCAGCACGGTCATCCCGAGAGTCGGCGCGATGTCGATGGCGTGCCCTTGTGTGACAAAGGTTTGCGGATGCACCCCACCTACCAGTTTTCCCACACTTACGGCTATTGCTCACAACGTTTTCGCTGCCCCTTGCTCTTTCCCGAAAAAACGGACAAAACCTGTGATCATGCTCAATTTGTCAAAGGAAAAGGCTGCGTTAAGGACCTCAATTGGGAACTGGGAGGGCAGATGCGGGTGACCTTAAATCGAGAGAGTCCGCTCTACAAGTGCATCTATCGCCAGCGTACCAGTACCGAACGCGGCAACAGCCAATCGAAGGCCGAGGGTTTGGAACGCCCCAAAGTGCGCAATATCCACTCGGTGCGTAATCTCAATACGCTCACCTACCTGCTCATCAATGCACGAGCCTTACGGCGTGCGCGCACGCTCAATGCCTCCTTGTTCACCACCATGCTGGGCAAAATTGCCTGACGTGTGACACGAACACGTGGGAAACGAGGCGACCCTTCCACTCCCCTTTGGCAGGAGCGGTACATCAGGCTGCCTTTTTCTGGACAACGGGCGCGTTCAGCGCTGTCCTTCGGCATCATTTCCGCCACCGCAAGCCTCTAAAAAGGCACACAGACCCCTCGTCCTCAACGGGTAGAAGCGGGAAAAATGGGAAAACGGGTTATTCTATAAATGATGCAATTCAGATGCCTATTCAACTGAGAGAATAGTTCCGACCCTTTCATTCGGGCTTAGCGCCATTCCGACGGCAAGCCCGAAGCCTATCACGTCAATTGCTACGGATGGTTTCAATCCCTCATTCGGGCTTAGCGCCATTCCGACGCAATTACCGCACGATATTGAGGCCGAGATGTGCGGTTTCAATCCCTCATTCGGGCTTAGCGCCATTCCGACGCATGCTAGTCCTTGACTTATCGCAATTCAATACCGTTTCAATCCCTCATTCGGGGAGGGGTGCAAGTAACTTATAGCTGGAAAACGAGCGAGACGAGTCCAGCAAAACAGGAGCAAGTAACTTCCCCGTCGAAAGCTGACCGCCGCTTTCGATCAAAAGCAGAACGCTCCACTCATTGCTCACATTACTCTCGGCCGCTTTCGATCAAAAGCAGAACGCTCCACTCATTGCTCACATTACTCTCGCGCAAAACAGGAGCAAGTAACTTCTCACTCGCGCGACTTTTTCTCTGCTAGGACTTCTGTCCTGCTGGCTTGACACCAGCAAACCTCCTTTTGCAGAGTCTGTCTCAAATCATCCTACCCCACAAAAGGAGCTGTTGACTATGATACCCTCTTCTGACCGCTTTGACCAGTCCACTCTGGCCACTTTGCTTGAGGTCGATCCTCTCGTCGCCGACTATCGCGCCTTCTTTGCCTGCTTTGATTGGTCCGTGGTTGATGACTGGCAAGCGCAACGCTCGCCGTGTTGCGGTTCCCACGGTCATCCTTTGACGGCCTACCTCAAAGCCTTTCTCGTGCGCATCAAGGAAGGACTGATCTATACGACGCACCTGCGCGACTTTCTGCTCAAACATCCTCTGCTCGTCATCGAACTGGGTTTCCACCTGCACCTGGACCCCCAGGCGCCTTATGGCTTCGATGTCGAGCAGACCCTTCCCACGCGCTACTGGCTCGGCGCGAAATTACGCCAGTTGGACAACCATTTGCTGCAAGACCTGCTTGCCGCCACGGTACAGGCCTTGCAAGCCGAAATCCCCGCCTTCGGCGAGACCGTGGCTTTTGACGTCAAGCATATGTACGCCTGGGTGCGCGAGAACAATCCCAATGTCTACGTCAAAGGCCCCTTCAATGTCAGCTACATTCCCAAAGGCGATCCCGATTGTCGCCTCGGTGTCAAGAAGAGCAGCAACCAGGAGCAACCTGACGGCTCCACGAAAAAGAAAAAGGTCAGCCTCTTCGGCTATGGCACCGGGGTGGCGGCGGCCACCGACCCGGTCTATGGGGATGTCGTGCTCGCCGAGTACACCCTGCCCTTCAATGAAGCCGACGTCACCTATTATCGTCCACTCTTTCAGCGCACTGTTGTCGCTGCCAACCAACTTCCCACGTACGTCGCCGCCGATGCCGCTTTCGATTTCTGGTACGTCTACGAGACGGTGGCTCATGGCCAGGGCATCGCTGCCGTTGCGCTCAACAGCCATGGTCACGAAGACGTCCCCCGCGATCCTGATGGCACCCCGCGCTGTCAGGCGGGCTTGCGCATGCATCCCACCTTCTCATTCCGGCACACCAACGGCTATCGTGCGCAGCGCTTCCGCTGTCCGCTGCTCTTTCCCCACAAGACCGAGCAGACCTGCTGCCATGAACAGTTCACCAAAGCCAAAGGCTGTGTCAAAGATCTCAATTGGGAGCAAGGCGGCTTGATGCGCGCCCTGCTCGACCGCAACGGTCCCCTCTACCACGTCATTTACAACCAGCGCACGGCCTGCGAACGCATCAATAGTCAAGCACAGGCATGGGGCATCGAACGTCCCAAAGTGCGCAATATCCGCTCTGTGCGTAATCTCAATACCTTGATCTATCTCGTCATCAACGCACGAGCACTTATCAAAGCAACATCCATCAATAGAGGACTTCTACAAATAAGTTAGTTGCACCCCTTTCAAGCGCGACATCCCTTTATGCAACGGCTCCATGATCACCGCACGGGAGGAATGCACCCCTGCTGTTTCAATCGCTCAAGCGCGACATCCCTTTATGCAACTGAACAATCGTTCCTGTGATGCGGCTTGGGTCCCCAAGTTTCAATCGCTCAAGCGCGACATCCCTTTATGCAACGCATCATAACAAGCCTCGCCAGTGGCAATACGAAAGTTTCAATCGCTCAAGCGCGACATCCCTTTATGCAACTTAGAAATCAGACGCGACTTGATTAACGAGGTATGGGTTTCAATCGCTCAAGCGCGACATCCCTTTATGCAACACTGTTTTTCGAACCACTCCACCGCCTGTCCTTGCGTTTCAATCGCTCAAGCGCGACATCCCTTTATGCAACTTCACGGCATTATTGGCAATAGCCCGCTGTTGCGCAGTTTCAATCGCTCAAGCGCGACATCCCTTTATGCAACTTCGCCCAAGCCCATGTATATGATGTCAGCAGACGATGTTTCAATCGCTCAAGCGCGACATCCCTTTATGCAACCCAAAGGTGACCGTGACATCGCTGGTATCTTCTTCAGTTTCAATCGCTCAAGCGCGACATCCCTTTATGCAACGTCGAAGACCTCGAAGACCAGCTGGACTACGCTAATAGTTTCAATCGCTCAAGCGCGACATCCCTTTATGCAACGCAGTGCTGTGCTGCGAGAGTCGTCGCCGCTCCTGCAGTTTCAATCGCTCAAGCGCGACATCCCTTTATGCAACTCGAGCGAATGCGCGGGTCGTCTTCACGTCTCAGCAGTTTCAATCGCTCAAGCGCGACATCCCTTTATGCAACGGCGGTATCAGCGAGCGGAAATTTGCACGCCGGGCAGTTTCAATCGCTCAAGCGCGACATCCCTTTATGCAACGTACGCTCAACTACAGGCTCTATCTACTAC
>WNEZ01028966.1_pt1 | contig 10270 bp, 4 predicted proteins | sample 5400521 | NCBI WGS metagenome assembly WNEZ01 (sample SAMN13153339, study PRJNA577476) | soil metagenome | isolation source: 120 cm saprolite under Douglas fir tree site 2 hole 1 replicate 1 | place: USA:California | collected 2015-04-18
AAGGCTTCAACCCAGTCGTTGTCGACGATGCCGGCGCCTTTGGCGTCGACCTCGCTGATCCAGACACATGGGCCGCCGCGCGACAGCGTCAGCATCAGCAGGTTATCGGTGTAGGTCGAGTGAATGCCCCATTTCTGGTGCGGCGTGATGAAATTCAGCACCACCGAGGCATTGCCGTTCGGCTTGCGGTCGATCACTGGCTTCACGGTCTTGGTGTCGATCGGCGGCCGATAGACGCAGAACCCCTCACCGAAGGCGCGCATCCACAGATGATCCTGATAGAGCTGCTGACGACCGGTCAGCGTGCGCCAGGGAATCAGTTCGTGAACGTTGGTATAACCCGCGTTGTAACAGACCTTCTCGGATTCCAGCCCCGACCAGATAGGGGAGGAAATGATCTTGCGCGGTTGCGCCACCACGTCGCGGAAGCGAATCTTCTCGTCTTCCTTCGGGATCGCCAAATGGGTGTGGTTTCGCCCGGTAAATCCTTCGAGCGATGCCCACGCCTTGACCGCGACTTCGCCGTTGGTTTCTGGCGCCAGGCTCAAGATGACCTCGCAAGCTTCAATAGCGCTGTCGATGCGGGCAAGGCCCATGGTAGCCCCCTCCTCAATCACGATGCCATTGAGCTTCTTGAGCAGATCGACCTCATGGTCGGTGTTCCAGCTCATGCCCTTACCGCCATTGCCGACCTTTTTCATTAGCGGGCCGAGCGAGGTGAAGCGCTTGTAGAGGTTCGGATAGTCGCGCTCGACGACGGTGACCGCCGGCATGGTCTTGCCGGGGATCGGATCGATCTCGCGCTTCTTCCAATCCTTTACGTCGAATGGCTGGGCAATCTCGCCGGCTGTATCGTGCATGATGGGCGTGAGAACGACATCTATTTCGACCCCGAGCACTTCCGGCGAGACCTTCGCAAAGGCCTCGGCGATGCCCTTGTAGATGTCCCAGTCGCTGCGCGATTCCCAAACCGGATCGATCGCCGCGGACAGCGGATGGATGAACGGATGCATATCGGAGGTGTTGAGATCGTTCTTTTCATACCAGGTCGCGGTCGGCAGCACGATGTCCGAATACATGCAGGTCGTGGACATCCGGAAGTCGAGCGTAACGAGGAGGTCGAGCTTTCCCTCCGGAGCTTGCTCGTGCCATTTGACCTCGATCGGCTTCTTCTTGCCGTCCTCGCCGAGATCTTTGCCCATCACGCCGTGCTTGGTGCCGAGCAAATGCTTCAGGAAATATTCGTGTCCCTTGCCGGACGCGCCCAAGAGATTGGAGCGCCAGACGAACAGGTTGCGCGGCCAGTTTTTGGGATTGTCGGGATCGTCGCACGACAATTTCAAATCGCCGGACTTCAGGGCTTTGGCCACGTAGTCCTTGGGCTCCAGACCCGAGGCCGCTGCAAGTTTGGACACCTCGAGGGGATTGGTTTGCAGTTGCGGCGCAGAGGGCAGCCAGCCCATCCGTTCGGCGCGTACGTTGTAGTCGATCAGTGCGCCAGTCCACGGCCCCGCCGGCGCAGTCGGCGACAGGATCTCGGAAACGTCGAGCGTTTCGTAGCGCCATTGGTCGGTGTGGGCATAGAACGCCGAAGTCGAATTCATCTGCCGCGGTGGCCGACCCCAATCGAGCGCGAAGGCTAGAGGTGTCCAGCCGGACTGCGGCCGCAGCTTTTCCTGCCCGACATAGTGCGACCAACCGCCGCCGGATTGTCCGACACATCCGCACATTACCAGCATGTTGATGATGCCGCGGTAGTTCATGTCCATGTGGTACCAGTGGTTCAACCCGGCACCGACGATGACCATGGAACGGCCGCCGGTCTTCTCCGCGTTGAGTGCGAATTCGCGGGCCACAGTGATGATTTGATCGCGCAGCACACCGGTGATCTTTTCCGCCCATGCTGGCGTATACGGCTCCAGATCGTCGTAGCTCTTGCCGAGATTTTCACCGCCGAAGCCGCGATCGACGCCGTAGTTGGCGACGAACAGATCATAGACCGAAGCCACCAGCGTCTCGCCGTCCCGGAGCGCGATGCGCTTGGCCGGCACCTTGCGCATGAGAACGTCCGGGTGGTCGGTTCCGAGGAAATGGTCGTGCTCGCGATTGCCGAAATACGGAAACGCGACGTCGGCCAATTCGTCCCTCACATCGGCGAGCGAAAGACGAAGCTTGGTGCCGCGGCTGTTGGAATCCCGCTCCTCCAGATTCCATTTGCCCTTCTCGCCCCATCGGAAGCCGACGGAACCGTTGGGCACAACGATCTCACCCGTTGCCTCGTCATAGGCCACCGTTTTCCACTCGGGATTGTTGGCTTCGTCGAGCGAAGTGGCGAAATCCGAGGCGCGCACGAACCGCTCAGGCACGAGCCGTCCCCCGGATTTCACCAGACGCACCAGAAATGGCATATCCGTATACTGGCGCGTATAATCGTTGAAATACTTGGTCTGACGATCGACGTGGAATTCACGCAGGATGACGTGGCCCATCGCCATCGCCAGCGCGGCATCGGTTCCCTGCTTCGGAGATACCCAGAGATCGGCGAACTTCGAGGCCTCGGAATAATCCGGGCTGATCACCACACTCTTGGCGCCCTTGTAACGGACCTCGGTATAGAAATGCGCGTCGGGCGTTCGGGTCTGGGGGACGTTCGATCCCCACAGGATCAGAAAGCCGGAATTGTACCAGTCCGCACTTTCCGGCACGTCGGTCTGCTCACCCCAGGTCTGCGGCGATGCCGGCGGCAAGTCGCAATACCAGTCGTAGAATGACATGCAGACGCCACCGAGCAGCGACAGATAACGTGCGCCCGCCGCGTAGCTCACCATCGACATCGCCGGGATCGGCGAGAACCCGAACACGCGGTCCGGTCCATAGGTCTTGGCGGTGTAGGCGTTCGCCGACGCAACGATCTCGTTGACCTCAGCCCAGCTGGCGCGCACAAAACCGCCGAGGCCGCGCTTCTGAACATAGGATGCGCGCTTCTTTGGATCTTCAACGATGGACTTCCACGCCGCCACCGGCGTCATCAGTACTCGCGCCTCGCGCCATAGCTTCAGCAGGCGCGACCGCACCAGCGGATACTTTACGCGGTTGCCGGAGTAGAGATACCAACTGTAACTTGCGCCACGCGAGCAGCCGCGCGGTTCGTGGTTGGGCAAGTCAGGGCGCGTGCGCGGATAGTCGGTCTGCTGGGTTTCCCAGGTGACGATACCGCCCTTGACGTAAACCTTCCACGAGCAGGAGCCCGTGCAGTTCACGCCATGGGTCGACCGCACGATTTTGTCGTGCTGCCAGCGCTTGCGGTAGCCGTCCTCCCAGGATCGGTCCTCGGTCGTCGTCACGCCGTGGCCGCCGGCGAATTCCGCTCTGGCGCGCGTGAAGAACGACAGCCTGTCCAGAAAATGGCTCATTATTCCGTCTCCTTATTCGGCAGGCTGGGGTGCCGGTGAAATGCCGGTACGGCGCTCGACATCGTGAAGCAGTCCGCCCTTGCGGGTGTAGACCACCCAGGTGATGAGGACGCAGGTCACGTAGAAGATGAAGAATCCCCACAGCGCCGCCTGCACGCCGCCAGTGAGATCGATCGAGGTTCCATAGGATTCCGGAATGAAGAACGCACCGAAGGCAGCGATCGCCGATGTGAAGCCGGTGATCGCAGCCGACTCTTTCTCGGCCTGTCGCTGGCGGATCGCTGCGTCGGCAGTCGGCATCAACCGGTCGATCTCCTTACGCATGATGTTCGGGATCATCTGGAAGGTCGACGCATTCCCGACGCCGGTCGCGAAGAACAACACCAAGAACATCGCGAAGAATCCCCAGAACGCGCCGGGTTGATCCTTGATGCCGAGGAAGTAGAGAATCCCGAGCACGCCGGCCATCATCAGGATGAACACCCACAGGGTGACGCGCCCGCCGCCCCATTTGTCAGAGATCCAGCCGGTCGCCGAACGCGACAGCGCACCGACCAGAGGCCCGATAAAAACGAATTGCAGAACGTCCACGGTCGGAAACTGAGTCTTCGCCAGCAGCGGGAAGCCCGCGGAGTAACCGATGAAGGAGCCGAACGTCCCGGTATAGAGCCAGCACATGATCCAGTTGTGCTTGCGCTGGAAAATCACCGCCTGATCCGAGAAGGATGCCTTGGCCGATGCGATGTCGTTCATGCCGAACCAGGCGGCGAACGCGCTGGCCGCGATGAACGGCACCCAGATGAAGCCGGCGTTCTGCAACCAGAGCGGCGCCTGCTGGGTTCCGCTCGTCACCATCGCCGGATCGCCGCCGAACCAGCCGAACACGCCGGCGGTGATCACGATCGGAACGACGAACTGCACCACGCTGACCCCGAGATTGCCGAGGCCGGCGTTGAGCGCGAGCGCATTGCCTTTCTCTGCGCGCGGGAAGAAGAAGGAAATATTGGCCATCGACGAGGCAAAGTTGCCGCCGCCGAAGCCGCATAACAGTGCCAGCGCCAGAAACACCGGGTACGGCGTCGATGGCGTCTGCACGGCGTAACCGATGCCAACTGCAGGGATCATCAGCGACCAGGTCGCGAGCGTGGTCCACAGCCGTCCACCGAAGATCGGCACCATGAAGGAGTAGAAGATGCGCAACACTGCGCCGGAGATGCCGGGCAACGCTGCCAGCCAGAACAGCTCGGCCGTGGTGAACTTGAAGCCGACCGAGGGCAGCTTCGCGACCACCACCGACCAGACCTGCCAGATCGCGAACGACAGCAGCAGCGCGGGGATCGAGATCCAGAGATTGCGCCGTGCGATCGCCCGCCCGGTCGCCTCCCAGAACGTCCTGTCCTCGGGACGCCAGTCGGTCAGCACCGCACCCGACAGGGCACCGATATGCTCGGGCTTGTGGATCTCCTCCATTTCGGGAAGTTCGGGAAGCTTCTTCAGCGCCTCGCCGACGACGCCGCGCTCCATCTGCCTGATGGAAACGTGCATCCAGACGAGGGAGCCCGCGACCAGCAGAAATAGCAGCATGAAGCAGCTCGTCCACAGGCCGGTGAGGTCGACCAGTGCGCCGAACATGATCGGCAGCACGAAACCGCCGAGGCCGCCGATTGTAGACGGCGGCCTTGCCCAGCGCCATGAAGAAGCCGAGCACGAACACCGTCACCGTGAACGGCACCAGACCCATTTCCAGATGGAAGCCGACGGTGCCGTTGACCGTCTTCACCAGATAATCGGTCGGCGGATAGGACAGAATGAAGGTGGCCGCGACGCCGACGAGGAAGGTCCAGTACATCACGCGCCGCGCGCCGTAGCGATCGGAGAGATGGCCGCCATAGGCGCGGAAAACGCTGGCCGGCAGCGAGAACATCGCAGCCACCATGCCGGCGGTCTTGATGTCGACGCCGTAGACCTTGATGAGATATTGCGGCAGCCACAGCGCCAAGGCGACGAAGGCGCCGAACACGAAAAAGTAGTACAGCGCGAAGCGCCAGACCTGGACATTCTTCAGCGGCTCGAGCTCCAGCCACGCGCTTTTCGGCTTCTCGTTTTTCTCCCGCCTTGCGCGAACGACCGGGTCTTCTTCCGAGAACAGCCAGAACGCGATGCCCATCAATCCGATGACGAGCGCCCAGACCTGGGCGACCGCCTGCCAGCCATAAGCCACCAGCACGAACGGCGCGATGAATTTGGTCACGGCGGCGCCGACATTGCCGGCGCCGAAGATGCCGAGCGCGGTGCCCTGCTTGCCCGCCGGATAGAATCGCGAGACATAGGCGACGCCGACCGCGAACGATCCGCCGGCGATGCCGACAAAGAGGGCTGCGACCAGGAATTCGGGATAGGTGTGGGCCCAGGTCAAGAGGTAAGTCGCGACCGCGGCCGCCAGCATGACCACGGTGTAGACCCGCCGGCCGCCGTATTGATCGGTCCAGATACCCAGCAATAGGCGGATCAGCGAACCGCTAAGGATCGGGGTGCCGACCAGCAGGCCGAACTGGGTGTCGTTTAGCCCGAGCTCCTGCTTGATCCGGATGCCGATGATCGAGAAAATCGTCCAGACTGCAAAGCAGATCGTGAAAGCGATGGTCGAAAGCCAGAGTGCCCGACCTTGACGTGCGGTCCTTGAGCCTGCGGCGTCCATGTTGAATCCCCCGAGAGACGGCTTCGTGGGGGGACGTTGCCAAGTCGAGACGAGATTGATTTGCGCTGGATCAACTGCTCGGCTGCGGAAAGGTTAATATGCGGAATATTGCGACGCGGAATGCCCAATGGCGCGCATTCGATTGCTGTCTGTCGCATGAAAATTTGATAAATATCACAAGCCCGGCCCTCAAGGAGAATGAGGAACGCAATTGCGCGCGCACGAACTGTCCCAGCTGAAGAACCTGCCGCTGTTTTCCGAAATGAGAGCGGAAAGCCTTGAGAGTTTGCTCGACGCGGCGTTGCTGCAGCAGTTCCCGACCGGCGTCATCTTGATTCACGAGGGCGAGCCCGCGGACTTCCTGCACGTCCTGGTCGATGGCCTGGTGGAAATCTTTACCGAACAGAGCGGCGGAGAATGGGGGATTTCCCTGATCAACCCGGTTTCGACCTTCATCCTGGCGGCCGTGGTCTGTCTGAACTCCGCGCGCACGCTGACTGACTCGCGCGTGCTGCTGATCCCGGCATCGCGTGTCCGCGCGGTGTTCGATCAAGACGTAGCATTCGCGCGCATCGTGGCGCGGGAGCTTGCGCTCGCCTATCGATCATCGGTCAAGAAGCTGAAGGGCTATATGGCCCGATCAAGCGTCGAGCGCCTTGCCAACTGGATCCTGACCGAGGCACACCGGGACACCGGCCAGGGAAATATCGTGATCCCGTTCGATCGCGGCACGTTGGCCTCGCACATCGGGACGACGCGGGAAAATCTTTCGCGCAGCCTCGCGTTACTGACCGAACATGGCGTGCGCATCCGCGGCCGCGAGATTGTGATCGACAGCAAGGAGCAGCTCGAGGCCTTCGCGCGTCCGCAACGATTTATCGACGATCCGACATCGTAATTTTCGGCAAGCCGTCCCTTCTGTCGAAAGGATCGTGCGCCGTCAGACTACCTTGCGCTGCAGCAGCATCGGGCCATAGGCCATCGCGAATACGGCAAAGGCCAGAAGCCACGCCAGCGCCGAGAGGTACAACAGCAAGTTGCTTTGAGCAACGTCCAGGGCCGCACCGATGCGCAATAGGGCAGCAACAACAATCGATCCATAGATAAATTGAGTTGCGCGGTTCGCGCTGAGTAACCTGCCGGTATGTCCGAGTGTCGCGCGCGTCATTACGGCAAGCGTCAAGGTCGCCATCGCGCCGATTGTCCAGGCATGGATCCCGGCGCTTGGCGGAATCTCGAATTTGTCACTCGCCGCCATTAACAAAAACCCGACAGGCACAAAAAGATAGGCGACATGGAGGACCAGAACCAGACGGTCGCGCCAGGTCCGGTCGCCCGCCCATCGTGCCAGTCTAGCCAATTGAACCAACCCGGCGGCCGCAAGAAGAATGCTTGTGGTCGGTGCGACGGGCGATACTACCCAACCCAGCAATGCGAGCACGGAGATTCCGATAGCCACAACATCGAAGCGATTGAACGCGACGGGCATTCGGCCGCCAGGTTGCCGGGCAAGCCAATTGCGCGTGAAGCTTGGGATAATCCGGCCTCCGATAACCAAGACCAGCACCACCATGCCGGCGATGCCGATCCGCATTCCATAGTCGGCATTTCCGGTCCAGTGCGTCTCAAGGTGGAACGTCAAGTTGCCGATTAGCAGGATGGAAACGAGGGCGACGACTTTTAGGTTTTTGAAATTCCTGCCTGCAAGAACCTCGCGCGAGGTCACCACAACAAAGGCCAGCAAAAAGCTGCAATCGACCAGCATTGTGAGGATCCAGCCGATATGCGCGGATGTTGCGATCGCAATGCGTCCCGCAAGCCAGAGACCGACAAGAAGCGCTAAAGGCCACCCCTTGAAGGGCAATCGACCGGTCCAGTTGGGTATCGCGGTCAAAAGAAAGCCGCTCATCGCGGCGGACAGGTACCCATAAAGCATTTCATGAGCGTGCCAGGCGACGGGGGGAAATGTGGTCGGAATGTCGATCTCACCATTATATTCCGGCAGCCAAAGGCCAATACTTAACACGGCGAAAACGCCCGCGAGCAGGAAGAGAGGACGGAATCCATACGAAAATAGGGCAAGCCTCACATGAGGCGGTCGAGGTCGGTTCATTCTATAGCCCAATGTCCGGCAACGGCGCACATTTGGATGCGGCCTGCGGTTAAGCCACATAAGAACGATGATCTGTCTCACTAGTTGATCTCGCTCAAGTTTGCTGTGGAACGAATGGCCGCAATCGAAAGTTTGGCAGGCGGAAGTCCGTTCAGGGTCAAACTGAGAATAACTCAGTATGAGCAAATGTTTTCCGAACTTGCCCCATTAGCGGACATGCGGTGTCAGCAAGAGTGATCCCCGAACTCTGCGTGGTAGGTGCAGCCTATAAAGTTAGGGTAACGTCCAGCCGCCGATCTGTTGCTAGAAAAAAGCTGGGTCAGGCTACCCTGCGAAGAGCATCGGTTTCAAAGGCATTGATGACGATTCGCCTTACCCCACGCTTCTAGAGCTTCTCTGCGTTCAGCGAGGAAATCGTGACGTTGATAGACGGCTGCAACACCAGAGATCGTGCCTGCTTGGTGGTTCAGAATTTTGTCGGCGACGTGAGGGGCAATCCCAAGCCTTGCCATGCCGGAGACGCAGGTTCGTCGCATGAAGTCGCCATCCGGTAACGCCGGAAAGCTCATCAATCTCCCGCTTGGCGGAACTGAAGTCCTGAAAAGAGCTATCTCCCGATCGTGAGAAGACAAATTTATGTCGCTCGTTAGCTCGCTTTAAAACCGCCATGACCGGGTCGGATAGATGAACTTCATGTGACTTTGCATTCTTCGTGCGGTCAGAAGAAAGCTTCCAGGTTTGCGCCTTCACATCGATCTCATCCCAGGTGCAGCGCGCCACCTCCTCGCGACGCTGGCCGGTCAACGCCAAGACCTCGACGATGTCGCCATAGGGGCCGCCAATCTGCCTTGCGGCGAGGATGATTTTGGCAAGTTCGCCATCGCTCAATACCCGGTCTCTCGTCAACTGCTTTGCCGGAAGCGGCACACCGTCGGCGGGTGACCGGTCCAGTACGGCACGCCCCACGCACGAGCGAAAGAAGGTTTTTATCGCCTTCAATGTCTTGTTGGCGGCGACAGGAGCCCCGCGTTGCTCAATGGCACTCACGACGTCGATCACGTCGCGCTTACTGATTTCGTGAATACTTCGACTACCCCATGACGACCCAACCTCCCGGCGCAGCATCCGTGAGATTTCCGGCGCGGAACGATTTTGGGAAATGTGCTGAGCGATAAACGCCTCAAGCAGATCGTCCACACGGTCTGCAACCATCCTTCGGCGAGAGTCCTTCTTCTCCGCCGCGAGGTCGCGACCGTCCAGTTTTGCGGCAAATACCTTCTGGGCGGTCACACGAGCCTGATTAAGTGTCACCCGCCCGTATGGTCCGATGGTATATTTGCGTAAGCGCAACCCGGCTCCGGCCGTTCGATACAATACGACGAAAACCTTGCGCCCCTTCGGGGTGACCTTGCGCCGAAACCGGGACAGCCGGTGTCCCAATGAACTGTGTCCTTCGATGGAGTGGGTAGATCGTCAATGACACTCTTCGTCAGCTTCACACGCGGCATTTGATTCCTCGGCCGGCGATGCTACCTCGAACCAAAATAGGTAGCACTGCATGGGTTATGATGGGTTCAAACGTGACCGTCCGTGTCAGTTGACGCAAGCAATAACAACGCTGTATCCACATCGAGGAAACAACTTCCATCAACATCCGCCCCTCTCCCGAGAACACAAGGGGAGAGGGTAGAAGGCCCGGCCATGACGGGGTGAGTTGGAGCGACGCTGCCGTGCCCAAACGAACGCTACGGCGTCATGGAAATCGGCGAGAAGTCCACGAACCAGCTCTTCGGTTGCACGAAGCCCTTGATCTTCGGGCTCATCGCCCGCGGCGCGACGTCATGGGCGACGTAAAGGAACGCCGCGTCGTCGACGGAAGCCGCGTGCAGTTCGGCCAGCGCCTGGTCGCGTGCCGCCGGGTCAAAGGTCTGACGCGCCTTCGTGACCAGCTCGTCGAATTTTGGATTGTTGATATAGCCCCAATTATTCGAGACCGGCGGCGCCATCGACGATTGCAGGAAGCGCACCAAAGCGAAGAACGGATCC
>WNEZ01070943.1_pt1 | contig 10270 bp, 13 predicted proteins | sample 5400521 | NCBI WGS metagenome assembly WNEZ01 (sample SAMN13153339, study PRJNA577476) | soil metagenome | isolation source: 120 cm saprolite under Douglas fir tree site 2 hole 1 replicate 1 | place: USA:California | collected 2015-04-18
TTGGACCAGATCGATGCCGTCCACGAAACCGTTCGCAAGCATCCGAAGGATTTTCTTCTCGCCACTACCGCCGCCGATATCCTCGAAGCCAAGAAACAGCACAAGATTGCCGCGCTGATTGGCGTTGAGGGCGGCCACATGATCGGCAACGACCTTGCCGTGCTGCGCACCTTTGCGAGCCAGGGCGCGCGTTACTTGACCCTCACGCACATGGGCAATACCGAATGGGCGGATTCCTCCACCGATAAGCCCGAGCACAACGGCCTCACCGATTTCGGCAAGCAAGTCGTCAACGAAATGAACCGCCTCGGCGTGATCGTGGATATTTCCCACGTCAGCGACAAGACGTTTTCCGACGTTCTGGCCACGACGAAAGCGCCCGTGTTTGCCTCGCACTCTTCCTGCCGAGCTATCTGCAACGCCGCGCGCAACATGACCGACGATATGATCCGCGCGCTGGCGAAAAACGGGGGCGTCATCCAGATCAACTATCACGTCGGCTTTTTGAGCCAGGAATTCCGCGACTTTGAGAGCGCTCATCCCGATGTGGAAAAGGAGATCAGCGCGGAGGTAAAGAAGCGCTGCGGCGAAAACGAAGCGTGCACGCTGGTCGCCGGCGACCAGGTGGTCCGTGACTTCATGGAAGCGGGCAAGCTGCCGAAGGTGGATTGGAACGTGATCATCGAGCATATCGATCATGCCGTAAAGATCGCCGGCGTCGACCACGTCGGCCTGGGTTCGGACTTCGATGGCGCGGTCATGCCCCTGGGCATGCAGGACGTCACTCATCTGCCGCAAATCACGGATGCGCTTCTGAAAAAAGGTTACTCCGAATCGGACATTCGCAAGATCCTGGGAGAAAACACGCTGCGGGTGCTTGCGGACGTCGAGCGCGTATCGAAAGAACTAAACGCGTCGAAGTGATGCACCGCCGCCCATGTACACCCGCGCGAAACTGCAGCCTGCAGGTTTGCCGGGCAGCCACTACTCCCGTTATCATCTCTATCGGAACGAAAATGAACGGAAACTGACGGAGGTCATCTAAACCGTGCAACTCTCGAAGATGTTTCTGGCCGCTTCACTTGCGGCCACTCTCGCATCCGTATCATTCGCCCAAACGCCAACCACACCGGCGCCCGCTCCGGCCAAACCGAAGGTGGCCGCAGCGCCCAAAACTGGCGCGGCCGCTAAACCCGCTGCCTCTGCCTACGACCGCACCCTCCTGAAGCCCAGTTTGCTGAAGGACAAAGCGCCGGACACCTACCAGGTAAAATTTGAAACTACTCGCGGCGATTTCACCGTTACGTGCGCACGCGCCTTCTCCCCGCTCGGCGCCGACCGATTTTACAACCTCGTCAGGCACCATTTTTATGATGACGCCAGCTTCTTTCGCGTGGTCCCCAACTTCGTCGTGCAATTCGGTATCAGCGCCTATCCCCCGGTCACCGCCGCCTGGAGCAAAGCCACCATCAAGGACGATCCGCGCAACCAGAGCAACAAGAAGGGAACCATCACTTTCGCAACTTCCGGCCCCAACACCCGTACCACGGAACTTTTCATCAATCTGAAAGACAATCCCCACCTCGATGCGCAGGGCTTTACTCCGTTTTGCGCCGTGGATGACAAAGGCATGAACGTTGTCGAATTCTTGTACGACCAGTATGGAGACAGCGCGGGAATGGACCAGCAAGCCATCGAGCAGGGCGGCAAGAAATATATTGATACGAAATGGCCTAAGCTGGATTCCCTCAAGCACGCCACGCTGATCGGAGCGGCGGCCACCGCCCCGGCGACGAAGCCCCCTGCGGCAAAGCCAGCAACAAAGCCTGCCGCGACCGGCGTCAAGCCGGCGGCCGCCCCGGCGAAGCCCTAACCCCGGTAAGTTCTTGGCCCGGGGCGGTTTAGTCTGTTTTGCACCATGGCCAAGATCGGGCGAAAAACCATGTATCCAAACTTCTTATAGTCAGCATCCAATCTTTGAGCGCGCAAATAGATTGACTCACTTAGCGTCGCTGCGTACTCTCATAAGGAATATGAACCGCATCTCCCAGAGGATCGGCTGTCGCTGTCTCGGCAACTGTTGTTGTCAGCCGTACTTCTCTGGCCAGAGGTGCATTCGAGCTTAGTTTTAACTGAACGTTAAGTTTCGAAGCCCACGTGCCAGACCTCCTGCCACGTGGGCAAATTCGTGAGTTCGCGCGCAACGGCCACGATTCTATTCCGCCGGAATGGCTAGGCACTTATTTCCGCTCTTGGGGAATCTACACTCAGGGTGATGGCGTTGGCGTCGTCGGGGGAAAAAATGGCGAAGGCCGCGCCGTGCCGTATTTCATGATGCGCATCCGCATCCCCAACGGCCTGCTGACCAGCGAGCAGACCCGTATGATCGCCGATCTTTCCGCCGAACATGGCAACGGCCTCGCCGACCTCACCACGCGTCAGAATGTGCAACTCCACTGGCTGAAAATTCAATCCATCCCCGAAGTCCTCGATCGCCTCGCCAAGGTGGGCTTGAATACGACCGGCGCTTGCGGCGACGTGGTGCGCAACATCACCGGCTGCCCGATCGCGGGATTCGATTCGCGCGAACTCGCCGATGTTTCGCCACTGGTGGTCGCGCTCGATAAGGAACTGGGGGGCAATCCTGCTTTCTACAATCTTCCGCGCAAATTCAAAATCACCGCCACGGCTTGCCCGGACTGGTGCTCTTATCCGGAAATCAACGACATCGGCTTCACCGCCACCCGGCGCCTCCGCGAGGGCAGGGAAGAGATCGGCTTTTCCGTGCGCGTTGGCGGCGGTCTTTCTACGGAGCCGCATCTCGCGGTGCGCCTCAACGCTTTTGTGCGCTGGGAACAACTAATTCCCGTGGCGCGTGCCATCGCCGAACTTTTCCGGCAGAGCGACGTCCTTCGCCAGAGCCGCGACAAAGCCCGCCTGAAATTTCTTTTCCTCGAGCATCGCTGGACCGGGGAATCATTTCTTGCCGCCATCGAATCGATTCTCGGTTACACGTTGGATCCCGCCGAACCGGAAGTGCTTCCTTCCCACGCCCACCGCGATCACCTTGGCGTTCGCCCGCAAAAGCAGACTGGCCTGTACACCGTCGGTGCCTCCGTGGTTCGGGGGCGAATTACGCCAGCGCAATTGCGCGTAGCGGCCAATCTCGCCGAACGCTACGGCGACGGCCACTTGCGCGCCACGCTGATGCAGAATCTTCTGCTCGTGAATATTCCGGAAGCCCAGGTTCAGCAGGTAGCAGATGAACTTACCCTCGCCGGGCTTCCTGTAAACAGCTCCGCGTTTGTTCGTGGCACGGTGGCTTGCACCGGCAGCGAATTCTGCAAACTGGCGCTCACCGAAACAAAAAGTTTCGCGCGCTGGGTCACCGAAGAGCTTGAGGAACAATTTCCGAACTACGAAGGCTACCTGAAACTGCACATCACCGGCTGCCCCAACTCCTGCGGCCAGCACTGGATCGCGGACATCGGCATCGAAGGCAAGAAAATCAAGCACGAAGGCAAAATGGTGGACGCCTACTACTTCTGCGTGGGCGGCGGCGTCGGGAAGCTTTCCGCAATCGCGCGCCCCGTGGGTTATCGTTGCCGCGCGGAGGAAGTTCCGGAATCGATCACCCGCGTGCTTCGGGTTTTCGAGGAAGAAGGCCGGCCCGGCGACACTCTTCACGAATTTTTCGCGCGGCGCTCCAACGAAGAAATTCGCGAGCTTCTCGCCGGAGGTGCACCCGTCTTCGCGCTGCGTGACGTGCCCGACGGCCGAATCCCTCACGGTATAGAAGGCTGACATGCCGCTTTTTCCCGCATTCCTGAAACTCGAAGGCCGCCGCGTTCTGGTTGTCGGCGGAGGCGCCATCGCCGCCGATAAAATTCCCGGCCTGTTGAATGCCGGCGCCAAAATTCGCGTCGTGGCTCCGCAAATCAATCCAGAGCTTGGCGAGTGGGTACGTAATAGGCAAATCGATTGGTGCCCAAAATGTTTTGAAGGCGAAGACCTGCACGGCGCATTTCTGGTTATCGCAGCCACCGCGCAGCGCTCTGTGAATCAACAAGTGTTTCAGGAAGCCGACAAGCGCGGCCTGCTCTGCAACGCCGTGGACGACATCGAAAACTGCCATTTCTACTACGGCTCGATCGTCCAGCGCGGCGACCTGCAAATCGCCATCTCCACCAACGGAAAAAGCCCGGCACTCGCGCAACGCCTGCGCAAGGAACTCGAGGAGCAATTCGGTCCCGAGTACGCCGCATGGGTCGAGTGGCTCGGCGTGGCGCGCGATATGCTCCGCGCCCAGCAAAACCAGCCGGAACAAACCAAGCGCCTTCTGCATCTACTGGCCAGCGAGCCGTCGTTCGAACGTTTCTTGAATCAAGCTTCGCGCACAGACGACAGCAAGGGAGTCGCGTAATGGGCACGGTCTATCTTCTCGGCGCCGGTCCCGGCGATCCTGAACTGCTCACGGTGAAAGCCGCGCGCATTCTCTCGCAGGCCTCCATCGTTTTGTACGACTCCCTGGTCAGCGCGGAAATTCTTCAACTCATCCCGCAAACTGCGGAGCGCGTCGACGCTTTGGCCGCGCCAGTGAAGAGATCGACGCCCTTCGATGCGCGCACGTCGCGTTCGAAATTGTCCCCGGGATTTCCGCCGCATTTGGCGCCGCTGCCTCCGCGAAGATTTCGCTCACGGACCGCCGCCTCGCTTCCCACGTTCTCTTTACAACTTTTTCGCGCGCGCCCGAAGCCCCTCCGCTGCCGAACGTGGGCCTCACGCCGGAAACCACCGTGGTCGTTTACATGCCGGGCCCGGACTACGGCGACGTCGCGCACTGGCTTATGGAATCAGGCTTCGCGCCGGAAACGCCTTGTGTCGCGCAATCCAACGCCACCCGCGCCGACCAACAAATTCACCGAACGACCATCGCCGGGCTGCGTACTTTGCCCACACTGCCGGCGCCGGCGCTGCTTCTGGTTGGCCGCGTCGCGGGTCATTCCGCGACCGCCGCCGAGTCGTTCGCACTCTTACAGGAAATTGCTCCACAGCACTTGCCGTCATCTCGAATTTCTTAGTCGAAGGAGAAATACATGAGCCAGTCCAAAACAGAAACCGCCGCTAAGTCGCCACTGCTCTCGCTCGATTCCTGGGCAGTCATCGTCGCACTTCTCGCGGCGCTCTTGATCCGTATCGGCATCATCCCCCGCGTGCCCTGGTAGCTCTTATTAGGGGGTCGGACCTTTAGGTCCGACATAAGGCCCAAAGCGCAAAAAAGTACAAAGAGTTTCCGCTCGAAAGGAAAAAAGTAATGGCAGACGCAATCGCACTACCGCAAGCTCCTCCGATCTCCATCAGCACCAGGTTCCTCCGCCTCATCCCCGGCGTCGCCCTGCTTGCGGTCATCGGCTACGGCGGCAAATTCCTCGAGGCCTGGTGATTTCCAACACCATCGGCCTCGCCGATATTTTCAAACCTGGCGTGGCCACCTACGAATTCTGGCTGAAGTCCGGCATCGTCCTTCTCGGCTCGCGCTTTCTTCTCGGCGACGTCTGGAAACTTGGCGGCGTCAGCCTGCTTCTCGTCGGCATCGAAATCGCCGGTGCCATCGGGTTAATGACTCTGCTCGGCAAACTCTTCGGCCTGCGCCCAAAGCTCACCACGCTTCTCGCCGTCGGCTCCGCGGTCTGCGGCGTCAGCGCCATCATCGCCACCAAGGGCGCGATTGACGCCGACGATGAAGACTCCTCCTTCGCGATCGCCGCCATCCTAGCGCTCGGCGCCATTTCGTTATTCACATTTCCGCTGATCGGCCACGCGCTGCATCTCAGCGATCATGCCTACGGCGTCTGGGCCGGCCTCGCCGTGGACAACACCGCCGAAGCCACCGCTGCAGGCGCGCTCTATTCGGATGCCGCCGCGAAACTCGCCGTTCTCACCAAGACCACGCGCAACGCCCTCATCGGCTTCATCGTCCTCGCTTACGCCATTTATTGGGCCAGCCGCGGGCAGGCGCAAGTCATCGGCAACAAAGCCAAATTCCTCTGGCAGAAATTTCCTAAATTTGTTCTGGGATTCATGCTGGTTTCCTTGCTTGCCACCGTCGGTGTCTTCACCAAGGATCAAAACACCGCGCTCGCCAATCTCTCCCGCTGGGCTTTCCTGCTCACTTTTGCAGGAGTCGGTCTCCGCACAAACTTCCGCGAAATGCGCAAGCAGGGGTTACGCCCCTTCATCGTCGGCTTCATCGGGGAAGTCGCTATTGCCGCATTCACGCTGGTACTTGTGCTAGGAGCAGGGAAGCTGTTTGGCTTTTAAAGGCCGAACAGTTCCAGCAGGCCCGCCCACAGCATGTGTGGCCGATCTTCAGATCAGCCCTGCGGTTTTCTTCCTCTTGTAGGCCAACCATAATTACCGGCCCTACAAAAAAAGAGGGGCACGTTATCGGGCGTGCCCCTCTTCAAAAAAACGTTCGGATTTCCGGTATTGCTGATTCAAATCCTCAACAACTTAAGTCACTCCCGGTGTGCTTACTTGGTCGCACCAGGCTTTGACCAGAACGGCACCCCGCCTCCGCCCACAAACCGGTAGGCCCCGTCTGCGTATACAAAATTGGCAATGAACGAGAATTTCTGATCGTGACTCGCAGATCGAAACTCGAGCCTGAATTGCTCCACAGGTATTGGCTTCAATGGTCGAACCCAGTCCTCTTCGGGTCTGGATTGCCCCGCGCCAGTGTCGCCACGAGGTTCACATCGCACTCGGAATCCGCTGCCTGGATCTGCAAGATTCATGTTCTGGATTAGGGAACTTTCCGCATCGCTTAATTGGCCTTCATAAGCAGAACTCAGTCGCGCTGCATCGTCAGCTGAAAAATAATTCCCGAACCATTCCTTCGGCCTAGGAAACCGGAAGACGCCAAAACTCTCGTCCATGCCTTTATCGTCGCCTTTTTGGTAAGCCTTCAAAAAGTGTACAAACTGTTTCTCCAGGCCCTGAGCATTCTGCTTGTAGGATTCTGTGTTTGATGCGCATGGGCTGCTCCGCGGCTGGCTTGTAAGCACAAAGAGTACAGCCCCAAATGCAATTCCTAACCGCCGCTCCCTTGTCATCCTAAATCCCCAACACCCCCACTAACTCCTTCACGCTTCCCGCCGACTTCTGCAGCGCGGCGTTTTCTTCCGCCGTCAACTTAATCTGAATAATTTCCTCGGCGCCACCGCTCCCCAGCTTCACCGGCACGCCGACAAACAATCCCTTGATCCCGTACTCTCCATCGAGATACACGGCGCACGGCAAAATCTTCTTCTTGTCCTTCAAAATCGCCTCGACCATTTCCACCGCCGCCGCCGACGGCGCGTAGTACGCCGACCCGGTCTTCAACAGATTCACGATTTCAGCGCCGCCCTTGCGTGTGCGCTCCACAATCGCGTCGATGCGCTCCTTCGGCAGCAGGTCCGGCAGCGGAATCCCCGCCACGGTCGAATAGCGCGGCAGCGGCACCATATCGTCGCCATGCCCGCCCAGCACAAAGGAGTGCACGTTCTCCACGCTCACCTTGCATTCCATCGCCACAAACGCGCTCATTCGCGCCGAATCCAGCACCCCCGCCATTCCCAGCACGCGCTTCTTCGGGAAGCCGCTCACGCGGAACGCCGCCTGCGCCATGGCATCCAGCGGATTGGTCACCACAATGATAATGCAGTTCGGCGAGTGCTTCACGATCTGCTCGACGACCGCCTTCACCACGTCGTAATTCGCCTTCAGCAAATCGTCGCGGCTCATTCCCGGCTTGCGTGGAAAGCCCGCGGTAATCACCACCACATCGCTCCCCGCCGTGGCGCTGTAATCTCCATTCGCCGTGGAAATGCCCGTGGCGTGCGCATCTTTTCCGGTAATCGGGCTGGACTCGACCATGTCCAGCGCTTTTCCCGCCGGCGCTCCCTCCAAAATATCCGTCAACACCACATCCGCCAGCTCCAAATCCACAATCCGCTGCGCCGTCGTCGACCCCACAAATCCACCGCCCACCACCGTTACCTTCTTCCGGCTCATCTCGCTCTCCTCTTTATTCTTGGCTCTCAAGCTCTTAAACTCTGCGCCCTCTGCGTCTCTGCGGTAAATCTCTTCTTCTTAAACTCTTAAACTCTTGAACTCTTCAACTTTTAACTTTCAACTCTCAACTTTTAACTTTCCTCACATATTCTCCACAATCGCATCCGCAAACGCCGTAGTCCCCAGCTTCGTTCCGCCCGTCATCAAGCGCTCCAAATCGTACGTGACCTTCTTCTGCCGGATGGTCTTCGCAATGCCGTCCTCAATCAACTTCGCCGCCTCCGTCCACCCCAAAAACTCAAACATCATCGCCCCGCTCAGCATCACCGAACTCGGATTGATCACATCCTTGTCCGCATATTTCGGTGCAAATTGGGCGTCGCCAGCACGCTGTATTCATTCGGCCGCAACAGCATCTGCTGAAACACCGAATCCGCGATTCGGTCGTTGACCATCAGCTTCATCTTCCACTGGCCTTTTCCGTGAGAAGCCCCAATCGCCTCCAGCGTCTTTTTCACTTCCGCATATATCGTCTTCTTGAACTCCTCGGTCGCTTGCTCCAGGCCAGGCTCGATCATCGCCGCGTTCTGCTCCACGCTCAGCCCCGGATTTTTCTCCAGGTTATCGAGGATCCAGCTTTCGCGCTCGGTAACCGTTTCCGCGCGGAACTCTTCGCGCGCCAGGTCATAGCCCCAATCGCGAAACGCGCCCTCCGTAAATTTCTGGATGTTTCCCTTGTGCACCAGCGTCACGCTCTTCCGCTTATGCGTCAGAGCATATTGAATAGCGCGCCGCACCAGCCGCTTGGTCCCAAACGGCGAAATCGGCTTGATGCCCACGCCCGAATCCATCCGTATCTGTTTCTTCCCGCCGCCGAGCATCTCTTTATTCAAAAATTCCAGCAGCTTCTTCGCTTCCGGCGTACCGCTTTTCCACTCGATGCCGATGTAAACGTCTTCGGTGTTCTCCCGGAAAATTACCACGTCCATCTTCTCCGGCTCGCGCACAGGGGAGGGAACTCCCTCGAAATAGCGCACCGGCCGCACGCAAGCGTACAAATCCAGAATCTGCCGCAGCGCCACGTTCAGCGAACGAATCCCGCCGCCCACAGGCGTCGTCAAAGGCCCTTTGATGGACACGCGAAAATCCCGCGCCGCGTCCACCGTCTCATCCGGCAGCCACTCCTTGAACGCGTTGAACGCCTTTTCACCCGCGAACACTTCGAACCACGCCACATGCCGCTTCCCGCGATAGGCTTTCTCCACCGCCGCATCAAATACCCGCCGCGAAGCCTTCCAGATGTCTCGCCCCGTGCCGTCGCCCTCGATAAACGGAATAATCGGATTGTCCGGCACCTCCAGCGCGCCTTTGCTGTACCCGATCGCCGCACCATCCTTCGGCACCGCCACTCCGTTATACGAATTCTTCATCGTCCGAGGCCCCCTACGTGCACTCCCTGCAACATTTCGCGTCTGGCGAATCCCAAACAATATCACAGCGCGGCCCTCACTCCGAAATCGCGCCGTTAGCGACTCCTCTTCAATTTCGGACCACGCTGCTCTCGAATTCCCAGTCACCCCGCCTTGTCGTATACTCCCGCGGTTAGTCATTCTTACCCACCACTGGAGGCACGCCATGATGCTTGACTGGATCAACTATCAGAAACAAATTCTCGAACAGCTCGGTAAATTCATGAAGCTCACGCCCGACTCCGTCCGCGGCTATCAAACACTCAGCAGCGCCAACGCCAAGGATTCCAAGCTAGGCCCCAAAGTTCGCGAACTCATCTCCCTCGCCGTGGCAATCACCACGCACTGCGATGGCTGCATCACCATCCACACAGACAACGCCCTCAAAGCCGGCGCCACCAGAGAGGAAATTGCGGAGGCGCTTGGCGTAGCCATGGCCATGAATACGGGCGCAGCTCTTATCTATTCGCTGCGCGCCATGGATGCCGTGGACGCAAGAACACCCGGTCAGTAAGTCAAGCAATTGTGCGGATTGAGAATGCTAGTGCAGAGACCGTCCGGCGCGGGGGTCCGCTCGACAACGAGCTCGCTACGTACTTCGGACAGGGATGTAGGCAGGAACTACGATCGGGGCTTCTGGTTCTCCAAAAGCGAACTGGTCAGCGAAATCACAAAAAGTCCTAGTACAGCTACGGCGAGGATGACAACAATCACAGAATGGCCCTCCGTCACCTGCACTAAGG
>WNEZ01011551.1_pt1 | contig 10269 bp, 10 predicted proteins | sample 5400521 | NCBI WGS metagenome assembly WNEZ01 (sample SAMN13153339, study PRJNA577476) | soil metagenome | isolation source: 120 cm saprolite under Douglas fir tree site 2 hole 1 replicate 1 | place: USA:California | collected 2015-04-18
CGCAGCCGCCGAAGAGTAGCGAGGTTGCGGAGATCGGCGGTGGGCTCAGGCTGCTTGGGAGTCTCTAAAACCTTGGGCACCCGCGCGAAGCGACGGTCGTTCAACAGGAACCGGAACGGGGCGAGCCCGAGGAAGCCGCGGCCGATGTGCTCATGGCGGTCGAGTCCCGAGCCGAGGGGCGCCTTTGCGTCGTTCAGGTGAAACGCCAGCACCCGGCGGCGCCCCACGGCGGCGTCGCATTCCGCCATCGCCCGCCCGTAGCCGGCCTCGGTGCGGAGGTCGTACCCGGCGGCGAACAGGTGGCATGTGTCGACGCAGACGCCGATCCGCTCGGGTCGGGCCGCGCCGTCGATCAGTGTCGCCAGCTCGGCGAACGTCCGGCCGAGTGAGTTGCCGCCGCCCGCAGTGTTCTCGAGCGCGACTTTGACGCGACAACCACTGGTACGCGCGAGCGCTTGGTCGAGCGCGGCGATGACCCGGCGGAGCCCGGCCTCGGGCCCGGCGCCCATGTGGGAGCCGGGGTGAATGACCACGCACGAGAGACCGAGCGCCTCCGCGCGCTCGAGCTCGTCGGTGAACGCGGTCACCGCCTGCGCCCACGCGGACGGGTCCGGGCTCGCGAGGTTGATGAGGTAGCTCGAGTGGGCAAAGGCGCGCCGGATGCCTGTTCGCCGCCGGGCCGCGCGAAACATCCGGATCTCCTGAGCCTCAAGGGGCTTTGCCGCCCACTGGCGCTGGTTCTTCAAGAAGATCTGGACGGCGCCGCAGCCGACCTCGCGGCCCCGCTCGAGGGCGTGGTGGAGACCGCCCGCGATGGACATGTGGGCGCCGATCTCGTCGCCAGGCGGCGTCATGGCGGCCAAGGTACCACTCTGCTATGCTGGCTCCAATGAAACCGCTGGCGATCCCTTCGGCGTTCACGACGACCTTCACCCTGGAGTACGGCGTCACCGAGGTCGACATGCGGCGGCTCTACGAGAATGCCAAGCGTGATCAGTGGAACGCCTCGCGGGATATCCCCTGGTCGGCCGCGCCCTCGTCCGACGGACGCGTGATCGCCGACGAGCTGATCGACGCCTACGGCAGCCCGCTCTGGGAGCGTCTTCCGGAGGCCGACCGGGTGACGCTGAACCGTCGCATCGCCGCCTGGCGGCTCTCGGTGCTCATGCACGGTGAGCAGGGTGCGCTCCTCGCCTGCAGCCAGATGGTCGACATCGTGCAAGGAGCCGACGCCAAGTTCTTCCAGGCCACGCAGGTGGTGGACGAGGCCCGACACAACGAGGTCCTGAGCCGCTACCTCACCGAGCGTCTCGACGGCCTCACGTACCCGATGCCGGCGAACGAGCGCGACATCTTCGACTCGATCCTGTCGGAGAGCCGCTGGTATCTCAAGACCATCGCGCTGCAGCTCGTCGCGGAGACCTTCGCGGTCGCGCTGTTCAAGATGATGAGCGAGAGCGCGCGCGATCCGGTCCTGGAAACGATCTGCAAGCGCATCCTGCAGGACGAGTCGCGTCACATGGGGTTCGGCATGCTCGCGCTCCCCCGGGTCGTGAACGAGGCGTCGGCATCCGAGCGCCGCGAGCTCGAGGACTACACGTGCTTCGCGCTGGAGAAAACGCTGACGGGCTTCTTCCCGCTCGAGGCTTATCAGGACGCAGGATTCAGCCCGCGTCAGATCGACGAGGTCAAGCGCTATCGCCGCGAGACGGCCGCGTCCAACGACTACGCGCCGTTCCGCAAGTACTTCAAGCGGGACATGCACGGGTCGATGGTGGCGAACCTGGCGCGCCTCGGTCTCCTCACCGACCGCGTCCGGCCGCGCCTCGAAAAGCTCGGCGTCACGCTCCCGGCGAGCTGACCGGCCCGACCAGCTCCCCGAGCCGCCGGGTCCGATAGCTCCACATCGCCGCGATCTGCCGACGCACGAGGAGCCCGTGCGCCGCGCGCCCGAGCGGCCCGAGCGGCAGCCGGTAGGTGACCCGATCCTCCACCCACGTCCCGCCCCGCTCCTCCAGGAAGCGATGGCGATGCTCCCAGCGGGCGTAGGGCCCCCGCACCTGGACGTCGACGAACCGGTAGGGCGGGTCCCACTCGCGGATGAACGCACGCCACGTCACGGGCACGCCGAGCCAGGACATCCGGAGATCGATCACCGCGCCGGACGAGAGCGCGCGTGGTCCGGCGACGACGCGGAGACGGAACGACGGTGGCGTGAGCAGGGCGAGGTTCGCCGACTCGGCGAAGAACGCGAAGACCTCGGGACGCGCCCTGGCGAGCCACACGCGCGACTCGAGGATGTAGTCGGCCATGACGCGCCGGCTATCATAGGCAGGCGTCCGGAGCGAGTCAAACCCGCGTCCGCCCGGCGTCGGCTACGCGAGTTTCTTCACCTCGGCGAGGATCTTGTCGGGCTGTGGCAACTCTCCCTTGCCGTACCGCTCGATGAAACGGATCGTGCCCTGCTCGTCCATGATGAACGTCGCCCGGCTGTTGGCGTTCCACTCGGGCCAGTAGACGCCGTAGTCCTTCGAGACGGTGCGGTGGATATCCGAGAGCAGCGGATAGTTGCTGATACCGACCGACTTGGCCCAGTTGCACGTGCTTCAGCCCGGCGTCCAGTCGAGGGGATAGAAGAGAATGACGACGTTCTTCCCGCGAAAGTCCTTGAGGCCGACCTCTTTGAGCCCGACCGTCCTGAGCGTGAAGTCGGGCGCGAGGTCGCCCACGTCGAGGGTCTTGGCGTCACTCACTCCTTGAATCCCCCTTTTGCGAATTTGCGCGGTGTGCGGTCAGTCATCCTAGCACGCGGCTCCCCGGCTCGCGCCGGCGGCTTCCGCGTGGCCGCCCACGCGATGTTGCGCCGGCTTTCCAGCGGCGCGTCCGCGAGGCCGAGAAAAGCAGCCGCGGTGACGACGCGCCCCGTCTCCCAGAGCCGCGCGAACCGCTCCGCGAACCTCGCGTCCCGGAGCGCGTGATGGTCCATGATCACCCGGCACCCGGTCGCGTCGACGACGCGCATGAGGTGCTCGATGGCACGCTCGATCGCGTCGCGCCCGACCTCGCGCTCGAGGTAGGACACCGGCCCGGAGAGATAGAGCAGCGTCGGCCGCTGCTGCACGAGATACGCGGCGGCGACGGGGGACGCCGGCCCCTGCAGGTCCGAGGCGAAGATGAAGCGCTCGCGTTCCGCGGGATCGACGATCGTCAGCACGACGACGGAGCCGAACGTCGTGCCGTCGGCTCCGTGCGGCAGCGGGGACGACACGTAGAGCTCCAGATCCATCTCGCGGCGCTGGGCGCCGTCAGCGCTCTGGACTCGTGCCTGGCCTTCCAGCGCCTTCCAGAGCGCCTCGGCGCGCTGCGCCTGCCGCCCACCGATCATGCGCCGCGGGTCCTTGGCGAGCACGAGCCGTCCGGCATACGACACGGGATCTGACCGGAAATGATCCTCGTGGTAGTGGCTCACGAAGACGAGACTGGACCGCGCCGCGTACGCCGAGATCCGATCGTTCGCGCGCCGGAGCGCTTCCCATTCCTCTTCCGCCGGCGGCAACCCGAACCGCGCTGGCGCCAGGGTGGCCCCGGGGTCGATGAGGATGCCCGTCCGTCCGACCTCGACGTACGTCGCCATCGAGCGCACGCCGAGCGACTCGGCGGCGAGCGGAATCACTTTCATGCGTGAGATCTCAACCTAGTGTTCCATCCGCGAAATGACGCTAGCGCTTGCCGGGGACAGGCCGACGGGCGCGCGCGGTAGGGACCGCCAGGACCCGTTCCAGCGACGTGGCAACGGACACCGCGCGCCCGGATGGAGCCCAGCCGCCGCGGGGCAGCGAGCGCGTGCCGCGTGGTCCGGCGGTCCCTACCGCGCGCGCCCGTCGGCCTGTCCCCGGTGAGCGCTAGATACAACGTCCGCCGTCGACTTCGATGCACGTGCCGGTGATCATCGCGGCGTCGTCCGAGGCCAGGAACACGGCCGTGCGCGCCAGGTCCTCCGGCTGGTTGAGGCGTCCGAGCGGCACGGTGGCCACGTAGCGGGCGCGCCCCTCCTCGTCCACCACCCGCTTGCCCATGAACGTGGGCAGCATCGGAGTCTCGGTCGCCACCGGCGCGATGGAGACGACGCGGACGCCGTGGCTCGCGGCCTCGAGTGCCAGGCTCTTCGTCAACGTCACCACGGCTCCCTTCGAGGCCGCGTAGGCTTGCACCCCAGGCCGGGGCCGGATCGCGGCGGTCGATGCGGTGATCAGGAACACGCCCCGGCGCGCTTTCTTCATCACCGCCAGCGCGTACTTGGCGCCGAGCCACACGCCCTTGACGTTCACCGCCATGATGCGATCGAAGACGGCCTCGTCCACCTGCTCGACATTTTCCGGCGCCTGGGGGACGCCCGCGTTGGCGAAGAAGATGTCGAGGCGCCCCCACGCGGCGAGCGCCTTCTCGACGATCATCTGATTGTCGGCGGCCCGCGTGACGTCGGCGCGCACGGCGAGCGCCTGGCCGCCCGCCTTCTCGATCTGCTCGACTGTCGCCTTGGCGCCGGCCTCGTTGACGTCCACCACGACCACCCGCGCGCCTTCCCGTGCCATCGCCAGCGCCGAGGCGGCGCCGATGCCCGAACCCGCTCCGGTGATCACTGCGACCCTTCCGTCGAGTCTCATGCCTGGCCTCCCAAGGTGCCGTCGTTACAGAACAAGTTCAGCCGCCTCCCCTGCCACCGGAACCGGACCAGGACGACGCGGCCACGTCGGAAGACGATGCCCTCCTGCTCGAGCCGGATGCGCTGAGTCATCATTCCCGACATCCGGGAGCGACGGCTGATGGCACCCTGCGCGTTGACGACGCGGTGCCACGGAACGCCGTCGGCCCGGCGCAGCGCCTGCCCCACCGCCCGTGCCGAGCGCGGACGTCCGAGAAGCGTCGCGAGCTGGCCGTACGTGGCGACGCGGCCGCGCGGGATCTTCTTCACCAGCTTGAGCACGGCCGCCCGGAAGCTCACGCGGGCGCGGCGCCCGTCTGCAGCTCGTAGAGCCTCGCGTAGAGTCCGCCGCGCCGCAGAAGATCCGCGTGGGTTCCTTCCTCGTGGACCTGTCCGCGGTGCAGCACCAGGATCCGGTCGGCCGCGTGCACTGTCGAGAGCCGATGCGCGATCGTGATGCTCGTGCGCCCCGCAAGGAGTCCCGTCATTGCCTTCCGGATGAGCGCTTCGGATTCAGGATCGACGCTCGACATCGCTTCGTCCAGGATGAGAACGGCCGGATTGTACACGAGGGCCCGGGCGATGGCCAGCAGCTGGCGCTGGCCGTGGGAAACATTCGCGCCACGCTCGCCCAGAAGCTCGCCGAGCCCCTTTGGCAGATCGGTGACGAAGCCTGCGCGGGCAGTCTCGAGGGCTCGCGCCAGCTCCAAGGGCGACACGGCGCCGTCGGCGCCGAGGCGCAGATTCTCCTCGACGGTCCCCGCGAACAGGACGCTGTCCTGGAAGATGATGCCGACGTGACGGCGCAGGCTCGCCAGCTCCCACTCGCGGACGTCGACGCCGTCCACGAGGACGCGGCCCTGCCGTATGTCGTAGGAGCGGTTCAGCACGCGGGCGCAGGTCGTCTTGCCTTCGCCGGTCGCGCCGACGATCGCCACTCGCTCGCCCGGCGCGACGCTGAAGGAGCAGTCGCGCAGCACCCAGTCGTCTGCGTCGTACGCGAACCACACCGCGTCGAGCTCGACCGCCGGCGAGCCCGCCCGCGCCGGCCGTGGGCCTGGAGCGGGCGGCGAGACGATCGCCGGCGCGCGGTCGAGGAGGCCGAAGATCCGCTCGGAGGACGCCATCGCCCACTGCATCACCGTGTACTTGGCCCCGAGGTCGCGGATCGGCAGGAAGAAGCGATTGGTGTACTGGATGAACGCGACCAGGCCGCCGAAGGTGAGCGATTCGGCAACGATCCGCTCGCTCCCGTACCAGATCAGGAGGGCGAGCGCGATCGAGCCCAGCGCCTCCACCGTCGCGTAGAGCGAGGCCTCCCATTTCATCGAGCCGAACAGCGCCCGGCGATAGTCGGTGTTGAGGCGCCCGAACCGCTCGCGCTCGTGGCGCTCGCGCACGAAGAGCTGGACCACCGGCATGCCCTGGAGCGACTCCTGGAGAAAGCCGTTGAGGCGCGCGAGACGCCGGCGGACCTCGCGATAGGCGTCGCGCGCGTTCAGGCGGAAGTAGACGGCCACGAGCACGAGGATCGGCACGATGGAGAAAGTCACCAGGGCCAGGCGCCAGTCGATCCAGAGCATCACGGCCACGACCGCGGTGAGCGTGATCACGTCGGCCACGACGGCGAAGAGGCCTGACGTGAACGCTTCGCTCACTGCCTCCACGTCGTGGAGCACCCGGGTCATCAGCCGCCCTACCGGGTTCCGGTCGAAGAATCGCGCCTCCAGACGCAGGAGGTGGTCGAAGATCGCCGCACGGAGATCGTGGATGACCCGCTGGCCCGTGAGCTGCATCAGGTACTCTTCCAGGGTTCTCAGCGCGTAGAGGATCGCGAGGACGCCGATGTAGAGCCCCGCGACCCAACTCAGGCCGAGCCAGTCCGACTTCAAGATGTGATCGTCGATGGCGACCTTGAGCAGCCACGGCTGGGCGAGCTCGGCGACCGCGATCAGCGGGAACAGGAGCATCGACCCGGTGATGATCCGGCGATGCGGACGCGCCGCTCGCATGAGGCGCGCGGCCAGGCGCCGGTCGAAGGCGCGGCCGAGCTGCTCCTCGGCCTCGGGATCGTAGGTCGACTCAGGCACGCGCGATCTCCTCCTCGAGCTGCTGGATCCGCCAGAGACGGGCGTAGAGCCCTCCCCTGCGCAGGAGCTCCTCGTGGCCGCCCGTCTCGACGACCCGTCCCGCGTCCAGCACGACGATCCGGTCGGCCGTGCAGGCGGCGCGCAGCCGATGAGTCATCAGAAGGACGGTGCGTCCGGACACCACTCGACGCAGATTGATCAGGATCTCTTCCTCTTTGGCTGCGTCGACGGAGGCGAAGGCGTCGTCGAGAACGAGGGCGGGCGGCGCGCCGGCGAGCGCCCGCGCCAGGGTCACCCGTTGACGCTGTCCGCCGGAGAGAGTCAGGCCGCGCTCTCCGACGACGGCGTCGAAGCCTGCGGGAAACCGCTCGACCTCCTCCGCGATGCCGGCGACGCCGGCGGCGGCGCGCACCTGGGCGGCCCCCCCGTTGACGCGCCCGAGCGCGATGTTCTCGGCGATCGACCGTGAGAAGAGGAACCCGTCCTGTGGCACGTATCCGAGGCCGGCGCGGAGGGATGCCAGTGGAATCTCCGTGACGTCGCGTCCGTCGACGAAGAGCGTCCCAACCGGCGGCTCCCAGAGCCGCGCCAGCAGGAGCCCGAGCGTGGACTTGCCGCTGCCGGTCGGACCGACCACGGCCACCGTCTCGCCCGGTCCCACCTCGAAGCTCACGTCACGGAGCGCCGGTGCCCGATCCCCGTACGCGAACGTGAGGTGGGAGAAACGGAGACTCGGCGCGACGGGCAACACGGGCGTGTCGGAGCCGGGTCGCGCCTGTGTCAGGCCACCCTCGGAGGACGCCGTGCTCATGGACCCCGCTACAATAATCTCCTGGATGCGGTTCATCGAGGTCAGGCCACGGCGCACGATCGAGAGCGTCCAGCCGAGCGCGATCGTCGGCCAGGTGAGGTACGCGAGATAGCCGTTGAACGCGACGAGCGCGCCGAGGCTCAGGCGGCCGTCCACGACGGCTCGGCCGCCCGCCCAGAGCACGACGAGCGTACCGATGCCCGCGATCAACCCCATCAGGGGCGAGAATCCGGCCTCGGTCCGCGCGAGGGCGAGGCTCAGGCGCAGGTATTCCCCGTTGGCCCGACCGAAGTCGGCGCGCGCGCGCGGCTCGAGCGTGTACGCGCGCACCACGGCCATGCCGCTCAGATATTCCTGGACTCGCTCCGACAGGACGCTGAGCTGATCCTGGGCTGCCTGCGCCCGCTCGTTGACCTTCAGGTTGAAGCGCCGGGCCAGGATCACCAGGACGGGATAGGGCGCCAGCGCCCACAGCGTCAGCCACGGATCGACGGCCAGCATCGCGGCCAGCACCCCGACGAAGGCGAAGACCGTGGAGACGAGGCTGATCGTGCCGAAGCCGAGTAGCGACCGCACCGCCGTGATGTCGCTGGTGGCGCGAGCCATCAGATCGCCCGTCGAGTGGGCCGCGTAGAACCTCGGCGGAAAGGTCTGCAGGGCCGCGTAAAGGTCGTCCCGGATGTCCGACTCGATTCTCTGGCACCCCCCGGTGATCGCGAAGCGGGACCCGAGCCTCGCGACGCCGTTGACGATGGCGAACAATGCGATCAGGCCGACGTAGTGTCCCACCGGCGCCGAGGCCGGATCGGTCTGGAGGGCGTCGATCGCTCGTTTCACCGTCCAGGGAATCGTGAGCGACGCGAGCGTCGCGGTGCCGAGGCACGCGACGCCGATGCCGTAGCGCGCTCGGTAGTGCCAGAGGTAACTCCAGGCTGCCCGAGTGGGAGAGGTCAGCCGCGCCTCCCCGCCTCGTGCGGCAGGAGGGCCGCGTAGACGGCGAAGACGGCAGGCGTCGCCACCCCGAGGCGTTCGCCGAGGCGCGCTGCATACCCGTGCAGAGCTTCGAGCTCGAGCCGTCTGCCCTGCAGCAGGTCCTGGGCGAGCGAGGCTCGACTGCCGGGAGGAATGGACTCGACGACCTTCAGGGTCTGGTCGACCGTGTCGTCCGGCAGGGTCACCCCGGCCGCGCGCGCGAGAGCCGTGACCTCCTCGACGAGCGCGCGGAACAGGCGCCAGGTCGGAGGCGTGTCGCGGACGACACCGAGCGTCTCGCGCGTGAGGGCGGTCGTCCCGGCGACGGCGCAGAGCAGGATGTATTTCTCCCAGAGCGCCCGGCGAATGTCCCTGGACAGCTCGGCTGGAATCTCGGCGCGCGCGAACGCGTCGCGCAGCCCCTCGGCCCGCGTGCTCTCGCGGCCGTCCAGCTCGCCGAAGATGATGCGCCCGAGCGCGTTGTGCCGGATGACGCCTGGCGCCTCGATCGTCGCGAAGATCTGCGCGACGCCGCCCATCGACCGCCCGGCTCCGACCTGCGCGTCGATCTTGTCTTCGTTGTCGACGCCGTTCTGGAGCGAGAGCACCGGCGTGTCCGGGCCCAGGACCGACCAGAGCCGCGCGGCCGCGTCCTCCGTGTCGAACGACTTGACGCAGAAGAGGACGGCGTCGGCGCGCGCGACGCCCTCGAGACGCTCGACCGCCGCCGGCCGCACGGCGGAGTCGCCCTCGACCGCGGAGCGGATGGTGAGCCCGGTGCGGCGGATCGCCTCGAGGTGGGGGCCGCGAGCGACCATCGTCACCTCGGCTCCCCCGCGCAGGAGCTTCGCGCCGAAGTAGCCGCCGACACCGCCCGACCCCATCACCACGATGTGCACGAGACGTATGATACATTGCGGGCAAGCATGGCATCGCTCGAACGACGCGTGGCGATCGACGCCGCGCGGGCCGCCGGGCATCTCCTCAAGAGCGAGCTCCCGGGATCGCGCCGCATCGCCTACAAGGGAAGCCCGACGAATCTCGTCACCGAGATGGACGCGCGCGCCGAGGAGCTCATCGTCGGGCGCCTGGCCGCCGCGTTTCCCGACGACGCGGTGCTGGGCGAGGAGCGCGGTGCCACCGCCGGACGGTCCGGGCGGCGCTGGATCATCGACCCGCTGGACGGGACGACCAACTACGCGCACGGTCTTCCGACCTTCGCCGTGTCGATCGGGCTCGAGACCGACAAGCGCGTCGAGCTCGGTGTGGTCTTCGACCCGAATCTCGACGAGCTGTTCGTGGCCGAGCGCGGGCGCGGCGCGACGGTCAACGATCGGCCGCTGACCGTCTCGACCGCCGCGACGCTGGACGAGAGCCTGCTGGCGACCGGGTTTCCCTACAACATCCGCGAGGCGAAGGACAACAACCTCACGGAATATGCCGCGTTCAGCGTGCGGGCCCGTGCCGTCCGGCGGATGGGCTCCGCAGTGCTCTACCTGGCGTGGCTGGCCACCGGTCGGCTCGACGGCTACTGGGAGCTGCGTCTGGGGCCCTGGGACGTCGCCGCCGGCAGCCTCCTCGTCGAAGAAGCGGGTGGCCGCGTCACGAACTTGACGGGCGGCTCGCTGGACATCGATGCCCCCTCCCTCGTGGCGAGCAACGGCCGCATCCACGACGCGATCCTCGCCGTGCTG
>WNEZ01006481.1_pt1 | contig 10267 bp, 9 predicted proteins | sample 5400521 | NCBI WGS metagenome assembly WNEZ01 (sample SAMN13153339, study PRJNA577476) | soil metagenome | isolation source: 120 cm saprolite under Douglas fir tree site 2 hole 1 replicate 1 | place: USA:California | collected 2015-04-18
CCGTAAAGTAGACAGGTCAACGAAGATCTTGTGATCCGCGTACCACGGGGCCGCCTATGTCTCGCAGCAGAAAATGGATGGGAAGCGCAGTTTTTTGCGGTCTGGCGCTGGCGTTCGCGTTCCTTCCGGAATACGCGGCCTCCCGTTCTCCGGAAAACAGGAACATGCCTCAGTCCGGCGGCAATGAACCTGTGCCCGCGTATCATGATCAAGTTCCGGCGGGCACGCTTGCTGCGACTATGAATCCGGAGTTCTTCACCGATCCCGGAGTGCAAAATGCTTACACGGTTGCCGCTCGAATCAAGAAAACGCTTTACCAGCAGCCGTGCTACTGCCACTGCGACCGCAGCATGGGACACGGCAGCCTGCTGGATTGCTTCGCCAGCAAGCACGGTTCCGGATGCAACATTTGCATGAGTGAAGATTTCTACGCCTACGAGCAATTGCGCAAGGGCAAGACTGCCGCGCAGATTCGTGCGGGCATTATCCGAGGCGATTGGCAGTCCGTTGGCCTCACCAAATACCAGAAGCCGTTGCCCACGAAGTGATGGATAAGCCGTTGCGCGCGCACCTGGCTCTAGTATTACGGAGAAGCTTCTTGTCACGAAGCCCGGCAATTCGTAAACTAGTTCTACCCCCAGCCGAGCAAAAGGAGGAAGAATGCGTTTTCGCGTGAAGCTGTGTGTGTCGATGCTGGCGATTGCCGCTGTGTTTGTCTGGGCGGGAATTCCGGCGCGGGCCCAAGACAAGCAACATGTCGTTTCTCTGAGCGACCTGAACAAAGACGCCGCACGGCCGGCCCAGACGCGTCAATCGAACGAAGAAGCCGTTCGAACGCTGCTTTCTTCCGACCCCGGTCAAAAAGCGTTGAAATCCGTCAACCTCGACTACCAGAAGGTGGATAAAGCCGTCGGGCAATTGAGCGATGAAGACCTTGCCAAGCTGGCCGAGCGGTCCCGCCAGGCGCAGAGCGATTTCGCTGCCGGACGCATATCCGATCGGGATCTGCTCTGGATTATCGTGATCGCCATCGGCATCATCGTCTTGGTTGTGGCCCTTCGCTGATCCTTAACACTTCGAAACTGCAACTTGCGACCATGAACAGGGCTGCTCCCGGTTTGCTCCTGCTTCTCTTCCTGGGGCGTTTCATTCAGCCAGCGCCCCAGGAAAAGGCAGGAGTGTGGCTCGATGTGCCGTTCGTAAAACAGAGCGAGGACGGCTGCGGCTCCGCCGCGATCTCCATGCTTCTGCAATACTGGAGCGCTCAAGGCGTGCGGATGGATCAGCAGCGCGCCGATGCTGCCCTCATTCAAAAACAGTTGTATTCGCCGAAAGCCCGCGGGATCTATGCTTCGGACATGGAAGGCTATCTGAAAAAGTCGGGCTTCCGCGTTTTTCTTCTCGATGGAGAGTGGAAAGACCTTGAGGAGCAACTGAAGCAGGGCCGGCCGCTGATTGTAAGCCTGCAACCGGGCAGCGTCAAATCTCCACTGCATTACGTCGTGATCACGGGAATCGACTGGCAGAGCGGAGCAGTTTTCATGAACGATCCGGCGCGTGGCAAACTTCTCCGTACCGAACGCGCGGAGTTTGAAAAAGAATGGCGGCCGAACCGCAATTGGATGCTGCTGGCGGTGCCCCAAAAGGCCGCCTGATCCTTTTCCTGGCTGCCGTATTGATTCTGGGTTCGCCCGGCTTCGCCCAGGATCAACCCTCTGAACAAGCCCGCCTGGCCGCAGCACAAAAAGCGTTCGATGCAGGGAACTGGGAAGAAGCAGCGAATCTAGCGCGTGGTACCGCGGATCAGTCCCCGGATCTCGACCTGGTCATGGGCTTGGCACTTGCCCGTCAAGAAAAATGGAGCGAGGCGAAACAGTCATTCGAATCAGGCTTCCGTAAAGCGCCGGGGGATCCGCGTTTTCTCGTTGAACTGGCCGGCATCGCCTACAAGCAGAAGGATTTTCGCGCTGCGAAGGACCGCCTGCACGCAGCGCTTCGGCTCAACCCGCAAGACGCGTACGCGCGCGAATTCCTCGCAACCATATATTTTCTCGAAGGCAACCTGGAAGGGGCGCTCAAATACTGGAATCCTGAAGACAAGCCGCGGCTGCGAAGCGTTGCGTTTGTGCCATTGCTTAAGCTCAAGGAACCCCTCCGGAGCCGCGTTCTCACGTTCAACGCTCCACAAGTCCTGACGAGAGATGCGCTTCTCACTACGGAATCGCGATTGGAAAATCTCGGCGTCTTTTCGAATCGGCGAATTGAACTCGCCCCAACCGACTCCGGAAACTACGATGCAACGCTGCACTTGGCAGAAAGAAACGGCTGGGGCGACTCAAAGGTAGAGGGTATCATTTCTCTGTTGAGCGGCTTGCCGTACGCCACGGTCTACCCGGAGTTTTACAATCTGGGCCGTGATGCGGTGAATATAACTTCACTCGCGCGGTGGGATTCGGAAAAGCGCCGCGTCTCTCTCGCCGTTTCCCTGCCTGTCTACGGGGATCCTGGCCTCCGTTTGCGTGTCTACGTTGATGCCCGCAATGAAAACTGGAATCTAACGCGAACTTTCTTTGGCACTGGCGCCCCGCTCAGTGACTTGAACATTCGCCGCGTGGCCGCCGGCGCGGAATTTCGTTCTGTCGTGAACGGCAACTGGAGTTGGAGCGGCGGCACGGAGGTTGCCCATCGCAACTTTCGAAATCTACTTGGTCCGCTTTCATCCACGGAGCAGCCATTCTTTACCGCAACCACTTCACTTGCAGGATGGCTTGGTGCCGGCCGTTCCCTGCTGCGCGTCCCCGAGCGCCGCTTCACGCTGGATACCACGGCCGACTTGCGGGCGGGCCGCGAATTTGCGAACGTTCTCGGTCCGTTTGCTTCGCTGCGCGGATCGCTCCTCGCACACTGGCTTCCTAAAGCGCGAGGCGATGACTACGAGATGCAGACGCGCATTCGCGCCGGCGGAACCGTAGGCAAAGTCACGATCGATGAACTCTTCCCGTTGGGCATCGAACGCGATAACGATCTCTGGCTTCGCGGACACGCCGGCACCACTGACGGTCGAAAAGGTGCTGCCCCGCTCGGCCGGCGATACTTCCTGGCGAATTGGGAGCTGGACAAGAATATCTACCGGAACGGCTTCTTCACTCTGAAGCTCGGACCGTTTCTCGACAGCGGAGCGGCTGCGGATTCTACAGGCCTCTTCGGTTCACAGCGCTGGCTCTGGGATTCCGGCATTCAATGCAAGGTGCAAGTCTTTGGCAGCGTGACTGTTCTGCTTTCCTATGGCCGCGATCTGCGCGGAGGCAAAGGCGTTTTTTACGGGACCGTGCTTCGGTAAATTTCAGGTACCACTTCGATCAGGGCAGATGCAATCCACGTTCGCGTAACGCCGTAGCCGCTTCGCGCGTCACACGAACTGATCGCCAGGCAGCTGGAATCCATGACGAGTGGCGACTACTGCGGTTACCTTCAAACAGGGGCAAACAATGTCAAAGCGGCTTCTTTCTGCTGGTTGCATCCTTGCGGTCGTGTGTGGCTTGGCGCTGACGCTGGTAGGTATCGGCTGGCAGGCGTCCTCCCGCGCGGCGGATCAGCCGGGTCCGTGGGGATTCGAAACAGCCAATCTCGACAAAACCTGCAAACCTTGCGACGACTTCTATCAATTCGCCATGGGCGGGTGGATGAAGTCCAACCCGATCCCGGCGGAATACTCCACCTACGGCAGCTTTACGCGGCTTGCGGATCAAAACCAGAGAAATCTTCGCCAGATTCTCGAGGATGCCGCCAAGGCCAAGGCCGCTCCTGGATCCAACGAACAGAAGATTGGCGACTTTTACGCCGGCTGCATGGACACCGCGGCGATTGACGCGGCGGGAACGAAGCCCATCGAGCCGGAACTGGCGCGCATCGCGAACATCAAGACCATCGCCGACTTGCAGACGGAAGCCGAACGCCTGCAAAGCATGGGCGTTGGCGCGCTCTTCCGTTTCACGTCGCGTCAGGACCTCAAGGACAGCACCGTAGTGATCGGTGGCGCTTCGCAGGGCGGGCTCGGCTTGCCGGAGCGCGAATATTATTTGAAGACCGACGAAAAATCCCAGCAGCTTCGCGATGCTTACGGAAAGCACGTTGCCAATATGCTCGCCATGCTCGGTGATCCGGCCGACAAGTCCGCGGCGGAAGCGGCGGTGATCCTGAAGATTGAAACGGCGCTGGCCAACGCGTCGACGAAAAACACCGATCTCCGCGACCCGGAGAAGAACTATCACATGATGGCGCTCGCGGACTTGAAGACGCTCACACCAAATTTCTCTTGGGAAGCGTATTTCAAGGCGGCAGGCCATCCGGAACTGAAACAAATCAACGTCGGGCAGTTGAATTTCTTCAAGGGCCTCGATGCTCAATTGACGGCTATGTCGCTGGAGGATTGGAAAACCTATTTGCGCTGGCATCTGGTCGACGCCGCCGCCGCCGAGCTTCCGGAGAAATTCGTTGCCGAAGAATTCGAATTCCGTGGCAAGACTCTGACCGGCGCCAAGGAAATTCAGCCGCGCTGGAAACGCTGCGTGCAAGCCACCGACCGCACCCTGGGCGAGGCCCTAGGACAACTTTACGTGCAAAAATATTTCCCCCCCGAAGCCAAAATCCGCGCGCTCGAAATGGTGCACAATCTGATCGCCGCTCTTAACGACGACTTGCAGACTCTCTCCTGGATGGGCCCGCAAACGCGAGCGCAAGCGACTGCAAAACTCAAAGCCTTTGCCGTGAAAATCGGCTACACGGACAAATGGCGTGATTACTCCGTGCTGAAGATCGAGCGCTCCAGCTATTTGCAGAACAGTTTCCGCGGGGCAGAGTTTGAGTTCACACGCCGGTTAGACAAAATCGGGAAGCCAGTGGACCGCACGGAATGGGGCATGACACCGCCCACCGTCAATGCCTACAACAGCAGCAGCATGAATGAAATCGTGTTTCCCGCGGGCATCATGCAGCCACCCTTCTACGATCCAAAAGCGGACGACGCCGTGAACTACGGCGGCATGGGCGCCGTCATCGGTCACGAAATCACGCACGGCTTCGACGACCAAGGCTCGAAATTCGACGCCAGGGGCAACCTGAGCGATTGGTGGACCGCGGAGGATCGCAAGAATTTTGACGAGCGCGCAAGCTGCGTGGAAAAACAATTTGACGGCTACGAGGTTGAGCCCGGTTTGCACCAGAACGGCAAGCTGGTCCTGGGCGAAAGCATCGCGGACCTCGGCGGCCTGGCCATCGCTTACGCGGCGTATGAAAAATCGCTCGAAAGCAAGCCGCGGCCGAAAGAGATCGACGGCTTCACGGCCGAGCAGCGGTTCTTTCTTGGCTGGGCACAGGTCTGGGGCGCGAATCAGCGGCCGGAGGCAGCTCGGCTGCAGACCAAAACGAACCCGCATCCGCTGGCGCGATTCCGTGGAAACGGGCCGCTTTCCAACTTGGCCATCTTCGCGCAAGCCTTCGGGTGCAAGAAGGACGATGCCATGGTTCGCAAAGAGGCTTGCAAGATTTGGTGATGGGTTCCCGCGAAGCTGCCAGGAAATCCCGTGGCGCTTCGAAAGGCTTATTCTAGAAATGCATGACAACTCCAGCACTAAGCTGGAAATTGTTCTGGCTCTGGCCAAAAAAGCTGGTCCGGAGGTAGTTGCCTTCGAGGCGGCCGGAAAATCGGTAGTTAAAGTTGTAATCGGCGCCGCCTCCCAGTTGGATACTATAGGTGCTCCTGCTGCTGTTTCCTGCGGTTTGCGGCTGCTCGTGAGCTCCGCCGAAGATTCCGTGCAACCAGGGATCCCACCGCTCGTATCGGTGCCAAGCAATCTTTGGCCCCGCGCCGTAAACCAGCAGTTTCACGTGTGCGCGGTCAAAAATCTCCGGCGCGAAGGCGGCCGAGACGTTTCCTTCGATGCCAAACCATTCGTTCGTGTTATACGTCACCGATGTTTTCAGGCCCACAGCGCTGGCGTTGAAGATGGAGGAGCGAAACCGGATCCAGGTGACGCCCAAACCTAGCTCCCAGCGGACAATATCGTTCCGAGAGTACAGAAACTTCGGCTTAGGTGCAGGAGCAGCCGGCTCAGCAGCCTCGAGCGGCACGGTCAATGCTGTAGCAATAACGGGCCCCTCAAACGCATTCATCGGCTTTGCCACTGGAAGGAAAAACACGCCGTTGCCGGTCAGGGAACGGATCGGCGTCACTCTTGGGGTGGAGCTTGCTGTAAGACCCGATTCTACATTCGCGTTGTCGTTCTTTTCAGCGGGCCCGGTCTCCTGCGCCTGCGCAACGCACACGCTTCCAAGCACGAGCAACGCCGTTGCAAAAACTCTCATGATGATGCTCCCCTCAGAGGGCTGGCCCCACGGCCGGGAATAGCCACCTTGCTACGGTAAACAACCGCGAGGCCCTTTGTCTATCTTCTTTCGCGCCGAGCGGGATAAAAGAGAAAATAGCCCGCCACCTCATCCACCACCGCGTGCATTCCAGAGGAGAATGCTGATCAGCGGCCGTGGCGAAGGTAGTCGTCTGTTTTGTTCAGCCAGTCTTCGCGCGGCGGGTCGAAGACGTCGAGGTCCACCGTATCCTCCAGCGCCCAGGCTTCGTGCGGCATCATCGACGGAATGCACAGCACCTCGCCGGCGCGCACCACGATTTCCTTGCCGTCGATGGCGAATTTCAGCGCGCCTTCGAGAATATACGTCACCTGCTCGTTGTGGTGGTGATGCAGCGGCACGTGCGCGCCCTTCTTCATCAGCACGCGCGCCAGCATAATCTTGCCGCCGACCACCATCTCGCGGTCAATCAGCGGATTCAATTTCTCGCGCTCCACGTTCTTCCAGGCGATGTGTTTCGATTGGGCTGGGCTGCTCATTTCATGTCTCCATATAATTTCGCGGCGTTGTCGTGTAGGTACAAGCGCGCTAATTCGATGGCCTTTTCTTCCGTCAATGCGCCTTCGGCGACCAGCTCCGCCAGCGCCGCGGCCACCGCCGTCCGCGCGGAGCGCACCGCCAGCCAGAACGTTTCTTCCGCGCCGACGGCATCGTTGAACGGGAAGGCGTCCGAGGCGAACATGATCTTTTCGGGATACAGCGAAATCCACTGCTTCAGGATGTTTTTCAACTCCGATGGATAAACGTAATAGCCCATCAGCGAGGAGTCGGTGTACACGTTTTTCGCGGCCGTCAGCCAGATCATGTCCAGCGTGTAGGGATAGCCGCCGTGGATCAGCACGAAATTCACGTTGCTATATCGCGGGTCGCGCAAAACGTTTTCGAGATTGAGCGGGTTGCCGTTGCGCAAGCTGAAATAGTCGCCGATGCCGACGGCGCTGTGAAAATGAACCGGGAGCTTCAATTTTCCAGCTTGATCGATCAGCACTCGGAAAATGTAATCCTGGAACAGACGGTATTCCTCCGCGGTGGGAACGCCGGCCGCGTGATACTTGGAGTAAATCGCTTCCGCCTTCTCGCGCGGCGGATCCGCGAAGTGCAGCGAACGGAAATAGGCGGCCTCGAATTTCATGGCCACGCCGCCCTTTTTCTGGTTCTCGGCGAATGTTCCGCGGACGAATGCTTCGTATCCGGCCAAGTCGGCCGGCAGGCCGTTCACGGCAGCTTGCTTCATGTAACGCTGCAGCACTTTTTCCTGCAGCGGGATGTACACGCCCATGTCGCCATTTCTTGCGGCCTGCTCGTGATTGTCGAAAGGAAACAGGAACGAGTCGACGAAAAATACCCAGTGAAATCGTTTCGGGTCCAGGTAAGGAGCCAACGCCACGCGATTCGCAAGGCAGGTTTCGATGTTCATTTTGTCGAGGATGTTGTTCCAGTACGCCGTGCCTCCCGCGGCTTCCACAGCTTTTTTCTTGTCGATCAGCCATTTCGCGTGTTCGGGCTTGAAATCGTCAAAGGGGTATCCGAAGAGCGCTTTCGCCGCGGCCACAAATTCGGGATTCGTATCGCGGAGGCGCAGCACGGTGCTTTCCCCGGGCGGTGAAGCCATGGCGTCCATGTCCGAATCGTCGGGAAACGTCGCGTGAGAATGATTGTCGTAGATGGGGATGCGGTCGATCTGCTTCAGCAGTCTGTCGTACGTTTTTTGGAGATCCGCACCGGGCAGCGGCCTCGCCTGCGCTTGCGCCGCTGTTGCGCCGCCGAATCCGAAAAGCAGGGCCGCGCCAAAGTGAAATAAATGTTTCATTTTTCCCGATGCCTCACGAATCGCTTGTTTGCTTCGCAACCACCGAAGAATTGCGAGAAGCGTGGCGCTTCACCCCAAAAAAATCGGTGGCGTCGAGACTAGCGCGAAACCGCCGCGCGCCAGTGCACGGATACGCGCTGCATACGTTCCACCGCTTCTTCCAGCAGATTTCGCGCGCTCACGAGCGAGAAGCGCAAATAGTTTTTGCCGCCCGCGCCAAACGCCGCGCCGGCGATTCCGGCCACACCAGCTTCTTCGAGCAGCAGCTTCTGCAGCTCTTCGGCGGACAGTCCGGTATCTTCGATGTTCACCCACGCGTAGAACGCGCCGTCTGGCGCCTGGCAGCGAAATCCGGGAATGCGCGAGAGGCCGCCGACGAATTGATCGCGCCGTTTGCGGTATTCCGACACCATGGCCTCCACGGCATTCGTGGAATCTCGCAAAGCTTCAATGGCCGCCACCTGCGTGAATTCCGCCGTGCAAGTGAAAGTGTTCAGTACCAGCAGGTCCATCGCATCGATCACGTGGACCGGCGCGACCGCGTATCCCAGGCGCCATCCGGTCATTGCGAAGCTCTTGGAAAAACCATCGATGATGACGGTGCGATCCGCCATGCCGGGCAGCGCCGAAATGGATTGGTATTCACCACCAAACAAAATCCGCGCATAAATTTCGTCGGAAAGAACCCAGAGGTCGTGTTTCACAGCGAGTTTCGCGATTTCCTCGAGGGCCGCGTTGCTAAAAACCGTGCCGGTCGGATTATTCGGCGAATTGAAAATGATCATGCGCGTGCGAGGCGAAGTCTTTTGCGCAATTTCATGGATGTCCGGCTGGAATTTGTTTTTTTCTTCCAGGCCAAAGGGAACAGCGGCCGCACCCAGCCCGCGAGTGAACGACGGATAAATCGGGAAACCCGGATCGGGGTAGAGCACTTCATCGCCCGGCTCGATCAGCGCCATCATCGCGAGGGAAAGCGCCATTTTGCAGCCGGGGGCGACCAAAACTTGCTCGGCGGAAACGTCAAGCCGGCGTGTGCGTTTCAAGTACTCCGCAATCGCTTCGCGCAATTCCGGCACGCCGCGCGTGGAACAATAGCGATCTCTCCCATCTGCCACGGCGGCGCGCACCGCATCGACCACCGGCGCGGCCGCATGAAAGTCCGGCTCGCCCAATTCGAGGTGGATGATGGAACGACCCTGGCGCTCAAGTTCTTTCGCGCGCGAGAAAACAGCCAGCGCGCCTTCACCGGTCAATTGAGAAACGCGCGATGCAATTCGAGTCATGGTCTTGTCCGGTGCAGAATCTTATCACTTCGCAGCAGCGAACAGCTGCCCGTGCACTGCAACAAAAATTGTGGCAGAAATCGCGAGGCATCCGCCCGCGAGGGCCTCGCGATTAAGAATGTGGATCTTCGCCAGACTAGAAAGCGTAGCGCAGCGAGAGCTGGATGAGACGCGGGTTGCCGACGGTAGAGAAGATTCTGCCAAAGGGCCCGCCGGGCAAAGGCTGTCCCGTGATCGAATCGCGCGGGATAGCCACCACGTCATTGATGGACGGATTGGCGAAATTGGCGTGGTTCCAAATGTTGAAGAAGTCGGTTGTAAAGCGGACCTGGTGGCGCTCATTGATCTGAAAATTCTTGATCAGCGAGAAGTCCCAATTTTGCTGATACGGCCCGCGGTAGATGTTGCGACCAAGGTTGCCAAAAGCCGTTGTGCAGGCATTGGCATTCAGGAGGCACCCCGCCTGATCGGCCGGCGGCGCAGTGGTGAAGTTAGCCGGCTTCAGGTAGCCGTTGTTTACGCGGTCGTGGGTGCTACCGCCGGTTAAACCGGCACCGATGGAACCGCCCGACGCAAGCGTGCCGCCGAGAGTCAGAGCAGCCAAGCCGGGGCCGAGGAACGCGGTTCCGGCCGTGGAATCGGTCACGGAGAACGGCGAACCGGACTGGAAGATGGTGATGCCGCTGACGGCCCAGCCCCTGAGGAGAAGGCCCTTGGCACCGGTGGCGTCCTTGAAGAAAGGCAGGTCATA
>WNEZ01006483.1_pt1 | contig 10266 bp, 8 predicted proteins | sample 5400521 | NCBI WGS metagenome assembly WNEZ01 (sample SAMN13153339, study PRJNA577476) | soil metagenome | isolation source: 120 cm saprolite under Douglas fir tree site 2 hole 1 replicate 1 | place: USA:California | collected 2015-04-18
TTGCTGACCGAGGTTGAGGACGCACTGAAGCGCATTGAAGATGGAACCTATGGGAAATGCGTCAATTGCGGGCAGCCTATCCCTGAAAAACGTTTGGAGGCTATGCCATGGGCGGCGCGCGATGTCAAGTGTGAAGAGCAATTGGAGCAAAGGAATCTCAGCGACGACGAGAGTTGAGCCTGGAGAGCGGTCGCATTTAAGAGGAGTGCGTTGCTATGCCTCGGATTATTGGCATTACTGGCAATATTGCCTGTGGCAAGACTACCGTTGGACATATGCTGCTTGAGCTAGGTGTGGAACGCTACATCGATGCAGATGCTGTAGTACACCGTCTCTACCTGAGTGGACAGCCCATCGCTGTGAAGGTGGCGCAGGCCTTTGGCCCGGCTGTTGTGGCAGTCGATGGCAGCGTCGATCGTAAAGCGTTAGGAGCACTTGTCTTTTACGATGCTGAGGCGATGCAGCGCCTTGAAGCAATTGTTCACCCAGCAGTCGGCATGGCATTAGCGCATGAACTGACTTTGGTAAGCGATGCCGGAATAGCCGTCATTGATGCCGTCAAGTTGCTAGAAGGTGGCTCGGGAGCGTTCTGCCAGAGTAAGTGGCTGGTCGTCTGCCCGGAAGAACAGGAACTGGAACGCTTGATGACACGCAGCCACATGAGTAAAGAGGAAGCGTTGATGCGTATTCGTGCGCAGCCTTCGGTTGCTGATAGATTGGCTCTTGTTGATGAGGTGATTGATAATGGCAGGTCTCTGGACGAGACGAGACGACAGGTCGTAGCGGCCTTTGAGCGCTTTATTGAGCGCTTCCCGGCGTAGCTATTCACCCGGTTTCTGGCTTTTTTTGGACCTCGCCTCTACGCCGCGCTCGAAATCGGCGAACTTTCATCAGGTTAGCACATTTGTCGACCGTACAGTAACGCCTGGTGCGACTCTTACTCTCATCGTAGAAGATCCAGCGGCAGTTACTATTTTGGCATATTTTAAGGCGCTGCGAGTCATGCTGAATGAGCAGATCGGCGAATGATGCAACGATCTCTGCCTGCACCCAGGACCAGTCCTTCTTGAGTGGTGCCAGGTCCAGCTGGTACTTCCTATAACCGTTGATTTCGTTGTCTCGGGACAGGTGACGAATGGATGGCGCTGAACGCAGGATGGTGTTTAGCGCGGCCAGGTCGTCATCTGAGATCTGCCCTCGGCTCAACGCCTCTACTATATGGCATAGCAAAGAACGCAATACCATAAGCTCGTCCATTGTAGTTGAGTCTGGTGGATCCCCAATTTGTAGCCCCCAACGCATGAGAAATTGCTCCAGCCATTCTGGCCTCTGCAGATCGTCTCGGACCCAGCGACCACGAAAATCACGAAATTCGCTATTGATGAAATCCAGGCTTGCTGCATTCATTTTTATAACTCCCAAAGAGCTTATAAGTGGTGATAGTACATGTCATGATATCCTACACTACCTGAACGCGAATGAAAAGGCCCTGGTAACTGTCAATACTATTTTGGCAGTTACATCTTTTCACATTATCATTTCTCTATGTAACTATATTGATAAATATTGATAGTTACCTGCGGAGTTTTTCACCGATGAAGGAGTTGATTATATCCTCATCTATTGACAGCGTGGATTCTAGTGCATATAATTTGCACAGTTATTCCACGCTTGTCCTTGGTTGTCTAGAAAGAGGTAATACCTCTTCTAGGTTTACAACCTAGTCGCAGTACCGGCTCACCAGAAAGGAACCCAGGCAGGGCAAAGATCATCGGGGAATAGGTGAGATTTGCAGAGCATCTTACGTATTATCGTAAGAGGGGGTGACGGTTCTTGCGAGTTGATGATTGCTCGTTTAACTCATCCCTTCCCAGGACCCCTGACTTGTATTTTGTATCACTGAAGGAGGTTAACTACATCATGCGGAGAAATCTGTCCCGTATTTTCGCAGTAGTAATGGGATTTTCCCTATTTCTGGCGATCCTGACGGCATGCGGTGCAGGCACCACTACAGGTAGTGGCACCCCTACCACCGGTTCGACAACCATCAAATTAGCGACCGACCTGCCAGTGTCGGGGAAAGACACGAGTAGCGGCAAGCCGGCGGAGGATGGGGCGAACCTGGCGGTCATGGAGGCCAATGCCAATCACACCATCCCTGGGTACACCCTGGTCTTTGACCCCAAGGACGACGTGGGCGCCAACGGCCTGCATGACCCGGCGGTGGGCGCCCAGAACGTGACGGCGCTGGTCGGTGATGCGCTGGTGGCCGGCATTGTCGGACCGTTTAACAGTAGTGTGGCCAAGGCCGAGATGCCCATCACCAACCAGGCTCCTCTTGCCCAGATTAGCCCGGCCAATACGAATCCCTGCCTGACCAAAGATACAGCGGCATCGGGCTGCAGCGGGTCGAGCAACCTGCTTCCGACGCTGCGACCGACCGGAAAGGTGTCGTACTTCCGCATTGCCACGACGGACGACCACCAGGGCCCGGCGGGCGCGGACTACCTCTACAAGACGCTGGGCTTAAAGAAGGCCTATGTCATCGATGATGCCGAGACCTATGGTATCGGCATCGCCGATTCTTTCACAGGAGAGTGGAAGGCAGATGGCGGCACCGTGCTGGGACGCAGCAGCGAGCCAGCTACGACCACCTCCTATGTGTCGCTGCTGACCCAGATCGCCACCACACACCCCGATGTGATCTACTTTGGCGGGCTCGACTCCACCGGTGGCATCCTGATCCGCCAGCAGATGCTCCAGGTTCCTTCGCTGAAGAGCCTGCCATTAGGTGGTGGAGATGGTATCATCACCCCCAGCTTTGCCTCCACCATTGGGACGAGCAGTGGCGGCCCGGTTTATGGCACGGTTGCCGTGGTGGATACGACTACCGTTCCATCGGCGGCGGCCTTCCGCACGAAGTATGCCTCTACCTTTACCGACCCGCTGAACGTGTACAGCGCGGCGGCCTATGACTGTGCGAACATCCTGATCCAGGCGATCAAGACGGCGCTGGCCAACGGGGCGCATACCCCGGCCAACTCGGGTGATCAAGCCGGGGCCAAAGCGTTCCGCCAGGCGGTGATCAATGCCATCCAGGGCACTTCCTTGGATGGGATCACCGGTCACCAGGCCTTCGACTCCAATGGTGACACCACCAACAAGTTCATCTCGATCTACCAATTGGCTAACAATACGAGCGGCAAGCCCGATTGGATCTACAAGACGGGAGTGACCGTGGCGTAATCGCCAGCGCTGATGGCGTCGTAGCGTTTGTCCTAGCAAAGGCGCCGTATTGCCTGGCAGGGACATGAGGGCAGGGGGTAGTCGGCAGACCGATGTCTGTAGGACTACTCCCCAACTTGCTATTTGAGGCAAGTTGTTGTATATATTTGTATATTGCTCAGGATGACGGGGGTTCGCGCTTATGAATCTGACACTGCTCCTGCAAGAACTGATCATTGGGGTCGCCACCGGGGCGATCTATGCGCTGATAGCCCTGGGGTACACAATGGTCTACGGTATCATCGAATTGATTAACTTTGCCCATGGTGACATCTTCATGATCGGTACATTTGTCTCCATTACTATTTTCAACTGGTTTGGGATTACCTCGACATCTCAACCCACGGGCTTTACGCTTGTGGGCATACTGCTGGTTACCTTGCTGGGTTCGATGGTTTTTTGTGCTGTGTTAGGGGTGGTAATTGAACGTGTCGCGTACCGGCGGCTGCGCAATGCTCCACGCCTCGCTCCGCTGATTTCAGCGATAGGTGTTTCATTGATCCTGGAGGATGTCGGAAAACTGTGGAAGGGCTTCACGATTGTCTCCTTTCCGCAGATTTTCCCGCAGGTGAACTATTATATCGGCCCGGTCTATATTAGCAGTGTCAATATCCTTGTAATCGTGGTAGCGGTTGCGTTGATGCTCGCGCTGCAGTGGATGGTGACTCGAACACGGACGGGGCGAGCGATGCGTTCGGTAGCGCAGGACCGCGAGGCTGCAGCGCTGATGGGTGTGAATGTGGATCGTATCATTGCGATTACCTTCTTCATTGGCGCAGGGCTGGCAGGTGCAGCCGGCCTCATCTACGGTTTGCAATACGGCAGTACGAATTTCGTTCTTGGTTTCCAGCTTGGCCTGTTTGCCTTTACGGCAGCGGTGCTGGGAGGTATCGGCAACCTGGTCGGCGCTATGCTGGGAGGTGTGCTGATAGGCGTAATCGAGGCGTTAGCCACTCTGATTCCTGACAGTGTTTTGCCACATGGTGGGGCAGCATGGCACGAAGCTATCATTTTTGCTGTTCTCATCTTGATTCTGGTGTTCCGCCCTTCAGGCCTGCTTGGTCAACAGCTGCCAGAGAAAGTATAGAGGACACACAAATGCTGCGAAATTGTAACCACACTCAGTTGGAAGCGAGGTGATCCCACCATGTCCGTTTCGGTGAACAACAGTGGGCTTCTGCCTGGAAGAGATATGCGCACGCTGTTGATTAAATGGATCGTAGCACTGCTCGTGCCTGTAGCAGTATTTACCTTTGCCTGGAGCGGCGAGGCGATCATCAATAACGTGATACTTGGTTTGATCACCCCTGGGAGTACGCCGTACGATACCCCGACGCTAATAGCAGCGGCTATTTTCATCCTGGTCTTCTATGTAACTGTGGTCGCGCTTGCCGGATACCTGGTAGCAGCCGATAGCGGGCGTAGCGGCATGCTCGAGCTGTGGGTTGACATACTGATCTTTGCATTAATCCCACTAGTCCTGGTAATCCTGTCTGGCCTGATCATAGGCCTGGCGTTGAGTGCTGTCATCTGGCCGTTGTACTTCTTCGTGCGCAATCTCCTGCGAAAAGCTCGCCACTATACTCCTCCTCCTCCACAGGCGAAACTGAAGGTACTTACTACTGAGCAGCAAAGCGAGTTGATGAGGCGGGCTATAGCAGGCAGCTTCTGGTTTGGGGTGGTGTTTGCCCTTGCCTGGCTGATCGCCGACCTGATCTTTGCCGTTACCGGTCCATTTCCGCCGCTGCTCTTTATCTGGGTAGGTGTGCGCACAATTCTCTTGCCCATCGCCGGCTATTTCCTGGGGCGGCTGAGCGGGGTCATTGCGTTACGTCGCACTCTCAGTGCACAGGGCAATGGCAATGGGGGAAATGGTGCGAATAGGCCCAGGAACGCCACGAGCAGGCGAACGCAACTGGAGGTACTTTCTACGACGCGCCTTCGTGAAGAGGCAAAGGACCTGGTGCCTAATGATCTGCCGCTGCGCAGCGCTGGCGCGCAGCGTTTTTACCTGATCATACTGGTCGCCTTTGTGCTGTTTTACCCCCTTATCGATCCATTCTTGTTCGGCTTTGGCACGGATGGTCGCCTGGCGGGCTATGGCGACGCGGGCTATTACGTGATCCTGGCACTGGGCCTCAACATTGTGGTTGGTTTCGCTGGACTGCTGGACCTGGGCTATGTCGCCTTCTTCGCCATCGGCTCATACGCCTGGGGTATCCTTGGCTCAACGCAATTGACAAACGTGCTCAACCTGGCTCCTGTCAATCCTCATCTCCTGTCATGGCTCTTCTGGCCAATGCTGCTGGGTGGGGCATTGATAGCGGCATTCTGGGGAGTGTTACTTGGGGCTCCCACCTTGCGCTTGCGCGGCGACTACCTGGCAATCGTGACACTTGGTTTTGGAGAGATTGTGCCTATCGTCTTTCTGGAACTGGACAAGTATAGTAACGGGCCAAATGGTATAGTTGGCGTCCAATCGCCGGCATTCTTTGGCCTGCAGTGGTCTGTTATTACACCAACCCCATATTACTACCTGATTCTGGCGCTGATCGCGATCACGATCTTTGCCAATTTCCGCCTGCGCGACTCGCGCTTAGGTCGCGCGTGGATCGCGATCCGCGAGGATGAAATTGCAGCCTCATCTTCCGGTATCAACCTGGTGAATACCAAGTTGTTTGCCTTTGGTGCGGGCGCGTTCTTCTCGGGCATCGCCGGGGCCTATCATGCAGCGAAGCTGGGTGGAGTGTCACCAGACAACTTTAACTTTACTGATTCCGTGGTCTTCCTGGCGATGGTGGTGATTGGCGGCATTGGCAGTATCCCCGGTGTCATCGTTGGCGCGCTGTCAGTCTATGCCGTCAACCTGTTCATTCTTGCACAGCTCGATACGCTGGCTGCCGACCCCACGAACTTCATGTTCACTGTCAAGAATAGTATTATCCACGTCATTCCCGGGTTCACGTTCGGTAATATTCGTAACCTCGTCTTCGGTATCATCCTCGTCGTGATTATGATCTTTCGACCGGAAGGACTCATTCCAAGCGCGAGACGTAAGCGCGAATTGCGTCACGCTGAAGATGAAGGACCAGGGGGAGATGTGTTAGATGTCGTGCCAGGAGCGCCGGGCTTCGAGACGGAGGTGCGTGTTGAATAGTAGTAAGGCAGGAAGTACGCTATGAGTGCCAAGCCTGTAGGGCTCGTGGGTGAGCCTGTTGAGCCTGTGAGCAGCGCTTTATTGGATTTGAGCAAAGTCACCAAGCATTTTGGTGGCCTGGCGGCGGTGCAGGATGTGGATCTACAGGTCAACCCAACAGAGATCGTGAGCATTATTGGCCCCAATGGTGCGGGAAAGACCACGGTTTTTAATTTGATTACCGGTATCTACCGTGCAACATCGGGTGATGTCCGGCTTGAAGGGCGCTCGTTGGTGGGCCTGAGCCCTGACCAGGTTGTTAAACGCGGCATTACGCGTACCTTCCAGAATATTCGCCTCTTCAATAACATGACGGTGTTGGAGAATGTGCTCGTTGGACTGCATACGCAATTGAAAGCAAATGTGCTGGGTTCGCTCTTCCATACTCCCGCTGTTTTACGTGAGGAGATAGATGCACGAAAACGCGCTATTGATTTACTGAGTTTCTTTGGCTCAGAACTGGTGGTGCGGCAGGAAGAGTACGTGATTAATCTCTCCTACGCTGAGAAGCGGCGTGTTGAGATTGCGCGCGCGCTGGCGGCTAAGCCTAAGCTCCTCCTGTTGGATGAACCGACAGCGGGTATGAATGAGGCGGAGACGCTGGAGGCGGTGAAGTATGTGCGACGCCTGCGCGACGAGCTGGGTCTGACTATTCTGTTGATCGAGCACAAACTGGCGGTGACGATGGGGATATCAGATCGTATCGCTGTGCTCGATTACGGGCGTAAGATTGCCGAAGGTCTGCCGGAGGAGGTACGCCGCGATGAGCGAGTTATCGAAGCTTACCTTGGTAAACCATCAACGAGAGGCGAGATAGCTCAGGTGGATGAAAAGGCCACGGAATGATAATGATCTAATACATGCGGATGTGTTCTCCAACTGAGGAGAATACAGCGGAGATCACGAGGTCTGTTATGTTACATTTAATCGATGTAGATACGTTCTATGGTCCCAGCCAGGTGTTGCATCATGTAGCGCTCGAAGTAAATAAGGGCGAGATTGTTTGTCTGCTGGGAGCAAATGCGGCCGGCAAAACAACGACGATGAAGACGATCTTCGGGCTGGTACATCCACGCAATGGATCGATACAGTTCGAGGATCAACCCATTGACCATAAACTGCCGGGCGATATCGTACGCCTGGGTATGGCGCTGGTACCTGAGGCGCGCCGCATCTTCCCACGTATGACGGTACTGGAGAACCTGGAGATGGGGGCCTTTATCCGCAATAACCGGGCGGAGATCAACGAGGATATCGACCATGTCTGCCAGATTTTCCCACGCATCAAGGAACGATTAAAGCAGATTGCAGGCACGATGTCGGGCGGTGAGCAGCAGATGCTGGCAATGGGCCGCGCGTTGATGTCACGCCCGCGCATGATCTGTATGGATGAGCCCTCGATGGGTCTCTCCCCTATTCTCGTCGAAACGGTGTTTAATACTATCCTGCGTATTCGAGAAGAGGGGGTCACCGTCTTCCTCGTAGAGCAAAACGCATCAATGGCCCTCAGTCTGGCTGATCGGGGTTATGTCTTACAGACAGGCCAGATTGTGCTGAGCGATACTGCTCCCAATCTGTTAACAAATGATCTCGTGCGCCAGGCTTACCTGGGCGGAGCGTAAAGGGCGACCCCATTGGCGTCACGTTAAGGGCGTAGTTGCGACATTTATGGCGCTGGGGTGGGGCACGGCCTCGCCTGGGATACCTCCCCACCCCGCGCGATGAATCGCGGTCCCTCGATAAATCGGGGACCTACAACGCCTTTAGCTCGTTCTGTTAACGTGACGCCAATGGAGCGTAAAGAGGGCGACCCCTAGTATAAAAAAGAGGTGTCAGGGTCCTCATAGGTCCAACCTGCCTGCGTATCGTCTCCACTATCAACGATAGTTGGTGTTCCTTGTGGTTGCCCGCTATTATCGATGGATACAGTGTAGAGACCTTTGCCGGAACCCAACTGCTGACCTTGCCATGTGAGACGGCCACGAGTGAGAAAGAGAAGGTGACGGCTGTCGACTGCCCAGGGACTGTTTGAAACCGGCTGGAGCAAGACGTTGACGTTAGACTCACCGGGCTGCGTTGTTGACCCGGCAGGTACAGTGCTGTCGCTCAGTAATACGTGCTGCTGCTTGCTCATAATCTGTACCAGGGTCAAAGTATGCAAACCATCGAGCAGCAGGAATTGCCCATCCGGTGACCAGTAGGGAACACTACCATCTTCGCCAGGTAGGGTCAATAGAACACTGCCGTCAAGGTTAAGAATGGTATAGTTTGAATCCGTACTATACAAGATATGCCTGCCGTCAGGCGACCAGGCGAATTGGGTGCAAGAGCACATCGCGAGCGTGGTAATGTGACCATTCATCGCACGCAGGATGAGCTGTACCATTACAGGGGAAATTCGGTCCCCGTAGGGGCGAGAGTGGAGAGGAGTGGTGGGGTGGGCCTTTATGGTCGCCCGCTCGTTCCCCCTAATCGAGATAGACCCGTTTGCCCTGGCAGGTGTACCGGCAATCGCGTAAAGAATAGCCGGGTGCTGGTGAGAAGGCTGCCAGAGTACCCGCTCGAGGGCGGCGAAGAGTGGATGACCAGGAAGGGCGCCTGTGCTAATAAATTGTATGCTGGTTCCAGCAATTGTTGTGGTAAAGAGTCCTTGCCTTGAATTTCCTATAGCCATAGAATCTACAGGCGCTAAAGAAGGTATAGAAAAGCTGTCAGGAAGGGGTTTACGGGCGATCCCGGCAGGCTGGTCATTTTGTGAGATCCACCAGTGGACGGTGTCAGGGTTGTAGGTTGTGGAAGTAAGTTCTTCACGATAGAGCAGGCGGGTACCTGTATTATTCCACCAGGCATTGCTATACTGCACATCGGACCTGGACAGGGTGATAGGAATAGAAGAGCCGCCATCCAGACCGATAGTGTTAAGATCTCCGGGTAAGTCGCCTATTAATCCCGTTATGGGGCCGCTGCTAATGTGCTTTGCGGCTGGTGTGCTGGCAAATGTACCGTCAAGAGTGCGAAAAACGAGCATTCGATGGTCAGGCGACCAGCTATAGCCGACCACGGGCGTATCCCCGGCGGCGACTTCGAAAGCGTTTGCGCCATCCGGGTCGATAGTCCAGAGATGTCCATCCCGCAGAAACGCTATTTCGTTACTCCCCACGTGCCCTGGACTGCATGCTGCCAGGTCAGCGAGCAACAGTGATAGGATTATCAAAGACAAGGCGCTAAACTTTAGCAAAACAGCCATCCCCTTCAGCATCGTTAGATAACGCTCGCAATGTATCTAAAATCGTGTTATACTGTTGAGTATGAGGAAGATGTACCAGTACCGCATGTACCCAACCAGGAAACAGCAGAAAGCTCTTGAGGCAGTCCTTGAGGAGTGCCGCTGGCTCTACAATGAGACGCTGGCCTACCGGAAGGATGCCTGGGAACAGCGACAAGAGCACGTTTCCTGGTATGAGTCGAAGGCACGCATTCCTCTGCTCAAAGCTGAACGTCCTTCCCTCACACACGTCCATTCGCAAGTCTTGCAGAATGTGACCGAGCGGGTAGAGTTGGCTCTCCAGGCCTTCTTCCGTCGTGTGCGCGAGAAGGCTTCGGAACCTGGGTTCCCGCAATCGGGCTTTTCCATCACCCATGATGACCGGGTCTGCCTCTCTAAGATTGGCAGTATCGAGATGGTCTACCATCGCCCGGTGCGCGGGACCATCAAAACGCTCACCATCCACAAAAGTAGCACCGGGAAATGGTATGCCTCGTTCTCCTGTGAAGTCGAACCTCTT
>WNEZ01019834.1_pt1 | contig 10266 bp, 8 predicted proteins | sample 5400521 | NCBI WGS metagenome assembly WNEZ01 (sample SAMN13153339, study PRJNA577476) | soil metagenome | isolation source: 120 cm saprolite under Douglas fir tree site 2 hole 1 replicate 1 | place: USA:California | collected 2015-04-18
CCTTGCGTGAGATGAACGTGTTTTGTTACCTGTATCATCTCACATGAGCATCTCTCTGTCTTCCTCGTCCTTTCTTAACTTGACGCCTATTGGGCACCCGCAAGGGATGCCCCTACTATACGACGGAAAGGGCTTCGTACTTCGCGCATAGTAGGGGTGGGGCTTGCCCTCACCCTCGCGCCTTTACATTGCTTACATACCGGGCTTGACGCGCTCTTGTGCGTAGGACTCGATAATGTCGCCCTCTTCGAACTCAGTGAAATCATCAAGCACTATGCCACACTCATAGCCAGTGGCGACCTCGCGAACATCGTCTCTACCGCGTCGAAGTGAGGCGATTTTGCCATCGTACACAATTTCTTTTTTGCGTAGAATACGAGCCTGTGAAGAACGTGATATCTTGCCATCAGTGACACGACAGCCAGCAATGACCGTGTTTTTGCCCGCCTTGAAGGTTTGCTGTACCTCGGCATGACCCTCGATAACTTCGCGGTATGTTGGTTCCAGCATACCTGTAAGGGCAGCCTGGATATCGTCGGTCAGCTTATAGATGATATCGTAGTAACGGATTTCGACGTTTTCCTTTTGCGCCAGGCGCTGTGCGGCTCCATCAGCTTTGACATTGAAGCCGATAATGACAGCACCGGAAGCTCCTGCCAGGTGTACATCAGTTTCGCTGATATTGCCGATACCCTCGTGAATCAGGCGAACCTTGATGTTCTCTTCACCGACTTTACTAAGGGCATTCTTAATAGCTTCGGCTGAACCCTGTACGTCACACTTGAGCACAACATCCAACTCCTTGACTTTGCCCTCCTGCATTTGCATGTACAGGGTATCGAGGCTGACCTGGCCGAGTGGCGCACTTTCACTGCGACGCTGCTCTGCGATTTTCGAGGCGGCCTGCTTAGCTTTGCGCTCGTCGGACACTACTTCCAGGCGGTCTCCGGCTTGTGGCACTTCGGGCAACCCAAGCATACTCACGGGCGTGCTAGGAGGAGCCTTTTGGATACGCTTGCCACGGTCGTTGAACATGGCACGCACCTTGCCTGACATTGAACCAACTACGATGTTATCGCCCATTTTGAGCGTTCCCTGCTGTATGAGTACTGTCGCCGTCGGACCGGTATTTTTCTCGAGTTTTGCTTCGATGATGACCCCGGTTGCTGGCCTGTTGGGATTAGCGCGAATATCCTGCACTTCTGCGACCAGCAAGATCATTTCGAGTAGTTCATCGATGCCAGTTCCTTTGCGTGCCGAAACTGGTACGCAGATTACATCCCCACCGAATTCTTCAATCACCACTCCTATATCATATAATTGCTGTTTCACGAAGTCGGGGTTGGCGTCGACTTTGTCAATTTTATTGAGAGCGATGATAATGGGCACCTTAGCTGCCTGAGCATGATCAATTGCTTCGCGTGTTTGTGGCATCACGCCGTCGTCGGCTGCTACTACAATAACGGCGATGTGAGTGACCTGTGCTCCTCGCGCACGCATGGCGGTGAACGCCTCGTGACCAGGTGTATCAATGAAGGTGATTTTCTTGCCGTTGACTTCGACCTGGTATGCGCCAATATGTTGAGTGATGCCACCAGCTTCACCTGCCGCAACTTTGGTTTTGCGAATAGTGTCAAGCAAGGAAGTTTTGCCGTGGTCAACATGTCCCATGATGGTAACTACCGGGGGAATGACAATCATGTTGTCTTCTTGACGTGTTGCCATCATGGCTTCGTTTGCTGAAAGTCCACCGCTGATGCGCTGAACAGCAGGAGCCACAGTTAGCTCGCTCTGGCCAGGCTCGAAGCCAAGGTCTTCTGCGACCAGTGCTGCTTTATCGTAGTCGACAACCTGGTTGATGCTGGCGAAAATGCTATGTTTGATGAGACCGCGAATGACTTCATTGGGTGTTGCGTGCAATAATTCCGCCAGGTCTTTCACGACGATTTGAGGTGGAATGGAGATTGGCCCCGTTGGTTTCTCTTTTACTATTGGAACGCGTCGTTCAGGCTGCCTGCGCACTTGTGTGCCCGGACGCGCCCCGGTGCGAGTCGTAGTGTTGCGCCCTTGTCCACCTGGACGATATGTGCCAGGTGACGTATAACCTGGCCGTGAACCGGGCCGTGTTGGTGTGCTTCCAGGGGCAGCAGTACGTTGTGCAGGAGCACTGCTGGTTTGACGTTGTACTGGTGAAGCAGTTCTGCTATTGCGCTGTACGGGTGTCGGGCGTTGGGCCGGATTCGTACGCGAACCAACAGTTGCCGCTGGTCTCGTTGCAGGACGAGTCGTATTGGTAGTTGTTGGCTGGGTCGTAGTAGAACGAGCAGCGCTGGTAGTTGTTGACTGGGTCGTAGTAGAACGAGTCGTATTGGTAGTTGTTGGCTGGGTCGTTGCAGGACGAACCTCAGGAGTAGCTTGCGTATTGACTGTTTCAGATGCGCTCTTGGTGCGGACAGCAGTTGTGGCACGTGTTGTTGATGCAGTACGACGCTGAACAGTAGGCTTTGCTTCCTGTACCTGGCTGTCCGCTGTGGCGCTTTCTGTTTTTGAGCGAGTAGTTGTCCGACTGCGTGTTTTAGTTGGTTTCACCTGCTCGTTTGCATCTGGGGTATCAGATGTATTACTCATGAAGAAGACCCCCTTCTATATAATGATACGCCTTTTTGGCGGTGGAAATCTCTCTTCACAGCCACAAAAAAGGACTGTCATCTTCCCCTAATGGGAAGAGACAGACCCTCTCGTTGGTGCAGTGCCAGGCATGATATTCGTCTGCGCTCTCTGGCGTAGTTGCTATGTTTAATAGGTCATAGCTGTCGCTCCGCAAACATTGCCAAAACTGCCCTCCAAACGGTGGGCTGTGCCTCTATCAAGAGTAGAGAAAAAATGACTCATACGTTTGTTTCAATCCTCATCCAACTTTCAGGTCGGATGCTATTGATGTTGATATTTGAACTGAATTGAAAGACTCCATATTTCCAATGGTTAGTTTTTGATGGCTACTGTAGTATAGCCTACTATGTATTTAATTGCAACAATGACTAATCCCTTGGGCAGAGCTTTCTTTCCCCTCCCCACTGTGGGAAAGGGGAGAAAGTGGGGACACCCCACACCCCGGCAAAGGGCAAAGCCCTTTGCACTCCCAGAAACCTGTAAATTGCCTTAATCCCTTGGTAGTGTTGCGATAAAGGCTTCTAAGCCAGCGCGGTCTTCGTCTGACAACGTCAGTTCGAATTCCTGCTCGAGACGTTTTTTCTTCATAGCGTTCTCCCAGCACGAAAGCCGAGCGCAGAGATAGGCGCCACGTCCAGATTTCTTACCACCTGGGTCGAGCTGAACGTGTCCATCCGGAGTGCGAACGACGCGCAGCAACTCGCGTTTTGGTTTGGTTTCACGGCAAGAGATGCAGGTACGCAAGGGAACGTGCTTAGGCCGTTTGGTCTGAGTTTTTACGGATTTGGTGGCCATACTCGTTTTCCTTACTCATCGTAATCAAGCTGCTGTGAGTTGTGTCTGCCACCTCCGCGCTGGTGGTGCGAGCGCTTTGACCCGCCATCACTGCGTTCACCACGATCGTAACGACTTTGAGAACGCTCACGGTCACGTCGTCCGCCGCTATGGGATTGCGCAGGCTCATAACTCTCTTCAAATTGTTCTTCGTATACTTCACCCTCAATGGGTTTTATGACATCAACGCGCCAACCTGTGAGTTTTGCCGCAAGCCTGGCGTTTTGCCCATCTTTTCCGATGGCAAGTGAGAGTTGCCTCTCTTGGACTGTAACCAGCGCAGTATGATCCGATTCGCGTAATTCGACGCGCAGCGGTTTCACCGGGCTGAGCGCATGAGCAACGAATGTAGCGGGATCGGGGCTCCACTGGATAATATCTATCTTCTCTTCATTGAGTTCGTGTACGATGTTATTGATACGCGAACCACGCACACCTACGCATGATCCAATCGGATCTAATCCCTCCTGGCGTGCTACAACCGCAACCTTCGAGCGGCTTCCGGGTTCTCGCGCGATAGCCTTAATCTCGACAGTACCTTCGTAAATTTCTGGTACTTCGGATTCGAACAAGCGACGTACGAGGTCACGTGAGGTGCGTGAAACCATGATCTGGAGCATACGTCCCGGTATGCGGCGCACGTCATAGACATAGACACGTAGGCGCTGTCCAACACGGTAATGTTCGGTGGGAACTTCCTCGCCTGGAGGCATGATTCCTTCTACACGTTCTGCTTTGTCGAAATCGAATAGCCAACCACGGACAGGGTCTTTGCGGGTGAGTATGCCAAGGCGAATTTCACCAACCCAATCTTTGAGCTGTTCGTAGAGGTGTTCGTGTTCAGCCTCGCGAATGCGTTGCAAAATGACTTGCTTAGCAGTTTGTGCTGGAATGCGAGCGAAGATGTAAGACGAATCAACATCTATAGTTTGTCCAAGCGCTGCATGTGGTTCTATGCGTTGCGCTTCTGCCAGCGAAATCTCGTCGTTAGTGTCGGTTACCTGCGCCACGATCTTTTTGGTAGCCCAGACACGGACCTCACCGTTCTTATCTACCTCAATGCGAATATTCTCTCCGCCGCCGAAGCTTTTGCGGTAGGCTGACAGGAGAGCCGTGGCAACTGTTTCCATCACCACTTCGCGGGGTAGTCCTTTCTCGGCAATTAATTGCGCGATAGCAGCCTGAAATTCGCTCCTCATATGCCTTACTCCTCCCGCAGGTCGTCCAGGTAGACACTAACAAAACATCATTTTTTCGAGTACTACTGCCGGTGCATGTTTGCAACGGTTTTAATGGACGAAAAGTCCCTGGCAAACAGAAAAGTGGACGGGATGCCCACTTTTCTCAAAGGTTTCCTTATTCTGTGCTAATTATATCATATTCTGATTCTTAAAGCAATATGAATTTGACACGTGCCTCACGACGAAAGGGAATGATATCCTCGCTCGACAATTGGGCATGCAGCACCTTGATCGAATAGACCATTTCCACTCAAGCATTTCTCGAAGCAGCCAATATGACAGCTTAACCAGCGCATGACAGCATACGCGGACGGACACTGACGAACAGCACTGCCTTGCCGAACGCGGTGGTAGGCGGATCAAGACAGGTCCAGGCGCGCTGTTCCTGGCGTGTGATATACTTTGGTAGTATTTTCTTCTCTCTTTGAGAGCACAGGCAAAGGAGCATACGATGGCCGTATCCCACCTGTCAGATGATGAACAGATGCTTATAGAAGCAATTCAAGAGATTGCGCGGGAACAGGTGGCGCCACGCGCAGCAGAGATCGATCATACTTCACAATTCCCCTGGGATATGAAAGAACTGCTGGCTCAGCAAGATATCCTGGCAATGCTGTTTCCGGATGAATATGGCGGTATCGGATCCAGCGAATTGGCGGTTGTGATGGCAATCGAAGAATTGGCCCGATATTGTGCAACAACCAGCCTGATCCTGGCAGTCCAACAACTCGGGTCGCTGCCTATTATGCTGGTGGGCAATGAACAACAGAAAAGTAAGTATTTGCCGCCGCTGGCGAGTGGCGAGTGGCTTGCCGCCTTTGGTCTCACAGAAGCTGGTTCTGGCTCGGATGCTGCCGCTATGCAAACGTTCGCTGTACGCAAGAGTGATAAATATATTCTCAATGGATCGAAGCGCTTCATCACGAATGGCGGACTGGCACAGGTCAACTCCATTTTTGCAATTACGGATCCAAAGGTAGGTACACGCGGTATCAGCGCCTTCATTGTAGAGAAAGATTTTCCCGGCTTTTCTGTAGGACGCATAGAAGAAAAAATGGGCATTAAGGGATCGCAAACCGCTGAACTGATCTTTACGGATTGCGAGGTACCGGCTGAAAATCTACTGGGGCGTGAGGGCGATGGTTTCAAGTTTGCAATGATGACACTGGATCGCACGCGCCCAGGCGTTGCAGCGCAGGCTGTGGGTATCTCGCAGGGTGCGCTCGACCTCGCTCTCTCGTATGCTAAGCAGCGTATCCAGTTTAAGAAGCCCATCGCCGATAACCAGGGCATACAATTTATGCTGGCGGATATGGCGACCAAGGTTGAAGCGGCGCGCCTGCTGGTCTACAACGCGGCAGAAATGATTGATCGCCGGTGATGCCGTTCAGATACTTGGTGGCTACGGGTATATGAAAGAATATCCAGCCGAGCGTATGATGCGCGATGCCAAGATTACGCAGATCTACGAGGGAACGAACCAGATTCAGCGCCTGGTAATTGCGCGTGCCCTCTTAGGAGAGAAATAGACTGACTATGCCATCACTTTCATTTGATCGGGTTGCTCACGCTTATGATGCCACGCGGGGCTTTCCTCCAGGCGTCGATCAACAAATTGCAAAGGCTATTGTCGATACGGTCTATGCCAAACCGGAGACAACCTTTATGGAGGTTGGTGTTGGAACAGGTCGAATTGCATTTCCCCTGGCATCACTAGGTCATATTTATACCGGAGTAGATATTTCGGAAAAAATGGTCAAGCTGCTTGCTGCTAAACTGTTAGCCAATAGCTGGAGGGAATATGAGCAAGACTGGGGATCTTTGCCTGATGAAAATGGCGCAAGCGCTCATACCGTTAGGCGCTTTACAAAAGCAGTGAAACATGCTTCAACGCGGCTAGTTTTGTCTGATATGACGGCTTTGCCCTTTCACGATGCTTCATTCGATGTTGTGCTGGCAGTGCATGTCTTTCACCTGGTAGATGGCTGGCAGAAAGCCATATGTGAGGTGCTGCGTGTGCTTCGTCCGGGCGGAGCCTTTCTGCATTGCTGGGATGAATTTGCCAGGGTTGAGAAATGGCCTGTTGGTGAGACATGGGGTAAGATCGTCCATGAGCTTGGAGGAGAGGTCAAACGGCCTGGTGCAAGTGCTCGCTCCGAGGTTACAGTATGGCTAAAGGAGCAGGGGTTGCAACCTCAAGAGATCCCCGTGGTACAGTGGGGGGTTACGCAGACGCCTCGCGAAGCGGTAGAACAAGTCACCAGGCGTATGTGGTCTAGCACCTGGGTTGTGCCAGATGACATTTTTGCTGCTTCGATAGTGCGCTTAGAGAGTTGGGCGAAGGACTATTTTGGCGCTGATATGGACACTCCATTTAAAGGAGTCCGTCAGTTCGTAATCTGTAAAACAGAGGTATAATTCCATGCGTGAGATTACAATTTTTAGTGGCACTGCACATCCTGAGCTGGCTCTAGAAGTATGTGAATGCCTGGGCGTGCCTCTGTGCCCGATTACGATTCGCCACTTCAGCAATGATTGCCTGTATGTGCAACTGAATGCCAATTGTCGTGAAAGCGATGTTTTCTTGATTCAGCCGCTAGGGCCGCCGGTGCAAGAGCACCTGGCAGAGTTGCTCTTCATGCTCGATGCGGCTCGTGGCGCGTCGGCGGCGCGCACAACAGCGGTTATTCCGTACTATTCGTATGCGCGCTCGGACAAGAAAGACGCGCCGCGTATCTCTATAGCGGGAAGGTTGGTAGCCGATTTGCTAGCAACTGCCGGGGCCAATCGCGTGCTCACGATGACGCTGCACGCGGCCCAGGTTCATGGCTTCTTTAGCGTACCGACAGATCATTTAAACGCGCTAAACGTGCTGGTAAACCATTTTCGAGGTCGTGACTTGACGAATACTGTCGTAGTTGCACCTGACCTGGGTAATGCAAAGTCGGCCTCCCATTTTGCGCGCATGCTGAGATTGCCGGTCGCGGCGGGCAGCAAGCAGCGCTTAAGCGATGAGAAGGTAATCATTGAAGCCATTGTTGGTGATGTCGAGGGAAAAAACGTAATCATAATGGATGACGAGATTGCAAACGGCGGCACAATCCTTGAAATGTTGAAACACCTGCGCGAGTATCATATTGGTCGTGTTACAGTTGTCACCACGCATGGGCTGTTCACCGGCAATGCTATCGAACAGCTGGGTTCGCAGCCAGATATTGAAGAGATTGTGACGACTAACACTGTGCCAATACCACCCGAAAAACGCCTGACCAATACGAAGCTATCCAGCGTATCCACAATGGCGAGTCGATTAGCAGCCTGTTTGCCGATACGATGTAACTCTTAGACAATCATCCAATGATCGACGGTAATAAGCGTTTCTGCATGGAGGCCCTTCGGCAATATCTACTGTTCCTGCGGTCAGATCAAATATGATCGAGGCAATGCTCTCGTAGTTCTCTACTAACGGTATGCCCGGTTGGCGATGCAGGCAGATTGAACCTGGGGATGTTTCGTGATCTGCAAGCATGCTGTGTAAATAACCCTCGTCTATCATCCGTACGCTTGCAAGTGATTGTGCGCGCTCACCTCGGGCGAGTGTTTCGGGATACTCTCGCGCATTGCTGTCGTGAATGAAAAGGTCCGGACTAACACAGTGATTTGCGTGTGTTAACACTCCACTCGTTGTGCGTAACACATGTTGACCTGCTGGAGTCGCTTCCACACCTGCGAGCGCTCCGCTGCGATCTGCCAGCATGTGGAAGCACGATGTGCATCGTGCTGTCGTATTGATGAGAGTGACGGCTTCCTCGACTGAGTGAGCCTCTTGCAGAACGCGGCGAAGAATAATATGCATTGGCACCGCTGGACCTGCATGATCGGTATCTGACATCAAGAGATTAATGCACATCGCCAGCCCCGTCGAATTGATGCCAATTTTGCCGACCATTCCTGCTTCGGTTAGTGTTAAAAGGTCGGGGCCATCCTCACGGCGCAATGCCCAAAGAATGAGCGAACCTGCCAGGGTGGGACGCCAATCCCAATTTTGCGCCAGGCGAACATGCCCGTCGGCTGAAGCTGCCGTGCTGATACCAATTGAAGTACACTCTGGTTGCTGTGTGACGCCATACATCAGCTCGGTCCGGGCATTGATAGCAATGATTTCGCGCAGATCACACCTGGCGCCTTCAGCAATACCGCGCATCTCCTCAAGCAAGTGGGGAGCATAGCTGGCGATCGATGGAATAAAACGTTCGGCATGAGTAAAAACTGCATCACGATTCAGCCCGGACGTTTGTGCAAAAATCTCCATGTATGCTGTGATAGTATGTTTGACGCGCTCTGTTTCACTATGGCCTAGATGTAAGCCGCGAGTAAATGGGTCGCCTTTGCTGATTATGAGTGGTATATGCCTGTCCATGGATGCTTCCTCACCTGGCTTTGTTGGACTTATAAATATGTTACAACTGTACCATCTCGTTGCCAGGGGAGCAATATTATAGTTGGTTTCAACATTGACAAGTCAATAACTGAACCTTACAATGCAACTTAGAGCAAGCGCTCGATGCAAGCTCTATTTTCTGGCATTGGTTGCTGTTGTGGGGATCAGCGTACCAATAAAACCTTCTATGCTCGCATTCCATCGTATTTTCAACGGGCATTCTGGTTTCAATCTGCGCTGTTCCACGATCACATCCGACATTGCCGGGAAGCTTACTTATTTACTTCATTCAAAGGAGATGAAACGATGAAAAAGTCTCTCGTTCTTACGGCAGTCGCCGCGCTCTTAGTGGGGGTATTGGCAGGCGCGTTCTTTACCCTGCATACTTCGACTCCAGTCGCGCAGGCTAATGGTCAAAAGGTGATTCACGTTATCGAACACGCGTTGACGGACACTGTTGGGGACACTGCCAATGAAAACAGCCCCGATGCGCTGGGGAATGTACTGGCCTTCCATAACCCTGTCTTCAATTCAGCCAATTCAAAACAGGTTGGAACGGACAATGGACAATGTACTCGTACCGTTGCAACCGGGAAAACCGAATGGGAGTGCTTCTGGACAACTTTCCTTGCTAAGGGACAGATCACAGTCGAAGGGCCATTTTTTGATGATGGCACAGATACAACTCTTACCATTACTGGCGGGACCGGAGCCTTTGTAGAAGCGCATGGATCGATGTTGTTGCATGCACGTGGCAATCCGGTAGGATCGGAATTCGACTTTATCTTCATGCTCGCTGAGTAAGGTGTCGTCATACGTTATCGTCTGATCATCAAGTCTATATGTGAAAGCGTGTAGGGGCACAATTGATTGTGCTCCTACATTTTGTTTGTAGTAGTATTAGAGGGGTTGGTTGGTCTGAAGTATAGTAGTTATTGAGAGGGATAGACGATGAGCGTCGATGCATCTGCCCGCACTGTTATGGAGCGGTGCGAGATACTGGCCAGCTATAGCGAAGAGCCTGATCGTCTTACGCGTCGTTTCGCAACGAAGGCAATGCAACAGGTAAACGAAACTGTG
>WNEZ01019602.1_pt1 | contig 10265 bp, 10 predicted proteins | sample 5400521 | NCBI WGS metagenome assembly WNEZ01 (sample SAMN13153339, study PRJNA577476) | soil metagenome | isolation source: 120 cm saprolite under Douglas fir tree site 2 hole 1 replicate 1 | place: USA:California | collected 2015-04-18
AGTTCGCGGGAAACCTTTTCAAAGCCTACTACGACGGCAAGCATCTGTTCGATGTCGAAGACAAAACCTTCACCGACGCCGGCAAGGTCGGTGTTTGGACGAAGGCCGACAGCGTTACGGAGTTCGACAACTTCACCTACGCAGGCAATTGAGACGCTCCCTTCTCCAAAGCGCCTTCTTGATGGCGCTCTACATTTATCCAACCGCCACGCACGGCGAGGAGGCAGCACTTAAATTAGGACAAGCAATCGCGCTGCCCGGAGTCCAAGGACGCATCGATCACCTCGCGATTGATACCGCCGGTGAAAGGTTATTTGTGTCCGCATTGGGCAACAACACGGTCGAAGTCATCGATCTACGCAAAGGCGAACGAATCCACTCGATCACTGGCCTCGGTGCGCCGCAAGGAATTGCCTACATCCCAGATTTGGCAGCGGCGGAATCGGCATCATCAACGCGGTGGATGGCAAGCAGGTCGTCTCGATTAAACTTACTGCCCATCCCGAAGCTTTCGAGTTGGAGAAACGCAGAAAACGAATCTTTGTAAATGTTCCCAACGCCAGGCATATAGCGGTGATTGATCGCGACAAAGGCGAAGTCGTTGCTACATGGAAAACGGGTGACGCGACCGCTAACTTTCCGATGGCGCTCGATGAAACGAACCATCGATTATTCATCGGATGCCGAAGTCCATCGAAGCTGGTCGTGCTCAACACGGCATCGGGCGACCTGATTGCGAGCATCGGCATCTCAAGCGACACCGATGACATCTTTTACGACAGCAAGCGTCATCGCATCTACGCAATCTGCGGCGCGGGAAAGATCGACATCATCGAGCAGATTGATCCGAATACCTATAGCGCCCCAACTAACATCGACACAGCGGACGGTGCTCGCACCGGACTTTTCGTTTCGGAACGTGACACCTTGTTCGTAGCTGTTCCACATCGCGGATCGCAAAACGCCGAGATCCGCGCTTACCGAGTCGAATAATTTTTAATTGAGCAATGATTCGAGAATTAATTGTTCCGTTTGCCTGCTCTTTTACAGGCGCTGGTCTTGCCCTATGAGCCGAGGTTCGAAATTTGCAAAGGTCGGCGCAATCGCATTGGTCCAAATCATTTGGGCTTCAGGCGCAGCAATACGTGCTGGCGCAGCCGATACGAATTACGAACTCAAACCAATCAGCCTACCGGGCGCAAGCGGCGCGGTCGCCCTCGACTATTTCGCTTGCGATCGCGCAACCGGGAAAGTGTGGGTCCCTGCCAGCAACACCGGCAGCGTGGACGTCATTGACGAGAAAACCGATGCCGTATCACAAATCGCAGGATTTCCAACCGGTGACATTGAGCGGCGCGGACGCAAAATTACGGTTGGGCCTACGGCGGCGAGCATTGGAGACGGAGTTGTTTACGTCGGTGACCGCGGCAACGCGACCATTTGCATCATCGACGCAAGGAGCCTCGCGCGCGGCGACTGTCTGCCGGTTGCGCAATCCGACGGGGCCATAACGCCAGACGGCGTTGTTTACGTTGCGGCTACGCGCGAGCTCTGGCTCACCCTTCGCACGAGATCGGGCGATACCGCACCGGCCAAATCGCTCGAAGTCTTCGATGCTTCCGATCCGCACCACCTTAAACCGAAAATGAAAATTCCCCTGGAGGGCTTGGCCGAGGGCTACGCTGTCGATAACCAGCGGGGGCTCTTTTACACGAACATCGAGGACACCGGCAAGAGCGTTGCGATCGATGTACGGTCGCACAAAGTGGTCGCCGAGTGGAATCCCGGTAGCAGCGATTTGCAGGGACTAGCTTTAGACAGCGCGCGTAATTTTCTCTTCGTCGCCTGCGGGGATCACGTCGTGAGCATCGATGCTGGTCATGGCGGAAGACTGATCGACTCAATCGTAACCGGTCCTGGTTTGGACAATATCGATTTTTCGAGTGAACATAAGCTTCTTTACGCCGCAGCTTCTCAGGCCGCGACATTGACCATTGCTGAAGTCGGCGATGACGGGAAATTTCATCTGAAAGCTACGGTGCCCACGGTGAAAGGCGCGCGCGGCGTTGTGGCCGGCAAAGGCGGGACAGCATACATGATCGATCCGGCTGAGGGGCGCATCCTGAAGCTAACACACAAGTAATTCCGCAGCGCACTCGGCAGTCGTGGCAAGATCGAGATCATTATGGCAAAACCAAGTGTGCGCGATCTTATCGTGGCGTTTTTGATCTGGCATGAGTATCAATCGCGCAAACAGTTTTATGCGCTGTGAATTGCAAAGCTAAAACTCAACCTCGATCACGAACCGTACGAAGTCCTCGCGATTCTGGTCGAGGCCCTTGAGTAATCGGCCGTGAACGGGATTTCACGAGGAAATGCCAGCCAGATTTGGGGAATCACAGCCCCGCTGCGTTCGTGCACGTCATATTTCAGCTCCGAGCCAAAACGAGACAGTTTTGTCACATCGTAACGGGCACCGGAAGCGAGCTCAACGCTTGGCGCGCCGCGGTTCACCGGCAATTGCTCTGCGACGTTGAGCGTAAAATTCAGGTTGGCAAAATCTTTCGACAGAACCAGACGCGGCTCGAGGCCGTATTGGTAGTGACCGTTTTCCAGGCGGCGCGTGTTGGCCTCCGCCGACAGAGCGATGTCGATCGGCCAATCGCCTTCCTCGGCAAAACGCTGCCGCATTTCGAGGCGCGCCGAATCGAAACTTGCCTCCCCGTTGTCCGGATTATCGACTGTCGCTCGCCCATCAACCATCAAGTGACTGGTGATTCCGTACTCAAGGGTGACGTTGTGCCGCGTGAAATCGCCTTCCGGCCGGGGGCCGGGTGCCGTAGTCAAACCAGTATTCCGGCTCGACCGCATGCTCTTCAAGGGTCTGAAATACCAGCGTCTCATCGATGTAATCCTCGCGGTGTGCCAGTGCCATTCGCGCCGATAGCAGGCTCAGCGTTACGACAAGCAACCGCGCCGACCGCGCATGGCGGCAACTCATCGCCTGAGAAGGAATAATCCGACGATTGCAAACGCGATGCCGAGGAACCGCTGCCACGAAGGCGATTCGTGAAAAAACAGAATCCCGGCGATGGCCATGATCGCAGCACCGACCGCAAGAATGATTGGGACGGCTGAGAGCGGCCCGCCTTTCTGAAAGAGAAGAAAAAATGCAATTGTGCCCGCGCCCACGCAGACGCCCGTCAGAACGGAATAGAAAATTCCTTGCGCACTGGATTGCTGATTCCAACGGCTCGCCAACCAAAGAAACGCGAGATAAAGTAAGATGGATAATGCGGCCGTGGCTTCGACGACGAATCCGCCCAAGCCTTCGCCGATGCGGTCCGCTGCGAGCTTGGTAAAGATTTGATGCGCGCCGTAAAGAATAGCGGCCACGACTGCGTACCAGAACCACGCTGCCACGAAACAAGAATCTAGCTTATGAAATGGATCACTCGCGAGAAAATTAAAGTAGACCGCGTCGCCTGCCCGTGGCTTATCAAAAAGTTTGTGGACCCTGACGCCGAGTTTGTTTTTCTGCGACACGACAGAAGGTGGGACAAAAGCGACAACGGTGTCGTATTCGATGTGCCGAAGTGTGAGCTCGGTCATCACGGCGAAGACGTTTCGTTCAATTCGATCTTGAAAAAATACAGTCTCACCGATCCCGCGCTCGTTTTGCTCGGCGAAATTGTGCGCGCCGCCGATTCGCGTCCGAGCAACCCGCATCTCGCCGGCGAAGGACTGCGCTGGATTGCCAGCGGCTTCGGAACGCTTGGGCTGAGCGATCACGAAATTCTCGAACGCGAATTTGTCGTTTACGACGCCCTTTACGCCGAATGCAAACGCCGAGTCAGCAACGCGTAAGCCTTGCGCGTCGGCTTACTGATTTTTTCGGGCTCAAACGCAATCTCGTCGTTCTGCTCGTCGCGATTTTTGTGATCGGCGCGGGCGAAGAACTTTGGATGCGTTTCGTGCCGAAGTACCTGCAAGCGGTCGGCGCGACTGTTTTTGTCATTGGTCTTTACGATGCGCTGCGCACCTTGCTCGGGGCGATCTACGCTTATCCCGGCGGATTGCTCGTGGACGCTTGGGGACATCGCCGCGCATTTCTCGCATTTAATTTGATATCGATTCTCGGCTATGGGCTTGTCCTGCTCATTCCGCATTGGGGCGCAGTGATCGCGGGAATGTTTCTATTCCTTTCATGGACCTGCTTTTCCCTGCCCGCGACCTTTTCGCTCGTCGGCGCCACACTCGAGGCAAATCGCCACTCGATGGGCGTCGGTATTCAATCGGTGATCAAGCGGCTGCCGATCATGATCGCGCCAGTTTTCGGTGGGATGTTGATCGACCGCTTCGGAATCGTCAGCGGCGTGCGCATCGCGCTCCTGATCTCCATCTTTCTTTCGGCGCTCGCCATTCTCGTGCAACGCCAATTGCGCGAGGAGCCGAAGCAAGAAGTTGCAGCGGATGAGCGGTGGGATTTTTGGCGAAGCTTGCGCGAATTCAACGCGCCAATGCGCCGGTTGCTCTTGAGCGACATCCTGATCCGCTTTTGTGAGCGAATCCCCTACGCCTGGGTCGTGATCTTCGCGATGGATTACATCGGTGTGAGCGCGAAAGAGATTGGTGTACTCACCACCGTGGAGATGCTCGCAGCCACATTGTGCATCCTTCCCGCGTCGCATTTCGCTGACCGACATGGCCGCGAGCCCTTCGTGATCGTGACCTTCATCATGTTCACGCTTTTCCCGGTAAGTTTGCTGATGTCGCGAAGTTTTTCCGCGCTTGTCATCGCGTTCATCATTCGCGGCTTTAAAGAATTCGGAGACACCTCACGCAAGGCGCTCATCATCGGATATTCCGACTCATACCGGCGCGGACAGATGGTTGGCGCGTACTATCTTGTCCGCGATCTGATCGTCAGCGCCGGCGCAATCCTGGGCGCTTATCTTTGGAAAGTGGGACCGGCAGCGAATTTTCTCGGCGCGGCAGCTCTCGGAGTTGTTGGAACGATTTTCTATGTGAAAACGATTCGCCAAAGCCGACAATCATTCTTGGATGATTTAAAGAAACAGTTGGAGATGCGCCGAACGCGCTGGAAGTGAATTGCCTAAATTGACGGCTAAACAGTGAAAGAGATGTCTCGACTTCGCTCGACATGACAATGATTCGAATCGCAGCGGCTCTCTGCTTTCTGGCGGTGGCGCTGGGAGCGTTTGGGGCACATAGCCTAAGATCGACACTGGAACTACGCGGCATGATGGACGTCTGGAACAAGGCTGTGCTTTATCATTTCATTCACGCGATCGCGCTGCTCGTGCTTGCGCTTTACGGCACGGTCAATCGCGGTGCGTGGTGGCTGTTCTTTGCCGGCATTTTCCTGTTTAGCGGCAGTCTGTACCTTATGGCGCTGACGAATCTTCGCTGGCTAGGAGCGGTCACACCGTTCGGCGGCCTTTGTTTTCTTGCGGGTTGGGCGTGGCTAATTATCGCGCCGCCGGCAAGGTAGGGGCGATTGACCTCAATCGCCTGGGCTAGAAGTTTGTCAAAGGTGCCAAAAGCTACTGCAGGCAACAAGGCGGTTCAGGTGAACCGCCCCTACCACGCGGCAATTTAGCACGAGAGAACTTGTTTCAGGGAATTCCGTTCTGATATACTGAGGGCCTGATGTTTAACGCGTTGTCTGAAGCAGAGCGGGACGCGGTCACGGTGATCGCGTTCATCGGCACGTTTTTTATCGCGCTCGGGATCGGCCGCTTTTTAAAGAGGCGGGCAGGAGTGAGACTTGGTCTGCTGTTTCGGCTTTTCTGCCTGACGCTGGCGTTCTACACGGCCATTGCCGTTTACGGAGTTCATGCACCGTGGCGAAATCATGTGGGCGCAGCGGCGATCTTATTGAGCACCGCACTCGTGGTCGCACTGGTGAATCGGTACGTTTGGGATCTCTATTTCGAAAAGAAACGGCAAACACTGATCCCGCATTTTCTTCGTGAGGTTATCGGCGGGATCATTTTTCTGGTCGCGCTTCTCTTTGTCCTGAGTTCCGGTTATCACGCCGAAGCGCAATTGAAAGGCCTGCTTGCGGGCTCCGGGGTAGTCGCAATCATCGTCGGATTTGCGGGGCAGAATTTGTTTGCCGGGATCATCGGCGGCATATCGATCCAAATTAACCGGCCCTACAAAGTCGGTGACTGGTTGCAGGTAGGTGAGCGCTTTGCCGAAGTGATGGAGATTAACTGGCGTTCAACTCGGCTGCGCACGAATGACGGCATTTATCTCGATATCCCGAACAACGAGATGGTTAGCCATGCGATCGTCAATCTTCACTATCCAACGGAAGTCCATGCGATGCGGATTCGCGTCGGGGTCGAGTATAAGAACCGACCCAATCGTGTGAAAGATGCGCTCTTTCGCGCGGCCTCCAGCGCAGACGGTGTCCTGGCAGAGCCAAAAGTAAAAGTCTTTCTGGTCGATTTCGCCGAGTTCGCTGTCATCTACGAGATCAAGTCGACGCCGTTCGCACCAATGTTTGGTATGAACTGAAGCGCCAGGGCATCACCATCCCCTTCCCAATTCGCACATTGCATGTCGAGCGCCGAGCGGCACCGGCCGTGTATGAAGACTACGACGAGGCACGCGCGGTTCTGCGGGAGGAACCGCTCTTTGAGTGTTTGTCGGATGCCCAGATCGACAGTCTAGTTAAAGAGGCACATCTCAACTACTTCGGTCGTGGCGAGCGTGTGATCCAGGAAGGCGCTGAGGGAGATTCCATGTTCGTTTTACTGCGAGGCGCCGCGCGGGTTTGGGTTTCAAAAAACGGAAGTTCAATTCCCGTCGCGACATTGAGCGCGGGCGATTGCTTCGGGGAAATGTCCCTTCTTACTGGTGAAAGCCGGACGGCAACGGTGCAGGCCGAAAGCGATTGTTACGTCCTGGAAATCGGCAAGCCGCTAATGGCGGAAGTGATCCGCGATTCGCCAGATTGTCTTGAGCGGCTGAGCGAGTTGCTGGCCAGGCGCAAATTGGAAAATGAGGGCGTCCTGAAAGAAGCAGCGTCACAGGCTCAGAACCAGAAAAAGGAGCGCGAATACACGGCCACCTTTCTGCACCGTCTGCGGACTTTTTTTGAGCTTTAACGGGCTCTTAAAATATTCGCGCAAAACGCGTTGGCGTAGCCACAAATAACCAATTGCCAGTGGGTGAAAACCCACTAAAGTCCCCAGCTTTCAGCGGGAACACTCATGAGCATTTTATTTGGCCTAACAATTCTGAATTCAGGTGTGCCGTTGTCGATGTTATGTGCCGTTATCGGACTGGCATTCGCGTTTTTTCTGATCCTTGCGATCATGCGCCACTCATCCGGCAACGAAAGAATGCGAGAGATTTCGGCGGCTGTTCAGGAAGGCGCAAAAGCTTATTTAAATCGGCAGGTCAAGACGATCAGCGTGATCGCGGTGGTCATTTTCATTTTGCTCTTCATTTTTAAAGATCAACCAACGGCGATTGGATTCGTAATTGGGGCGTTCTGTTCGCTCGCGGCCGGTTTTATCGGGATGCGTGTCGCCGTGCTGGCAAATGTCCGCACAGCGCAGGCCGCGAGTATCGCGCGGCTCAATGCATTGCGCATGGGATTCAACGGTGGCGCGGTAACCGGTTTGCTCGTGGTGGGACTCGCGTTGCTGTCGGTGTCGATCTTTTACACTATCGCGGCGAAGATGATCGGAAGTGATGCGGCAATACGCAGCCTGGTAGGGCTCGCGTTGGGCGGGAGTCTCATCAGCGTGTTTGCACGACTCGGCGGTGGTATTTACACGAAAGCGGCGGACGTTGGCGCCGATCTCGTAGGCAAAATTGAGAGTGGTCTTGAGGAAGATGATCCACGCAATCCGGCAGTGATCGCCGATAACGTGGGCGATAACGTGGGCGATTGCGCCGGCATGGCCGCGGACGTGTTCGAAACTTATGCTGTCAGTTTAATCGGCGCGATTTTAGTTGGCGTGCTGACGCTCGCCGGAAATCCATCGGCTATCGTTTATCCGTTCGTGCTCGGCGGCATTTCCGTCCTCGGTGCGATCTGCGGAGTTTTGTTTGTAAATGTCGCACGCGGCAAACCCGTACGAGTGTTGATGGGCGCAGTACTGACAAACGCTTTGATCTCCGCGATTCTATTTTGGCCTGTCACGCATCGACTGTTTCCGGCAGGTCTAACAATCGCCGGCACATTGCGCTCGCCGGCGCAGCTTTATTTTGCGTCGTTGGTCGGCCTGATTATGACCCCTGTCATCGTCGCGCTGACAAACTATTATACGTCATCGCACTACGGGCCGGTGCAAAAAATTGCGCATGCATCCGAGACGGGGCACGCCACGAACATCATCGCCGGGCTCGCGGCTGGAGAACATGCCACGGCGCTGCCGGTCCTGTGCATTGGCGCTGCCATCCTCGTCACTTTTCATCTGGCCGGCCTTTACGGAATCGCAATTGCGGTGATGTCGATGTTGTCCATGGCCGGCATCATCATCTCGCTGGATTCATTCGGCCCGATCACCGACAACGCGGGCGGCGTGGCGGTGATGAGCAATTTGCCCAAAGAAGTTCGTGCGGTCACTGACGAGCTGGACGCAGTCGGCAACACAATGAAAGCCGTCACCAAAGGTTACGCGATCGCTTCGGCAGGACTGGCGGCGCTGGTTTTGTTTGGTTCTTACGTACAAGAGCTGAGCCAACACGTCACCGCGCGTGGCGAAGTTTTTTCCTATCAATTCTCGCTCACAGAACCAAAAGTGATCATCGGACTTTTCATCGGTGGATTGCTGCCGTTCATTTTCACCGCATTCAGCATGGACGCCGTAGGCAAAGCGGCTGGCGCGGTCGTGCGCGAGGTGCGCAGGCAATTGCAAGCGAAGCCCGGAATTTTGACCGGCCAGGACAGGCCGGAATACGGAACGTGCGTGGACATCGTGACGAAAGCTGCGTTGCGGGAAATGATCGTTCCTGCGTTATTGCCATTGGTTGCAGTTATTGCGGTCGCGGTCGTCAAGCCGCTCGGCGCTGTCGTGCTCGGTGGCCTGTTGGTCGGGACAATCGTAACCGGATTGTTTATTGCCATCGCAATGACTTCTGGTGGCGCCGCGTGGGATAACGCGAAAAAATTCATCGAAGAAGGAAATCTCGGTGGCAAAGGCTCCTTTGCGCATGCCGCGGCGGTAACGGGCGACACCGTGGGCGATCCTTACAAAGACACTGCGGGGCCCGCGATTAATCCGATGATCAAAGTCGTAAACATCCTGGCGATCTTGATAATTCCGATTTTCTTTTAACAAAAGTTGCGCAACTGTGTCGGAAAAAGAACTGGTGCTTTTGATTTAAGCTTGCTTTAAGCGAAGGTACCAAGCAGTCTTCTCCCCCCACAATGCCTCGCGTCTTGATCATTGAAGATGACGCCGAAAACCGTCGGGTAATCTCAGATCTTTTCAGATGCGAAGATTGGAAGGTCCTGGAAGCGAATGACGGTGACGCCGGCCTGGAGCTGGCGCTGCGCGATAGGCCGGAGCTTATCCTGTGCGATTTATTAATGCCAAGATCGAATGGCTTTCAGGTGTGCCGAGCAATTCGCGAGCAACTGCAACCGACGAAGATCATCGTTGTCTCAGGCCGCGACTACGGGGTCGATCGAACCAGCGCGCTCCAAGCCGGCGCAGACGAATATCTGCTTAAGCCAATCACGTGGGAACTGCTCTCCAACACAATCGATCGGCTCCTTCCTGAAATCCCACGCCGTCCCAGACCAAAAGCTGCGCCGGAACGTGAGTCGGTCCCTGCGCGAATAAGGCTGTGGGGCGTTCGTGGTTCAATTCCGGTTCCTGGAAAGAGCACGGTCCGTTATGGTGGGAACACCAGTTGCGTGGAGGTGCGCGCTGATGGCGAGATCATTATTCTCGATGCTGGCAGCGGGATTCGCCTGCTTGGGCTTGCTTTGGATAAAGAATTTGGACCTCGCTCGATGAAGTTGACTCTTTTGATCTCACACACTCACTGGGACCATATCCAGGGACTGCCTTATTTTACTCCCGCTTACAATCAGAAAAACCTCATCCGCGTTTTGGGTTACGAAGGAGCTCGCGCTGGTTTGGCAAAGATCCTGGCCAGCCAAATGGAGACGCCGTTTTTTCCCGTCAGTTTACGCGAACTCCCGAGCCACCTGGCAATTGAGGAACTGAAGGAGATGGAGTTTCAAATCGGAAACGTCGAGGTGCGCT
>WNEZ01006486.1_pt1 | contig 10264 bp, 8 predicted proteins | sample 5400521 | NCBI WGS metagenome assembly WNEZ01 (sample SAMN13153339, study PRJNA577476) | soil metagenome | isolation source: 120 cm saprolite under Douglas fir tree site 2 hole 1 replicate 1 | place: USA:California | collected 2015-04-18
AAGGAGTGTTCTTGCGGTCTGAGAATTTCGCGAAAAAGTCGCTTGAACGAATGAAGTTTATTCCCTTAAATTGATCAAGAGGCAAAGCCATATCTTGAGCGTCTTTGACGCTGGTAACTTCTACGGCTCCTTCAATTTTCATCGGCGGAACGTTTTTTGGCGGCCTGTTCTCTGAGGGCTGAGCCGGTCGTTTGCAGGCGGCTGAAGACATCGCAAATATCAGGAAAAGATTGAGAAGAAAAAACCATTTTTTCGTCATACGATCCTCCATTCTTGAAAATGACCAGAAAGTGCACCGTAACGCTGCGCTTATATCACCGATCTGAGCGAGAGACAATACACAGAGCGGTGGAGGTTGGCGACCCCCAGCGCCATGGGTGGTGGGTCGGTTTGATGTCCGATAAGCTTTAGCTTGTCGTAATGCCGCGGCAAACTTAAAGTTTATCGGACATCCTGGCGTGCTATGTGAGCTTCAATGATTCTCCACGCATCTTCGGTGATCTTGTATTGCCAATAAGCTCCGAGCGCAGGCAGCGCAACGAGCAGGCCGGCGGAAAGCATTAAGGCAAGGGCCGCAATGGCTGCCTTGTCGAACCACTTCTGCATGCCGATCTCTACGCGCGTGCCGCCTGTCTCAGGCGTGATCTTAATGGTCAGCGCGGCCGACAATCCGGTAAGATCGCGCAACGTGCTAGACTTGCGCGCTTGCAGTACGGTCGTAGAAGATACATTCATTGTTTGCACTTCATAGTCACTGTCGAAAAGGTTGCGAAGCTCGGAGGTGAGTCGGGAAACATCGACCTCAACTCCAGGGTAGTAACGACTGTCCATCGGCATGGCGTCCTTTCAACTTAAGTGGTTATGTTTACGACAGCACAGCGAATATTGTTCGCCGGCTGTTACCGGCTCGCGCAGGAATGCGTCATAAGGAGATGATTCAAGTGAAAAATGCTCGCCGTTTTCTGATCCTGGCACTTACTCTTGCTCTTCTGGGTTTCAACGCGACTCCTCGTTCGGTCTGGTCACAAAATAATTCCAATCAGCTCGACGGATTCACACCTGAAGGCTCGGCTGCTGAGCGCCGTTGGGAATCTGAGTTTCAAGCTATTCCTGAACCAGGTTCGGCACGAGAACATCTGCGCCGCTTAACCGCGCAGCCGCACGTCGCGGGAACGAAGGAAGATTATGATAACGCCATCTATGTTCGCGATCAGATTCGCAGTTATGGCATTTCTTCCGAGCTTAAAGAGTATGAAGTGTTGCTGCCGTATCCAAAGCAACCGAGCATTGTTGAGCTGGTGGCGCCACGTCATGAACGATTGACGGTGAAAGAGGCGGTCGTGCCGGAAGACCCGTCCAGTTCGAATCCCAGGATCATTCCGCTCTTCAATGGTTACAGCGCCAGTGGCGATGTCACCGCGCCGCTGGTCTATGTCAACTATGGCTTGCCGCCTGATTACGAGGCGCTAAAGAAAGCCGGTGTGGATGTAACAGGCAAGATCGCGATCGCGCGTTACGGCAATTCCTTCAGAGGCGTTAAAGCAAAAGTTGCGCAGGACAATGGCGCGGTGGGCTTGATCATTTATTCCGATCCAGCAGAGGACGGTTACATGCAGGGCGATGTTTTCCCGAAAGGACCCTGGCGGCCGGCGAGCTCGGCCCAGCGCGGTTCGGTTCAATTTCTTTCCACAGCGCCGGGTGATCCGTTGACGCCGGGCACGCCTGCGATTCCGGGGACGCCGAGATTGAAAATGGAAGACGTGACTACTTTGACGCGCCTTCCGGTCCAGCCAATTTCTTATGGAGACGCGCGGCGTCTGTTGGAACCATTGCAAGGGCCGGTGCGTCCCAAAGGTTTTCAGGGCGGGTTGCCGTTTGCTTATCACGTTGGTGGAACCAACGACGTGCGCGTCCACTTGAAAACTGACATGGATTATCAGGTGCGCAAGATTTGGGATGTCATTTCGCGCATCGATGGCGAGCAGGAAAAAGATCGCTGGGTTGTGATGGGCAATCATCGCGACGCCTGGACGTTTGGAGCGGTGGATCCAAACAGCGGCACCACGGCAATGCTGGAAGCGGCGCGCGCCTTTGGCGGGCTGTTGAAAAAAGGTTGGAAACCACGGCGCAGTATTGTGCTTTGTAGTTGGGACGGAGAAGAGTATGGGCTGTTGGGTTCAACTGAATGGGTCGAGGACAACGCAGTTGAGTTGAAACAGAAAGCGGTGGCCTACCTGAACGTGGATGCGGCGGTATCTGGTGCAAACTTTGGCGCTTCGTCAGTGCCGTCGATGTGGAAATTGATTCGGGCTGCCACGCGCGACGTTCCGGATCCAAAGAGTGGTAAGACTGTCTATCAACAGTGGCAGGATCGGACGCGCGATGATAGTCCCGATGCGGAACTGGCAAGTGCTGATACCGGTTCTGACACGGGCATCGCTGAAGCACGAATTGGCGCGCTCGGTTCGGGCTCCGACTTCACGCCGTTTCTGCAGCATCTGGGAATACCTTCCAGCGACATGGGCTTTGGTGGTGATTACGGCGTCTATCATTCGGCCTACGATGATTTTTACTGGATGTCGCATTTTGGCGATCCAACTTTCATGTATCACGTGACGGCGGCACGGCTGTGGGGAACGATAGCCATGCGGTTGGCGGACTCTGCCGGGTTACCGTTGGACTATCGAGACTACGCCACCCAGGTGCGCGACTTCTTTAACGAAAGCATGAAGACTGCCAGGCAACGAAAGTTGACGAGCGGTGTCGATGAAAAACAAATGAACGATGCGATTGACGCTTTCGCCGGCGAAGCTGAGAAAACGGAACACGCCAGGCAAGAAGCAATCAGTCAGCCCCGCACCGCGGCGCGACTCCAGCGCATCAATGATGCGTTGATCGCCGTCGAACGAGATTTGACCGACGCGCGTGGTCTACGCAATCGCACGTGGTACACGCATCAGATTTACGCGCCGGGAACATACACAGGATATGCGGCGCAGCCGCTGCCCGATTTTCGCCAGGCTCTCGACGATCGCAACACGGTAAATGCCGGCGAAGCACTAACACGAATCGTCGAGGCTTTGAAGCGCGCCGCCGAGACACTGCGCAAGGCGCGCGATTAACACTTGTTACTATCACTTGGTTCTGAACTCATGTAAACAAGCAGAGGAGACAAGGATTTATGACAACAAGGTTTTTCCGAACAAGTTTGCTTACTGCGATAGCTCTGTTGGCAATTGGCGCGTCAGTTTTAGTGGCGCAGCGGCCGCGGAACCAGGCGACCGCAACACCTGCACCTCAGCCGTCCAGCTTAAAGATCAGATACAAAACCACTGCGGCCGGACAATCTTCCGAAAGCACGACGATGATCAAGGGCAGCCGCGAGCGCTCGGAGATGCGGATGGGTTATGGCATGGACATTATTAATCTGACCCAGTGTGACTTGAAGCGCACCATTCAGATTAGCGACAAGACCCGGAAATACATGGTTACGTCCATGGACACCGACGAACCCACGGGCGCCAGGGGCGCAAGTGGTGGATCGGTTTCTGCGCCGGCAACTCGAGGCGGAGTTATCACCTATGTCATGACTTCCGTCGACACTGGCGAGCGCAAAGACATGTTTGGTTTCAAAGCGCGGCACGTTAAGACCACGACTTCAATTGATTCTTCGCCAGATGCTTGCAGTCAAATGAAGCAGCGCACTGAAACCGATGGCTGGTACATAGATTTATCTTTTGGCCTTAACTGCGAACTTGGTCGCAATCCCATGGCTGCCGGCCGATCGGCGCGCGGCGGTTGCCAGGATCGAATGCATTTTCGTCATGAGGGCACCGGGCGCATGGGCTATCCACTAGTTGAAACAACCACGATGTATGGACCAGATGGCAATGCAATGTTCACCTCAACCAAGGAAGTGATCGAGCTTTCGCAGGAGCCGCTGGACGCGGCGTTGTTTGATGTGCCGGCGGGTTACACCGAAACGAAAAATTCGCAAGAGTTGTTTGGCATGCCGTCTATGGACCAATTGATGGGCCAGGCAGCAAAGGAACGGCAGTCGGCGGACGATGATGCACTGCCAGCTACAGAGCAGGCAAAGAAACCCGGCGCGCTCCGTGTGGGAGTTGTCTCCATCAACAACCGAACCGATCGGCAGATATCGACTGAGTCTTTGCGCGAGCGACTGATTGGTGAGATCGAAGGCGCCGGAGTTGACGCAATAGCACTGAACGCTGCCAGTGCGGCTGAAGCCGAGGCGGAAGCGAAGGCGAAGCAATGTGACTTTATTCTTTATACCGATGTCACGGCGTTGAAAACTTCTGCGGCAAAAAAGATCGGCGGAATGTTTGGCCGGGTTGCCGGTGTTAACGGCGTCGACAAAACAGAAGCAAAGATCGAGTACAAGCTTTTTGCCGTTGGCGATGGGTCGCCGCGATTGCAATCCGCGGCCACTGCTAAAGAAGAAGGCGACGATGTGAGCGCTGGAACAGCCGTTTCAGAAGAGGCCCGAGCAGTGACTGCAGAAGTGCGACGAAAGCGACGCAGTTAACGCACAAAGGGAAAGCATTAAACGAAAAGGCGAGTGGGCGGAAACCGTGGCATAGACTTCAGTCTGGGTAGCTGAGAAACCACAGACTAAAGTCTGTGCCACTAAGACCAATTACGGCGAGTGCAAGGCGCTCAATTGGTTTTCGTTTTCTCGCCTTTGCCTTTGCGCGGCTGGACTACTTCGGGAGCGAGTTTACTGGCGGCCTGGACAATTGTTTCAGCGTTGTCCAGCAACTCATCAAAGTTGCTGACTTCGGCGGCGTCCACCGCGCTGCTCTGAAGCGGCTTGAGTTGCTCCATGATGCGGGAAGCGGCGGCGGCGAGTTTGCGCAGCGCCCGGGGTAGCGCGGGATTCTTCTCATCGCGCGAGCTTACATCGTCGATGTTGGTTATCGCTTCGTCGAGAATTTTTGCGATATCGGCTACCAACTCGCTGCGAGTGCCTGAAGGTAAATCGCCCCAGAACTCGGCATCCTTCTTTAGTTCCTTTGAGATGGCTGCCTGCAATCCTTTAATAACCATCAAGCGCCGGTCAGCCGCCTTGATGAAGACGTCGATGCGTTTATCCAGCTCCTGGGCGTCCTTAACGAGATCGACTTCTTTTGCAGTCAATTGGTCGCGCGCTTGAACTGGATGGGCGGCGACGGTCAAGCAAAACCATAAGAGGAAACTAAACGGCGCCAGGAAAAGAAGAATGCGTCGGGTCATGGTTTCTTCTCAGGCGGCGCCACATTGTTTTGAACGGTGCTACCGCCGGGCTTTTGTTCAGGTGAAGGTCGATCGCGGACAACAGTGTGTCCATAAAAAGAGTTCAGGGCTTCGGTCCGCCCCCGCCGCGCGAAATCTTCCGTCTCTTTGATCCATATCGCATACGCGGACGGAGTGGTGCGGCGCATGATGCTCAGTCTTGGCCCCTGGGCGCGCAACGCCAGCTCAACGCGTTTGTAAAGATCGCGAGTCTTGTTGCTGTCTTGCTTGAGAGAACCCAGAAAAACGAAAACGTCTTCTATCAGCGCGGAATATTTTCCCGCTTCGGCGGCGGCGTCGTCGTAATTGAGATGGGAAGTGTCCAACTCGGCGTTCGCAAGATGAGCTTCGGCGAGGTCAAGCGTCAAACGCACGCGCGCCTTGGAATCTTTTTCTTCATCGAGCTGGATGCGATCGTGTCGCGTAACTATCTTCAACGGTGGCGGCGCGGTTTGCTCCTGCGTCCGCGCTTCCCGCCCGGCCACCAAAGACGCGGTTGTGCAAACAACCACCAGGATCGAAATTCCGAATCGCGAAATCCCAATAACTCTCATTTGTGATCGTTTCGGCACGGTCGAAAAAGTCAGGGTTTGCCGTTTCGTCCGGACTTTTGTTTCGCCCCTTCGCCTCTTTGAATCTGGCGCCGCAAAGTGGGCAGGCGTAGTTTTACTTTCTCGATCTCCAACTGGCTCGTCCTTTGATCGGCTTGAGCAAGGAACGTTTCGTACGACGCTAATGCTTGTTCGTATTCTCCAAGATAATCGTGTGCCGTGGCAATGAAATAATGAGCAACCGTCAAATCAGGTTTGCTTTTCAGCAGCCATTCATATTGGACGAGCGCCTCGGGAAATTGTTTTAGCTCGTAGAGTGCCGTTGCCAGATTGGCGTGGGCAGCATAATTGTCGGGGGTGGTCAGAACGACTTTTCTCAGCACTGCCACTGCATCTGCAAAGCGCCGTGCCTGTACCAGCGCTGAGCTGTACCCGGTCGCGAAATCGGCATTGGCGGGATCGAGCTCAAGTGCGCGCCGGTAGAAAGTAATGGCCCGGCTTGGATCGACTGTGCGGTACGATGCACCGAGACGCGCGAGCAACACCGCGTTCTCAGGATTTTTCTTGAGTAGTTTTTCCAGAGCGTCGCGTGCTTGAACCGGATCGTCACTGTTTGCGAGGTTGATCTCCTCGACGGTGCCGATGACGTTTCCGGATTTCGCACCTGCCGGTTCGATCAAGCCCCCAGTTTTTGCAATGCGTTCGGCATCATCATGTCTGCCCGCCTTTTCATATGCCGCGGCCAGCCGGCCTAGCTTCTGCTTGTCGCCGTCCGCCAATCGCTCCGCAGTCTTGAGATCTTCTACTGCTGGCTCGTGGTCGCTGATGCGAATCTCTGCGCGTTCAATCAATGCATCAAAATCTTGCGGCTCAAGTTCGAGCACGCGGTTCAAGCTTATGAGCGCGGCCTTGTTGTCACCGCTGCCACGTTCAGCGAGGGCACGAACAAACCATGGCGCCGCCCCGGCATTAGCGTCGGCAGTCGCGCGCCTGGCGAGCTGCAACGCTTCCTTCGCATCCCCGGCTTTGAGACGAATACCAGCCAAAGCTTGTATCGCTAAGAGATCTTGCGAATCCAGTCGGATCGCCTCACGCAAAAGCGGCTCAGCTTCTTTTTCGCGATTAAGACGTACCAAAAGCGCGCCGAGTGAAGAATAGGGCAGCGACCAATTTTTCCGCAGATCAAGAACGCGACGCAAAGCCGTCTCGGCTTCGTTCAAGCGACCCAGTGCGCTTAAGGCATTTGCGCGTTGAAATTCCGCTTCCGGAAACTCGGGCCGCACTTTGATTGCTTCGTCATAGTACTCGAGTGCTTTAACCAGATCGCCGCGAGCGTGCGCATTTTGGCCCTGCTCAAATAACTTCACCGGATCGGCGCCCGAATCTCCGAACGCGTCCGCGGTTTGGGCTGCGAGTGGATGAACCAGGGCACAAGCTACACAAATGGCAACCATTGCTAGCGTCACTGAGCAGACCCTTAAAGGTTTTATAGTAGTTGGCAGAACGATCATGAAACACTTCGCAACCAGGCAAGAAAACAAACTGAGGAGAGCCGCATCTTAACATTTCAAAACTGTTCGCGTCCAAATTACGCAGGCTCGCCTTCTAAGATGCTGGTTGCGGTGATTTGATGCATGCGATAACATTATTTTTTGTAATCCCATTGACCAATTAGAGCGAAGGACGTGCTGCCGGTGCACGTGTCTCTTCGCGGAGAACGTACTGTTGTGAGCACTCCCCTGGCGGACAGCAACCAAGCCACGCTTCAAATCCATGATGGCGATGCGATCCTGGTTAAGGAGCAGCGACTGCGCCACCTCTTTCAGGAAATGGGCTCAGCGATTGTAGCCTTCTCTGGCGGCGTCGATAGTAGTTATGTCGCCTTAATTGCGACCAGCGAGCTCGGCGAAAACGCTCTCTGCATTACCGGCGATTCCGCAAGCCTGCCTTCAGCGCAGCGGCAAACGATTCAAGATATCTCAAGGCAATTCGGCTTTCATCACGAAGTGATCAAAACAGACGAGTTGGATGATGCCAACTACACGGCCAACAACGGAAGTCGCTGTTACTTTTGCAAGGATGAGCTGTACGCTAAATTGAGTGAAGTGGCTCGCGCGCGAGGAGTATCCTTCATAGTTGATGGGTCGACCTGTGACGACCTCGATGACTATCGTCCCGGTCGAGTTGCTGCGGCCGAGCATGGTGTTCGTAGTCCTCTTATTGAAGCAGGCATGAATAAAGGAGACGTGCGCAGGTTGAGCAATAAGGCGGGCCTACCTACGTGGGATCAGCCCGCGAGTCCATGTTTGTCATCGCGGATCGCTTATGGCCTGCCGGTGACCATTGCCCGCCTGGCGGAAGTTGATCGGGGCGAACAGATTCTTCGCGACATGGGCTTCAGGGAATTTCGTGTAAGACACCACGATAATCTCGTACGTCTCGAGATTGCACGCGCTGAAATGGAACGGGTCTTGAGCTTAACAGTAGTAGACGAGTTGGCGCGACGCTTTCGCGAACTCGGGTTCAAGTATGTGACGTTCGATCTCAGCGGTTACCGCAGTGGCGCTATGAACGAAGCGCTAAACCCGGGCGCCGAAAACCCTGCTTGAGACTTGATTCGTGAACCAGAAGTAGACCCGCTCCTTCAGATTTGAATTTTCGAAAAGTTTGGAGATGGCCCATGGTAAGCATGCAAAACACAGTCTACGTAGACGACATTCGCGAGATTAAGGAAGAGAACCCTTTTGAATCGATGATGTCCCGATTCGACCGCGCGGCGCAGTTGCTCAATCTTGATGCGGATTTGTACGCCGTTATGCGCGTGCCGAATCGCGAACTGAAAGTTTACATACCGACCAGGATGGATTCCGGCAGGATTCAGGTTTTCGAAGGCTATCGGGTGCAGCATAATTTTGCACGTGGGCCGGCAAAGGGCGGCATACGATATTCGCCGGACGTTAATCTCGATGAAGTGCGAGCGCTTGCTGCCTGGATGACCTGGAAATGCGCCGTGGTCAATGTGCCTTTCGGAGGCGCCAAGGGCGGCATCATTTGTGATCCGCAACAGATGTCGATCGGCGAGCTTGAACGAATGACTCGTCGCTATGCATCCGAGCTGCTCGATTTTATTGGTCCCGAAAAGGACGTGCCTGCGCCGGACATGAATACGAACGAGCAGACGATGGCTTGGATTATGGATACATACTCAATGCATGCCAGGCACACTGTGACCGCCGTGGTAACGGGTAAGCCGATAGATTTAGGCGGCTCATCAGGCCGGCGCGAAGCCACCGGGCGAGGGATTCTGTTTGTAATTAATGAGGCCGTAAAAAAATTCGGCATGACGCCGCAAACGACGCGCGTGGTGGTCCAGGGATCAGGCAATGTTGGTGGGATAGGTGCACGATTACTGCACGATGCGGGTTATAAAGTCGTCGCAATTTCGGACATCCACGGCGGCATCTACAATCCAGCGGGCATCGACATACCAGCGGCACTCAAACATCTTTACGCGACGCGCTCGTTTGAGGGCTATTCCGGAGTCGAGCGAGTTTCGAATAGCGAGTTGCTTGAACTGGAATGCGACGTGCTTGTCCCGGCCGCGACTGAGAATCAGATAACTTCTCAAAACGCAGACCGCATCAAGTGTAAGGTGTTGGCCGAGGGCGCCAACGGACCCACCACTGCAGCGGCTGATCAGGTATTGCATGAAAAAGGAATCTTTGTGATCCCGGATATTTTGGCAAATGCCGGCGGGGTTACAGTCTCCTACTTTGAGTGGGTCCAGGACAGGATGGGCTACTTTTGGCGCGAAGACGTGGTGAACCAACGACTGCAAGAAACCATGGTGGCCAGTTTCAACGATCTTTGCCGCTATGCAGACGCCCATTCAGTTGATACCCGAACTGCGGCGTACATGTTGGCCATCGACCGGGTGGCTTATGACACTCGGATGCGCGGCATCTATGCGTGACGGAAAAAACATAAAGAAAGTGGCCCTAAGTCGTCAAAAAGTCTTGATTTCCCCCAAAAGGTAGAGTATGGTCTGCCATGATTTTGTGCTCGCACTAGTGTGGTGATTCTCCGAATTTTTGCAGTGGTTTGAGGTCTACATCGTCAGCCTAAACTGCACTTTTCACAATAGTGGTGCTTAGATTTCTTGGTGGCGAATAGGTAATACTTCAGGCGCCGCGAGCCTTATCGCGATGAGCGGTATGGTTGCCGGTGCTGGTCCTATTTGACAATTGGTGGTTGCGCCATCATTAAGCGGGGCGGGTCGGGCTAGTGCTGGACCATCTGTTTGATGTTGGCATAAACGGGGAAGCTTTAATTTACTCATTTCGCAGGAGGAATGCGATGAGACTCGCAACAAGGGTGCTAATTGCAGCGCTCGCTACATTGGTCTTGTGTGCCGTAGT
>WNEZ01007267.1_pt1 | contig 10263 bp, 9 predicted proteins | sample 5400521 | NCBI WGS metagenome assembly WNEZ01 (sample SAMN13153339, study PRJNA577476) | soil metagenome | isolation source: 120 cm saprolite under Douglas fir tree site 2 hole 1 replicate 1 | place: USA:California | collected 2015-04-18
CCAGCACCCCAATCATCCCGCGATCTTCATATTCGAAGAACTTCCCCATGGACGTGGGGAAGACAAGCAGCGGTGTGCCCGCATGACCGAAGACGAGTGCCTCCATGTCGCGGTGCAGTTCCTGACTGTAGGCCTTGTGGTATTCGCGGTTCATCGTCGAGGTGGAGGCAATACTTCCACTGTCTTCTCGCACAGCCGAAATATCTTACTCGAAGGCAGGGGTTGAGGCCTACTGCGGCACGCGCGAGAGTGGGAAAGCATAGGCCCGCACAGCGTGTCATCTCGACGACAGCGGATAGCTCTCGGAGGGACCTTAACGATACCCTGAACTGTCGATGCTGCAGGCGTGCGTCATCTCAGTCCCTACGCTGGAGGTGGTTCCTGCCCACCACATCGACACTGCAGGCTGAGGTAAGGTCCCTCACCCGGCCTCGGCGCGTTCGGGATGAGATGCCTTTTTTAGTTGGTCTCCAACTACCGTCCCAGTTTGACTTGCAGTGGGGAAACTTTGTGTGAGCTTGCGACATCCGGTACAGACATCCACATGACGGGCGAACCAAGGCGCAGGGGTTCCGGATTGTCTGGGGCGTACTCTTTCGGCGATCCTGAGGCCTGCTAGGCCTTCCTGCCGGCCCACGACCAGAACGGTGCTTATGATGGGAGAGACCTTCTCATCATGTTCGGTGGTGACGCCGATGTGTGCGTCTCCGAGGTTGACGCCATGATGTTCCGAGTGTGGGACGGGGACAAAGAAAGAAACGATGCCAAGAACGGCCAGCAGTACTCCAACCAAAAGCAAAGCTTTCATGCGATTGCCTCCAGATGTCGCGCTATGGGGCCTACGAATACGTTTGTTGCGCCAGTGGGATGCTACACCCCACCGAAATGCTGCTACAGAAAGAACCTAAACGCTCGCGGGCCCCTCGGTCTTCAGCGTGGTTTGCATGCCCGTCAGGCAGAGAAGTCCTTCACAAACTGCACCAGGCTGCGCAGCGCGATGCCCGAGGGACCTTTCGCAATCCACGGCTTTTGTTCTTCCATCCAGGCGGTTCCGGCGATGTCCAGGTGGATCCACGGTGTGTCTTCGGCGAACTCCTTCAGGAACATGGCGGCGGTAATCGCGCCACCCCAGCGTCCGCCAGAGTTGACGATGTCGGCGATATTGGAGCGAATTTGCTCCTTGTATTCATCGTCCAGCGGCATGCGCCACATTTTCTCGCCAGCCTTGGCGTTCGCCTTGTGAAAGCGGTCGTACATGGCGTCGTCGTTGGCGAAAATTCCAGCGTTTGAATAGCCGAGGGCTACCACCACCGCGCCGGTAAGAGTTGCAGCATCCACCAGGTGAGTGCAGCCGAGCTGGCGAGCGTAGTAGAGGCCGTCGGCGAGGACCAGCCGCCCTTCTGCATCGGTATTAATGATCTCAATGGATTTCCCGGACATGGCAATCTGCACATCGCCGGGCTTCTGGGCCTTGCCGGAAGGCATGTTTTCCGTGGCGCACACAATGCCAATGACTTTTACCTTCGGCTTCAGCAGCGCGATGGCGCGCATGGCTCCGATCATGGTCGCGCCACCAGCCATGTCATATTTCATCTTTTCCATGCCGTCGGCAGGCTTGATCGAGATGCCGCCGGTGTCGAAGGTGATTCCCTTACCGACCAGGCCGAGGACGGGTTTTTCGGGCGCTCCCGCAGGCTCATATTTCATAACGATCAGCGCTGGGGGCTCGTCGGAACCTTGGGCGACGCTCCAGAATGCTCCCATCTTCAGCTCTTTGATTTTGTCGGCGCCGTAGACTTCGCACTTCAGGCCGACTTCATCCGACATCTTCTTCGCGCGCTCGGCCAGAATCGTCGGCGTCATGCGGTTGGAAGGCTCGTTGACCAGGTCGCGCGTGAAATTCTGCGATTCCCCGATAATCTGTGATTCGCTTGCGATTTTCTCAAGCGCAGCCTTTTTGCCGCTGACAATGATGGTAAGAGCGTCGATCTTCTGATCCTTGCGATCACTGCGGTAGTAGTCGGGATCAAAATTTCCGACGAAGGCGCCCTCGATGATCGCCCGCACGGCTTCCTCCGCATTGACAGTCGGCGGAGCGATGAAGGCGAAGCTGCGGATTCCTCGAGATTTAAGAGCGCGCACGGCGGCTCCGGCCAGGCGCCGCAAATCGTAACTGGTGAACTTTGCCGCCGGACCACCACTGACCAGCAACAAACGCTTCGCCTTCAAATTCGCCGGCTTATGCAGCAAGTTGATTTCGAAGGGCTTGCAGGTCACTTCGCCGGTGCCCAGCAGGTCCGCGACAACTGCCTGCACGGCTGCGTCGGAGGTGTCGAGCTTGAGTTGCGGCTTTGCGTTCTTGTTTTTTGCGCTTTGCGCGGGGTCGCAATGGTCGAGGACCACGGCAACCAGGGATTCGGTTTCGAGTTCAGCGGGAGTGGAGAAGGATAAGTTTGTCTTCATGATGGTTAGGAAGTCTCTCCAGTATCGTAGGGCGGAAGGGAAAAGCGCAAGGGTAGGGTGCCGTGAGAATTGGCCCGCGGATCCCAGGGGACTCTCACGGTACTGTCCTAATTTGCGGACTCAATTCTACAGGAAGGGGGAGAAATGGAATGGCAAATGCAAAGAGAAGGTACGGCTCCTCCAACAGAACGATTTCACACGGATGTCCGCTCCGATGTTCAGTCTCGTGTCCCAACCTTGGCTGATGCTGCTAGGACGGCTCAGCGGTACGGCGATTATAGGACGCAAGACTTCGCCCGTAACGCGATTGCAACTCGAACCGGGGTTCGTCCTCCCCCATCTGCGGTGAGGGGGGAGCGCACGAAAAGGAACCACAAGAAGCGCTCTGCTGGTAGATAATGGCCGTCTTACTGTGGGGGCGGCGGACATGGCATCGTCTCGCGTGGGGGACGTTGTTGTGCTTAGCTGTCACGGCGGCAGGCCAGCAACCGAAAGAGTTTAGCGACCTCGACAAATGCAACATGGTGTCGAAGGCGTTGTACAGGCTTAGTGTGAATCACGCAGCCAAGATAGATCAATTGCAGCAGGAGAATGCCGCACTGCGGACGAAGAATGAACAGTGGCAGGCTTGGTATGACGAGAACTGGCTGCCCGCCAAAGCAGAAAATGATCGCTTGAGCAACGTAAATCGGGAAATCAAATTCAGGGTTGGACTTGCCTTTGCTGCAATCGGCTTCGGTCTGTTTCTGGCGTTCTTGGTAGGACGTGGGGTTAGACGGGTGTGGCCGCTTTCGTTTGAGCATAAACAACTTGCGGTTCTGGTAATGGTCGGCGTGTGGGTCAGCGTGGCCGCGCTGGTGGCGGTCAGTGATTCCCGGTTTTCTTATCATCCAGTCAGTTCGGCTTTTGGAGTTGGTGTGTGGTCACTTCCGGCACTGGTGTTTGGTGCGGTTGCGTTTTGGTGGTTTGGGAAGAAGCATCCGAGGAGATTGTTTTAAGGAGTATTTTCCATGCCGGGTACTGGTTCAGCAAAGAGGAGCCTGCGGCCATCTGGGAAGCTAACCGAGAGGAAGCAGCGCCATTTGCGAATGACGCCTGCTGGCGCTGCTGTATCTCGCCAATCCTCGAACGAGAAGCCGCTGGCAGAAGCAATATTGAGGGGGACCGCTCCCGCGATCCCAGGCCTTACGATTCTAATCAGACCATTGCCGGGTGAGGTGCTTTCTACCCTACAAGCTACGGTCCATTCGATGCCAGAATCGGCGGTAAGAAGCAATGTCGTGCGCTCATCACGCCAACGGTTGAAAAACAGCGAGAACGCGTCCTGTGATGAACAATTCATACATCCACTCATTCAGGTATATGGCCGTGAGACAGCAGAGTTTCTAGCGTCCAGATTTGGGTACTCACTCCAGCCGCCATTGCCGGAGTTACCCGCAGGGATGAATGAACGCGGCAGAAATTATAGTGCGCGAAGTGCAAAGCGCAAGCCGCCTTCAGGTTCGTCAGTTTCTTCGAGAAAGCGTTCGTAAGCCGCGTAAACCGCCTCATTGCCATCCGCATCGTTAGGTTCTGGCGTTCGATGTGCGACGTGCATATCCGGTCGGGATCGGGATCACCAGCGCGGACCTTGGATATAACCTCCTTGATTGGGTTTGGGGAGTATTTTGTCGCACTGTCGTGCTGGCCGTAGTCGCCATAGAGCTTTATCAGTTGCGCGAAGTCTACCTCCGAGCCGAACGCATCCTCGACGTGACGGCGATAGAAGATAAAGCCGTCTGTGGTTAACTGAACGCGGTTTGCCAGCCGCTCGGCCAGATCGTTCACGAAGTACCAGGTGGTCTCTTCCGTGCGCTTGCCGACCGTGTAGACAGGCACCAGCTTGGTTTCTTCGTCCATTGCGACAAACACCCACTGGTCACCGAGTTCCGGGGAATCGTAGTCGCGGACGTGGAGCTGCTTTTTTCCCACGTAGGTCCAGATTTCGTCGCATTGCACAAAGCCGCATTGCAGGTTCCGCATTCTGCTGTCCATGATCTCGGAGCAGTGGTCTCCGACCTCCACCAGTAAGCGGCAGATCGTGTCCCGGTGGACGCCTGTTATACGTTCGGTTGAGCGGATGCTGGAACCTTCGAGGAGAGAAGCGATTACAGAGAGTTTCTTGTCGGTACAAAGGGTGTTCATCGGTTGCCTCATTCGCCGCTTGACGGCGGGGTAAGGCAAGCCGATAATCGGGTTTGAGATGCCGTGATCTCGGCTTGCCGGGGTTATGGTTTCAGAGCCGCAAGGTGCTGAAACACCTAGCGGCTCTAGCTATTTGCGGTCGTCTTTGGTGGAGGCGGCATTCTCTTCTCCTTTCTGGGCGTCCTGCGGCCAGCGGTAGCGGTTACCAGTAACCCCGCGCATCCGCTGGGCGTCGCAAGACCCGTCTCTGCTCATCCGTTGCAGCGTAATGCCTACAGAGCCGCGAGGAGCTTGGGTACTGAACTTATACCCCCCGCGCACAATGAGGTATTCAATCTCCCCTTTCGACAACCAATCGGTTCGGTGGTCCTTGAGGATTCGTTCGCAGCATTGGGTGAGCGTCATATTGGCAAACGGCTGCTTAGAGACGTATGTAGTCTCGTGAAAGCCTATAGCACTCTTAAACTTTCCGGGCTTAATGCCAGCAACACTCAGTGCCGTCCGAATGGAATGAATCTCTCGGTCAATACGACCGCGCTCGTGTTCCAGTTCGGCCATGCGCTGCACAAGTTTTCGGGCTGTAGCGTCCACGGCTCTAGTTGTACCTGTATCGTGTATCAATTTACCAATTGAATTGATACAGGTCAAGCTATTTGTGAACTCGGCGAGTAGATTTTCTGTAATATCGGGGCGCATCATTTCACGCCTCGGTTATCCACAGCCTGATCTTTCTCGTCTGTCGCTAAATCGAAATTAGGACAGTACCGACTCTCACCACGTGGATGACGATGTTCGCCTGCCTGGAGTATGATTCAAAGCCGCAACAGCCGTTCGAGCCGAGGTCTTTCTCATGCGCATTCGGTGGAGCATTGTCTGCCTTGCCGCCCTATTATCTCTCGGAATTCATTCGCTGATTAGCAGGCAGGCCACTGTAGCGGCCTCGCCGCAATCCGCGCCTGTTGCCAAAGCTTCCAACAACACCAGTGCGGCGACTCCCGCGGGGACCTTTTCAATTCCGGACACTACCATAGCTATCAATTCCGAGAAGCCGATGTCGCAACGCGTCGTGCACTATGAAATGGATGCAAAGTATGACGCGGCGAAGCACACCGTCGACGCCACCGAGGTTCTCACTTATCACAATCTGACTGGGCTGCCACTCGACCATTTTCCGTTTCATCTCTATCTGAACGGATTTCAGCCTAAGGCAACGTGGGTGCGCGAAGCCAAGCTCATCGGTAATCGCGACACATCCTATGCGAAGTGGGAGGATAAAGAATATGGCGCGGAGGAGATCAAAAGCTTTGAAGTAGTGGGGCAGGGAGATCTGACGAGAGACTTGCAATTCATCCAGCCGGATGATGGCAACAAGGACGACAAGACCGTCGTGGACGTCCGCGTGCCGAAGGCGATTCCGCCGGGTGCGTATGTCCAGTTCAAGATTGTATTCCACGATCAGTTGCCGGAGACGCAGGCGCGTACGGGATGGAAGCGCGATTTTGTGCTGGGTGGACAGTGGTTTCCAAAAGTGGGAGTGTGGTGGCAGGGCGCGTGGAATTGTCATCAGTTCCACGCTACGACAGAGTTTTTTGCCGACTTCGGCGTGTACGACGTCAAGCTGACCCTGCCGCAGACCGAAATCGTTGGAGCCAGCGGAGTCAAAGTCGCGGAGGTCAGCAATCCAGACAATACGAAGACTCTCACCTATCACGGTGATGATATTCACGACTTCGCGTGGACGGCCAGTCCGCGCTACAAGGTGAAGGATGACGGCGTGTTTCAGGGGCAGATGGGGCCAGTGCAGCTGCGGATCATGATGCAGCCTGCGCACTGGAAGCAAGTCGACCGGCACGAACGAATCACTATCCAGACGATGGAACAGTTTGAGAAGAGGTACGGGCCCTACCCCTACAAGACACTGACGGTAGTAGATCCAGAGCCGGATTCTGCCGCTGGTGGCATGGAGTATCCCACGTTCATTACCGGGGACAGTAGCTGGTTTATGCCGCAGGGCTTTCACTTGCCGGAGGTCGTTGTGGAGCACGAGTTCGGCCATCAGTATTGGTACGGCATGGTCGCGACGAACGAGTTCGAAGACGCGTGGCTGGACGAGGGTATCAACAGCTACACCGAACTGAAGGTGCTCGATTCGATCTTCAGCCCGGACACATCCGTCATTAACCTGGGCGGCATGACACTGGGCGAACCTGGACTTCAAAGGCTTGGTTACATTAGCGCCGCGAACGTTGACGCCATGGCCCAGAAGGCCTACCAGTACTACAGTTTCGGATCGTATGGCGCGATCACATACGGCAAAACCGCGAGCGTGCTGCTGACGCTGGAAGGCATCATCGGGAAGGACACGATGGATCGCGCGATGCACGCCTACTTCATGAAATATCGTTTCACCCATCCGACCAAGGAAGATTTCCTGAAGACGATCGAAGAGGTCTCAGGGAAAGATCTGCGCTGGTATTTCAACCAGGCGGTCTACGGAACACAGGTGCTGGATTACGAGGTCATGCGGGTTGATTCTTTCCCAGTGAACTGGTACGAGGAACAGAGGGGCATGGGGAAGAAAGACGATAAAGACACCGTTTACAAGTCAACCGTTTGGGTTCACCGCAAAGAAGACTTCATTATGCCGGTGGAGCTGGAGATCCACTTTGCGAACGGAGAGAGAATTCGTGAACACTGGGACGGACAAGCGCGGTGGACGAAGTTTTCCTACGAGAGGAAGGGCAAGATCGAGTCCGCGGAGATTGATCCGGACCACAAGATTTTCATCGATCGCGACAATTTCAATAACAGTCGCATGGCCGAGAGCAATGGAAAGCCGGCTCGCAAGTTGGCTCACTACTGGCTCTTTGTGACGCAGTGGATGGGCCAAGCCCTGGCATGGTGGGGAGTTTAAGGAAGGCACGATGCAAACACTGCTGAGCGAGAGAAGAGATGACCGCGGCCTGCTGACCGGCGGCGCGGGCGTGATGTTTCGTAATTTTCGCTATATCATCTGGTTTTTTGTCCTGAACCTGATCTTAGGCTGGTTCGGCATCATGGCCTTTGCGGGGCAGGCGCACGGCACACTCGATCAGAGTTTGTACGCGGATCGTCTGGTACACGGTTTCGATCTAGCGGTGTTGTTCGAATTGTTGGCGAAGCCGGAAGTAGGGCCCCTGGCCAGCTCAACGGAAGCAGCCCTTTGCTTGATTGTGGTCTTTTTCCTTGCGACTGCGGTGTTCCTGCCAGGTGTTTTCCAAGGCTATGCATCCAACTATCGGCTGCCACGGGATGAGTTCTTCCGAGCCTGCGGAAGGAATCTGTGGCGTTTCATCCGGTTGCTGCTAGTGGCGGCAGTCGTCGTGGTTATTGTTGCGGGGCTGCTGTTCGCGGCGCACGGGTGGCTGGTGAAGAAAGCGGGTGACAGCACCAACGAGTTGCTGCCCTTTGAAGTGAAGATAGCGACGCTCGCAATCATCTTCCTGGTGATGACTGCATTTCGGATCGCATTCGATCTGGCAGAGGCGGACGTAGTGCTCAATGATCAGAATGCAGTTCGCAAATCAATCGCTTCCGGCTTTCGGCACATGTGGCGAAATCTCGGTCGATTGCTTGTGATCTACGTGGTGATCACAATAGTTGCAGCCATGTTTCTCGTCGCCGGACTATGGGCCTGGGCGAATCTCGTGCTGGCGGAGAGCCTTCTGCGCGCGTTTCTAGTCAGCCAGTTGACCCTGCTGCTGTTGTTAATCCCACGTTTTTGGCAGCGCGGCGTTGCCGTGGTCTATTGGCAGCAGAGAATGCTGGTGCCGATGGTGGCAGTGGAACCGTCTATGCCGGAACCGATCTCGCCTCCCCCTATAGTTGAGCCTTTACCCTCGCCGGTGATTCCTCCTGCACCTCCGGCGCCGGAGTTTTGAGGCGCGGGCTAGCGCGCGCCGGCGGGAGCGCTATGCGTCTCCGTCTTGTTTTGTTCCTTGCGGCCGAAGTCGAGGCCGAAGTGCGGTTCGGACCGAGTGCCCGTAACCTTAAAGGGGAGTTCAGTCCCTGCTCCGTTCTTACTGAAAAACGGATCCACAGGCTTCAGTAGAATAGATTTCCAGCCGGTCACCGTCTGCGAGAGCTTTGCATCCAGTTTCAGCTTCCCGTGAAAATCAAAGGTGTTTCCGTCTAGGCTATATTCCCCAGTCATGTCGGCATGGGCGCCCGGGACCAGAAAATGCAAAGAGGAGAACGACAGCACGCCGTCGCTTAGTTTGAAGATGCCTTGCAGATCCGAGGTGACGTCATCTGGTGACGGCTGCTTGGCCAGCTTCGCCTTCCCCTGACCGCGCAAGCTAAATGCATCGATCTTATTCTGCACTTTTTCGTTGGTAAAGTGTGCGGCGGGAACGTGGAACCTTCCGTCGAGCTTCAGCCGGCTGGCGATATCGGCGTCACGCGGAGGAAGGCTGAGCTTGGTTTGCATCTCGACCGATCCGGTCGTGACAGGAGGATCGGTTTTTACGCCCAGCTGCAGCAAGTCTTCAATTCTGGCTTGCCCCAGGACTACATTGAGTTCGATATCGTGTCCTTTCACTCCATTCAGGCGGACGACCTTGCCCTTCGCGATAAAGGAAGTATGCAGGAAACGTGCTCTTACGGGATCGAGGTAAGTGTCGCCGTCGGTTCCGTCGACGATCGCGTGGAAATCCGTGTGCAGGGCTACGGGGTGGCCGCTAACGGCGATGCGGAAGTCGGGAGTGTCGGTTTTGCCTTCGGCCTCGATCCGGGCCAACGTGCCACCGTAGCGACCGGTGGAAGAGAGAATGCCCGCGATTCCCTTCAGCGTGCCAAGATCGGCATCGGTAAACGAATAGTTCCCTTCAACCGCGGTGTCGCGCGGGCTCTCCTCGTTGAGGGGGCCAAATTGTCCGGTGGAATGAATATCTCCGACCGGCTTGGGATTCACCAGCGTGGCATCAAAGCGGAAGGGAAGACCGGACCCAATGTCTTTCATCCTAAGATCGCTGATGTCGAATTCAAGGGGCAGCTTGCCCGGGCGCAGGGTATTGATCACGAGTCGGGTGTCCTGACAGACGAACTCGGTGACCGCAATGCTCATTTTGCCGCCATGGCGCATGGGGCGCATTTCCTGGCGGTGCTCTTTCGGGGGGATGTTCAGAGTTAGACCGCTGACATAAACCGTGTGGATGCGCATCGGCTCCAGAAAAAGGTCACGCAGGGGTGCCTGGAAACGGAACTCGGAGATATCGAGCAGCGGCTGGACCCCGGGCTGGTATGGGTTGGGATCGGTGGCGCCGTAGATTTGCAGGCCGCTTCCAGAGACTTGCAGGCCGTTCATTACAGAAACGTGCAAGGTGGCTAGTTCTACGCGGCTCTTGAAGCGTGTGCGGAGAGTCTCAATGACGCGCGTACGCAGGATGGGCTCGGCGTGGTCGATGGCAATGCGAACGCAAACCACCACCGCGGCGCATATCAGGAGTAGAAATCCGGCGATCCAGGGCCAAAGGTGCCTTCGCCGCCGGCGAGGCATCTGCACCACGCGGTTGGAATTCCCGACAGCTGGGGGCGGGGTTGGAGCGGAGGCCGCCATTCATGCCCTTAGATGCCTTT
>WNEZ01006487.1_pt1 | contig 10262 bp, 9 predicted proteins | sample 5400521 | NCBI WGS metagenome assembly WNEZ01 (sample SAMN13153339, study PRJNA577476) | soil metagenome | isolation source: 120 cm saprolite under Douglas fir tree site 2 hole 1 replicate 1 | place: USA:California | collected 2015-04-18
CTCGCGAAGCACTATCTCGTGTGCGACAGCTGGTTTGCATCGGTGCCCGCGTCGACCCCACCCAACCGTCAGTTCGCGCATTTCGGGACGTCGTTCGGCCAGGTCGATTCCACGCTCATCTGGCTCGGGCACGGGAAGGGGATCTACGGCCGGCTGGAGGCCGCGGGAAAGAAGGGCAGGATCTACTACTACAGTCCGCAGAGCGGGACCTTCGGCATGACGTTTCTGGGGTCCAAGTACTTTGGCCTCTATGGGAACTTCATCGACGATTGCCAGAGGGGCAAGCTGCCGGACTATTCGTTCGTTGAGCCGCCCTACCATGATCAGCAGGATGGGACGCTCGCGGCCGATCAGCACCCTGACAATTTCGTGCTGGCCGGGGATCAATTCATCTGGAACGTCTACAAGGCCCTCCGCTCGAACGACGAGGTGTGGCGTTCCACGCTCCTCCTCATCGTGTGGGATGAGCACGGCGGGCTGTTCGACCATGTGCGGCCGCCCCGGCTGCCCCATGGAGACTCGTTCCGGTCCATCAAGCCGAAGTTCGACTTCAACCAGCTCGGACCCCGAGTGGGTGCCGTCGTCGTCTCGCCCTACGTGAAGCCGGGCGTCGATCACACGTTGTTCGAGCACGCCTCTATCCCCGCCACGGTCACCCAGCAATTCATCGGGGACCCCGGCCATCACGCCCCGTATCTTCGGGAGAAGAGGGCCAACACCATGCTGCGGCTTCTCGCCAACATCCCGCCGCGGATGGAGTGGCCAAGCCTCAAGGGCGCCCCCACGGTCAAGGCATCTCCCGCATCGGGCGCCCCCGCCTCTTCCTTTCAACTCGAGCACGTGCACGAGGTCTATTCCGTCCTTGCGCACAGCCAGCCCCGCGTGGCGCGCTTGCTCGATCCCACCACCGTGAGAACGAAGCGGGAGGTGGCCGCATTCATGGCCAAGGCCATGGCGGTTCTCCATCCTCGCCTGGGCACTGAGACCTAGGGCTCCCCGTATGATGTCTCGCGCGTGGATCATCGGCGTGCTGCTACCGTGCGCGGTGCTGTGCGCCCCGTCCTCGGTCCGTGCACAGGCCCTCGAGGTGGCCCAAGCACCCTCTCAGGGGACCCAAGCACCTCCCGAGGTGGTCCCCGCGCCTTCCGAGCTGGCCCAGGCACTCGCTGACGTGTCCTCTCAGTGCCCGCCCCCGCGCGTCCAGCCCAGCTCGAACCTGCTCCTGCGCACGCTCGCCGTACAGTATTCCCTTCTCTCCAAGGACGTGTGCAAGCTCTTGCACTGGAGTGATCAGGCCGCCAACCTTGAAAACCTCGTGGTGCATCTCTTCACCGGCCCCGGCTTGCATCCGACCGCCGGGATCATCGTGCCGGGAAGCGGGGCGGCGGGCGGGGCGGCTCTCAATCTGGAATGGAATGAGAAAGCGCCGCTGTACCAGCGCTTCACCACGAACCTCGAGGCGCGCGGGTCGGAGAACGGCTTCTGGGCCGTCGGGGCGAAGCTGCAGGCCTTGCTCGCGGGCTTTCTCGAAGAAAGCAAGTCCTCTCAGCTCACCTTCACCACGAAGCACTTCGATCTGCCGCGCCTTCCGTTCTACGGCCTGGGCAACGGCTCCGCCCGGGCGAGCCGAGCGCTCTATGGGCTGACGGAGACGGAGGTCTCGGCAAATCTGGATGCCCCTCTTCCTCTTGGCTTCACCCTCTCGGGTGAGCTCGACGGATTGTGGTTCGCGCCCGACCCCTCGACGCTGTTCGACACCGTGTACAACGAGACCAGTGCCCCGGGGCGGCATGCGCAGACCACCTACATTCGGCCTCGCCTCGCCGCGGCATGGAAGTATCCGCGCGACGAAACCCTGTACGGGTTCTCCACGTGGGCGAGTGTGGCCTATGCGTTCTACGGGACCCTGGGCGGAGGGGCGCATTCGTTCGGGCGGCTCGACACGAGATGGAACGTTCGCGTGGGCCTGGATCGAGAGCAACTCTTCGGAGCAGTCCAGTTCGCGAGCCGGCTCGTTCTCAGCGATCCGAATGCGGGGAACAGGGTGCCCTTCTATCTCCAGCCGACATTGGGCGGCGCCGACATCCACGATGAGAACCTGTTGCGGAGCTATCGCAACTATCGCTTCCGGGACTCCAATCTCGTTGCGTACGAGATCAGCTACGAGCGCAAGATCGTGGACCCCTTGGGGATGCGCGTCTTCGCCGAGCTGGGCAAGGTGGGCCGGGAACCGAGCGACCTCGGCTTCGAGCGAATGAAGTCCAGCATCGGAGTGAGCGCCACGTTTCGACTGGGCGGAGCCACGGTCTTCGAGATCAGCTTTGCGTGGGGCGGGGGTGAAGGGGTGCATGTCTATGCCACGGGTAACACGAATAACATCGGCAGTGTGAGCGCGGGCCTCAGGGGCGTCTTCTAGACTCCTTCATGGCGCGCCGATCAACAGTGGCCCCGGTTGACTTTGAACGTGAGCTGCTGTCAGGATCATCGGGAGATGCGAGGACAGCATGGCTAAGAAGGTCATGGTCATCGTCCCGCGAACGGCCCCGGCGCTCTTCGCCTACCTGAAAGACAAGTTCGCGGATGATTCGACGATCTCGGTGATCATGGTCGGCGGATCGGGGAGCGGCGCCGGCGCAGCGATGCGCCGACCACGGAGCGACGGCAGGGCGACCGACGGCAGGCCGGCCGCGACTACGCCATCGTGGTGAGCGAGCCCTAACTCAGACGACTTACGAGCGCGCCCCTTGATCTACTCAGCCCTCGCCTCAGAGCTTCGCTCTTCAGTTCGAAGTGCGGCCCTCTCCCCCTGAAGGGGGAGGGGGATCGAAATGAATCCCTCTCCCTCGGAGAGGGAGAGGGCAGGGTGAGGGTGGCGTCGTCTGGTGAACAATTCAGGCCAATGGACGCAAGGATGACTCCCGCCCACCTCCCCGCTCTCTCTCCGGCCGACGCCACCACCCGGACGAGCGCGCTGCGCGAGAAGGGCGCCCGCATCCTCCGCGGCACGTTCGTGGACTCGGCGGGTGTGTTGCGCGCCAAGCAGGTCCCGATCGAGCGCGCCCCGGTCTTCCATTCGCCCGGGTTGGGGGCCTCCCCCGTCTGGGTGATCTTCTGTGCCGACGACGCCATCGCCTTCACGCCGAGCTTCGGGGTCGTCGGTGACATGCGGCTGCGCGTGGACCTGGACGCCGCCGTGTCGCTCGCGGACGGATCCGCGTGGGCGCCCACGGAGCTGGCGGACCAGGACGGGCAGGCGCTCGCCTTCTGCCCCCGCGGCACGTTGCGCCGGCAGCAGGCAGCCGCCGAGGCCGACGGGCTCGAGATCCTCGCGGCCACGGAGATCGAGTTCGTGGTGTTCGACGCCACGGGGGCACGGGTCGCCGGGCGCGGCGGTCCCGCCTACGGCCTCGCCCCGCTGCTCGAGCATGCCGCGTTCGTGGATGACGTGCACCGGGACTTCGACCACGCGGGGCTGGCGATCGAGCAGCTCCATGCCGAATACGGATCGGGGCAGATCGAGCTGTCGGTGGCGCCCGCGGCGCCGCTGCAGGCAGCCGATGCCAACGTCCTGGCCCGCATCCTCCTCTGCCGCGCCGGCCGACGACACGGGCTGCGGTTGTCGTTCTCTCCCCGCCCGCTCGCCGCGGGCGTCGGGAACGGCGCGCACGTTCACCTGTCGTTCCGGCGCGCCGGCGCGCCGCTCCTCTCGGGCGGCACGGGGCCGCACGGTCTGACGCAGGACGGCGCCGCAGTCTTGGGCGGGCTCGTTCGGTGGCTTCCCGAGGTGATCGGCGCGCTCGCGCCGTCGCTGCTCTCCGGCCTGCGGCTGCAGCCCGCCCACTGGTCGGGAGCGTTCGCGTGCTGGGGGCTCGAGAATCGCGAGGCCGCGGTGCGCCTGTGCGCCGGCACGCCCGGCAACCCCCGCGGGGCGAACGTCGAAGTGAAGTGCATCGACCCGTCGGCGAATCCGTACGTCGTCAACGCCCTGCTGCTGGGCCTCGCGCGGAGGGCGCTGGAGGAGCGGGTCCCGCTACCCGCGGAAACGACGAGCGACCCGGGCCCGATGACCGACAGCCAGCGCGCACAGGCGGGGATCGTCCGGCTCGAGTCGAGCCAGCCCGCGATGCTCGACCTGCTCGAGCGCTCCAAGGTCGCCCAGGAGATTCTCGGCGGCGCGCTGCTCGAGGCCCTCCTCGCCGTCCGCCGCCACGAGGTGGAGATCGCGCGAGGCTCGTCGATCGAAGAGCTGGTGGAGCGGTTCCGGTTCACCTGGTCGGTCTGAGGGTGACGGGCGCCGACCGAGACCGGCGCGCGCTCGAGGAGGCCATCGGCGCGCTCTCGCTGATCGACCACCACGTGCACGGCGCCTTCCGCGGGCCGCTGGACCGGATGACGTTCGAGCGCTCGATCACGGAGTCCGATCGCGCCCTCGCGCCCGGCGTGACGCCGTTCGACTCGCAGGTGGGGTTTGCCATCCTGCGCTGGTGCGCCCCGGCGCTGGGGCTCCCGCCCCACGTGTCGCCCGAGGAGTATCTGGCGCGCCGTGCCGAGCTCGGACCCGAGGAGACGAACCGTCGCCTTCTCGGGTCCTCGGGCGTCTCGCACCATCTCGTCGACACGGGTTTTGCCACGGACGAGCTGCTCGACCTGCGCGGGATGGCGGCCTCCTCCGGCGGTCAGGCGCGAGAGATCGTGCGCCTCGAGTCCGTCGCCGAGGAGGTCGCCCGTGGCGAGGCAGGCGCGGACGGCTTCGCCAAGACCTTCCTCGACCGCCTGCACGGCCGGCTGGAGGCGGGGGCGGTGGGAACCAAGAGCGTGGTCGCCTACCGCCACGGGTTCGAGTTCGATCCGGCACGACCGGAGCCGGGCGAGGTGACCCGCGCCGCCTCCGCGTGGCTCACCGCGATCGGCGCGGGGCAGCGCGTCCGCCTCACCGATCCCACGCTGCTGCGCTTCCTGTTGTGGTCGGGGATCGACGCGCGCCTTCCGATGCAGCTCCACGTCGGATTCGGAGACTCGGATCTGCACCTGGCGCGCGCGAATCCACTCCTGCTGACGGACTTCATCCGCCTGGGCGAGCCGTCGGGGACGCCGATCCTCTTGCTGCACTGTTACCCGTACCACCGGGAGGCGGGATACCTGGCGCACATCTACCCGAACGTGTTCTTCGATGTCGGGGTCGCCGTCAACTATCTCGGCGCGCAGTCGAAACAGCTCGTCGCGGAATCGCTCGAGGTCGGCCCGTTCGGGAAGCAGCTCTTCTCCACGGACGCGTGGGGGCCGGCCGAGCTGCACCATCTGGGGGCCGTGCTGTGGCGGCGGGCGTTCTCGGCCGTGGTCGGCGGCTGGATCGAAGCCGGCGACTGGAGCCTGGCGAACGCGCTGCGCGTCGCGTCACTCATCGCGAGGCAGAACGCCAAGCGCCTCTACGCTCTGTAGGCCTCCCCGACACCTGATGGCCCGCGCTATCGCCCGATGCGACCCGCTTGGCGCACAAGATGGGTGCGGTCCGGCGGCCGCTCGGATAAGATGATCGCCAATCGTCTAAGGACCCCTGATAACGAGTTCTGATCTCGATACAAAAGGGAGGAATTAGCGATGGATGCGCAGGGCATCGTCGTACTGCCGGGACAAGGCCAGGTATCGAGCACGTCGCCGGGCCGAGCGTTCGCGCTCAAACTGCTGGGCGGAGCAACCGGCGACAGCATCATGCTGTTCGAGGAAACCGTTCCCGCCGGGACCAAGAGCACGTTCCATCTACATCACGGCAGCGACGAGGTGGCCTATGTCCTGAGCGGCGAGGTCACGTTCAAGATCGGCGACGAGACCACGGTCGGCGGCCCCGGCACCTGCGCCTTCATGCCACGCGGCGTGCCGCATGCCTGGAAGAGCACCGGCGCGGAAACCGGGCGGGTGCTGTTTCTCTATACGCCGGCGGAGGCGGGCGGCCTGTTGGAGGAGCAGCATCGGACGCGCCGCACCTTCGCGTCGATGAGCGAGCGCGAGGTGGCCGACATCTGCCAGCGCCACGGCTGGGAGATCGTGGGACCGTCGCCGCTCTAAACCCTCGAGATCACCCATACGTGGGAGGACCACCCATGCGTGCGACGCTCGCGTTGCTTGGAGTCCTGCTTGTCGCCCTGATCATTCCGACCGGGACCGCGGCGCCGTCCGAGGTCATCCCGGTCACGCACGAAGAGATGGGGCGCGCCTTCGATGACTTCGCCGCCCAGCTTCACGGACTCGGCGAGCGCTTCCGCCGCCACTTCACCCCGGGAGACACGGGCCCCGAGCGCCCGCTCGTCACCTTCATGCTCGACCACCGGGCAGAACTCGAGCTGACGCCGGCCCAGGTCCAGGAGCTGGAGCGGATCCGGAGCGACTTCCAGAAGGAAGCCATCAAGCTGGACGCGGACCAGCGCGTGGCGGAGATGGATGTGGCCGCGCTGCTTCGCGCCGATCGCGTCGACATCGCCAAGGTGGAGGCCAAGATCCGCGAGAGCGAGCGGCTGAAGGCCGACTTCCGTGTGGGCAGAGTGCGCGCGATCGAACGCGGCAAGGCCCAGCTCACGGCGGAGCAGCGCGCCAAGCTCGCCACGATGCTGGGCGACTCGCCCGCGGCCCCACCCCGCGCGGGCAGTCCTCCCGCCCCTCAACGGTTCTAGTCCTTTCACATCCCTCTCCCCCATCGGGGGAGAGGGCAGGGTGAGGGGGCGCTGATCACCAGAGCGACAACCCAAGGGTACTTCTGCCCGTTGATTGCTGAGGCGCTTTATCGCTGGCTCGGGGGCCACCGGCGAGGGCGATCAGAAAAAATAACCCCGCCCGAGGCCTTTCGGCGTGTCGAGCGGGAGGAAGACGGCGCGGCGCCGTGCTTGGGAAGCAGGCCACTACTCGCAGCTGATGGACTCGGCGTCGATCTCGTCCGTGAACGTCCTGCCACCGCGTTGATACAGATGATGGAAGACACCCTCGACGGTGGCCCGCTGCCCCTCGGCACAGCTTGGCGCGCCGAACTTGAACACGATGACGTGGCCCCGCCCCGTGTTTAGCCGGAAGAAATGGTATCGATTGCCACGACCCGAGACGGTCGATTCGAGGCCGGTCACCGTGCCCTCGAGACGCACGCGCTGCTGGTCGTAGGCGACCGGATCAAACGGAAGCGCCGGGACGAGAAGCCAGCGCGCGACCCGCAGGAGTGAGCCGATGATGGCGAGCACGATGAGGATCCGCCTAACCAGCTGCCACATGGTCACGAGGAGGGGCAAACCGAGTGCCAGGAGCCGCCGTCCATAAATCGGCTACTTGCGCGGGCACTGCGGGAGAAGCTGTCAGCCCCTGGACGATGACTGACAGCATGGTGCCGGAGAGTGGCAGGAGCAGGTCGCATTGCGGCCCAGCGCGCGCCTGCCCTATGCTCCTCCCACAGGGCGCCCGCGCACGACAGATCGCCGGAATGACTACCGCAATGGAGGAGACCTGACCATGCTCGACTTCAAGGACCACGTGGTGCTCGTCACCGGGGCCGGCGCCGGGATCGGGTTCGGCATTGCCCGGGCCTTCCACGAGGCGGGCGCCCGCGTGGCAGTCAGTGATCTACGAGAGGGCGCGGTCACTCGCGCCGTGTCCCGACTCGGCGACTCCACCCGCGTGTACGCGAAAGCCGTGGACGTGCGTGACGCCCGCGCGACGGCGGAATTCGTAGCGGGCGCCGAGCAAGCCCTCGGTCCGGTGTCGGTGGCGGTGGCGAACGCGGGGATCTATCCCAACACCCCGGTGCTCGACATGACCACGGAGGAGTGGGACCGCGTGATGGAGACCAACGTGCGCGGCGTCTTCCTCACCTGTCAGGCCGCCGCCCGCTCCATGGTGGCCCGCGGCACGCAGGGCAAGATCATCACGCTGTCGTCGGGTGCGGCCTTCAGCGGACGTCAGGGTGCTTCGCATTACTGCGCCTCCAAGGCGGGCGTGGTCATGTTCACCAAGGTCCTCGCCCTCGAGCTGGCCGGGCACCACATCAACGTCAACAGCATCGCGCCCGGGCTCATCGAGGTGGAGGGCGAGGTGTCGCCCCTGACCCGCGAGTACGTGGAGACGCTGACGCGCTCGATCCCGTGGGGGCGCATCGGCAGCCCCGAGGACATCGCCAAGGCCGCCTTGTTCCTGGCCTCGCCCCTGGCCGAGTTCATCACCGGCGAGGTCCTGGCCGTCAACGGTGGCTCCTCGGCGGGCCGCGCCTTTCTCCCGCTCAGCACGCCGCCATCGTGATCGTCAGCGCTCCGGTGGAGCGCGAAGCGGGCGACGGCGTGACTAGCCCGACCCCCTCTCCCTGCCCTCTCCCCCATGGGGGAGAGGGATCAGAATGAAGAGAGCAGGGCAGCGAGAGTGTTGTCATCCCTCTCCCCGTCGCGGGGGATGAGGGTAGGGTGAGGGGGCCCAGGCTAGGCGCGCGGGCGCCCGTCGGTGCCGATGTTCGCGGCCTCCGTGAGCGCGTAGCGCGCAAGCTCCACGCCGTTCACGAACCACACGTCGCCGGCATCCCGCATCTCGTCCACGAGCTGCTGCAGCATGTTGAGTCGCGACGGGCGTCCCGTGTACTGCGGGTGCAAGATCAGCATGGTCAGCCCGCCGACTCCGTGAATGCCGCGAAACTCGTCGCGCCACACCGACAGCACCGCCGACGGCGGAAAGATCTGACGGTAGAGATTCGGGCGCAGGCCGAACGCGAAGAAGGGGCCGTCATCGAGAATCCACGACGCGGGCAGCTCGACCAGGGACGGCGCGCCGGCGTGGCGGTACGGCCACAGCGAGTCTTGGAGGTTGCTCGCGTACAGGAAGCCGTGCTTGGCGAGCAGGCCCGTGGTCTCGTGCGTGATCTCGTAGAGCGGCGCGCGATAGCCGACGGGCCGAAGGCCGGTGATGTCGGCCAGGATCTTCGAGCTGCCGGTGAGGATCGCCTCTTCCTCTTGGCGCGACTTGCCCTCGAGCGCTTCGTGGAGATATCCGTGATGGCCGATCTCGTGACCGCGACGATGGATCTCGGCCACGACGTCCGGCCAGTGCTCCGCCGTCCACCCGGGAACGAAGAACGTCGACTTCATCTGGTTCCGGTCGAGGAAGTCCAGGATCAGGGGGACGCCCACCTTGGGACCGTACGCGCCCTGCGACATCACGCTGAGCCGGTCGATGTTCGCCGGGTCGCGCGAGATCCACGCCGTCTCCGCGTCGAGATCGAACGTGATGGACACGGCAGATTTCACGCCGCGCGGCCAGGTGATCGGAGGCTTCATGAGGGACGCCATGGTCCGGCAAGTGCTTTCGCCTGTCAAGCCGCGGCCGGTGTATCCTCTTGCCACTCAGCTCGCCGGGGGTGAAAAGACATGAGCGATATCAAGAAGCAGCTCGCCACGTGGATCGACGACGACCGCGACAAGATCATCAAGTTCCTGTGCGACTTCGTGCGCGCGAAGAGCCCGAACCCGCCCGGCGACACCACGCTGGCCGCGGCCCACGTCACGCGCTTCCTCGAAGCGAGCGGCCTGCCCTTTCGCGTGATCGCGCCCCAGCCGACCATGCCGAACATCGTGGGCGCGTTCGACACGGGCAAGCCCGGGCATCACCTCGTGCTGAACGGCCACATGGACGTGTTCCCGGCCGACGCGCAGGCCGAGGGATGGACCCAGGATCCGTGGGGTGGCGCGATCGCGGGCGGAAAGATCTACGGACGCGGCGTCGCCGACATGAAGGCGGGCACGTCGGCGTCGATCTTCACCTTCTACTACCTCCACCGGGTGCGCGAGCACTTGAAGGGCAAGCTGACCCTCACCGCGGTCTCCGACGAGGAGACGTTCGGCCCGTGGGGCGCGCGCTACCTGATGGAGCATCATCCGGAAGTCCACGGCGACTGCTGCCTGAACGGCGAGCCGAGCAGCCCGCTCACCATCCGCTTCGGGGAGAAGGGCCCGTTCTGGGTCAAGTTCACGCTGCGCACGATCGGTGCCCACGGCGCGTACACGCACCTCTCGCCGAGCGCGACGAAGCAGGCTGCCCGCTTGATCGTCGATCTCGAAGAGCTGACCACGCTGCGCCCGTCGGTGCCGATCGACGTCGCCGATGCGCTGGCCGGCGCCGCCGCGGCCATCGACGAGGCGCAGGGCCCGGGCGCGAAGGACATCGTCCAGCGCGTCACGCTGAACATCGGGGTCATTCACGGCGGCGTCAAGGTGAACATCGTGCCCGGCACGTGCTGGTTCGAGGCGGAC
>WNEZ01010206.1_pt1 | contig 10262 bp, 6 predicted proteins | sample 5400521 | NCBI WGS metagenome assembly WNEZ01 (sample SAMN13153339, study PRJNA577476) | soil metagenome | isolation source: 120 cm saprolite under Douglas fir tree site 2 hole 1 replicate 1 | place: USA:California | collected 2015-04-18
TATCTGCTGAGAGCCGTCCAGGTTCTCACGGGCGTCCAAGATCATTAGACGGAATTGCCGCACGGGCAATGGCATTGCAGAATGAGCGCTTCCATCTGACTCGCTCAGGCCTACAATGGAGTCACTTCCAGGCAATCCTGTTGCCCTTCAGGCAATTCTGATGGAGGCGTGATGCCAGGACCATCTCGGTTGCGCGCCGGACCACTCGACAGCTGGGACTTCAGGCAGGCGGTCGGCGCGTTTACCACCGGCGTGACGGTGGTCACGACCTGCGACGACACGGGTCAACGGCACGGTCTCACGGCGAACTCGTTCGCCTCGGTCTCACTCGACCCGCCACTGGTGCTGTTCTGCGTCGACAATCGGGCTCCCAGCCTGCAGGGTTTCGTCCGGAGCCAGCATTTCGCGATCAACGTTCTCGCGTCGGACCAGGAAGACATCGCCAAGCGGTTCGCCAGGCGGTCAGAGGACAAGTTCGCGGGGCTCGCCTGGCGGGTGGGCATTTTCGGCGCGCCGTTGCTCGATCGCTGCATCGCCCACATCGAGTGCAAGTTCGAGCATTCCATCCCCAGCGGCGACCACGCGATCGTCATCGGCCGGGTGCACCGGGTCAAGGTCTACGCAGGCGAGCCGCTGGTCTTTCACCGCAGCCAGTTCGGGACCGTCGTCTCGGACATGGCGACCGGCTGACGGCGCGGGCCTAGCCGGATCCGCTTGCGGTGCCCGTCCAGCTTGCCGACCTCGACCTCGGTGCCGAGCTGGGAGTACTCGACAGCCATCCGGCAGAGCGCGATGTTCTTGCGCAAGATCGGCGACCTGGTGCCGCTGGTGATGACCCCGACCTGCGAGCGTCCCACATGCACGCAGTCCCCGTGCGACGCCTGCTCGTTTCCGGCCAGCTCAAGCCCGACCAGGGTCCGCTGCGGCGAAGCCTTCCGCCGCTCCAGCGCCTCCCGGCCCACGAAGTCATCTTCCTTGCTCTTCAACGGGACCGTGAAGCCGATGCCGGCCTCGAACGGGTCGGTCTGGTCGCAGAACTCATACCCGGCGAAGATCAGGCCTGCCTCGATGCGGAGGATGTCCAGCGCGTCCAGGCCCAGCGGGACGAGCCCGTGGGCCGTGCCAGCCTCCCAGACAGCGTCCCACAGGCTGGCCGCGTCCTGCGGGTGGCACCACAGCTCGTAGCCGAGCTCCCCGGTGTAACCCGTACGGGAGACGATCACCGGCAGGCCGTCGGCTGCGCCGATCCTGCCGATCGCGAACCTGAACCAACCAAGCTCGCTGAAGGCTGGCTGGGTCGGCGGCGTCCATACCAGCTCCCGCAGCAGGTCCCTGGACTTCGGACCCTGTACGGCGATGTTGTGCAACTGGTCGGTGGAGTGCTTGACCCACACCTGATCGAGGTTCAGCCGCTCGGCGAGGCCCCGCAGCCAGGTCCCGTCATATTCCTCGCCGCCCACGAAGCGGAACCGGTCCTGACCGAGCCGGAAGATCGTAGCGTCGTCCAGCATCCCGCCGGTCTCGTTGCAAACCGCCGTGTACACGACCTGGCCGACGGCGAGCTTCCTGACATTGCGGGTTACGGCCGCCTGGAGCAGCGCCTCAGCGTCCGGCCCTACCACCTCGAACTTGCGCAGCGGCGACAGGTCCATGACCGCCGCGGCCTCCCGGCACGCCCAGTACTCCTCGATCGCCCCGTGGCCGTCAAAGCTGGTCGGCAGCCAGTAGCCGCGGTACTCGGTGGTCTGTCTGGTCAGCTGCGACCACCGCGGCTGGAACGAGGTCTCGCGAGTGAGCTTCGGCTCGCTGTCGGGCGTGACACGGTGCGCGATCGCCATCGAGAAGCTCCGCTCGGCCGGGTAGACGCGGACGTGGATATCGGTCGGGTTCCAGGCGTTGGCCGGGTCGATATCATCCGGGCACGCCGAGGACGCGCACACCAGCTGTGACCATGGCTCGTCGAAGAAAAGCTGATTAGCCTCGTTGAAGAATGTGTTGTAGAAGAAATTGAGGGCCGGCCAGCCGCGGCGTTCGGCAATGCTGTAGGACCTGAGCTGGGCATTGAAGTTGTCGGTGCAGTTCACATGGCCCGGGTAGCCCATATCCTCGTAGTACTTGGCATTGCAGGCCAGCGCGAAAGTGTCGTGCCGGCCGACGGTGTCACGCACCACTTCAACAAGCGGGCGCATATCCTGGTCAAAGAATTTGCCGAACAGCCCCGGCTGCGGATACGCATTACCGGTCAGGTTGCGCGTAGTAGTGGCGTCCAATCCCCTTTCCGCCCCATCGGCCAGCCGCCTCGCGTTGAATGCCAGGAAATCCGAGCATTGCCGGCCTTCCACGTCAATGACCTGGATAAACTGTCCGGCTTTGACCTCGTAGGCCATCGCGGTGGCCTTGTCGACCCGCAGATCCAGCAGCGGGTCGGCGAGCGGGGGTGGCAGCTCGGGTTCCGGCCGACCGCCGTCTGCGCTGCCCGCTGTGTTGGCGGCGCGCCTGACCTCGAGCAGTAGATCAGAAGGCGGGTTATGCTCATCGACCGACATCAGCCCGCCCGGAGCCGCCACCACGCAGGTCACCGGCTGCTGCGCGACGAATGATACCCGGGTGCTGGCCGGGGACCACTCGCCGAACAGCGCCACCGCCCGCGCCTGCGCCGGATTGAGGCCCCGCGCCGCCAGGGTGCTGGCGACGGCCGCGCCGGTCCAGACGGTTCCGGGCCGGCTTGGCTGGCCGACCCGGGACGGCGCAAGCTGCCCAGCCAGTGCGCGGACGACAGTCGCCGCGGTGTCCGCTGACGCGCCGAGCGCCCGGTAGTCCTCCCCATCGCTGCCGAAGACGGTCAGCTCACCGCGCTGCCGACCCTCGACGTCGATGACGGCGAGCTCATCCCCGGTGCCGAGCTGGAGCGCGGTCACCGCCCCGGGCCGCACGCGGTAGCGTTCGAGGCCAGGATCAGCGGGGAGCAGCCCAGGCAGCAGGACACGCGGCCGCTGCGCCAGGATCGGCCCCGCGAAGGCAGTCAGTGTTGGCTGGGTCGATTGGGCGGCGACGGTCACGTGGGTTACCTCCCGATGGGCTCCTTGGCTTCGTCCTCAGCGGCCTGGGCCAGCAGCTTCTCCGCCAGCGCCCGCTTGCCCTTCGCGTCCAGCTTCTTGGTCTCGTTCGCGATCGCGCGCTCGTTGACATGCTGGTTCCAGTAGTCGAGCACCTCGAAGCCGAGCAGCGCCGACTTGCCGACGAATTGCCGCAGGACCTCGTTGGTCGGGCCCATCACCCACCCGGCCTTGCCGTCCCGCAGGTACCGCTCGAGCTCCATATCTCGCTTGTAGCCCGAGCCACCGCACGCGTGGAGCATCTTGTCCACCACGTGCGCGACGTTCTTCGCGGCGGCGAACTTGATCTGCCAGGCCCAGTGCAGGAACTCGGCCCGCGCCGTCGTGCCGGGCTGCAGGACCCTGCGGTTGTTGTCGGTGGCCCGGTCGAACGCCTCGGCGATCGACAGCGCGAAGACGCGGCACGCGTTCGTGTCGATGATCGCCTCGCCCACGTAGTCCTGGATCGTGGGGTAGTCGGCAACCCGCAGCCCGACGTCGACATGCTTCTTGCGGGTGGTGTGCCGCTTGGCGATGTCCACCGCGCCCATCGAGATCCCGTTCCAGACTGACGAGGATCCGAGCAGGAACCACGGGTCGACCGACTCGTCGTTGGACTCCGCCCCGTCGCCGACCGGACCGACGAGCTGGTCTGCGGGAATGTGCCCGGACACGTCCAGGCCGCCGGACTGGTTGCCACGCAGGCCAAGCGCGTCCCACAGGGCCGGCTGGGCATGCGCGTCCTCGGCGTCGACGACGAACACCGACAGGTCGTCGTATCCCTTGAAGTCGGGGCTCGTGGTCTGTATGACGTAGAAGTCGGCGAACCCCGCCGACGTGGTCCAGGATGCCTTCTTGCGCACCTTGAAGCCGCCGTTGACCCGCTCCGCACCGGAAGAGATCGGATACCAGAAGTGGCTGCCGGTCTCCGGGTCAGAATAGGAGAGGGTTCCGATCTTGCCCGAGTTCAGCGGCCGGATGTACTTATCGATCAAAGCGGGCGTGGAACGCAGCATGATCGCATTGACCGCACCCATGTGCATGACATAGCACATCGCGGTGGAGGCACAGCCATACCGCGCGATCGTCTCGCACACCATCGAATAGGCGACGTGGTTTTCGCCTAGGCCGCCGTATTCCTCGGGCACGGTCAGCGCGAGGAAACCATGCTCGCCGAGCAATTCGAGGTTCCGGCGCGGGAACTTCAGTTCGTCGTCCGACCGCTTGGCGTTCTCGCGCATTTCCCGCTGGCAGAGATCGATCAGCGTGGCGCGCAATTCCTTGTGCCGGTCGGTCAGTACCCAGTCCGGGTCCCATTCATAGCCGAGTCCCCAGAAGGGCTCAGGTCCCCACATCTTCTCCTGGCTCACAGCTGGACCCCTTTGCTCTGCCTGTACCCGTGACAGTGGACGATGTTCACTTCTACTACACAATGCCGAGAGTATCCCCTGGCCATGCGGCGACGGAAGGGGATCGCCCAGCGTTCGCCCCCCGGACAAGCGCGGCGCGAGTCTCCGGCCAGCCTGACGCCGCCCCGCCGCCCGCGGCATACAACAGCGATGGCCCATCACCGGTGTTCTTCGAACAGTGATGGGCCATCGCTGTTGAAAGGACGGGGCGGGCGGTGCCGGTCACGACAGCCCCACGATCTCGCCCTCATCGTCCAGGTCGATCCGCGCGGCCGCCGGCAGCGCCGACAGGCCGGGCATCGTGCGGATGTCGCCGCAGATCGGGTACACGAATCCGGCCCCTGCCGAGGCCCGCACCTCCCGCACCGGCAGCGTCCACCCGGTCGGCGCTCCCTTGAGCGCGGGGTCGGACGAGATGGACAGGTGCGTCTTGGCGATGCAGACAGGCAGCTTGCCGAATCCGGCCGCCTCGTAGGTGTCCAGCTGCCTGGACGCGACCGCCGTGTAGCTCACCCCGTCGGCGCCGTACACCTTCCGCGCGACAGTCTCGATCTTGTCCCGCAGGCTCGCGTCCGCGTCGTAGAGGAACCGGAACTCGCTGGGTTCGCTGGCCGCCTCGGCGACTGCCTCAGCGAGCTCGGCCGCGCCGCGGCCGCCGTCGGCGAAGTGGGTGCAGACCGCTGACCTGGCGCCCATCTGGTCCGCGACTTCGCGGATCGCGCGGTGCTCGGAAGCATGATCGGTCGGGAACGAGTTGATCGCCACCACGGGTGACACTCCGTGCAGCCGCACGTTCTCAATCTGCTTGCGGAGGTTGGCCGCGCCCGCCAGCACGTCGTCGGGATTCTCGCTGAGCAGGTCCTCGGGCAGCGGCCGTCCAGCGACGATCTTGTACTTCCCTGAATGCGCCTTCAGCGCCCTGACCGTTGTCACCACCACAGCCGCGTCCGGCGTCAGCCCTGAAGCGCGGCACTTGATATTGAAGAACCGCTCCGCGCCCATATCCGCGCCGAACCCGGCCTCCGTGACCAGGTAGTCGCCTGCGTGAATGCCGATCAGGTCGGCGACCACGGACGAGTTGCCGGTAGCGATGTTGCCGAACGGGCCCGTGTGCACGAGCACGGGGGTGTTCTCCAGGGTCTGGAGCAGGTTCGGCTTGATGGCGTCCCGCAGGATCACCGCCATAGACCCGGCGCCGCTCAGCTGCTCAGCGGTGACCGGCTCGCCGCCTGAGGTGTAGCCGACCACGATCCGGCCCAGCCGCGCCCGCAGGTCCTCCAGCGACCTGCTGAGCGCCAGCGTGGCCATGACCTCGGAGGCGGCGGTGATGTCGAATCCGGTCTGCCTGGGCACGCCGTCAAGGCGAGTGCCCAGCCCGATCACGATGCTGCGCAGTGCCCGGTCGTTGACGTCGAGCACCCGGCGCCAGGTGATGTTGTGCGGATCGAGGCCGAGCTTGTTCCCCTGGTACAGGTGGTTGTCCACCATCGCGGACAGCATGTTGTGCGCGGCCGTGACAGCGTGCATGTCACCAGTCAGGTGCAGGTTCAGCACCTCCATCGGGACCACCTGGCTATAACCGCCGCCGGCGGCGCCGCCCTTGATCCCGAAGGTGGGACCCATCGATGGCTGGCGGATCGTGACCACGGCCCGCTTGCCGATGTGCTTGAAGCCCTGGCCCAGGCCGACGGTCGTGGTGGTCTTCCCCTCCCCGAGCGGGGTGGGGGTGACCGCCGTCACGACCACGTACTTGGCCGGCGGCGCATCGGCAAGTTCCTCGATGGCCGCCAGCTTGATCTTCATAACGCTCTCGCCGTACGGCTCGAGCAAATTGGGGCCGATACCAATCTCACCGGCGATATCGTCAAGTGGCTTGAGCATCGCCTTGCGTGCGATCTCGAGATCACTCGGGAATGGCATGTAGGACTCCTCAGATTCCCGGGGTTGTAAAGCCGTCGATCTCGATGCCCAGATCGCGGCCGGCTGACAGCAGCGCGTCGAAGAGGTACTGGCCGGATGACCGTTCGCAGTGCAGCAGATAGGAGCGCACGCCCGCGACGTCGTCCCTGATCACGTCCGTCGCCAGGGCGGCCACCGACGACCGGAACGCAGCGCCGTCCGGCGTGACCGCATCCGACAGATCAATGCCGCAGACCGCGGCCAGGACCTGGCCAGCCTTCTGGCCGGTCAGCCGGACTAGGGCGCGGCCATGGCTGAGATCGGTGACGCTAACCGTCTCGCCGGGAATCCGGCCTGCCAGGTCATCGAGCCGGGCGACGACGTCAGCGGTCTGGCCGGGCGGGGCGATCAGCAGCCACTCCCCCGGTCCCGAGCCCACCACCAGGACACCGGCCGCGTTCCTGCGAGCGCGGCCGAGCGGCACCGCCAGCTCGGCTGAGGCCTGGCCGTCGGCAGGTGCGCGGAGCAGGACCTTGGCGAGCGGGGTGCAGTCGGTCAGCGTCAGCGCCCCGGCCGCACGGCGCCCGCTGACCTCCCAGCCTGCCAGGACTATCAGCGGTGCAGGCGGCCGGATCGGGCTGCGCGCGAGCGGGTCAGACACGCATCCGCCCTCCGTCCGGGTCGACGTGGGCCAGGTGCGGCATGACCCGCGCTTTGATCAAGCGGCCGGTCGGCAGCCGCACGGTTACCTCGGTTCCCGCGGCGGCGAGCCGCGCCTCGACCTGGGCAAGGCAGACCGGCCGTCCGAGGGTGGGCGACATCCTGCTCGAGGTGACCCGCCCGGCGATGTGATTGCCTTCGGTGATCAGGCTGGCCTCATCCGGCACCACGGAGTCTTCCGCCGTCTGCAGGGCGACCAGCCGCGGGCCTGATTCCTCGTCGTGCTGCCAGGCGAGCTCGGGCTTCCCGGCGAAGTCGCCTTTGTCCAGCTTGATCGCCCAGTCCAGGCCCGCGCTGTAACCCTTCGTCAGCCCGTCGGTGTCCTGGCCCACGATGAAGTGGCCCTTCTCCAGCCGCAGGATGCGCTGGGCCTCGACGCCGAACGCCGCCGCCCCGAGGTCGGCGCCCCGCTCGAGCAGCGTCTCCCACACGTGCAGGCCGTAGCTGGCCGGGACATGCAGCTCGTAGCTGAGCTCGCCGGTAAAGCCGATCCGCCAGAGCACGCAATCATCGACCCCGGCGATCCGGCCGGTCCGCACGTGCATGTAGCCGAATGCCTCGTTGCTGAGGTCCACTCCCTGCGTGACCCGCTCGATCAGGGTGCGCGCCTGCGGCCCGGCCACGTTCATGCTGGCGTAGGCGGTGGTCACCGGGGTGACGTGCACGACCCAGTCAGGATGCTCGGTCTGCAGCCAGTTCTCCAGCCATTCCCAGACCGTCGCCGCGCCCGACGAGGTGGTGCTCATCAGGTAGTGGTCCTCGCCGAGCCTGCCAGTGACGCCGTCGTCGAGAACCACGCCGTCGTCCGCGCACATGACCCCGTACCTGACCCGGCCGATCTCCAGCTTGGACCACTTGTTGACGTAGACCAGGTTCAGCAGCCTGGCGACGTCCGGGCCCCGCAGGTCGAGCTTGCCGATCGGGGTGACGTCGATGATGCCGACCCGCTCGCGGACATTCCGTGCCTCGGCCGCCGGGTCACCATAGTGGTCAGGGCGGATCCAGGCGCCGGCCAGGAGCGGGACCGCGCCGTGCGCTTCGTGCCATGGCTGCATCGGCGAGTACCGGACCGGCTCGAAGGCAGGTCCGGCGAGCGCGCCGAGGCTGATCGGCACGTAGGGCGGCCGCCAGGTGGTGGTGCCGGTCTCGGCGATCGAGGTGCCGATGGCGGCGGCAACGACGGCGGCCGCGTTGACCGTCTCCAGCTTGCCTTGCAGCGGGCCCATGGTGGCGGTGGTGAACCGCTTTGCCAGTTCCGCAGAGTCGAATCCTTCGGCGACCGCCGCCCGCAGGTCCTTGGCCGTCACGTCCTCGCTGAAGTCCACGAAGCCGTTCGTCCGGCCCGCGAACAACTCGGGATGCGCGTCCACCGGCAGCGCCGGCAGGACGGCGGGCTGGTCGTCGCGGTGCGCCAAACCTGCGGGCGGGTCGTCGCCGTGCTCCGGGTCTGCGATCTGCGCCGCGCCCTCCTGGCGCCCGGGCATCGCCCGCAGCCACGTCCGGCCGATGCTCGCGGCTCGCCTGGCCGCTTCCGCACCTACCGCGGTCGCGTGGCCGGTCAGCTCGTCCAGCGTGCCGTCCCCCGCGAGGCCGCCGGTGACAAGGACCTCGCCGGGCAGCCGGGCGACGTCAGGAAAATAGCGCGCTGCCCGCGGGTTGTAGACGGGGCGGTCGCCTGACATGTTCAGCAACGACGTCGGCGCGGTCCAGCCGGCCGCGATCACGAGCAGATCGCAGCTGACCTGCGTGCCGTCGGCAACCTGGACAGAGCGCACGCCCATCCGCCCCGTCGCGGCGACGATGTCACCGCCGAGCCTGGCGTCCTCGACTCGTACTACCTGGACGCCGGCCCGCTTCAGGTCGGCGATGGCCGCGTCTCCCTCAGGGTTGGCGGACAGCACCACGGCCCGCTCGCCCGGCCTGACCGCGTACAGGTTGATAAGCCGCCGGACCGCCGTCGAGAGCATCACTCCCGGCAGGTCATTGCCCGCGAAAACGTAGGGCCGCTCGATCAGGCCGGGCGCGACCACGAGGGTCTTGGCCCGCGCCTTCACGAGGCGCTCGGCTTCAGCGCCGCCTAGCTCGCCGCGGCGTTCGAGCACCGCGACCCAGTTGCCGTCGTAACGGCCGAGCACCACGGCGTCGGTCAGTACCTCGATCCCCGGCTCCGCGGCGACCCGGCCAGCCAGATCCGTGCGGACCGCCAGGTCCGCCTCGTTGCCCCAGCGCAGATGGCCGCCGAGCTGATGTTCCTCCTCAACCAGCAGGACCGAGGCACCCGCCCGGGCGGCGGCCAGTGCCGCCGCCATCCCGGCAGGCCCGCCGCCCGCGACGAGCACGTCAGGATGGACGTAGCGCTTGGCGGGGTGGGCCGGCGGGGTGTCCGGCGACACCCGCCCGCCGTTGACGAAGCGCCTGAGTACGCCCTCGTAGGCCGGCCATGCAAACCGCGGTCGCATGAACGTCTTGTAGTAGAAACCGGCGGTGAGGAAAGGAGCGGCAAGCTGGTTCACCGCCTTGACGTCGAAGCGCAGCGATGGCCAGGTGTTCTGGGACGTGACCACGATGCCGCCGGATACCAGCCGGTGGGCGCCGCGGACGTTCGGCTCGTCACCAACCTGCACCATGCACCCGGGGTCATGGTAGGAGGCGGTGAGCACGCCACGCGGCCGGTGATACTTCATGCTCCGCGAGAACACCCGTTCCCCGGCGGCCGCCAGCGCGGACACGATCGTGTCCCCCGCGAAGCCGGTAACCTGCCGCCCGTTCCAGCTGAACTGCACCGGCCTGGTGCGGTCGATCACCTCGCCGGGCTGCGCGGCCAGGCGCATTGCGGTCGCCTCCTCGCTCATCCGCTGGCCGCCCTTGCCTGCTGCGCCGGGCCCCCGGCGTCCGCGGCTGGCTGGAGCCGGGGCTGACGGGTCTCGTTGGTCTCGGTGTGCCGCTCGACCTTGATGAACCGCCGGCAGCCCAGCCGGTGATACCACGTCTCGGCCACCCAGCCGCAGGTGTTGGCCCGCAGGTACAGGTAGCTCCGCCACTGTGCGGGACTGGCCGCGGCTGGGTCAGGCCGGGGCGAGGACTCGCCCACGTGGCCGAACTCGGACGCATCCCTGGGCCCGCACCAGGGACAGGGCAG
>WNEZ01006488.1_pt1 | contig 10261 bp, 9 predicted proteins | sample 5400521 | NCBI WGS metagenome assembly WNEZ01 (sample SAMN13153339, study PRJNA577476) | soil metagenome | isolation source: 120 cm saprolite under Douglas fir tree site 2 hole 1 replicate 1 | place: USA:California | collected 2015-04-18
GCGCGCACGACGAAGAGCGCGTCGACGACCGTGTTGCCGGTGACCACGATCTTGTCGGCGGCCAGATTCTCGTTGAGCAGATTGGCCCGCGCGCCCTCGGTCGGAGCGAACAGACGATCGGCGAGACGGTCGATCACGCTGCGGTTCATCTCTTCGGGCCAGGGCCGCCGCAGGTCGCCAGTGCGCAGCCCAGCCTCGACATGGCCAATCCGGCAGCCGGCATAGAAGGCGGCAAGCGCCGCCGCCAGCGCCGTCGTGGTGTCGCCGTGCACCAGGACCCAGTCGGGCTCTTCCGCGGCGATAACCCGCTGGACGCCGCTGAGCACCGCCGCCGTCACATAGACGAGGTCCTGCTCCGGCTGCATGATCGCCAGGTCATGATCCGCGGTCAGACCGAAAAAATCGAGGATTCCCGCCAGCATGTCGCGATGCTGGCCGGTGAGGCAAATCACCGGGCGCAGCGCCGGGCTGGCCATCAGTGCCTTGACGACCGGCGCCATCTTGATCGCCTCCGGCCGGGTGCCGAATACGATGAGAACCTTCATCTGCCGCCGGGGACCATCGGTGGATCAGCGCCGGTCACTCGGCGCCGCAAGCCTCCCGGATCAGCGCATCGATCCGCTCGGGCGAATAGTTGGCGGCGACATGGGCCTTGCCAGCCTCGACGATGCGGCGATATTTGGCGCGGTCGCGACACAGCGTTGCAATCCGCTGCGCCAGCGCCTCCGGCTCGTCGGCGACGAGCGATGCCAGCTCGGCCGGCAAGTCGATGCCTTCGGCCGCGACCGTCGTCATGACGCAGGGGATCCCGGCCGCCAGGCTCTCGAGAACCTTGCCCTTGAGACCCGCGCCATAACGCAACGGCGCAATCGTCAGCCGGATCCGCGAGAACACGCTGTCCAGCGACGGCACATAGCCGAGCGGCACGATGTCCTTTGCCGCGAGGGAGCTGACCTCCTTGGGCATATGGCTCCCGACCAGCAAGAGCTCGATGCCGGGGACCTTGCCGCGCAACACCGGCATGAGGCTCTGCGCGGCCCATTTCGCGGCGTCGACATTGGGCGGATGGCTATAGCCGCCAATGAAGGCGATCCCGGGGTGCTCAACTTTTATCGTGCTGATGTCGCGTACCGGGATCGTCCAGGGGATTACTTGCACCTCGATATCCGGGGCGATTTGCCGCAACAGCTCCGCCTCGGCGGCCGAATGCACGATCACGCAATCGACAAAAGACATCGCGCCGAGTTCGAGCCGGCGCAGCTGGTCGGCCTTTTCGCGCAGACTCGGATCGTTCTCCAGCTCGGCCTGTCGCTGCATCCGCAGGAAGTGAAGATCGGCAACGCTGTAAAGGATGCGCGCCTTGGAAAAATGCTGTCGAATCATCCCGGCGTATTTCGAGGCATTCGAGTAGCGGTGCAGATAGACCAGCTCGAACGGCGTCGGCTGCTTTCTAAAAACGTCCTCAACCGAGAAGTAATAGGGGTGGTACAGGCACTCGATCCCGCGGCGCTGAAGCTCAGTGGTGTAGGGCTCGATCCTCGCCATGTTGTCGCCCGGGATGAACGTCACTTTGTAGCCCAGGCGCTGCAGCGACAGCATATGCTGGAACGCGGCGTTGGAGCCGGCATCCTTGTCCGGCTCCGGCACCGAATCATCGATGAACAGAGCCCGCTGGCGGACGTTGCGCTCGGCTTCGAGCTCGGGCAACTCGCCGTTGAAGCGATGGGTCGCGAGGGTGTCCTTCCAGCGCTCGAAGAACTTGCGATGGTTGATCGACTGAAAGCGCTTCATGCCGGTGCCGGTGACGCTCGTTCCGCCGCTCGCGCCCTCGAAATGGATGATCTCGGAGGCAGGCTGCACAACAACGCGATGTCCGTGTTGCCGCACGCGGAAGCACAGATCGGTATCTTCGTAATACATCGGCAGAAAATGCTCGTCGAATTTTCCCAGCTCTGTGAACAGCTTTGCCTTGATCATCAGCGCGGCGCCGGATACGTAGTCGGCATCCCGCATGTAGCAATACCGGGGGTCGTCGGGCGCCTGGCCACGGCCAAAATTCCACCCGTCGCCGAGCCGCCAGATGATCCCGCCGCATTCCTGGAGGCTGCCATCCGCAAACAGTAATTTCGAACCCACCACCCCTATTTTGGGATCGCGCTGCATCGTCTCGTACAGCTCATCCAGCCAGCGCGCCTTGACCTCGGTGTCGTTGTTCAGGAAGACAACGTATTCGCCACGTGCCGCCTCGAACCCGCGATTGCACGATCGGATGAACCCGGAATTTTCCGGATTGCGGATCAAACGAATTCCCGGGCCGAAGGCAAAGGCCGCGAACATCGTCTCGTCGCGAGAGCAATCGTCGACAACAATGATTTCGATCGGGACCTGCGCTCCGTGTTCGACAATCGATTTGACACAGTTGTAGGTCAGCTCGAATTTGTTGAACACCGGAATGACGATCGATACAAGCGGCTCGCGCCCGCTGTCGACGACGATCGGTGGATAACTCTGCTGAATCGAGTTTATCAGCATGCGCACATGCGACGAAAGTTCTGTCGGGTCGAGCAGCTCGGCCACATTCGTCGCTGCCTCTTCCACAATATAAAAGTAACGGGACAAGGCCGCGTCGAGAAAGGCGACCATCGCGTTGATGATCGGGGCCAGGTCTGCCGCCTTCTCCGCGCGGTCCGCCTCGGCCATGATATTGCCGAGGATGAATCGAACGCTCGCATCGAGCCCGGCCTGCTCACGCGTAAGCACGAGCGGGAACGACCGCATCTCGACCTTGGAACCGACAGGCCGCAGATGCAGCACATGCCGTGCGTTGGGCAGGAGGGTCTCGCTGAATGCGATCGAGAACCCATGCCGTCCGTCGCCGATGCCGGCTTGTTCAAGGTCAGCTCGGTATTCGTTCGCCAGCACCGTCACCAGCGCGGCGTCGCCGTCCAATAACTCAAGCTCCAGCCGCTTCTGGGGCTCCTGCCGATCCCAGACCCAACCCCTGATGCCGGTCCAGTCGGCGGAGTCGATATTGCTTTGCAGTGCCGTGTCGCTGGCGGGCTCGGCTGCAATTCCGCCGCGAAGCCGAGGCATCGCCGGCTCGGCGCCATCGGCGCTGCCGAGCCGATCCACCGACAGCACGTCAGCAACCGGATCGGCTTCGGCAGGTTCGTCGAGGGAACCGGCGACGCGTTGAACGATCCCGGATACCGGCGCGTAAGGCTCGGCGAAGACCCGGCTCGCCGCCGCGACTCCGCTGCGCTCGATGATGACCGGTGACCCCGGTACTTCCATGCCGGTCTCGGCGCAGCGCAGATGCAGGACATTTCGAGCAGAGGGCAGCAACTCTTCTCCCAGGGGAACCAAGAAAGCGTGCCGTCCGTCGCCGATGCCTGCCTGGCGCAAGTCCGACCGGTAATGGTTCGCCGTTACCCTCGCCAGCCGGGTATCACCATCCACCAGTTCGAGCTCGATCGAGCTGTCAGGCTGCTGCGGGTTCCATACCCAGCCGGTGATGCGACTGCGGCTCGCTTCGTCGATGTAGCCTTGAAGAGCACGGTCGGACGGGGCTACCCGATCTTGCTGGTCAGCCACGCCTGCCTGGTCCTCGCCCGCAAGATCCACTCCTTGGCCGCCCGTTCGCGCCGCCCGTCGTCGGGCCTTGCCATCCATCTTGGGCGCGCTCTGGCCCAATGCGGCCGCGACCGCCACAAATTCTCGGGCCGCCGGCGCTGCATTCCGTGACGGCGCCGCCATTTCGGCTACTGTGGCAGCACCAGATCTCCCGTTCTTTCCCCGCGATACTTTCGCCATGTCCTCAGACACCCCGATCCACTGCATTACCGCAAGTACCCAGTCGCAGCGCTGGCTGCGTTGCGCAACGAAAGCTCGTCCGATGCCGGCACCTTACATCAAACGATCGACTCGTCGAAAATTCGTTCTAATCTTCGATCGACGAACACGATCGGGACCGGGCCAATGCAAGTCCGCTCGCGCAGCGATTACGAGATCGCCCACCGCGAGGTCGTCGCCGAAGGCGCCGATCTGCGCGTGCAGGTCGACGCTCGCCGTCGGCCAGTGCGTTCCCTGGCATTATCACAGCGCGATTACCGACAGCTTTGTCTGCCTCGAAGGGCCGATGGTCGTTGAGACGCGGGCGCCGCGGAACAGCTACCGGCTCGAACCGGGCGAGCGCTGCGCGGTGCCGCCCAAGATCGCGCATTACGTGCGCGGCGAAGACGGCGGCGCCTGCAAGTTCCTGATCATCCAGGGGGTCGGGGTCTACGATTTCGTTCCGGTCGGCTGAGGTCGCTAATCGCCGCGCACCCGCAGCACCAAATGCGAGGCGGCGGTTTCGGCGCCATGACCAACCCTGAGCGACAGGACGATATCCTTGGCCAGCGTGCGCGTCGTCGTGCCCAACTCGGCAAAATCGGCCGCCGCCTGGGGTTTGCGGTTGAACAGCCAGGAATCGCCGCGGGTCGCGGCGACGAACTCGAACAGCGCAACCCCGGGACTTTCGGCGGCGATCATGACCGGGGCTCCGGAATCGGGGAGATTGAGCGGCGAGTTTGCCGCCAGCTGCGCGCTCGCGTGCCGCCGGTTGGGAAAGACCAGCGTCGTCGCGCCGCTCGGCATCACCCGCAGCACGGCGACATAGGCCGCCTGATTGACCCGCACGGACAGGGCGATCGGCTCGCCGACCCGGTAGCGGCGGTCGGCATGGTCGGCGGCGCCGATGATCGTCAGCTTGGCCCCCTGCTGATCCGCGGGGCCGATCTTCATATCGGCGATGACCTGCTGGGCGTCGGTCAGCTTCTCGCTGCCGCCGATGACGCCGCAGGCCGCGCCCGTTGCGGCCCACAATGCGAGCGCGAGGCGCGCGCGCCACCCGGCGCTCACCGCGTCGCTGCCGGAGCCCGGCTCACTCGAGCGCGAGGGGCTGCCCGGCCAGATCCTCGGCGCGCTCGACCGCAATCAGCACCGCATAGCCCTTTTTCTCCGGATCGCGGTCCTTCTCCGGCTGCACCAGCCGCCGCCAGACTTCCTCATAGACCGGTCCCGATTTGTAGATCTTCGCAGTGCCATAAAAGCGGGCAATACCGCCCCGCGGCAGCACTCCTTCTTCGCGTAGCGACGGCTTGCGGAAGTAGATCGTCAGCTTGGTGCCGTCCTTCATGGCGTCGGCGGTGCTGCCGGTTCCGCGCTCCCACAGCCCGATATGCTCGTCGTCGTACACCATCGTGCCGCCGCGCGGGGTGACCTGCGCGAAGCCGTTGGGCAGTACCGAGCCCAACAGGCACACATTGGCCGGAAACGCCGTGTCGATGTGCGGCTGTAAAACCTTCGCAATCTTAGCCATTCGGGATCTCCGTTGGTGCGTGACGCCTCAGCGGGCGCCGTGTGCGCGCTGCGGCGAAGCCTTGCCTTGGTCCAGCTTAGCGCCGTAATTCGCGTTGAGCCACCACACCCGGTATTCGCCATAGGTGATCGGCGGATATCTGGGCGGGTCGTCCGCGCCGCAGCAGGTCGGCAGGCAGACGATCGGATGGTCGATATGCGGCGTATAGAAAAACGGCGTCGAATAGCGGTGCTGCTCGGTCAGGTTGATCACGAGGTGCTGGGTCGACAGAAAGCGATCATTGGTCCAGCGCTTCAGCATGTCGCCGGCGTTGATCACGAACGAGCCGGGGATACGCGGCGCCTTGATCCAGCCGCGCCCCTGCGGGCGGATGTAGAGCCCCTCGACATTGGCCTGTGGCAGCACCGTAAAGAAATTCGCATCGGTGTGCGGCGCCAGCCCGAACTGGTTGTCGCGATAAGCCGTTGGCGGAAAATGCGACAGGCGCAGCACGCATTGCGCATCGACAAACGCGGCATCGAAATAATCTGGCCGGAGGTCGAGCGCTGTGGCGAACACTGGCAAGAGGCTTTGCGAGAAGGCCTCCATCGCCGCCCAGTAGCGCAGCAGGAACGCGCGGAACCCGGGCAACCTGTCCGGCCATTTGTTGGGTTCGCGGAACAGCTTGCCGGCGAGCACCTCAGGGTCATCCGGAGCGCGCTCGCGATCCATGAAAAAGGCTTCGTTGAGGTCGGGCTTGTCGTTGTCGTTGACCTCGGAGGTTTTGACCGAATATTCGCCCGACGGCAGATAGCCGGTAAACCCGGTGCCCTCGCCCCGCCCGGTCGCCAGGTTCAGCTTTTTGTCGAGCGGCAGCGCGTGGAAGCGGCGCGCCTCTTCGACGATCCCGTCGGTCAGCTCGGCGGCGACGCCATGATTGACGACGATCAGAAACCCGATGTTTTCCAGCGCATGGCGCAACTCCACCGCGACCCGCTCAAGCGCCCCGACCTCGCCCCGCGTGTAAGCGCCGAGATCAATGACCGGAAAATCCGCGCTCGACGCGGAGCGAAGCATATCGAGCGTAATGGCCGCGCTCATCGCTGTCTTCCCGCCTCCGTCCGGCCTCCTCACCCGCTCTCGCACGGGTGAGGAGCCGGCTGTGGTCCCAATCGGATAGTGCTTATGCCGGCAATTTGTCGCCGTCGGGCGGCGCCGGCACCTCGAACGCGTTGACCATGCCGGACAGCATGCCGAAATAGCCGGCCGCCGCAGTCAGCTCGACCAGCCACTGGGTCCCGTGCCGCTTCTGCAGCCGATCGAACACCGCCTGGTCGACCCGGTTGTTACGCACCAGCTGGCGCGTATAGGTGACGATGTCGCGCTCGTCCTCGCCGAGCGAGGCGGGATCGCCCTTGGCGCGTAACATATCGATCGTCGCCTCCGGCACCCCGGCGCGGCGCGCGGCGCCGACCTGGGCGGCCCAGACATAATGGGCGTCGCGCTCGCGCACCGAGGCAAGGATCGCGTGCGAGAGCAGTCTCGGCTCGACCACCGTGCCGCCACGGTTGAACTTGACGAATTGCAGCATCCGCTCGGCGAGCGGCGGGCTGTGCAATAGCACGCTGAACGGCCCACGGATTTGGCCGAACACGCTCAAAACGTCGTCAACGACCGGATGAAATTCGGCCGGCACGTCGCTCTTGCCGGTAACCGGCGGTACACGAGGCATGGTCCCCTCCCCTTCTGTTGTTTAGAGGCCCTGGTAGGGCTTGCCCCACTGGTCGCCGTAGACGACATCCTTGAGCGGCCCGCGGCCCAATGGCCCGAAATTGCCCATCGGCCAGCCGATCGGCAGGATCGCGTAGGAGTGGGCGCCTGGCGGCAGGCCGAAGATCGCATCGACCTCCTTGCCGTAGCCGGTGTGCCGCGTCGTCAGGGTCGTGCCGAGGCCGAGCGCCCGTGTCGCCAGGCACATGTTCTGCACCGCCCCATAGATCGACGAGCCGGCCGTGCGGCCCGGGTTCTCGCCGTCTTCGAGGCAGGCGACGATCCACACCGGCGCCTCGTGGTAATGATCGGTCAGATATTGGACCGCGGCGTTCTGGCGCTTGTAGCGCTCGGGGTCGGAGCCCGGCGGCGGGGCGCTCGTCGCGTAGCGCGGCCCGACCGTCTCGTCGTACAGGCGCTTATAATAGACCTGCACCTTCTTCTTGACCTCGGGGTCCTTGACCACGAGGAAACGCCAGCGCTGGGTATTGCCGCCGCTCGGCGCCCATTGCCCGGCCTGCAGGATCTTGTTGATCAGCTCGTCGGGCACAGGGTCCGGCTTCAGCCGCCGCATCGCCCGCATCGTGCTCATGGTTTCGAACAGGTCCGGCATAGCGTTCTCCTGTGGTGAATTTGACGCGACTGTAGCCCGTAGGATGGGTTGAGCGAAGCGAAACCCATCATCGATTCGATTCACAATGAGGCGGCGAGGCAATGAGAGGCCCGCGCCGTGGCTCCTCTGTGCCTCACTGCCTCATTGTGAAATTCTGATGGGTTTCCCTCCGCTCAACCCATCCTACAAAATCGTATCGTCGGCTCAGCTGGGCACCAGGCCGCCATCGACGTTGTAGGACTGGCCGGTGATGTTGCGCGCACCGGGCGAGGCGAGAAAGACCGCCATCGCCGCGATGTCCTCGGGGGTGTTGGCGCGCCGGATCGGGATTTCCGCCTCCTGCGCGGCCTGCAGCTGTTCGACCGTGATCCCGCGCTCGGCGGCTCGCGTCACGGCATTGCGCGCGCCGAGTTCGGTGCGGGTGACGCCGGGGCAGATCGCGTTGACGTTGATGTTGTAGCGGCCGAGTTGCTGGGCGGCCATCTTGGTCAGCGCAATCACCGCGCCCTTGCTCGCGGCGTAGGCGGCGTTGGAGGCGCCCGCATAGCCCCGCCCGCTGATCGAGGCGATGTTGATGATCCGGCCGCCACCGGTTTTCATCATCTCGCGCGCGGCGCGTTGCAGGCAGAAGAACACGCCCTTGGCGTTGACCCGGTGGATGCGGTCCCAATCCGCCTCGGTCAAATCCATGATGTAGGCATAGCGGGTGACCCCCGCATTGTTGACGATGACGTCGAGCCGGCCCAATTCGGCGATCGTGCGGGCGACCATCGCATCGATGCTCGCAACATCGCCGCAATCGGCCTCGATCGCGATCGCCCGCCGGTTGTTGCCGGCCGCCTCGGTAGCAGTCCGCTGCGCCCCTGCCAGGTCGATGTCGGCGGCCGCAACGCTCGCGCCGGCCTCCGCCATGGCGAGCGCGATGGCCCGCCCGATCCCGGCGCCGGCGCCGGTCACCAGCACAATTTTATCCTCCAGCATCGTCATCCGTTTCCTCCTTCGGACAGAATGCGGCGCGATTCGGTCTTCAGCCACTTTAATTGTTCAACGGCCGAAGCTTTCTCAAGGCATGCCGGCCTCTCCCAAACTGTAAGGGTTTCCGAGGCTTTTCGGCCTGTCGCGGCACCAACAGCGATTGTTGGCGCCGCCGTTCAGCGGCGCAGTTGAGCCTCCAGCCGCTCGGTTAGGGATGTGAGTGCGCGTTCACTGAACCCAAACAGCATCGGGACACCAAGAAGAATTAACGCCTTCCGACCCGTACATGAGGTCAATGGCGTCGCTGTGCAGGCGTTTACAATATCAGCGAAGGTCTCATTCTGAATAGCAATGGGTAACAACCCCCATCCAAGAAATGCGCAGCCTACCAGACTCGCAACTACCCCGACGCCGACGCGGCTCAGAACGCGGCGTTTATAAGATTGCAGGTCGCCGGAAAAGCTAACATCAAGCATTGGCATCTTTGTCATAATGCTAACACAGCTGCCAACCGCTCCCGCCAACAACAAATCGATAATAATTATTGGTATAAATTCGATAGAAATCACGATAGAAATCAATAAAACTACGGTTATTCCAAATAACCATTGGGTATAGGTTTTCATTTTATCATCGTAATCGTCGGTATAGCTATACCATGAATCGTATTCTTCAAAAATAGCGCGGAGAGCGCTGCGCGCAGCATGCGGTTCTGCGCCTGCGAGATTTTTACCGAGAGTGTTTCGTAACTTGGTAATTACCAATCTAGGTACATTCCATTCTTCTATACGATCAATGTACATATTACCCTCATTCAATATTTCTGTGAATGGGCAAATATAAGCTCTTAATTGTGATTGCTGCTCAGCGGCACCCAACAGATAATAAAACTCATTTTCATTAATTTCGCTGCCCGCCTTCTCCTCGATTTCTGTCAGGCGTGCGCGAACAGTAGCCAAAACTGTTGCGTCGGGTAGTTCCCCAGCCAGCTGGGCGCGTTGCACCATCACCTCAAATAGTCTCTGTTCCCTTCGAATATCGAAGAGCGTTTCGGCGCGACGCGCCTCCAGCTTTTGGGACTTTCGTCCAGCGAGCATTATCTCTGGCGCTCCTAGAAGATCCGACAGTCTCGCGAGAGCGGGACTTGACGACAAGACGGTGTAAGCGCGTCGGTTTCGCGGTGCGTTCGCGAAGCGGCACTCTCTAAGCTAACGGGATCCAAGGAGATTGCGCAGCTCGGTCTTCAGGACCTTGCCGTAATTGTTCTTCGGCAGCGAGTCGACAAAGCGGTATTGGCGCGGGCGCTTGAAGCGGGCGATGTGGTCGAGGCAGAGCCGGTCGAGCGTTGCCCTCTCGACCTGCGCACCCGGCTTTGTCACGACGAAGGCGACCACCTCCTCGCCCCAGTCGGGGTGCGGCCGGCCCACCACCGCGGCTTCGACAAGGTCGGGGTGGCGCAGCAACACCTCCTCGATCTCGCGCGGATAGATGTTGCTGCCGCCGGAGATGATCATGTCCTTCGAACGGTCGCGCAGCGTGAGGAAGCCGTCATCATCCATGCT
>WNEZ01010670.1_pt1 | contig 10261 bp, 7 predicted proteins | sample 5400521 | NCBI WGS metagenome assembly WNEZ01 (sample SAMN13153339, study PRJNA577476) | soil metagenome | isolation source: 120 cm saprolite under Douglas fir tree site 2 hole 1 replicate 1 | place: USA:California | collected 2015-04-18
ACCTTCTTCGAGAATCGCGACCCGGCGTTCGTGGGAGGCCGCGGAGATAACCAATTCTTTCGACATGAAAACTCCTTGGGACGCATGGCCGCGAGCTTCTGCCCGAGGTGGGTCCGGAATAGCGGCGCCGGTCCCGGAAGAACCGGGACACACGTGTGCGACACCTGTAGAGAGGCGGCGCGTTGTTCGAATGCGGAGGGGCGGTTTCCGGCGATGCCGGAATGGCCGACTGCGAAGTGCGTCCTCTGGCGTTCGAGGCTGCTGCTATTGCGGGTAACCCGTTGCCGGGAAGATCCCGGGCAAACGGCGGACGATGCTGTCCTCACTCTTTCAATCCTAAAATTCGACCCGGCGCGGCTTTTTATGTTGCAGCCAAGCGCTCGGGACTGGCGGCTGGACTAGTTGACGAAGCGGCGAATGCGCACGTTCATCACCAGACCAATCGCCAGGAAAACAAACAACGTGGCCGAGCCCCCGTAGCTCATCAGCGGCAACGGGATGCCGGTAACCGGCATATAGCCAATCACCATGGCCACATTCACCAAAACATGGAAGCCAAGCGCCGCGGCTACGCCCATGACCAGAAACATGCCCGCGCGGTCTTTCGCGCGCTGAGCGTTCTGCACCAGTCGTAGCAGCAGAGCCATGTACAGCCCTAAGGCAAGCAGCACGCCCTTGAATCCCTGCTCTTCAGCCCACGCCGACATGATGAAGTCGGAATAACGAACGGGGATGTAGCCCAGTTGATTCTGACTGCCCTTGCCAAACCCTTTTCCCCAGAAACCGCCGGAGCCCACAGCGATTTCAGATTGCAGCAATTGATAGCCGGAGCCTTTTGCGTCATCTTCCGGATGCAGGAAGGAAGTGATTCGTTCCCGTTGGTACGGTTTTAGAATATGCCGGCTGACCGGCGGATAAAAAACACTTCCAATCAACAAAATTCCTGCCAAAGAAAATATGGCCGTGTGTTGCCACTGCAAGCCAGCCAAATAGGCGCCTACAACCAAGAGAGGCACCAGCACGAGCGCCGTACCCAAATCAGGTTGTTTGAGAATCAGCGCCAGTGGTAATCCTACTAAAAGCCCTGCTTTAATCAAATCGCGCAGGGAGAGCTCATCGCTGCGCACCTCGGCAAAGAAGCGCGCCAACACAATGATTATAATCAATTTGACCAATTCTGACACCTGAAGAAATTCGCCCAGGACCGGGATCCAGCGTTTGGCTCCAAACCGGGTGTGGCCGACCAGCAGGACGGCCACCAACGCCGCGACACCAATCAAATACAGGATGGGCGCCTGATCCAGTATTAGATGATAGTCGAGGCGAGAAAGTGCAAACATGGCGATGAAGCCGATTATGAGCCAGCGAATCTGCTTCATGTGCATGCCGGCCAGCGAGCTGCCGTGCGTGGCGGAATAAATCTCAATCACGCCCAGCGCGCAGATGGTCGCCAGGATGGCCAGCAGCCACCAGTCGTAATCACGTGTTCCGGGTGCTTCTCTCATGTTTTTTTCGCCGCAAGAGCAGAGTTAAGAGCATTCATCGTGGTTCCTCGCTTTGTGGTTCGCGCGCCACAACAGCAGGTTTGAGCACCGGCTGAATGGCTGCAGCAGGAGCCCCAGAGCCGAGATCACGCCGCTTCGTCTCTTTGTTTTCGGCGGTAACGGTTCCGTCGGTCACCACCGGGCCCGCCGCTTCGCTGCCGTGTCCGCCGGCCTGCACCAGCACGGCCACCACAATTTCCGGTGTGCGTCGCGGAGCGTAGCCCACAAACCACGAATTATCCTTGAACTGTTTCCCCTTGCCGAGCCGCGTGCGCAAATCGTAGTTGATGATTTGTGCCGTGCCGCTCTTTCCGGAGAAATCGACGCCGGTCAGCTTCAGAGCGCCTGCCGTGCCGTGGGCTTCGTTGACCACGCCGTACATCGCGTCGGTCACTTTTTCGATGGTGGACTCGGAAATATTGAAGCGCTGTTCCCCAACGTTCGGTGCATCCTTCAGCAAATGCGGTTGCTTGAACACTCCACCCATGGCGATTCCGCCAATCGTGTGCGCCAGCTGCAGAGGAGTCGCCGTTACCGCGCCTTGGCCGATGGCCACGGAGATTGTTTCACCGGCGTACCATTTGCGATGAAAAACACGCTGCACCCACTCTTCGCTGGGTACCAGTCCGGTTTCTTCGGAAGGCAAGTCGACGGTGGCCGAGACCCAAATGCGACGCGTAGTAGGAAATCCGGTCGATGCCGAGGCGCTGCCCAACGTTATAAAAGAAGACATCGCAAGACTCTACGATCGCTTTGTGCAAATCCACGACGCCATGTGAGCTCTTTCCGTAGACCCAGCACTTGAATTGCCGGCCGTAAAATGTAGCGTACGCGGGACAAAACGCGGTGAAGCTCGCGGGGGGAACTTTGTCCTCGAGCATCGCGGTGGCCATGATGACTTTGAAGACCGAGCCCGGGGCCAGTTGCGCTTGAATCGCGCGATTCAGCAACGGCGTCGCCGGATCGTCGTTGAGCTGCTTCCATTCTTCATTCGAGACGCGAATCGCGAAATCATTCGAATCGGGAGCAGGGTGGCTCACCATCGCCAGAATCTCGCCGCTGCGCGGATCGAGAGCGACCACCGCGCCTTCGCGCGCGCCCAGGGCTTGCTCGGAGACCTGCTGCAAATCGTAGTCGATGGTGAGCTGAATCTGTTTGCCCGGAATAGCTTCTTGGGTGGGCAGATGATCGACTTCTTTTCCGACGCTGTTCACGACTACGCGCCGCATGCCGTCCGTGCCTTGCAGCAGATCGTTGTATTGGCGCTCCAGGCCGGACTTACCGACGAAGTCTCCGGGGCGGAAGCGCCCATTGCTGGCTTCAATCTGCTGCTCGCTGACTTCGCCCACGTACCCGCTGGCATGGGCCATGAAGCCGCCCGGCAGATACCGCCGGCGGTGCACCATCAGCATTTCGAGCAAAGGAATGTCGGAGCGGTGCGATTCGATGAAGGCGACGTCAGCCTTGCTGGCTTCGGGCTTGATGACGATGGGCTGAAAGTTCTTGAGATTGCGCGAAAGTTGCAGCTGCTCTTTCAAATCACCGAGTGGGATGCCCAGGCCTTCGGAGATGGCCGGCAGATTTTTTTCCACTTGCACAGGGTCATCACGAAGCAGGAGGACGCTGAAGGAAGGATAGTTGTCGACCAGGACGCGGCCATCGCGGTCCAGCATGCGCCCGCGCGGCGCTATTACCGGAATGGAGCGGACGCGATTGCGCTCCGCCCACTGCAAAAACTTGTCCGAATCTATGACCTGGAGTTTCCAGAAACCAATGAGCAGCACGCCGACCATGCCCACGATGACGTAGGAGACGATGGCCAGCCGCTGTTGCGGCAATCGGTTGTCGTTGCCAAACCAGTACGACACGCAAACCCCGCGCGCGAGTCTCACGTTGGCGGCCGATAGGAGGCCGCTCTATTTCAGGGGCTGTTCGTCGCCCGTCCGGGATCTTGCCCGGGACCGTCTCGCGTCACGAATCAGATGCACAGCGTGGGTCTCGAAATGTCCTTGGAGAAATCTCTCAAATTTCGGCAAAGAAAAATTTCGAAATAATCCTTCGGAGCTCTCCCGACCGCCGGACTCCGCCTTCCGAACCTCAGCCAAGTCCTAGAAAACGTAACACTCGCGAGGGGCAAGCCGCAAGCCGTCCGCAAGTACAGGTTCCTCTGCGGCACTATCTGGTTGGCGTTTTCTTCGTTTCCGGCGAGTCCGGGCCACTCACTCGTGGCGCAACGCCACGACCGGATCGACACTCATCGCGCGCCGCGCGGGGATGTAGCATGCGGCGGTCGCCACAGCAATCAAGACCACTGCTACACTCGCAAACGTCAGCGGATCGAGCGCGCTCACGGCGAAGAGCTGGCTCGCCAATATTCGCGTGAGCGCCAGCGACGCGGACAGACCCGCGACTAGGCCAACACCCGCCTGGAGCAACCCGTCGCGCGTGACGAGCCGCAACGTATCGCGCATCTGCGCGCCCAACGCCATGCGAATGCCGATTTCGCTAGTGCGCTGCGCAACGGTGTAGGACATCACGCCATAAATTCCAACCGCCGCAAGAAGTAGCGCAAGCGCGCCAAACCCAGCGAGCAACGACATCGTGAAGCGCCGCTGCGTCAGCGAGTCCGCGAGAATCTGAGTCATCCACGATGGATTGAACACCAGCGTGTTCTTGTCCACCGCCCAAATCTGCTCCTCGATCGCGCGCGTGAGCGCCGCTTGGGCCACGCTGCTGCGCACCGCCAGAACCGTCGCGTAGTTGAACGGATCTTGCAAGTACAGCAAATAAGCCTGCGGAGTGGTGGGAGCGTCGAGACCGTATTGATGAACGTCGCCGACGACACCGACGATGTCGGCCCACGGCCTGTCATCGTGCCGGCCGCCGAGTTGGATTCGTTTGCCCAGCGGATTCTCGCCCGGGAAGACTTGGCGAGCCGTCATTTCGCTGATGATGGCCACGTGATTGCTTCCCGCGGCATCGACGTCCGTAAACAACCGGCCGCGCAGCAGTGGGATTCCCATGGTGTGAAAATAGCCGGGGCTCACGATGTAGCGGTCCACGGAGGGAACTTCTGGATCGGGAACGCGGCGATCCTGAATCACAAAACCGGCGCGATCCAGACCCCCGAAACTTCCTGCAAGAGGAGGCGTACTCATTAGGGAGACCGAATCGACGCCGGGAATATGGCGGATGCGGTCTAGCACTTCCGTTTGGGCGCGGACAGCGGCCTGGTCATCCTGATATTTCGCGCCTATGAGTGAAAAATTCAACTCCAGGAGGTTGTGGACATTGAAGCCCGGATCGACGTTCCATGCGCGCACAAAGCTCTTCAGTAGAAGGCCGGAAGCAACGGTGAGGACAAAGGCGAGGCAAACCTCCGACGATACAAGAGCTCTCTGCACATTGCTGCGCGAAGGTCCCCGTACGCCGCGCGACGACGGTTGCAGCGCTTCGCGATGATCCACGCGCGCGCTCTCGATGGCCGGTACGAGTCCAATCAGAATTCCCGTCGCGGTGGCCACGCTCACCGTGAAAAACAAAATCGCGGGATCCAAATGCAATCCATTCAGCCCTGCAACCTCCGCTGGCGCCCATCGCACCAGCAAGGTCGTCCCCCAGACCGCCAGAAGCACTCCACCCGCGCTCGCTAGCAAACTCAGCAAGACGCTTTCGGTCAAGAGTTGGCACGCGATTCGGATGCGCGATGCGCCCAGGGCCGCGCGGACGGCGACTTCGCGGCGCTTCTTCGCGGCCTGCGCCAGGAGCAGATTGGCGATATTGGCGCAGGCAATCAGCAGAACAAAAACAGTGGCGCCCAAGAGCAGCCATAGCGCCATCTTTATGTTGCCGTACCAGCTTTCCCGTAACGGCAGGATCGTGACCATTGCATCGGGTGGGTAATCCTCCGGGAACTCGCGCGCCAGTTGCGCAGCAATCGAATTCATTTCGGCGCGCGCTTGAGCGACACTGACGCCATCGTTCAATCGCGCGACCGCGTGCAGATGCTGGCAGGTTCTGCAAGAATCCGGCAAAGTGCGGTCGTACCCAAGCGGAGCCCAGACATCCGGCGGGCTCCCTGCGTCGGTGAAGGAACGAGGTTCGAAGCTCTTTGGAAGAACGCCGACCACTAGGAATGGAACTTGATTCAGCAAGACAGTCCGGCCAACAGCATCCGGATTACCGCCAAAACGACGGCGCCAATAGGGATAACTGAGCAGGACCTCGTGCCAGCGCCCTGGAGCATCCTCTTCGCGCAATAATCCGCGGCCAAGATAGGCGGAGGTGCCGAGAACTTGGAAAAAGTTTTGCGTGACCCGCAAACCATAAACAATTTCAGGAGCGCCGCCGCTCGCCGATGACAGAGTCCATCCGCGATAAAGCGCTATCTCCTGCAAAGATCGGGTGCGGGCTTTCCAATCCTCCACCTCACCAAACGAAACATTTGTCGGTACCGGCGTTTGCGAGTCGCCCCGAGCTAGCGCGACCAAGCGTTCCGGCTGCCGGTACGGGAGTGAATTCAAGAGCACGCCTTTTACCACGCTGAAAAGCGCAGTGTTCGCACCGACGCCCAACGCCAAGGTGAGCACTGCAACCGCTGTGGGGCCAGAATTTTTCCGCAGCGTGCGCGCCCCATAGCGCAAGTCTTGCCACAATGTCTCGAGCGAGGCAAAGGTCCACATCTCTCGCGAAATTTCCTTCAGCCGGGTCACATTCCCGAGATTTCGCTTCGCTGCGTAGTTTGCTTCTTCGGCATCCATGCCCGCGGTGCGATTTGCTTCTCCACGTTTAGCCAGATGAAATGCCAGCTCATCGTCGAGATCGCGATTGAGACGCTCAGACTTCACAACGCACTTCAATCGTGCCCAGGTTTGCTTCAGCCAATCCTGCATCTTCTTGCTCCAAGATCGAACGACCTGAATCTTGAGAACTCACTCGTACCGCAATGCGACGAGGGGATCCGCGTGGGTTGCGCGGCGCGCCGGAATCCAACAGGCACCCAGCGTTACTCCAACCAGAAATGCGGTGACTTCCGCCATGGTTTCCGGATCATGCGCGCTGACCCCGAAGAGCAAGCCACGAATCAATTGCGTGAGTACCAACGCGGCTGCTACACCAACGGCAACGCCGACTCCTGCAAGCGTTACGCCATGACGGAACACGAGCCATCCTACATCTCCAGCTTTCGCGCCCAGCGCCATGCGAATGCCAAATTCTCGCGTGCGCAGACTCATCGCATGTGAGACAACTCCGTAAATTCCAATGGACGCCAGAAACAGGGCCATTCCCGCAAGAATCGCTATCAACACTGCACCAAAGCGTTGCCGCGCCACCGACTCGCTCAGCGATTGATCCATCGTCAACACGTCTGAGAGGGGCAGATCTGGATCCATTCGATGCATAATGTCGCGGATGGTGCCGACCTTCGTGAGCGGATCGCCATCGGTGCGCACGGCTAGCATTAGGCTCGAAAAGGGCAGCTCAGCGTGCGGCCAGTAGCTCATTGCGACCGGAATCACGTCCAGACCGGCGCGCTTTACGTCGGCCACAATGCCCACGATTTCGCAAGGCTCGTTCTTTTTTTTCATATCGATAATGAGTTTTTGCCCTAGAGGATCTTCATTTGGAAAGAATTGACGAGCCAGTTGTTCGCTGATCATCACTACGTGCGACATCAGGGTCTGTTCTCGATCCGTGAATGTTCGCCCGCGCAGCACCGGAATACCCATCGTGAGGAAGTAATCCGAGCCGACTATCTGGACCTCCGTTACGCGATCCTGCCCCGCGGGCGGCGTCGGCTTACCCACGATGTTGAAGCTTGTACCCGGTGTCATGCCCGTGAGCGGAAAAGAATTGTCTGTGGTCGCCGCGCGCACCCCAGGTATTACACGAACCTGTTCCAGCAGGCGCTGAAAGAAGTCAATGTCTTGAGCATCCTTGGGATATTTTGTCGAGGGAAGGTCGATGCGAGCCATCACGAGATTGCGTGGATTGAAGCCAGGGTCCACCGAGGAAAGCCTGAGGAAGCTTCGGATCAGCAAGCCCGCGCCTGCGAGCAGCACAAGCGACAAGCTGATCTGCGCAACGGCAAAGGCGTTTCGCAGACGATGTCCGCGTGCGCCGGTTTCGTTGCGCCCTCCTTCACGAAGCGCGTCACTCGAATTCGTTCGTGTCGCGTCAACGGCTGGAACGATCCCGAACAGTAAGCCTGTCAATAACGAAGTGCAGGCGGTGAACGCCACGACGCGCGAATTCAGGTCTACGGAGGCAAGGTGAAGTTCCTTGGGTATGAGAAGCACGAGCGCGGAGATCGTCCACCGCGCCGCGAGAATTGCCAATGCACCGCCAGACATCGCCAAGAGAACACTCTCAATCAGTAATTGCCGCGTGATGCGCCATCTGCTCGCCCCAAGCGCACTTCGCACAGCAATGTCGCGCTCCCGGCTGGCTGCCTGAGAAAGCAAAAGATTCGCCACGTTCGCGCACGCGATGAGCAGCACGAATCCTACGGTGCCAAGTAAAACTAAGGCGGTTGGCCGGATGTTCCTGACCATGTCCTGATGTACGGGCACAACATTTACACCCCAACTGGCTTCGAAATCCGGGTACATGCTGGTGATCTCTGAAGCCAGGCCCTCCATTTGCGTCTGTGCTTGAACCAGTTTGAGGCCCGGCTTGAGTCTTGCCACCGCGCTCATCCATCTCCCCTGCGGTTTGCGGTCTTCTGCTTTCCAGCCGTAGGGGTACCAGAGTTCCGCCACTTTTCCGCTCAGCGAACCCTTGGGCGCAAAGAGAGTCACGTTCGGTGGCATCACACCGACGACAAGGAAACTTAGACCATCGAGTTTGATGGTCTTGTTGACTATTCCGCGATCGCTTCCAAATCTGCGCTGCCACACCCTATAGCCCAAGAGAACAACGTGATTGTGACCGCGCAGACCCTCATCCGGAGAGAAGTCGCGTCCAAGGATTGGAGCAATGCCCAGCAGCGGAAATAAATTGGTCGAAATTCCCCGTGAGGGAATCTGCTCGGGCTCGCCGTCGCCCGTGAGCGTCGAAGTGTCGTCGTAAAACGCGGCCATTTGCTCAAAGACAGTGTTGTGATCCTGCCAGTACAGAAAATTTGCGGGCGAGACGACATTGTGATCATTTCCGGTGCGGGCATTGGTCTCCCAAACCATCGCCAGCTGGTTTTCCTGGCGATAGGGGAGCGATTCCAGCAACACCGAGTTCACGACGCTGAAGACAGCACTGTTCGCACCGATGCCCGTGGCGAGGGTGACCACAATAACCGCGGTAAAGGCGGGTTTGCTCCCGAGCACGCGAGCCGCATAGCGCACGTCTTGCCAGAATGTCTCGAGCCACGCGAGGGTCCACATCTCTCGTGAGATTTCTTTCAGACGGGTAACATTTCCGAGATTGCGCGTCGCTGCGTAGCGCGCTTCTTCAGCATTCATGCCCGCTTCACGATTTTTCTGTGCGCGCATGTCCAAGTGATGCACGAGTTCGTCTTCCAGGTCGCGGTCGAGCTGCTTACGGTTGAGCAGCGACTCGATTCGAAGCCGGAGTTCGTTGAAGAAGGCCCGCAACATACCGTGCTCCTATGCGGTCTGCAAAACTCTTGCGACCGCCCCGGACACCCGTCGCCAGTATTCGGTTTCATCCGCCAGCCGCTTTCGTCCTGTCGCGGTCAGTGCGTAATATTTGGCGCGGCGGTTGTTGTCCGATGTGCCCCATTCGGAAGCCAGCAAGCCGCGCAGCTCCAACCGGTGCAGCGCCGGATATAGCGCGCCCTCTTCCACGCGCAGGACGTCCTGCGAAGATTCGTGAATCCATTCGGCCACACCATAGCCGTGCATTGATCCTGTTGCCAGGGCCTTGAGAATTAGCAAATCGAGGGTGCCCTGCAGGAGATCTCCCGGGCTTTCTTTATGGTTTTTCATGTTCAACCCATAAGACGCTTAGGGAAGCCAAACGTTACCGAAATTCTGCGATTTCCGAAAGCGAAACTTGCTCCCAGCCGCGCGGCCGCGTTATCTTGCTACAACCGCTCTCATGGCCGACCCAATTCCCTCACCGCTGCGCTTGGCGCTTATCGGCATGTCCGGCACCGGCAAAACCTTCTGGAGCAAGCGTTTAGCGCAAACTGGGCATCCCGCCTTTTGCTGTGACGACCGTATCGAGCAGCGCCTGCGCACACGCTTAGGCAGTGCCTTTGCCGGCACCACCGGGGTCGCTTCCTGGATGGGCTGGCCAGACAGCCCCACCTACGCTCAGCGCGAAGCAGAGTATCTCGCCGAGGAAATCACCACGCTTGACGAAGTTCTCACCGATCTCGCGCGCAATCCCTCCCGTGACCTCATTTTGGATACGACCGGTAGCCTCATCTACACCGGTAACAATCTTTTGCTGCGTCTCCGCCGCCAGATGACTATCGTGTACCTCGCGGCGTCAGCCGCAGAGCAGCAGCTCCTGATCCAGCGCTATCTCACTGATCCTAAACCGGTCTTGTGGCGTGGCGCGTTTCAGCCGAAAAAAGGCGAGACGCCCCGTGAAACGGTCGCGCGGTGCTATCCCACGCTGATCGCCGCGCGCCGCCAAAGCTACGAGGCGCTCGCGCACTGCAGCGTTCCCGTCGCGGAATTGCGCGACCCGGCGCTGGATGCGGCGGCTTTTCTGGAAAAAGTCAGCTCACGGCTGGAACGCACGAGGTGAGG
>WNEZ01006494.1_pt1 | contig 10257 bp, 9 predicted proteins | sample 5400521 | NCBI WGS metagenome assembly WNEZ01 (sample SAMN13153339, study PRJNA577476) | soil metagenome | isolation source: 120 cm saprolite under Douglas fir tree site 2 hole 1 replicate 1 | place: USA:California | collected 2015-04-18
GTTTATGATAACAAGGACATTTACAGTCAAAAATTATTCCGGGCACAGGGAGGTACTTCCCCAATGTACAACGATCCGAACCAGCCACCACAGCAACCACCTTATGGGCAGCCGCAGCCACCCTACTACGGGCCACCACAGCAACCACCCTATGGGCCACCTCAACAACCGCCCTACGGACAACCACCTTATGGGCCACCACAGCAACCCTATGGGCAGCCACAATACGGCGTTCCACCCGTACCGGGCTATGTACCGCAGCAACCACCCAAAAAACGCCGTACTGGCCTATGGATCTTCCTTGGTATTCTCGTCGTCCTCGTGCTTGCTTGCGTAGGGGTTGCCGGCGCATTATTCTACTTTGGCATGCATAATCCTGCCACCGATGTTGCCAACAAATATTACACCGCCATCCAGAACCAGGACTATGCTACTGCCTACTCATACCTCGATGCAAGCAACATTACATTCAACAACCAGAGCATCACACAAGATTTATATACTCAGGGTGCCCGGGCAGTTGATGCACAAAAGGGCAAAGTGACGAGCTATTCCATCACCAGCTCCAATGTCAATACTTCAAATGGGGCCAATACAGCCTCCTTCACCGTCAGTGTCACGCGTAACGGGTCGCCATACGACGTTCACCTTAAGCTGCAACAAGAAGGCAGCAACTGGAAAATCGTCAGGATCGATAACATCTAACACCGCCTGCTGCTCGCTCGGCAGACATAGTGTGGCAGGGCGTAGGCAGCGTGGGAAATAATGATTGTTTTTGCCATTCCAGGTGGGGTAGAAGCCAGGTAAGCGATAGAAAGTAGTTGGAGTATCAAGTCTCATCCTATCTGGCACCATGCCCGCCATAAAGTAGGCAGATACCGCTCCATCCACAGTCTCAGATCATCCGCCAGGGGCGCGACAAACGTGTATGCGGCATTATCGGGATAGCGTCGTAGTTCCAGGCTATAAGCATGCAGAAACTGCCGCTTCAAGGCAGCCTGCGGCGTCCCTGTTTCAGCCTGCGGCGCATACGTCTGATCACCCACAATCGCATATCCTAGCGCTGCCAGGTGAGCGCGAATCTGGTGCGTGCGACCCGTCAAAGGTCGTACCTCCAGCAGCGCAAAGTTTCCTTCGACTGCCTGGACTTGCAAGCGTGTGATGGCCTGCCGCCCCTCCGGCCCAACAATACAGCGACGGCGATCATCCGGGTCACGCTGTAGCGGCCCATCAAGCACAAACTCATCCCCAGACACGAAAAAGGACAGAGGCACATCAAGTTCTACGCTGTTCCTCCCCTCGTTCCAGCGTTTTACGGTAAACGTAGTACGAGGCCGGGACCAGCCAGGGGCAGCGCTCTGCACAACAGCGAAGTAACGCTTGACGACAGTACGTTCCTCGAACTGTCGTATAATGTGACGACGCGCGCGTTCGCTGCGTGCCAGCGCCACCACGCCCGACGTGTCCTTGTCCAGGCGATGCAGCAGGCACGGACGTGGCAATAGACCCTCCTCTTTCCACATGCGTTCGCTGCGCTTCTCCCGCAGCATCACCTTCACATCTTCCGGTGCAGCCGCCCATTCTGGCTGGTCGGGCAACGCAGGCGGCCGCCAATCGTCGCCTCCCTGTGCCTCGAGGTACGCTGAAAGCGCATTCCACAGCGTCCCACCGGCATGTTTATACGTTGGATGAATAACGACTCCGGCCGGTTTATTGACGATGAGCAGGTGGTGATCCTGGTGAATGATAGAAATCTCTTTCATGCTAGGAGTATAAGACTGGGCGTGCCTAATGCGCAACATTTTTAGTTATCCTTTCCTGTCTGCTATAATTGGATTACAAGTTTTCTTTCGTGTAACCTCAAACAATCAGGAGTAATCGATGAGTATAACCACCAGCCTGGTCCGTGGACTCCTGCTTCGTTGCCCTAATTGCGGCCGGGGAAGACTTTTCCGCAGAGGCTTCACTATGTATGAAAAGTGTTTGGTGTGCGGCTGGCGTTTCGAGCGTGAGGAGGGATACTGGACGGGTGCCATAGCTGTCAACCTTATCGTAACCGAGCTACTGATAGCTCTTGCAGTGGTGCCTCTCGCCATCGCCTTCGCAGCCGCGCATCAACCTCCCACCCTACTGCTTATTGGTCTACCACTGCCGATTCTCTTGCCATTCCTCTTCTTCCGCCACGCAAAAAGCCTGTGGATGAGTTTCGATTTTATTGTTCATCCTGTCGATCCTGAGGAAAATTCGTCTCGATAGTCCTCAAATAGTCCTTACAGAAAACCGAGTGCGAAAGCCCCCGTGATGCATCCGGGGGATGAAGCGCCGTTCCTTGCTTGGGGAGGCGAGGGGTGCATGTTGCCAACGGCGATGAGCTGCTTGACAGAGGCGGTCCAGCCTGATATGCTTGGAATAGACGTTCTAGCATAAGAAGAAGCATGAGGCTAATGGGCACCAAGAAAAACAAGGAGAGCCAGCAACCCAAACAGAACACGCCCACGTTTCTGCTCGAACTGCCCCTCCAGGTGGAGGCAGGCCAAGCCAAACGCCTGCGTGCACACCTGGAAGCAGCGCGTCAGTTCTACAATGCGGTGCTCTCCGCAGGGCAAACGCGTTTGCGCCGCATGCAAGCCGACCCTGCCTGGCAGGCAGCGCGAGCTCTGCCACGGACGCGACCAAAGGCTCGGCAGGTAGCCTTCTCTGCGCTGCGCACCCAGTATGGCTTTTCCGACTATGCCTTTCATGACTTCGCCAAAGGACTCCGGGTCTGTTGGGTGGCTGACCACCTCGATGCCGTGCTTGCCCAGCGACTGGCGACCCGTGCCTATCAGGCGCTCAATCGCGTCTGTGTCGAAGAGGCCAAACGGGTGCGCTTCAAAAGTCGTGGGCGCGGCCTTTCCAGCATCGAGAACAAACGCAACGATACCGGACTACGCTTTGTGCTCCAAAGCCCGCAAGAAGGATGCGCGGGCTATCTGCTGTGGCACGACGACCGGCTTGCGGCGCTCATCAACTGGAACGACCCGGTGGTCAAGCATGGGCTCTCGCACCGCATCAAATATGCCCGTCTGATCCGACGTCGTGCTTCCAGCCGACGCGCACAAGGCACGGACAGCCAGGGAGAGCGCTACTGTGTGCAACTGGTGCTCTCCGGGGTGCCCTACCAGAAGCCGAAGCATGCGGTCGGCAGCGACACCATCGGCCTGGACCTGGGTCCGGCCAGCATCGCCATCGTCCCACGGGAAGCAGAAGCCCGGCTGGAGCCGTTGTGCGCTGAACTCCACCCTGATGAACAGGCCATCCGCCGTCTCCAACGCCAGATGGAGCGGCAGAGGCGTGCAAACAATCCTGAGCACTACGATGAGCAGGGGCGGGCCAGGAAGCGAGGCAAGCAGGGCCTGCACTGGAAGACGAGTGCGAGGTATGAACGAACCAGGCGGCGCAAGGCCACCAAAGAACGCAAGCTCGCAGCCCATCGCAAGAGCTTGCATGGTCGCATGGTCCATGAGATCGTGAGGGTGGGCAACACCGTCATCCTGGAAAAGATTTCCTACAAGGCGTGGCAGAAACAGTATGGAAGCAGCGTGGGCCTTCGTGCCCCAGGGATGTTGATAGAGCATTTGAGACGTACCGTTGCAAGCACGGGCGGCACCCTGATTGAGGTTCCCACGCGCAGCACCAAACTCTCGCAATTTTGTCATGGCTGCGGAGCGTGCATCAAAAAACCGCTCTGGCAACGTCGGCATCAGTGCGCCTGTGGGGTGGGACCGGTGCAGCGCGATCTGTACTCAGCGTTTCTGGCCGCTTACCTTGTGACGGCAAATGATATACCCTCTTGTGCCCGGTACGCTGTACCCTGGGAAGGTGCGGAGGCGCGCCTGCGGGCAGCACAAGAGCGACTGGAAGAACGTGCGAAAGAGGGGCAGCACTTGCCCCGAAGCTTTGGTATGCCCAGAGCCGGAGCGCGTCTGCCCAAAAATCTGGGCGAAGCCACACCAGAGCCGCTCTTGCTCCTGAGACGAGGGAGAGTGGAAGCGTGGAAGCACCGCCCAGAACCCCCGTTGCTTTAGCACGGGGAGCCTTCAGTTCATCTCCTCTTCTCACTCGTGGTACAATGGTGCCATGTATATCCCGGTACATATCTGTAAGGCCCAATGTGAAGAGGTAATAGAATGGCCTTTATACAATATCGCAGACAACCAGTATTACGCAGCCCTGTGGTTGTTGCAGCCTTCGCTGGTTGGAATGATGCGGCGGACTCAGCGACAACAGCAATAAAATTTTTGATCGATAGATGGAAACCGGCAAAACTTGCAGAAATCGACTCAGAGGAGTTTCTGGTCTTTACAGAGACCCGCCCTACCACCCGTCTCGTCAATGGAGAGCGTGTCCTTGTCTGGCCGACGAACCAGTTCTTCTATCACAAGATGCCTGATCTAGATCGTGACATTATCTTATACCTGGGTGTTGAGCCGCAGCTCAAATGGAAGAAGTTTGTCAGTGGTTTTCTCGAAGTCTGTGAACATTACAGCGTTGCGGAGATATTGTTACTCGGGGCATTTCTGGCTGATGTGCCTCATACGAGAGCGGTGCCCATATCTGGCCTCTCATCGCACCTTAAACTGGAAGAACGCCTGGGTGGGATGGATGTGAGCAGCTCGCGTTACGAGGGTCCTACAGGCATACTCGGTGTATTGCATGACACCTTTCAGCGTGCTACTATGCCGACGGCCAGTTTCTGGGCAGCAGCACCGCACTACCTTGCTGCTACCCCCAATATCAAAGTCGCATCTGCCTTCCTGACCTACCTGAACTCTTTCCTATCCCTCAACCTGGATCTGAAGGATATCCAGGCTGAGGCCATGCGCTTCGAAGAGCATATCACGGCCCTGGTGGCGCGTGACCCCGAAGCAAGCGCGTATGTGCAGAAACTGGAGCAGCAGATCACCGGCCAGGGAGATGAAGATGACGAGGATGACGAGGACGACAATGGCGATATCATCTTCAATCCTGACAGAGCAGCAGGTACAGGTCCACTGCCAAGCGCCGATGTCTTGATTCGTGGTGTGGAAGAATTACTGCGAAAGCAGCGCGAGAATAATCAAACTGAACCTGACGACGATGAGGACAATGAATGATTGAACGCTGCGCTATGCAAACAAGCTCCAGATTACATTGTAGGAAATATATAGGTTTACAGGAAACACTTGGCACAACAGGGGGTATATTACGTCATGGACACCCGGGAGAAGTATGCGCGGTACGTCAACACGAGCTTTGTCAAGGCAATCGAACCGGTGGTTGTAGAACGTGCAGCGGGAGCTGAAATCTTCGGAGCAGATGGACAGACCTATCTTGACTGCTTTGCGGGCATCGCTGTGGTAAACGCGGGGCATGTGCATCCACGAGTTGCCGAGGCTGCCAAAGCGCAGATTGATCGCCTTATCCACGCTGCGAGCTATATTTACTACGTTCCCACCGTCGGCGACCTTGCTGAAGTTCTTGCGAATATTACACCGGGAGCGCTTCAGAAGACCTTCTTCTGCAATTCGGGGGCAGAGGCAATCGAGGGCGCGCTGCGACTGGCGAAGGTTGCCACCGGCAAACGCGAGATCATTGCGCTGCAGATGGCCTTCCACGGTCGGACTTACGGCACATTGTCCATAACAGGGAACATGGCGCGCAAGACACGCGGAGGCCCGTACATGCCAGGTGTGGCATTCGCGCCAGCCCCCTATTGCTATCGCTGTCCCCTGAAGCTGGAGCCTGAGTCTTGCGGGCTGGCCTGCGCCGATGCCGTGGAGGACGTGATTCGCTACCAGACGAGCGGGGATGTGGCCGCATTCATCGTCGAGCCGGTGCTTGGAGAAGGCGGGCTCATTCCGCTGCCGGAGGGCTATCTCGCGCGCGTCAAGGAGATACTCGACCGTCATGGCATCCTGTTGATTGTAGACGAGGTGCAAACGGGCTTCGGGCGTACCGGTAAGCTCTTCGGCATAGATCACCACGAGGGGATCGAGCCGGATATGATAGCCATGGCAAAAGGCATCGCCGACGGCTTTCCGCTCGGCGCCTTTATTGCGCCAGAAGCCATTGCTGATAGCTTTCTTCCGGGCGAGCATCTGAGCACATTCGGCGGCAATCCGGTCTGCTGCGCGGCGGCCATTGCCAATATCGCGGTGCTGCAAGAAGAGGGGCTGATTGAGCATGCTGCTGAACTGGGCAACTGGGCGCTGGGTGAACTACATGCTCTCAAGCAACGGAACGAACTGATCGGCGATGTGCGAGGTCAAGGGCTGATGCTTGGCATTGAACTAGTGCGAGATCGCGCAAGCAAAGAACCGGCGGCCACAGAGGCGGCGCGGGTGCGAGCCATTTGCCGCGAGGCGGGAGTGCTGATCGGCGTGGGTGGCCAGTTTGCCAACGTCTTGCGCTTGCAGCCCCCGCTGGTGATTACTCAGGAGCAACTTGCTCACGCAATCCGTACCGTCTCCAAGGCGCTCGATGCTTGCCAGTGAATGTATATGATGTGCGAGATCTAACTAACCTCGTGTGCAAGTTTTTCCGCAGCAGCAGGCGGCGAGAGGAAAGGAAAAAGTGGGGACACCCCACACCCCGCCAGGGGCTCCGCCCCTGGACCCCGTCGAGACAAATTTGCGCAGCGGGTTGACTACATCGGAAGGAGTTGAGGATAGCATGAGCCGACAACAAGTTCAAACACTGCGGAACTATTTTGGTGGACGATGGGTGCCTGCTGAAACAGACGATTTTTTGGAAGTTCGCAACCCGGCGACGGACGAGGTGCTGGCCCACGTTCCGATGAGCGGCGAAGCGGACGTGGATGCAGCAGTCGCGGCGGCGGCGGCAGCCTTTCCAGCCTGGCGCGCTACTCCTCCGCAGGAGCGAGCGCGTTACTTTTTCAAGCTGCGCCAGTTGCTCGACGAGCATCGTGAGGAACTTGCCCGTATGATTACAACCGAGATGGGCAAGACCATCGATGATGCACGCGGCGAGGTGCAGCGCGGTATCGAGAATGTCGAAACGGCCTGCGGCATTCCTACGCTGATGATGGGCTATGGCCTGGAAGACGGCGCGGCACGCGGTATCGACGAAGAGGTCATCTACCAGCCGCTCGGCGTCTTCTCAGCAATCACTCCCTTTAATTTCCCCTTCATGATCGCCTTCTGGTTCTGGCCCTACGCCGTCGCCTGCGGTAACACCTTCATCGTGAAGCCCTCTGAGCAGGACCCCATTGTGCAGCAGCGTGTCTTCGAGTTGATCGACCAGGTCGGCTTTCCGCCGGGTGTGATCAACCTGGTGAATGGTGGGAAGGAGACGGTGAATGCGCTGCTCGACCATCCCAGGATCAAAGGTATCTCCTTCGTCGGCTCGACCAGGACGGCGGAGTATGTCTACGCGCGGGCTGCCGCCAGCGGTAAGCGCGTTCAGGCATCGGGGGGGGCCAAAAACCCCATTGTCATCATGCCCGATGCCGACCTGGACACGTATCTACCGACCATTATGAACTCCTGCTTCGGCTCCGCAGGCCAGCGCTGCCTTGCCAACTCGCTCATCCTGCCGGTGGGCGGCGCACATGACATGGCACGCGAGCGCGTGGCCGGTGCAGCGTCCAGGCTGCGCATCGGCAATGGACTGCAAGCGGGCGTCGAGCTAGGGCCTGTCGTCTCTGCCGCTGCCCGCGAACGCATCGTCGCGGCCATCACGCATGGCATAGAAGAAGGCGCGGAGGCGGTCCTGGATGGGCGAACGGTGCAGGTGCCTGAGTATCCCAGGGGCTACTTTGTTGGGCCAACCATCCTCGACCAGGTCCGGCCAGAGATGAGGGTTTACAAGGAGGAGATCTTCGGGCCGGTGATCGGCATGTCGCCCGTGAGTAGTCTGGACGAGGCTATCAAACGCATCAACGCCAACGAATATGGCAATGCTGCTTCTATCTTCACGCAGAGCGGCTATGCGGCACGCGAGTTCCGCTATCGCGTGGAGACCGGCAACATCGGCATCAATGTGGGAGTGGCAGCGCCGATGGCCTACTTTCCTTTCAGCGGGGCGAAACGTTCGTTTTTCGGCAGCCTGCATCCACAGAGCCGCGATGCTGTGCGCTTCTACACCGAGAGTAAAGTAGTCATCACCCGCTGGGCGGCAGGAGATGGCTCGACCATTACCGGCATTGGCCGGTAATGGTGTCTCACGACATCTCCAGTTTTTGGCAATTTCAAGGAGATCGACCGTATTTCGTAGAAGATTGACACCCAGAAATGGAAGGATCAATGCAAGAATGCATGTATCACACTGGTAACCGCGAGGGCAAGCATTGCCAGGGCAAAAAGCAAAGCGACCAGAGCTCTACGGGCGTAATGTGTCATCTCACCATCTACTATGTTAACATTCCTGAGGAACGGTTGCTCAGCCATAGCCATATCTAACTGCCTTACACGCCTGGTACGCTCCGAAAAGCTCTGAGTATACAGGAACAGACTTACAACGGTACCTCCAACGACAAGCACTGCAGCGATCCCGATAATGGAGAGAACTGGTACCATGTTGAGATCCTTCCTTCACTGGGCCTTTGGCCCTGCTAGTGTGAACATCCTCACTCTATTAGTGTTAGACGCGTCACACTTTCAAATCTCAAATTATGCACCAGTTCATTTCAAGGACTGGATAGTACAGTCCTCCCCACTTTGAGCTATAGTCTCTTACAGCACGACGGTCACTTTACGCTGCTTGCCTCCACGCAAGAAGGTGATCGCTACCTTTTCCCCGCTGCGATACCGGCGGATAATGCGCTGCAAGTCGCGTGGTTCCGTTACAGGTTCATCTGCGGCAGCAACGATAACATCCAACCGCTTCAACTCTGCCCTTTCGGCAGGCCCGTCGCGGCGGATCTCCAGCAGTTCCATGCCCGATTGCTGCCTCAGGTTAAGGCTGCGTTGGAGTGCCGGGTCGAGCTGTACGCGCATGCCTCCCACTCCCAACGATATAGCTGCTGACGGTTTCTCGCGCTTCTGCATGATGCGGGCGATAGCAGATTTCACAGTATCCAGGGGGATAGAGAAACCAAGCCCTTGAGCCATCGGCATCATAGCAGTTGTGATACCAACTACACGCCCCTTGCTGTCGACAAGCGGTCCACCTGAATTGCCAGGATTAATAGGCGTGTCCGTTTGAATCAAATTGGTCATTTTACTTACGCCAGGAGCGCTCAACGTTCGGTCCAGCGCACTTACTACTCCGGCTGTAACCGTCCAGTTCAAGCCGTAGGGATTGCCCACGGCAAGCACCAGTTGTCCCACTTTCAGAGGTGCTCGCCCCAGTTCCGCCACCGGCAGGTGGTCGGCCCCAATGCGCAATACAGCTACATCCACATCTGGCTCACTGCCAACGAGACCCGCGTCAAAAGAACGTCCATCTGCCAGGGTCACCTTAATACGCCGTGCCTGCCCAACTACGTGAGCATTAGTCAGAATCTGTCCATCCGAGGCGAAAATGAAACCAGAGCCCAGGCCTCCACCGAACTCTGGCCCGTTCCCATCCGACCGGCTAAAACGCCAGCCTTCCCGCTCTATATCAATACGCACTACCGCAGGCCCAACGCGCTCCGCTGCCTTAGTTACTGCTTGCGAATAGGCGTCTAATGCCTCTACATCTCTCTCGTTTGTGCTCATAATTTGGCGCTGTACTTTCCTATGGAACCACTCAATGTCCATGCGTGCGAGGCTGGGACTCAAAGAGGTTGATATCCATTGTATCACATCCACACAAAAGATGTGGCAAGGGGAGGATGTCTTAAGACCTGCTGATGGTGTGCAAGAGCAACCAAATCCTGTTCGCGGTGGAGGCGCACACTGTTAACGAGCAGTCCGCTATCGGTGGGATGATGAATGCTCGTCTGCACACACGTCTCATCCACTCACAGCTTGCTGTTCATTGGCGCTCGCTTTTCTTCCCTCGGTCTGATACCATGAAGGCACATGCTGGTCTGCGGATGGTCGATAGCAGGCATTCCTGACACTCCCCGCTCTAAAGAGACGGGGGTTCTTCCTTCATCCAGGGGGCTTGCCACTGTCCATTGCTGAGCCAGCAGTAGAGGTCCCCTGTCCGGAAGCGTTTTACAGGGCAAGCCTGCCGGTTTCCGTGTGCCCCCCGGTACCGCCTCGAATAGACGAAAGCGCTTCTTGCAGGATATTAAGCGCTGCGTTGTGATCTCGGTCCAGCACCACGCCACAGCCAGGACAACTG
>WNEZ01017807.1_pt1 | contig 10255 bp, 12 predicted proteins | sample 5400521 | NCBI WGS metagenome assembly WNEZ01 (sample SAMN13153339, study PRJNA577476) | soil metagenome | isolation source: 120 cm saprolite under Douglas fir tree site 2 hole 1 replicate 1 | place: USA:California | collected 2015-04-18
GTAATATTCGCGAACTCCAGAACGTCATCGAACGATCAGTCATCGTGTGCGAAACAGAGAATTTCTCGGTCGACGAGACCTGGCTTCCTCGGCAGCCCCTCGCAAGCGAGTGCAAAAGCCAGTCTGACTTCTCTCAAAAGCTTGCTGCTCAGGAAAAAGAGATGATCGAGGCTGCCTTGAGCGAAAGTAGAGGACAGGTATTCGGACCGTCCGGCGCGGCTGCTATACTCGGCATGCCACGTTCTACAGTGGAGTCGAAGATTCGGTCACTGAAGATCAACAAGAATCACTTCAAGAACTTCGCTGCAACTCTCTCTCGCCGATCTTGCTTAGAATCGATTCTATGATGCTTCCGCGAACGAGTCTCGCAGTGTAAATTGCAGGAGCCGCAGCGCCCGCGGCGCTGGATACAGAAATGTTAGCTCTTTGCCCAGCACCACATCATGTACGCAGAGCATGGCGTCGGCCACCCTCGTCATCTACTCTCTGCCAAAACTAGGAATCTCTAGAACGCTAGTGCCAGGGGGCGATTCGTCGGCTTGCCATCCTTGCCGCCGGTATTTTGTGCTGACGGCCGACGCTATTCGCTCTTATTGCTGCCTTTTGCTGCCTCGCGGATTTAGCAAGTCCTTTGTAAAGAACGAGAAGACTGGTAGGGGCGGTGGGGATCGAACCCGTGAGGCTCCAATTACCAGTCCAGTGTTTGCGCCAGTCCGCCCGTCGAACGCTTGTTGACCGTTTAATCCGGACAGCAAAGGACTTCACTGAAAACTGACCGTCCAATTGAGTCCAGTACCGTCCAAAAACCGTCCAAAACCGGCCAGGCTGCCCTCCAATCCGATCCGTCATGTATCTCCCTCTTTATCAATCACTTCTGTGAAAACGCGAAATTCCGCATTCTAACCAAGTGGCCCCTCGCGGCACCCGGCGTACCTTCGTACCTCGGTATATATTAAGGATGGAACGAGGACCATTATGGGAGCCACTTGACTCTAAAAGCATTCGGTTCGTTACCGAACAGTCGTTGGTTCAAATCAGGCCGACACAACCAAGGACAAACGCTCAAATTCACCGGCCACAGCAATCCGCGGCGGCGATCACTAACTCTTATACGGATTGACTTTGCCACTGAGCAATCTGTCCCAGTGGGCGGTGAGGACCAAGACGGGGTTTTAGGATTCGCTAGCGACTATTCAACGCCGTCCAGGCAGCCAGAGAGTCCATGTAGTCTCTCTTTTATTCCCACTAGCCCTTACCTTGGGAGAGCGTCAATAGCGCCAGCGCGTAGTCTTCTATCGTCTCGGGCACTGCCCGATTGTGCACGAATTGTCCCTGGCGGCGGCACTCGATCAGCCCTGCATGCGACAGGATTTTAAGGTGATGCGAAACCGTCGCGGCCGCGACCCGGCGCAGGGTCACAATTGTGCTCGAGGTCATTTCCTTATTTCTGGCGATGGCCTCGAAAATCAGCAGCCGCGTTTCGTTAGCTAACGCCTTCGAAATTCTTTCAATATTAGAGCTGTCCATAAAGTGCCCAGTTCATGCTTCTGCGACGTGAGCGTACTTCCGTGGTAGCTAGAACTTGAACAGGATCTTGCCGCTGCGATTCGATTTCAAGGATTGCTTGAACGCTTCCTTGAACTGGTCGAGCGGGTACACAGCTTATGTAGACGTACGCGCCTTCGTTCACAAACTGCTTCGCCGTCGCAAGACCGATGCCGCTATTGCCGCCCGTGATCAATGCCGTTTTGCCGGCAAGTCTCATGTTCGCCTCTTTGTTTCAATGTGGATTATTGTTATAATCCTGTTCGCAGAATTGGATGCTAGCCCTTATTCGAGGGATACATCCATTTCGAGGTTTTTGGGGGGACTCAATGGGCCATTCCAAGGCGGAAAAGACGAAAACTCACAGGCGCATCGTGGCAATCGCCTCAAAGAAGTTCCGCGAGGAGGGGTTTGCCGGGATCGGAATCGCGGAGCTGATGAAAGAAGCCGGTCTTACGGTGGGCGGCTTCTACAAACACTTCGATTCGCGCGATGACTTAGTGGCCGAAGCCGTCGGCTCTGCGCTTGGAGCGTGGAAACGCCAGCTGGATACCGCTGCCTCGGGCGGGCCGCCAGTTACGTACGAGTCGCTAGTCGACGATTATTTGAGCAGGGCGCATCGCGATCATCCGGGCACTGGCTGTCCGGTTGGCGCTTTGGCAGGAGATATCGCGCGCAGCGACAAGCAAACTCGTACTGTCGTCACCCGGCAAATTCGAGAGGACATTGAACTGGTCGCAACTCTGATTTGCGGCACGAACGAGAAGAACAAGGGTGACGCACGCTCACAAGCAATCTTGACTTATTGCGCGCTTGTCGGTGCCATCGGCGTGGCGCGCGTCGTATCAGATGAGCAGCTTTCGCGCGAAATACTAAAGACACTAGCCGCACGTCTGAAAGGGCGAACTCATGCGGCGCCGGTTCCAGGCGGATGACACGCAAACCGGAGGTAATGCCTCCGGCTTGGCAGATTGCTCCCGATAAACGTTCTCACGCGCATCTCGTCAGTGTTTGATTTCCTGACGAGAAGCCGACCACCCGGTACTGATCCGCACGATGCCCATCTGGATTGCGTCCGGATCGCCGATAATGCGGGAGTTACCACCTGGCGGCTCGAAGGAGCGACCTGATACTTGATATTACGAGTTCTTCTACCGAGCGTGCGATGCAGCTTCTTCGATCAGAGCTGCAACCTCCTTCGGCCTGGACACGTAGACCGCGTGACTGGCGCCTGAGACTTCGACCTTATGGCTGTTGGCTCGCGTGGCGTACCAGCGTTCGAGGTCGGGGTTGATGGTTCGATCTGCTCCGGCTACCAACGCCCAGCTCGGCTTGCTTCTCCAGGCAGCCGTGGTGATGACTACTTTGAAATTGTCAGCGAAGTTGAGCACCTGGGATTGAGCCATAAAAGCGGCCTGCTCCGCAGACAGGTCAGCTGCGAAGTACACATGAAACAGCGCTGGATCGAGGTACGTGAAACCGTCGGCGGTCTTCTTTATCGCACCAGACTTGCTGAGATCACTTGGGAAGCGCTTCCCGTCGTCAGCTTCGTTCTCCCCAGCATCGGGCATGTGGGCCGCGATGTACACCAAACCCGCGACGGATGAGTCCGTGCCCGCTTCGGTAATTACGGCTCCCCCGTAGCTATGACCGACAAGGATGCACGGTCCATCTTGTAGAGCGAGAGCGCGCTTTGTTGCAGCCACGTCGTCCTTAAACGAAGTTTCCGGTTCTTGGACGATGCTGACGTGGTAGCCATCCTTGACAAGGATGTCGTAGACGCCTTTCCAGCCAGAACCGTCCGCCCAGGCGCCGTGAACCAGAACAATATTCCGAATGCGATCCTCTTTGTTCTGCGCTGAGAGCACGCCACAGGTCACCAGCAATAAAACGACGAAGAAGAGCTGAGACATTCCTCTTGCTACTCGCATAGCCTTCATTGAATTACTCATTTTTGTCGCTCCTTTTTGCGAATTAATTTGACAGATTGCTTGTCAGGAAAATACTCAGTCGGAGACTCAGAGACTCAGAGCGTCAGATAGACGATTTGGATCCACTGCTCGGAGTTGATGATGCCTTTGCCCCAGACGGGGTCGAGATCGGCAAACGGCTTTTCCGCGACGGCTTCCTGGGCGGATTTTCCCGCGGACTTCAATTTCTGAACGCGATCGCGCGAAGTAATGAGCATGTCCCGAGATTTCGTGAGGTCCGCTTTGTTGCCGAGCGGGCCGTGCCCCGCAACAATCTTGGTGTGATTGTCGGCGAGCGAGAGAATTTGGTCGGCGGCGACGATCATGCCATCGATATTGCCTCCCGTACCGGGGTCGATGTAGGGATACATGCCGTTGAAAAACAAGTCGCCCATCGAAATCACGTTGGCCTTTTGAAAATGAACGTAGATATCCGAATCCGTATGCGCGGGAGCAACGTGTTGGAGAGCGAGGGTTTCGCCTGCTCCTCTGTACAAGACCGGCAGATCATGCGGCTCGGACATGCGCTTCTTAGTCACAATGGAATGACCGGCTCCGATTCGCAGGCGTGGGTTATGCTGCGAATCGGAAGACAAGCAGTACAGAGCCACAAGCGAAGGAGCCGGTCGATGAAAAGAATAAAATTTGTTGGTTTGGATGTCCATGCCGAAACGATTGCGGTGGCGGTTGCCGAGCAGGACGGGGAGGTGAGAACGCTCGGGGTCATTCCGAATCGGGAGGAATCGATTCGGAAGCTGGTCAAGAAACTGGGACCTGTGGAGCAGCTGTGTTTCTGCTATGAGGCGGGCCCGACGGGTTATGTCGTGTACTGGCAGTTGACGGCCCTGGGAGCGAAGTGCGAGGTGGTGGCGCCAACGCTGGTGCCGGTGAAATCGGGCGAACGGGTGAAGACCGATCGGCGCGATGCGCTGAAGCTAGCGCGGAATTATCGGGCCGGAGAATTGACGGCGGTGTGGGTACCGGATGCGGCCCATGAGGCCTTGCGAGATCTGGTACGAGCTCGGGAGGCGGCTAAGAAAGACCAGTTGCGGGCGAAACGCCTGAGCAAGTTCCTCTTGCGGCATGGGCGGCGGCCGGCGAGCGGTGTGAAGGCCTGGACCTTGAACTACCTGGCATGGGTGAAACAGGAAGTCCACTTCGAGCAGCCGGCGCAAGAAGCCACCTTGTTGGATTATCTACATGAGGTGGAGCACGCAGAAGCCCGCATCGCACGACTGGACCTGGCGATCGAAGAAGCGGTGAAGTCGACACCGCCCAAGATGAAGGCCGTGATCGAGGGCTTGCAGGCCCTGCGGGGAATTGCTCAAGTAGCAGCAGTGACGATCGTGGCCGAACTGGGAGAAATATCGCGATTTCCACGGGCTCGGCAATTGATGGGCTACGGTGGGATCGTAGCGAGCGAACATTCCACAGGAGAAAGTACCTGGCGAGGGGGCATCACCAAGACGGGAAATGCGCACTTACGGCGGGTGGTCGTGGAAGCCGCCTGGGCGTACCGCCACCGGCCAAACGTAGGAGGAACTTTACGCAAGCGGCAAGAGTTGGTCAGCGAAGAAATCCGAGAGATCGCCTGGAAAGCGCAACATCGGTTGCACACGCGTTATCGGAAGTTGACGGCACGGGGCAAGGAAAAGGGGAAGGTTGTGACCGCGATCGGACGCGAGCTATTGGGTTTTATCTGGGCCATTGGGATAAAAGTAGAGGCTGCGCAGAAGGAGACCGAACGGCGGGCGGCATGAGGTGAGTATATTGTGCAGCAAGAATTTTCCAGGAGGCAGCGTGGGTAGCGGTCGAGAGGCGCATGGAAAGGAGAATCCTCGAAAACACTATGCGGTAGGTCTGCGGACCGAACCCGCGTTGCTAGTCCGAGGGAGCTCCCGACGGATCACGATTATGCGGTTTCGACCCGCGAATATCAGAGTGATCAACCGTCGCAATAGCCGCCTCGACCGCGACTTGCGCTGCCTTCTAGGAAAGGAGAGGAAGAAAAAGAAAGAAAACAATTCTTTGTAGTTGACAGGTCATTCGTTTTCGTGGGCAAGGACCGTGGCTCCTGCGACGTGAAGATGCGCGTTGTTATCGGTATGGTCGAAATGCCAGTGGGTGTCGATGACGCATTTAACCGGAGCGTTGCCAAGGCCATCGAGAGCCTCTTTGAGCCTGGGCCAGGCGGGCGCAACGAAAGTGTCCACGACGAATTTGCCTTCGGGGCCGTTGAGGGCTACCACGGCTCCGCCGGGGCCGTCGAACATAGTGACATTGTCAGCAAGCTTTTGCGTCTCCATGGGAACGGCGTTGAACTTGGCGCGCATACTCGCGAGCAGGTCGGCCGGCGAAGGCGCTTGCTGCGCGAAGCCCGCTGCGGAAGCGCGGAGCAACGTCGCGGGAAAGAGGTACGTCAGAAGGGCACTGCTGGCCAACGTGGCCGAACCTCGCAACATTTCGCGGCGCGAGGTTCGCCTCTGTAAGAAACTGAATTTCATTTTTTTAGTCCTTTCTGCGGTGGCATCGAACTACTCCTTTGCCACACCCGGTTAGACACTTTTGGAGCTGATTATAGACATTGTTTGTTTTGTTGCCTGTGATAAGATATGCAAATAAGACAGACGCATGGAGCTTCGTCAAATTCGATCGTTTCTCTCTATCGCCGAGACTCTGCACTTCGGGCGTACTGCAGAGTTGATTCATCTCAGCCAACCAGCCTTAAGCCTTCAGATACGAGCTCTTGAGGAGGATGTCGGCGTGCGACTCTTCGAGCGGAACCGACGCAAAACAACGCTCACCGCGGCCGGTGTCGCCTTTCGCGATGACGCCGTTCGAGCGCTCTCACAATTGGGCCAAGCGATTCACAGGGCGAGGCTGGCTGCCAATGGAAAACTGGGATTATTGCGGATCGGCTTCATCTCAACTGCGGGAAGTGAGATCGTGCCCAATATCATTGGTCAGTTTAGAGCGTTAAATCCGGAAGTAGAGTTCTCTTTGCGCGCTATCACGACGGCGGATCAGACACAGATGCTGGAGGGCGGGTCGCTCGACGTTGGATTTCTGCGTCTGCCGATTGGCGGGCACTCGACTCTTGATGTTGTCACAGTGCATCGCGAACCGTTCGTACTCGTGGTACCCGCGTCCCATAAGCTGGCAAAAAGGAAAAGGGTGCGCCTAAGCGAAGTGTCGGGTGAGGACTTCGTGATGTATGAGCGTAGCTATGCTCCTGGATTCCACGATCTAATCTTCGGGATGCTTCGTGATGCCAGGATTGTTCCCAATGTTTCCCAGACAGGGGCAGAGATCTCAACGCTGATCTCGCTAGTCGATGCGCACATGGGTGTCGCCATTTTGCCCGCATCGGCAGTGAAACACAGCGTTGCTTCGGTAATCGCTTGCGACATTGCAGACCAGATACCGCTGTCTGAAATTGCTCTGGTCGTCAGTAAAGGAGTTCGAGCGACAATCGTAGACAACTTCAGATCTTTCGCTCTAAAAAACTTAGGCCGGGCGAGGAAATCTTTGCGCGCCAATGGGAGTTAACTTCAGCGCCGAATACTCCGGGCGGTGTTACTGCTGCAACGATGGTCGGGATTCCGAAAAACTAGAAGTATCGCTGTGGAAGTACATGTGCGCTGTCTTCTGTAGCGTCACTCCGCCTGGGTGTGGCTTGCATTGTCGTAATTACCTGCGTGTTGAGCGGGCACAAGTTCCTCCACGACCCCTTGCGATGCTTTACCTACGCCGACGAGCGAGGTGAGGAATTTGCTGTGACCGCGGGGACGATCCTATAATCCGCGCGATAGACCAAATTGTGCAGGTCTCCGGATGCGATGGCTCGGAGTACGGATAGCTGGTCTGCGGCGTCCTCGTCGTTGAACACGTTCAGCGGCCAGTCTTGAATGGTCGCCCCCCGAAGGTGAGGATGGTGAAAGCCGCCGCCGAAATAGGCCTGTAGCGTAATTGGCGGCAGCGCGGCCGCTCGTTGTTCAGGCCAACTCAAAGCCCAGGACGCATTGAGCCCTCCATCTGCTGTGCGTCGTAGTCCCGTCTCGTTGAGTTGTCCCGCGTCGAGCAGCAAGTTCGTGTTTAGTTCCGTCAGAACTTGGCGAGCGATGGGAGCCAGCAGGTGCACCGCCTTCTCGAAATGGGCTTCCTTATCTCTTCGATTTGCCGAGCCGCCGTGTGTGCCGTCGCGAAGGTCCCTAAAATGGCGGATTAGGCTGGTGATATATGCGGGTATCCCTCTTTTCTGCATTGCTTACCTCCAGTAAGAATCAAGATGTTGGGTTCTCCGTCGTCTCCCATTTGATCCACTTCAGATCGAGTACAAAGATCGAGTAAAAGACGGGAACCAAGAGCAAGGTGATGAAGGTGGCGACAGCCAGTCCGCCGATCTGGGCATAGCACAATGGTTTCCAGAGCGGGCCACCTTCGAGCGCGAGAGGAAATAGGGCAAGGATTGTCGCGCCAACGGTGATCATTACAGGTCGAATACGCTCAATGCCGGCATCCGGAAGAGCGCGCTCGAGCGGCTCCCCTTTTTCGTGCATCTCCTCGATGAAGTCGAAGAGCACGATCACGTGGCTGACGATGACGCCGATGAGGCTGGCAACCCCAAGGAATGCCATGAATCCGAAGGGCGTGCCCATGATCGCAAGCGCGATCAGCGCCCCCATTGCTCCGTACGGTGCGGCCGCAAACACAAGCAAGGGCTTAACCGCATTCTTGAATTGCACGAGCAAAGCCAGGTAAATGCCCACGAGAGAGATTAGGAGAACGCCAGCGAGATTCAGGAATCCGTCGTCCTGCTTCGCTTTCTCGCCAGCAATCTGCAATTGATATCCCGGCGGTAGCTTATTCTGAAGATCTTTCAGTTTGGATTCGATGGGCCCAAGGACTTCCGACGCGAGGACTCCGGGCGCGGGAAAGCACAATATCGAAATGGTGCGAAAGTGCTCGCGGCGTCGTATGCGACCCGTTTCAAGAATGTTCCGCACGGTCGCAACAGAGAGCAGAGGAACTCTGGTGTCCTGGCGCGAAGAGTAAACGTAGAGGCTCTTGATCTGCGATAATTGTGCACGATCCTGAGGGCGCACACGGGCAACAATCGGGATACTCTTGTCGCCCTCTTTGAACGTGCCAACTGGTGTTCCGCTGATCGCGGCTGTGGACGAATTGGCCACGTCAGCGTTCGTAATGCCGACTACGTTCGCGCGATCCGGATCAATCTCAATCTTGACCTGCGGGCTGTCAGGAGCCCAATCATCCCTCAGCACCGCAACTCCGCGTGACTGTCGAACAACATCCATAGCCTGCGAAGCTAAGGAGCGAAGCGTTTGTATGTCCTGGATTTCAGCGCGGGGGTCCGTGTCCGCCTGACCGGAGATGAGGATCTCCACAGGAGTTTCTACGGGATTCGTTTGCAGCTGCCGGACGGTAATCCATGCGCCCGGCACCTGTTTGTTCAATGCGCTTTGAAGAGGTCCGATCAGTTTTGGCGTGGCTTCTTTGTCGGTGACCTGAACAATGACTTGTGCATAGTTGGTCTGGGGAGCTTCGGGAGAGATCGAAAACCAGAAACGTGGTCCGCCACCACCGATGAAACTTGTCATGGAGGTGAGGAGATGCTTGCCCGGTTCTGTCTCTGAGACGGTTTTCGCCGAAGCTTCCACAACCTGGCGGACAACCTGCTCCGCCCTGAGCGCAGCGTCATTTGTTGCGGTCAAAGGCACGTCGTTCGGCAGCCAGATGTCGAGGTAAAACCAATATTGGACGTCTTCAGGAAAGAACTGTTGCTTCAGGTGCGAGGCCACGAGGCCCCCAATCAGCAAAAAAAGAAAGGAACCCGCCAGCACCAGCCAGCGGCGCTGAATGGCCCGACCTACCAGCCGATTGTAGAAACCGTAAAAACCTCGCTGGCGCTTTTCCTCCACCGTTAGCTCTCTCTTTTTTGGTGGCCTCTGGATGTAGTAACCGAGCAGCGGGACGAATGTCATCGCAACAACCAGAGCGCATAGCAACGCTGCTGTCATAACGATGGGAAGACTCCTAAGAAATTCCCCGGTGTTCCCTGTAAGCATAAGGAAAGGCAGATAGGCGATGATATTCGTCAGCGTTGCGAAAAAGATTGCGGTCGCCAGCTTGGAAGGACCCAGCCATGCTGCGATGGCACGAGGCAGGCCATCGGCAAGACCACGCTTAATACCATCACCGGCTACTACCGGTACGTCTACCAGCAGGCCCAGCGCGATGATCAACGTCGCCACCGACACCTGCTGCAAATCAATTCCCAACATGTACGAAACAGCGAAAGTCATGCCCAGTGTTATCGGAATGGCCAGGGCCATGATGAGCGCCAGTCGCCATTCCCAGAAACCAATCAAAGAAACAACGACGACCAGGAGGATCGCTTCGTACAAAGCGCGCAGGAATAGATGAATGTTTTCTTTGACCTGCAGCGGCTGGTCGGAGGTATGCGCGATGATCAGGTCCGGCGGTAGAATCTTCTTGAGTTGGTCAAGTTTCCGGTCAACGGATTGACCGAACGTTGCGATTTGCCGCTGGTCGCGCATGTAGATTGCAAGCGTGACCGAACGACTCCGCTGCCATTGCCCCTTTGCGTCTTCCCATGTGTAGTAGTTCAAGTATTGAGCGGGGCTCTGGTAGCCGCGACTGACGTCGACTAGGTCACGGAGATAAACTGGTGCGCCGGTTGCTGAGGCAGACACAGC
>WNEZ01006496.1_pt1 | contig 10254 bp, 8 predicted proteins | sample 5400521 | NCBI WGS metagenome assembly WNEZ01 (sample SAMN13153339, study PRJNA577476) | soil metagenome | isolation source: 120 cm saprolite under Douglas fir tree site 2 hole 1 replicate 1 | place: USA:California | collected 2015-04-18
CTAACCCAGATGGGGACCATCCGGCTCGGCAAGCGGACTGAGAAGCGCGCGCCGTAGATCAAGGACTTTGTGCCGCTCGCCGATCTCAAGGATCTGGTGTTCGGAGCGTGGGATCCCATCCCCGACGACGCTTACGCCGCGGCCACCAAGGCGGGCGTGCTCGAGCGAGCACACCTCGAGCCCATCGCCGACTTCCTCAAGGGCATCCGGCCGATGCCGGCCGCGTTCGACCAGAACTACGTGAAGCGGCTGCAGGGCAGCAACGTCAAGCGCGCCAAGACTAAGCGCGAGCTCGCCGAGCAGCTGCGGGCGGACATCCGCAACTTCAAGAAGAGCAGTGGCGTGGACCGGCTCGTCATGGTGTGGTGCGCGTCGACCGAGGTGTTCATCACGCCAGGTCCGACGCATCAGACGCTCGCGACGTTCGAGCAGGCGATGGAGCACAACGATCCGGCCATCGCTCCCTCGATGCTCTACGCCTACGCCGCGCTGATGGAGAACGTCCCCTTCGCCAACGGGGCGCCGAACCTCACGGTCGACGTCCCGGCGCTCGCCCAGTTGGCCGAGGATCGCAAGCTCCCGATCGGCGGTAAGGACTTCAAGACCGGGCAGACGATGATGAAGACCGTGCTCGCGCCCGCCTTCAAGGCGCGGATGCTCGGCCTCGCGGGCTGGTACTCGACCAACATCCTGGGCAACCGGGACGGCGAGGTGCTGGACGATCCCGAGTCGTTCAAGACCAAAGAGGAATCCAAGCTCGGCGTGCTCGAGTACATCCTCCAGCCGGAGCTGTATCCCGAGCTGTACGGCAAGGTGTTCCACAAGGTCCGGATCAACTACTACCCGCCGCGGGGCGACAACAAGGAAGGCTGGGACAACATCGACATCTTCGGGTGGCTCGGCTACCCGATGCAGATCAAGGTAGACTTCCTGTGCCGCGATTCGATCCTTGCGGCCCCGATCGTGCTCGACCTGGCGTTGTTCTTCGATCTCGCGCAGCGCGCCGGCCTGTCCGGCGTCCAGGAGTGGCTCTCCTTCTACTTTAAGAGCCCCCAGACGGCGCCCGGCTTATATCCCGAACACGATCTGTTCATCCAGCAGACGAAGTTGAAGAATACCCTCCGGTGGCTGATGGGCGAGCAGCAGATCACGCACCTGGGAGTCGAATACTACGAGTACGGGGAGAAGTGACCGCTTCCTCCGCCGATCCGGCACTCAAGGAGACTCCTGACCCATGATGACGCCGAAGTTTGACGCCGTCCGCCGCTGTGCGGCTGGGGCCCTGTTCGTGCTGGGGCTCGCGACGCTCGTTGCTCACCCGGCGCAGGCTCAGGCCGTGCCGGCCGCCGCCGCCGCCGCTGCGCAAGCTCCCGAGGCAGCCGGCGGCGAGGCGACCCTCGTGCTTCCCGACTTGCAACAGGCGACGTTCCTGGGTGGGATCGGCGGCGCGCACCTCTTGCAGTGGGGGATCTTGGTCTGCGCGCTGGGACTGCTGTTCGGTCTCCTGATCTACACGCAGCTCAAGAACCTTCCCGTGCACCAGGCGATGCGGGACGTGTCCGAGCTGATCTACGAGACGTGCAAGACCTACCTCATCACCCAGGGCAAGTTTCTGCTCGTGCTGTGGGTGTTCATTGGGGCGATCGCGGCGATCTACTTCGGCGGTCTCGCCAGCACGGTGAGCGCGACCGGCGCGACGGTGCACGGCTACCCGCCGCTCAAGGTCGCGGTCATTCTGCTCTTCAGCCTCGTCGGCATCGCGGGGAGCTACAGCGTGGCCTGGTTCGGGATCCGGGTGAACACCTTCGCCAACTCGCGCACCGCGTTTGCGAGCCTCTCCGGCAAGCCCTATCCCTGCCATCAGATCCCGTTGAAGGCGGGGATGAGCATTGGCATGCTGCTCGTGAGCATCGAGCTGATCATGATGCTCTTCATCCTGCTGTTTATTCCGGGAGACTATGCTGGCCCGTGCTTCATCGGCTTCGCGATCGGCGAGTCGCTGGGGGCGGCGGCGCTACGCGTGGCCGGGGGCATTTTCACCAAGATCGCCGACATCGGATCGGATCTGATGAAGATCGTCTTCAAGATCAAGGAAGACGACGCGCGCAATCCCGGGGTGATCGCCGACTGCACCGGCGACAACGCGGGCGACTCGGTGGGGCCGAGCGCCGACGGGTTCGAGACCTACGGGGTCACCGGCGTGGCGCTGATCACGTTCATCCTGCTCGCGGTGCACACGCCGTTGGTCCAGGTGCAGCTGCTCGTGTGGATCTTCGTGATGCGCATCATTATGGTCGTCACCTCGGGTCTCTCCTATTACCTGAACGCCGTCGTCACCAAGGCTCGCTACCAGACTGCGGACACGATGAATTTCGAGACGCCGCTGACGGCGCTCGTCTGGCTGACGTCGATCGTGTCGATCGTCCTCACCTACGTCGTTTCCTCGCTCATCATACCGAATCTGGGTGGCGATCCCACCTTGTGGTGGAAGCTCTCGACCGTGATTACCTGCGGCACGCTCGCCGGCGCGATCATCCCCGAGCTGGTCAAGGTGTTCACGTCGATGCATTCCCGGCACGTCCGCGAAATCGTGACGTCTTCGCGCGAGGGCGGCGCTTCCCTCAACATCCTCTCGGGTTTGGTGGCGGGGAACTTCAGTGCCTACTGGCTTGGCCTCGCGATGCTGTCGCTCATGGCGATTGCCTTTGGCATCAGTACCGCCGGCCTCGGGGCGCTGATGGTCGCCCCGGCCGTGTTCGCTTTCGGGCTCGTCGCGTTCGGGTTCCTCGGCATGGGCCCTGTTACCATCGCGGTGGACTCCTACGGACCGGTGACCGACAACGCCCAGTCGATTTACGAGCTGTCGACGATCGAGCAGCTCCCCGGGATCCAGGCGCAGATCCAGCGGGACTTCGGCTTCGCGGTGAACTTCGCGCGCGCCAAGGACAACCTCGAGGAGAACGATGGCGCCGGGAATACCTTCAAGGCCACCGCCAAGCCGGTGCTGATCGGCACCGCGGTCGTCGGGGCCACGACCATGATCTTCTCGATTATCGTCGCCCTCACCCACGGCTTGCAGCCCGCGCTGCTCGGCAACCTTTCGATCCTGCACGCGCCGTTCCTGCTCGGCCTGATCGCCGGCGGAGCGATGATCTACTGGTTTACCGGTGCCTCCATCCAGGCCGTCACCACCGGGGCCTACCGCGCCGTCGAGTTCATCAAGGCCCATATCCACTTGGAGGGCGCCACCAAGGCCTCGGTGAGCGACAGCAAGAAAGTCGTGGAGATCTGCACGCAGTACGCCCAGCGAGGGATGTTTAACATCTTCCTCGCGGTGTTCTTCGCCACGCTGGCGTTCGCGTTCGTCGAGCCCTACTTCTTCATCGGTTACCTGATCTCGATCGCTCTGTTCGGCTTGTATCAGGCGATCTTCATGGCCAACGCCGGCGGCGCCTGGGACAACGCCAAGAAGGTCGTGGAGACTGAGCTCAAGCAAAAAGGGACTGACCTGCACGCTGCGACCGTGGTCGGTGACACAGTGGGCGACCCGTTCAAGGATACGTCCTCGGTCGCGATGAATCCGATCATCAAATTCACCACCCTCTTCGGGTTGCTCGCCGTGGAGCTTGCCGTATCGCTCACGGCGGAGCGCGGTGCGGCCCTGACGCGCGTCATCGCCGCGCTGTTCTTCGCGGTCTCGGTGGCGTTCGTGTGGCGCTCGTTCTACGGCATGCGGATCGAGGCAAAGACCGCGGCGCGGCGATGAGCTCGACGCAGATCGCGGTTACGGCCGCCGGCGCCGCCGCTATCGTCTGGGTCCTGTGGTACTTCCTCTTCTCCCGCCGATCGGGGGCGGCTGCCGCCGCGACGGCTCCCGGTGGAGAAGAGGGAGTGCAGGAGATCCGCGTGGTGGTGAAGGGAGGCTACACGCCCGACACCATCCTGGTGCAGGCCGGCAAGCCGGTGCGCCTGCAATTCTATCGCGACGAGACGGCCGACTGCTCCGAGCGGGTCGTGTTCGAGGCGTTCGGCATCAACCAGGAGCTGCCGGCGTTCCAGACGACGACGGTGGAGTTCACCCCCAAGGAACCGGGCGAATACCCGTTTCGTTGTGGTATGAACATGCTGAAAGGCCTCCTCGTCGTGGAGCCGGCGGGCACGAGCCGCACCTCGGCCTCCTCCCCGCACAAGTTCCATGAGTAAGACCCGGATCCTCCTGCCGATCGAAGGAATGAGCTGCGCCTCCTGCGCCGCGACTGTCCAGGAGGCGCTGCAGGGCGCCACGGGCGTCAGCACCGCTGCCGTCAACTACGCGACGGCCCGGGCGGCGGTCGAATACGACGACGCCCAGGTCAACGTCGGGCAGCTCGTGAGAACAGTGCGGGAGGCCGGCTACAACTGCGGCAAGGCGACCGTCACCTTCGAGGTCGAGGACTTGCACTACGCGCCCAGCGTGGCCCCGCTCGAGAAGGAGCTGGGCCGGGTCCCCGGCGTGATCCGCGTGGTAGCCAACCAGGCGACCGAGCAGGCGAGCGTCGAGTACGTCCCCGGAGCGGTGACCGCGGAGATGCTGGAGCGGGCCGTCGCGGACGCGGGGTTCCGCGTTGCCGAGCCGATCGCTGCGGAGGATCCGCTCGAGCGGGAGCGCCTGGCCCGTCAGCGCGAGCTCCGCGGCCTCGCCTGGAAGTTCGCCCTGGCCGCGGTCGTCACCGTGGTCGGCATGCTCGGCGCCATGCTCCTGATGGCGGATCGCCCCATGGGGACCTTCAAGCGGTTCGACCTACTCGGTCGTCTGCTGATGCCGCTGGCGGTGCAGCTGCGTGACTGGGTCGCGAGCCAGGGGTTTGTGCTCAACCTCGACTGGGTGAAGCGTGGGCTCGGGCTGCTGACGCTTCCCGTCGTCCTCTGGTCGGGCCAGCAGTTCTACCGCGGTGCCTGGAGCGGCTTCACGCACCGCACTGCTGACATGAACACGCTGATCGCCGTCGGCACCGGTGCTGCGTTCGTGTATTCGGCAGTGGCCACGATCGCCCCTGGGCTGTTCACGAGCGCGGGGCTGCCCGCGGACGTCTACTACGAGGCCGTCGCGGCGATCATCGCCTTGATTCTACTGGGCCGGCTGCTCGAGGCCCGCGCCAAGGGCCGGACGTCGGAAGCCATCCGCCGGCTCGCCGGGCTCAAGGCGAAGATCGCCCACGTGCGGCGCGACGGGACGGAGACTGATATCGCGGTCGAGGCGGTGGTGCCCGGCGACCTCGTCATCGTGAAACCAGGAGAGAAGATCCCGGTGGATGGCATCGTCACCGAGGGCGCCTCGGCGGTGGACGAATCGATGCTCACCGGCGAGCCGCTGCCGGTCGCGAAAAAAGGCGGCGACGAGGTGATCGGGGCGACCCTGAACACCACGGGCAGCATCACGTTCCGAGCGACGCGGGTCGGCAAGGACGCCGCCCTCGGCCAGATCATCCGGCTGGTCGAGGACGCTCAGGCAACCAAGGCGCCGATCCAAGGGCTCGCCGACCGGGTCGCGGGCGTGTTCGTGCCGATCGTAATCGCCTGCGCGATCGGAGCCTTTGTCATCTGGTTCGACGTCGGCCCGCAGCCTGCGCTCGTGTTCGCGACTGTCGCTCTCGTCACCGTGCTCATCATCGCCTGCCCTTGTGCCCTCGGCCTCGCCACGCCGACTGCCATCCTCGTCGGCACCGGCAAGGCGGCCGAGCACGGCATCCTGATTCGCGGCGGGGACGCGTTGCAGCGTCTCAGTGAGGTCCGCACCGTGCTGCTCGACAAGACCGGCACCATTACCGAAGGCAAACCGGCCGTCACCCATATCGTCACCGCCAAGAAGCCCGACGGCACGCCGATCGCTCCGGCGGACGTGCTCAAGTGGGCGGCGTCGGTCGAGCAGCGCTCCGAGCACCCGCTCGCCCAGGCGATTCTCAAGGCGGCTAAGGACAAACAGGTGAGCCTGCTGCCGGTGGAGAAGTTCGCCGCCATGGAAGGCCGCGGGGTGCGCGGCACCGTGGACCGGCGCATCATTGAGGTGATCTCGTTACGGCACGCGCGCGAGCGCAGCCTGGAGCTCGGCACCCTCGGGCAAGACGCGGACCGGCTGGCGGCTCAGGGCCGCAGTCCCGTGATTGCCGTAGTCAACAACACCGTCTATGCGGTGATCGCGATCTCCGACCCAATCAAGCCCACATCGAAGGAGGCGATCGAGCACCTCAAGAAGATGGGTCTGCGGGTGCTCATGGTCTCCGGGGACTCGAAGAAGGGGGCCGAAGCGGTCGCGAAAGAGGTTGGGGTGGAGGAGGTAATCGCCGAGGTGCTGCCATCCCAGAAGGCCGACTTGGTCCGCAAGTTCCAGCGTCAGCGGGCAGGGGGAGGGGGGGGACGAGTCGCCATGGTGGGCGATGGCATCAACGATGCGCCCGCGCTTGCGCAGGCCGACGTGGGGATGGCGATCGGCACCGGCACGGACGTGGCGATGGAGGCATCCGACGTCACGTTGATCCGCGGCGACCTGCGCGCCGCCGTGACGGCGATCCAACTCGCCCGGCGGACGTTGCGGACGATCCGGGTCAACCTCTTCTGGGCGTTCATCTACAACGTGCTCGGCATCCCGATCGCCGCCGGGGCGCTCTATCCCTTCCTGGGCGTCATGCTCTCGCCGGTCGTCGCGAGCGCGGCGATGGCGTGGTCGAGTCTGTCCGTCGTCCTCAACGCCCTCACCTTGCGGCGCTTCAAGCCCGCGTGGGCGACGTGACGGCCGGACTGTTGGGCAGTCGGACTGCTGGGCGGGAGAAGCGATGAGGTACTTTCATCGCACGAGCCTTGCTCCAGACCGGGTGCTCGCGCAAGCCAAGGCATTCTTCGGGACGCGGCTCGTGCCCGCCGAGGAGACGCCGCGGCGGCGGGTGTACAGCGGCGGCATCGGCAAGGTGACGATCAGCGCGCGGCCGGAGGGCGGGCATTACACCCTCGTCCAGGTCGGCACCGATCAGGCGGGAGAGTCGGAGCTCGACAGGCTTGCGAAGCGGTTCCTCGCCGAGGTCCACCACGCGGTGGAACCCACGCACGAGGTGCGGGGAGCGTATTAGCTAACCGCCCAGCTTGGCACGGTACCCGGCCGCTTGCACTGCGGCGACCAGTTGCGCTGTCGTCACCGAGTCATCGTCGAAGTCGATCTCCGCTTCGCCATCCGGCAGGTCCACCACCGCGGTGTAGACGCCGGCGATCTCTTTCAGCGCCTGCTCCACCTTCGCTTGACAGTTGCCGCAGTGCATTCCCGACACGTGCAGTTTGACGTTGGCCATAGGATCCTCGCGCCGTCTTGCTTCTCGCGGACCGTCCCGCCAAGTTTCACGCCCACCACAATTTACGCCAGTGACGTCCCGCGCAGTACCCGCCACCGAGCCGAGTCAGCCCGCCCTTCCGGCGGAGCTGTCGCGCGGGCAGCTGCTGGAGCTGTACCGCTACCTCCGCCTCACCCGCACCCTGGAGGAGCGGCTCACCGCGCTGTACCGCCAGAGCAAGGTGATTGGTGGCCTGTTCCGCTCGCTCGGCCAGGAGGGGGAGTCAGTGGCGTCGGCCTACGCTCTGGAGCGGGGCCGTCACCGCGATCTCCTCTCCCCGCTGATCCGTAACCTCGGTTCACTCTTGGTGATGGGGGCCAAGCCGGTCGAGATCCTGCGGCAGTACATGGCCAAGGCCGACGGTCCTACGCGCGGCCGCGATACCAACGTCCACTTCAACGACCTCGAGATCGGCTATCTGGGCCAGATCTCCCACCTGGGGGACATGCTGCCGGTGATGGCCGGGATCACCCTGACCTTCCGGATGCGCGGGGAGGCTCGTGTCGGCCTGGTCTACATCGGCGACGGCGGCACTTCCACCGGTACCTTCCACGAGGGTTTGAACTTCGCCGCGGTGCAGCGCTGCCCGCTGGTCGTGATCGGCGAGTACAACCACTGGGCCTACTCGACGCCGGCCGAGAAACAGTTTGCGGTGAAGGACCTGGCCGAGAAGGCAAAGGGATACGGCATTCCGGCGGTGACGGTGGACGGCAATGATGTGTTCGCGGTGTATGCCGCGACCAAACATGCGGTCGAGCGGGCGCGGCGCGGCAAGGGTGTGCACTTCATCGAGGTGAAGACCTACCGCCGCAAGGGCCACGCCGAGCATGACGATCAGTCCTACGTGCCGCCGGGCGAGCTCGAGCGGTGGGCGCGCGAGAACGACCCGGTCGACCGTTACGTGCAGCAGGTGGTGCAGCACGCCTGGGTTGAGCAGGAGGACCTCGCGGCGATCGATGTGAGCGTGCGGGAGGAGGTCGATCGCGCGACCGATGCCTGCGTGGAGGAGCGGCTGCCGGCGCCGGAGTCCGCGCTGCCCGGCGTGTACGCCGATCCCCCCGCAGCCGAGGCGCTGTGGTTCCGGGGCCTTTCATGAACCCATGCAGTGTCACATCGCTTCTGCTGGTTTGCTGTGCGCTCGCCCGCTCAGCGAGCGCGCAACAGCAGCCTGACACTACCGGAGCAGGTCCGCGGCCGCAGTGCCTTTTCGCACCGGACTCTACCTGCGTACTCCGGGTGGCCGAGCTTACTGAGCGGCCCGAGCGGATTGGCGGACCAGTACCGCAGGTTCCGAAGGCCGTGTTGCGCAACCACGTGAGCGGTGAGGTAGTGCTCCAGTTCATCATCGACACAACGGGTCATGTCGAAAGGGGGACGGTGAGCATCATTTCTGCACCGGACTCTGATTTCGCCGCCGGGGCGCGTCAGACCACACTGGTTAGTGTTTTCAAGCCTGGTCGGACTTTCGGAAAGCCGGTGCGTACGAAGATTCGCCAGTCGATCAGGTACGACGCGCGGTGATGGCCGAGATCACCTTCCTCGAGGCGCTGCGTCAGGGGCTCTGGGAGGAAATGGAGCGTGACGAGCGTGTATTCATCCTGGGCGAGGACGTTGGGGCCTACGGGGGCGCGTTCAAGGTCACCGAGGGCTTCGTCAAGAAGTTCGGCGCAGCGCGCGTAATCGACACTCCAATCTCCGAAGCGGCGATTGTCGGCGCGGCGGCCGGCGCGGCCCACATGGGAATGCGGCCGGTGGCGGAGATGCAATTCATCGACTTCATCTCCTGCGCCTATGACATGCTGACCAACTATGTGGCGACCGCCCGCTACCGCGCCGGGTTGTCCACCCCGATCGTCGTGCGCGGCCCGTGCGGCGGCTACGTGCGCGGCGGACCGTTCCACTCGCAGAACCCCGAAGCGGCGTTCTTCCACACCCCCGGCTTGAAAATCGTCTACCCCGCCACCGCGCGGGACGCCAAGGGGCTGATGAAGAGCGCCATCCGCGACGACGACCCGGTCATCTACCTCGAGCACAAGTGGCTCTATCGTCGCATCAAGGAGCAGCTGCCCGAGGGCGAGGAGATCCTGACCCCCATCGGCGAGGCGCGCCTCGCCCGGGAAGGCAAGGACCTATCGATCGTCACCTATGGCGCGATGGTCTGGAAATCGCTCGAGGCCGCCGACACGCTGCAGCAGCAGGACGGCGTGTCGGTCGAGATCCTCGACCTGCGTACCCTGCTGCCGCTGGACGACGCGGCGATCATCCGGACGGTGCAGAAGACCAACAAAGTGCTCATCGTCCACGAAGACACGCGGACGGGCGGTGTGGCAGGCGAGATCGCCGCTCGCATCAACGAGCAGGCCTTCGAATGGCTCGACGGCCCGATCATGCGCGTGACTGCGCACGACGTGCCGCTGCCATACGCGCCGACCCTGGAGGACTACGTCCTGCCACAGACGGACGATATTGTGAAGGCGGTGAGGTGGTTGGCGAACTACTAGAGGTGCCATTGGCCACGTGTCTGGTTTCAGGACTTGGACACCTGCCGCCGGCGCCTGACACCTGTTCGGAGAGTCTATGGCCCGAGTAGACGTCCTCATGCCCCAGATGGGCGAGTCGATCGCCGAAGGTACGCTGAGCAAATGGCTCAAGAAGCTCGGCGACCCGGTGAAGCGCGACGAGCCCCTGTTCGAGATCTCGACCGACAAGGTGGACGCCGAGATCCCGGCGCCCTCAGCCGGCACGCTGGTCGAAATCAAGGTCCAGGAAGGGCAGACGGTCCCGGTGCAGACCCTCGTCGCGGTGATCGAAACTGACAAGGGGGCTACGGCGACCGCGGGCCCCGCCGCGGCGGCCCAGCGGACAATCACCCCGACGTCGGCGACTCCGTCGGCCGCTA
>WNEZ01008777.1_pt1 | contig 10251 bp, 7 predicted proteins | sample 5400521 | NCBI WGS metagenome assembly WNEZ01 (sample SAMN13153339, study PRJNA577476) | soil metagenome | isolation source: 120 cm saprolite under Douglas fir tree site 2 hole 1 replicate 1 | place: USA:California | collected 2015-04-18
GCCTTCTCTAGAACGCCCAGTAGCCGCGACCGAAGGCCAGCCCGAAGACCACCAGCGCGGTAAACGAAAGCGACACCATTGGTAGGTACACCCACCGGCTGCTGACGTGCCCCGCCAGCAGGAAGAGCGGGTACATGCTCAGGAGATATCGGGGGATGCTCAGCCAGAAGGGCAAGAACGTGGCCATCACCGTAACCACGGTCGCGTAGGCGGCGTCGGCGGGCCGCAGCCGCAACCAGCTCAGCGCCGTCGTCAGGTAGGCGGCGATGCCGCCGGCGATCTCTCCGCCGCCGACCGTGAGTTTCTCCCAGGGCACGCGCCAGGTGATGCCGTCCACCGCGCTGGCGAGCCCGCGCCAGGGGGCCGCAAACGAATGCGACCAGTGTTCGCGCTGCACCGTGATGAAGGCGAGCGGATCGCCCAGCACGAGCAAGTTCGTGAGCAGGTAGGTGAAGAATCCAAGTGCGACCAGCAGCGGCGGGACGATCAGCTGCCACAGGCTGCGCAGCGCACGCCGCGCCACAATCAGCTCGATCACCAGCAATGGGAGAAGCGCCAGCCCGGTCAGCCGCGCCGCCGCGGCCAGGCCGCCCAGCAGCCCCGACCAGAGCCACCGTTGGCGGCGGGCCGCCAGCACCGAGGCGAAGGCGAGAGCGCAGAAGAGCGCCTCGGTGTAACCGACGAGGAGGAAATAGGCGGTGGGGAAGAGGGTGAAGAAGGCCGCCGCGCGCCAGGCCGCCTTCTCGTGACCATCGACGCGGGCCACCTCGTAGAGGAGAATGGCGGCCACCACGCCGGCGACGTTGCTGATCAGGAGGGCCGCCGTCCGGGCCGGCAGTCCGACGGCCGATACCGCGCTGATCAGCGCCGGATAGAGGGGGAAGAAGGCGATCAGGTTCCGGGCATCGCCAACGGTTCCGTAACCGTGAGTGGCGAGGTAGACGTAGTGCCGGGCGTCCCATTGGTCCCACGCCTGGCCCAGCGCCGTCAGGGGGTCGGGGGCGGCGCCGAACTCGATCAGGGTCAGCGTGATCAGGACCACCTTCACCAGTAGCGCGAGCGCCAGCAGGGTCAGCCAGGGGCGGACCCGGTCCGCAGGAAGCCCGGCGATGGACAAAGTTGGCGTACCATAGCGACTCGACGGCCTGCCGGCCACCTCACTGAGTGACCTCACAAGCCTGGCTTCCTATCTTCCGGGCCATCGCTGCGGAGATCCGCACCACGATCCCGCCGCTCGCCGGCACGCCCCGGGGACGCGAGGAGGTTGGCCTCGGCGCGGGCGGCGACCGGACTATCTATCTCGACCAGCTTGCCGAAGAGATCGTGGTCCGCCACCTGGAGCAAGCCTATCGCAGCGGCTTGCGCTTCCGGCTGATCTCGGAAGAGCTCGGCGAGCGCGACTTCGGCGGTGAGCCGCTGGTGCTGGCCGACCCACTGGACGGGAGTTTCAACGCCAAGATGGGGCTGCCGTACTATGCGGTCGTGCTGGCCGTCACTGAGGGTGACCGGATCTCGGACGTGCGGCTCGGGTACGTCCAGAACCTGGTGACCGGTGACGAATACCATGCGGAGGAGATTCACGCCTATGCGCTCGAGCTGTTGCGGGTGAAGGTTCCCTGATGCTGGAGCCGGAGCAGACCACGTTTATCCTCCTCTCCTTCGAGGGCCCCGACGAGTACTCGCAGGCGGGTGGACTGGGTGTTCGGGTTAAGGAGCTGTCGCGGGCGCTGGCGGAGCGTGGCTTCGAGACGCACCTGTTCTTCGTCGGCGATCCCAAGCTACCGGCCGATGAGAGCTCGCTCGACGGGCGGCTGTCGCTTCATCGTTGGAGTCAATGGATCAGCCGCTTTCACCCACTCGGCGTGTACGAGGGGGAGGACGACAAGGTCGCCGACCTCAACCGCAGCCTGCCGGACGCGCTGGTCAAGGATTACATCAAGCCGGCGATTGCGCGAGGGAACACGGTGGTCGTGCTCGGTGAGGAGTGGCACATCGCCCATGCGATGAGCCTGATCTCGGATGCGCTCTACTTCGCCGGGCTGCGAGAACGTTGCCTCCTGCTCTGGAATGCGAACAATCACTTCTCCTTCCACCGAATCAACTGGGGTCAGCTCACCTTCGTCTGCACGTTGATGACGGTGAGCCGTTACATGAAGCACATCATGTGGCGCTGGGGCGTCAACCCGATCGTGGTGCCGAACGGCATCCCCGGGTCGATGATCGCCCGGGTGAGCCAGGCGCAGGTGCGCGCGGTGCGCGCCGCAGTCAATGCGCCCGCGTTCCTCTTCAAGATCGGGCGCTTCAGTCCGGATAAACGGTGGCACCAGGCGATCGCCGCCGTCGCCCAGCTGAAGGAACGGGGGGTGAGCACTCGCCTCCTGATGCGCGGCGGCCTCGAGCCCTTCGGCGGCGAGGTGCTCGATTTTGCGCAAAGCCGAGGACTGCGGGTGGCGCCGCTGTCCACCCGCATCGAGGATGTCGCCGGGCTGACGAAGACGCTCAAGGAAAACGCCGACGCCGACATCTGGAACGTCACGGCCTTCCTGCCAGACGACCTGTTGCCGGTGCTCTATGCCTCGGCGACCGCGACCCTGGCGAACAGCGGGCACGAGCCGTTCGGCCTGGTGGGCCTGGAGGCGATGGCCTCCGGTGGCGTCGCCTTCGTCGGCGCAACCGGCGAGGAATACGCCGAACCCTTCAAGAACGCCATCGTCATCGAGACGGAGGACGCGGCCGAGATCGTCGCCTACGTCAACCACCTCGCGGCGCACCCGGAGGCCGCCCGCAACCTGCGGATCGCCGCCCAGCGGACCGCGCGTGATTACACCTGGCAGCGCGTGATCGACATCTTCTTGCAGCGCCTCGAATTCGTCGCCTTGAAGCAGGGACTCAAAGTCCCGTCTGAGAGGATAGGTAGCGATGCCTAACTCTCTGGTCATCTACATGGTCGCCCACCAGCCACGCCGCATCCGGTTGCCGGCCCAGCTGATCCCGCGCGGCACCCCGCCGGAGAAGATGGACGCCCTGATCTTCGACGAGCAGATGGACCGGCGCTACTTCGACAAGGTGGCGAAGTACTCTTACCGCCCGGCCACCGAGCTGTTCCAGTCGCTGGTGGACAAGGGAATGAAGATCTCGCTCGGCTTCTCCGTATCGCTCCTGCTGCAGATGCGGCGCTTTGGCCCGGACGTGCTGGCCGGCTTCCAGAAGCTGGTGAGCCACGAGAACGTCGAGCTGATCGCGGTCGAGCCCTATCACTCCTTCATCTTCTATCTGGATATCGGCGCCTTCGCCGAGCGGATGGCGTGGGGCAAGCGGCAGCTGGAGGAGACCTTCCAGAAAACGATCACCGTCACCGACACGACCGAGATGTTCATGTCGAACGACGTCTACTTCCAGTTGCAGCTAAGCGGTTTCAAGGGCGCCGTCATGGACGGCCGGCCGTGGGTGATGGGCTGGCGCGAACCGACGCACCTTTACCGCTATCCCAACGAGGAGATGCGGCTGTTCACTCGCCACTACGAACTGAGCGACGACGTCGGCTACCGGTTCAGCAACCGGCAATGGAACGGCTGGCCGCTGATGGCCGATACGTACGCCACGTGGATACGGGCTGCGATGGGCGAATTCGTCTTTCTCGCCTGGGACTTCGAGACGTTCGGCGAGCACCACCGGGCCGATTCCGGCATCTTCCCGTTCATGCACGCACTCCACGCCGATTTCGTCAATAACAAGATGCGGTACCTATCGCCGTCGGAGGCGATAACCACCTTCAAGGACGCCCACGAGATGCCGCTGCCGGAGTACGGATGTACGTGGGCCGGCGATGGCGGCATGGACTTCTTCCTCGGCAACGAGGCGCAACAGGGGATCTTCCGGCTGATGCATCACATCTACAACAAGGCGAAACTGACCAAGCACCCGCACCTGATCGACATCGCAATGTGGCTGCTGCAGTCGGACAACCTGCACCTGATCCAGTGGTTCTCTAAGGCCGGGGCCCAGGCGGAGGTCTCCGCCTACTTCACCCCCGACGAATGGTGGGAGCTCGGCGGGCTCGGCATCCTGCGAGAGCAACAGCGCGTGTACGTCAACTTCCTGCGCGCCATGGACGAGTACGTCTAGCCAGAGTTACACGGTGACTTACACGCGCCGATGCGCGGTCCAGCCGCCCGCGGCGCATTCGCGCTTAAGAACGTGCGCTCATGTGCTCGCACGGGCGGCATGCCGCGCCGGCGCTTTGCGCCCGAAAGGGCGGCGGCCGAGGGCCGTTAGCTATTCCGAACCTTAACGAACCACCCGTGCTGGTCGCCGATGACGACCGTGACGTCCGGACCATGCTTCGGACGCTGCTCGAGCTGGATGGCCACGAGGTCATGGAAGCCAGGGACGGCGAAGAGGCCTGGAAGGTCTGCGTCGAGTGCCAGCCGGCGGTCGTGGTCGCCGACATCCAGATGCCGGGGATGGACGGGCTGCAGCTCTGCCGGAGGATCCGCGAGAGCCGCTACTCGCCCGACATCAAAGTCATCGTCTACACCGCGGGGATGGCGACCCCCGGGGAGGCCAAAAGGGCCGGCTGCGACGAGTACTTCCTGAAGACCGATCCCCTGCCGAAGCTCCGGGACAAGGTCCGCCAGTACACCAACGCCCGAACCGGGCGCTCCAGGACCTAGGCCCAAAAACCCCTACCGTGCCCTCCCCCCAGGGCGAATACGATCCGTATTCGGCCGCCTGCAAGGTCGGCCACCGTGCCCGGGTTATACAGCAGGGGTGCCTTCCTTGCACGTGCCTCCGTTTCCGGCGTTGGTTGCCGTGGCCATCGGCGTGCTGCTCTTGCTGCGGCTCGTCGGTGGTTCCATGCCGTGGGGCCAGCTGTCGATCGCCGTCGGTCCCGACGGCCGCCCCATGCGGCCCCGCGTCAAGTGGCACCTCTGGGCGATTTGCCGCGGCGAGCCACCCGTGATGTCGGCCGCGCTTGGTCTTGTGTCCATCGCGCTTGGAGGCCTGGCCACCTTCATCGTCGGGCCGGAGCTGGCGGAGTCGGTCACGCACCCCGTGGCGCGCTGGCTGGAATACTTGATGATGTTCACGCTCGCGGCCTCCTTCACGGTCGTCCCGGTCGGCGTCATCGTGCTCCTCCGCAGCGGCCTCGACCTGGCCGCCCGGCGATGCTCCATGGTGGGCGTGGTCGTGGGCATGCGTCGGGACGTTGGGCTTTTCGGCCGCACCTACCGAGTGGCCGTCCAGGCCGGCGATCGACTGATGACCAAAAAACTCTGGGCCGAAGCGTTCCGGGTCAACCGCGCGGCCTTCGACCGGCTGCGACCCGGTGATCGGATCACCGTCGAGTACTCGCCACACCTGCGTTACGTCTACAACATGGCGCTGCCGGAACCGCTGAAAAAAGCGGTCGGTTAGCTAGACTCTGCCCCGTGACGCGCCCCCTGCATGTCGCCTTCGTCTGGCACATGCATCAGCCGTATTACAAGGATGACCTGACCAACGGTTTCCTGCTGCCCTGGGTTCGGCTGCGCTGCGCCAAGGACTATTACAAGATGCCGGCCCTGCTCGACGATTACCCGACCATCAAGCAGACGTTCAACCTCGTCCCGTCGCTGGTCGACCATGTGCAGAATTATGTCGACGGTGGTTTCCAGGACGTGTACCTGGACCTCGCCCGCCGCCCGGTGTCGACGCTTACGGGCGACGAGCGCGCCTTCATCGCACGATGGATGACCGAGTCGAGCCAGATCCGGCGCGTCCGTCAGTATCCGCGCTACCTGGAACTCGTCCGCAAGCGGGAGCAGGCCTGGTCGCGCGCCGCCAACGATGGCATGGCCACGCTGTTCTCCGACGCCGAGCTTCGCGATTTGCTCGTTTGGTTCAACCTCTCGTGGATCGGCCCCGAGGTGATGGAGCGCGAACCGGAGGTTGCCGAGCTGGTCACAAAGGGCCGGTTCTTTTCCGACGCCGACACGGAGCCCGTCCTGCGGGTCCAGTTCGACCTGCTCCGTCAGGTGCTGCCCAAATATCGCGAGCTGCAGCAGCGCGAGCAGGCCGAGCTGATCACCAGCCCCTACTACCATCCCATCGTGCCGCTGCTCGCCGACCTCGGGATCGCGCGGGTCGCGCGACCGGACCTTAAGATGCCGCGGCGGCCTTTCAAGCATCTCGACGACGCCGCCGAACAGCTGCGCCTTGGCATCGAGGCGCACACTCGCCGCTTCGGCCGACGGCCGCGCGGGATCTGGCCGCCCGAAGCCGCGATCTCCGACGATGCCGTGCGGCTGGCAGCCGATCACGCGCTCGATTGGATGCTCAGTGATGAGGCCGTCCTCTCCAGGTCGCTGCCGAGCCCGATCACGCGGGATGCGCATGGCACGGTGACGCAGGCCGACCTGCTCTACACGCCGTACCGCGTCCAGGGCAACGGCCCGCCGATCAATCTCCTTTTTCGCGACGGCGGGCTCTCCAACGCGATTGGCTTCGAGTACCAGAACGCGCCCGCTGGCGATGCGGCCCAGGATCTGGTCGATCGGCTCCGTGCCATCCAGCAGCGGCAGCAGGAGAGTCCCTTCCTGGTGGTGATCGCCCTCGATGGCGAAAACTGCTGGGATTCGTACGAGGCGAACGGCAACCCGTTCCTCCGGGCGCTCTATAGCCGTCTGTCGTTAGAGCCCGAGCTGAAAACGGTGACGGTCTCGGAATTTCTCTCCGACCACCCGGCCGAGCGCTCGCTGTCCCGCATCCATCCCGGCTCCTGGATCAACGCGAACTTCGACACCTGGGTGGGCGACGAGGAGCACAACGTCGCGTGGGATCTGCTGGCCGAGGCGCGGGATTTTCTCAGCGAACGCGAGCGAGCAGCTGATGAGCACGAGTCGCTCGCATCGGCGCGCCGCGAGGCGCTGATCGCCGAGGGCAGCGACTGGTTCTGGTGGTTTGGCCGATCTCACGACTCGGGGATGGACCAGATCTGGGATAGCCTCTTCCGTCTCCATCTGCGCAACATCTATATGTCGTTGAAGCGGAAGCCCCCGGCCAGCCTCTACCGTCCGATCGCGAAGGAAGCCCAACCATTGGCCACGAAGCGGCCGCACCGGAAGATCACGCCCAAGCTCAACGGTGTGATGGACCAGGAGGAGTGGGAGGCTGGGGGCTATGTGGACGTCAGCGCGCTCTTCGGCGCGATGCATCCCCCGAAAGGGGCCGTGCGGCGGATCTGGTTCGGCCATGACGACCACAATCTCTACCTGCGATTCGATTTGCTCCCCGCATCCAGGCCGCGGCCGGTCGAGCTTGAGGTCTTCTTCTCCCGCAGCCCGAAGCAGCCCAGCGCCGGCAACGTCGGTTTCGATCCCGGCTTTCGGCTGACGGCACGGCCCAGCGGGGCCGATCTGGAGTTGGAGTTGCGCGAGGTGACCCCGGACGCGCATTTCAAGCAGCCGCGCTGGGCCGGCCGAGCTACAGGCGGCGATGCGCTCGCCTTTGCCGTTCCCTTCGACGCACTTGGGCACGACCCTGGGGAGACCGTCGAGATGGTGGCGGTCGCGCACCAAGGTGGCAAGGCCGTGGAACAGCTCCCTCCCACGGGGTCGATCGCGGTGCGCGTGCCGGGCGACGTCTTCAGCGGGCGGCACCATGAGCCGCTCAAGATCCTGCTGGTCGCGGCCGAGGTCGCACCGTTCGCCAAGGTGGGCGGGCTGGCCGATGTGGCGGGGGCGCTGCCCAAGGCGCTGAAGGCGATGGGTCACGACGTGCGGGTCGTGATGCCTCGCTACGGCAGCATCGACGTCGAGAAGTATGGATTGCGACGGATCGTCAGCAACCTTGGCGTGCCCCTGGCGCATCAACCGGTCAACGCCGATGTCCTCGAGGGACGGATCGCCGGCGAGGTGCCGGTCTACTTCATCGAGAACCAGCAATTCTTTGGCCGCGACGGCATGTACGGATTCTGGGACGACGATGCGCGCTTCATTTATTTCAGCCGGGCCGCGCTGGAGATGCTGCGGCCGCTCGACTTCCGGCCAGACGTGATCCATGTCAACGACTGGCACACCGCGGTGATTCCCAACATGCTGGCGCGGCTGTATGCCGGCGACCCGTTCTACGCCGACATGGCCACGGTCCTCACCATCCACAATCTCGCCTTCCAGGGGGTCTTCGGCTACGGCGCGCTGCACCTGGCGGACCTGGAGCAGTGGGGCCTGATCAAGCCCGGCATGCCGGGGCTCGACGATATCGTCAACCTGCTCGGCCGTGGCCTTTACTTCGCCGACGTCGTCAACACCGTCAGCAACCGGTACGCGGAAGAGATCCTCACGCCCGAATACGGCGAAAAGATGGACCCGCTGCTGAGCCTCTTTCGCGCCAAGCTGCACGGGATCATCAACGGCATCGATTACGACGTCTTCAACCCCTTGACCGACGCCTCGCTCGCTGCCCCCTACGACATCGCCAGCATCGAAAAGAAGGTCGAGAACAAGCTCGCGCTGCAGAAGGAGGTCGGCCTTCCGCAGGATCCGGAGATCCCGGTGATCGGCCTCATCTCACGGCTCTACGACCAGAAGGGCCTCGACCTCATCGCCAACATCATGTGGGGGCTGATGCGGCTCAACCTGCAGCTCGTCGTGCTGGGCGCGGGCGATGCGCGCTACGAGGAGATGTTCCGGTCCAGCGCGCGTGACAACGCGCAGAAGGTCTCCGCAACGATCGGCTTCAAGCCGGTGCTGGCGCAGCAGATCTACGCCGGCTCGGATATGTTCCTGATGCCGTCGCGGTTCGAGCCATGCGGCCTCGGCCAGCTGATCAGTCTTCGCTACGGAACCATCCCGATCGTGCGCGCCACCGGCGGGCTGGCCGACACCATCGACGACTGGGACCCGGTGCGGCAGACGGGCAACGGCTTCGTCTTCACTGCCTACGATCACTGGGACCTCTTCGCCCAGGTCGTCCGGGCCCTGGAGACATTCCGTCAGGCGCCGCTGTGGCGACGGTTGCAGGCCAACGCCATGTCGACCGACGTCAGCTGGGCCAACTCCGCGGAAAAATACGTGGGCCTTTACCGGGCGGCGATGGGAAATCACGCCGAATCACGGGAGTATTCCGCCGCGGCCGCCGACCCCAACAGCTGGTAAACGCGGCCCCCGCCGGCGCCAAAAAACGCCGCCGGTCTAATAGAGGTTAATATTTGGGGCCTTTTCTTGATGAATGGACATCGGTTGATGCATGATTACGGCGATTCGGCGCCAACTCACGGCTGGACGACACATCTTTACCTGGAAGGGAGGTAGTTGCGTTTATGGATCTATCTATCGGTAAGTCGCGATGGTTGCGAGTATCGACACTCGTCGCCGGCATCGCTGTTCTTCTATCCGCCTGTGGGGGGAGTTCGACCACGGGCCAAACCATTACGAACGGGGGCACGCTGACATGGGCGCTCGACGCTGATGCCCAGAGCCTGAACCCCTTCGTCGCCGGCGACGTGCCCTCGGTGCGAGCGTGGGGGTTCATTTTCCCGAACCTGTATCAGGCAGACCCGAACCTGAATGTCACGCCGGACCTCGCGGACGGCATGCCGACGATCTCGTCGGATTCGAAGACCTGGACCGTCAAGATCCGCAAGAATGCGAAGTGGAGCGACGGCACGCCAATCACGGCGGATGACGTGGTGATGACCGTCAACATGCAGAACAATCCGAACCTCGACACGGATGCTGCATTCGATTGGAGCGAACTGGACAACGTGGCGAAAGTCGACGCCACCACCGTCAAGTTCACGCTCAAGGATGCGTTCGCGCCCTTCCTGGCCAACAACCTGACGACATTCATAGCGCCGGCCAGCGTCTACGGAAAGATCGACCCCGCGAAGCAGCGGACCGACCCCGTCGCCCTCAACCCGACGGTCACGGGCGGCCCGTATAAGTTCGACAAGCGGGTTGCAGGCTCGGAGATCGACTACGTCGCCAATACCAGCTACTACCTCGGCCGGCCTCACTACGACAAGGTCATCGCCAAGGTCATCACCGACGCTACCGCCGCCACCAACGCCCTGATCAACGGGGACGTCCAGTGGCACCCCGCGCTGGGTGAGGGCGGCTCCGGCTCGGTGAGCAAGGCGAAGGCGGCGACCGGTGTCCAGGTCCATGACTACGCGGACCTCGGCTACATCGACATGCGGCTGAACACCCGCAAGGGGCACCTCTTCGACAACGTCCTGACCCGCCAGGCCATGGCGACGGCGCTTGACAA
>WNEZ01006503.1_pt1 | contig 10248 bp, 10 predicted proteins | sample 5400521 | NCBI WGS metagenome assembly WNEZ01 (sample SAMN13153339, study PRJNA577476) | soil metagenome | isolation source: 120 cm saprolite under Douglas fir tree site 2 hole 1 replicate 1 | place: USA:California | collected 2015-04-18
TTCACCTGGACGAGACAGTTCCTGGGCCAGCGCTCCTAGTTCTTTTTCCAGGGTGGACCAGTGGACGGCCTCCAGTCCTACCCGGCAGATATAGAAGCTACAGAAATGGGAATAGGGTCCCAGTCTCGCCAGCGAGGAGAGTGCGCGGCAGTGCGGCTCAAGCTTGAGACGTTCAATGGCTATCGAACGACCTTGTGTCGAAATGTGCAGATCGAGTAAGAGTTGTTCATAGGCGAACTGTTCGCCCTGCGCTACCCGTCCAGGGGCGACCGTCTCCCACCAGAAGAGTCCAGCGCTGCTGTCCAGTTCTATGCGCATGTGCTGCTGATAACGTGACCCGGAAAATGGGATAAGCGGGTCGGGAAGATACTCCAGGAGCGCGCCTTCGCGCACCGTGACCCTCCCTGTTTGTTTAGAATCAGGTACACCTGGACGGGTGCGATAGAGTCGGGTAGCCCCGGTGGAGGTCAATTGTGCGTGCGCTCCCGGCTCTACATCAACCTCCAGTCCGAGCTGATCTCCTCCCAGCACACCTCCCGAAATATTATGCACGTGTACTAGCGCACCACCGGTTGAGATTGGAAAAGCGCGTATCACCTGCAATGGCGGCCGCTGCTCGAGCACTATCAGCTGCGTCTGTCGTGTACGGTCAGCACTGAAACGCAGTTTCAATCGACCTTCAACCCGGTGCATTCCTGCTTCTGGATAATCATCCACGTTGCTTCCCATTCGCTAGCTTATAAACAGCCGTGTTTCCAGGTAAGGATGCCGCATGCTGCCTATTTCCATCATGGGAGTGCAGAGACTCATTTCATCCATGTGCGTGGCTGCCTCTTTGCTACGGTCGGCAACGGTCAATAATGTGGGTTTGAGCTGCCAGATAAGCTGGCTGGCCTGACTCTGGCCGAGCGGCAGCAAGCGCTGGCTGGCCGAGACCAGGCCGGTTAACAACTGCTGCAAATAGGCCAGGGTCGCTGCGGTTTCGTCCACCTGTACTATACCACCTGCCAGGCCAAATGCCACGCTATAGTGTGTATCTCTACCGGCGGACCTGGCGGATTGTATGGCATGGTGAATCAATGGAGCATCTTCCAGGCTCAGCAAAAGTTGCAGGAATCTACGTCCCAGGGCAGTGCTGGCCGCTCTGCTCTCCCGTGCGGTTTTGATCGCACTTAATCGCTCGTTCAAAGCTAGCCACTGTGCTGTAAAAAGAGCAGGGTCTGTATGAGAGGCAAGACGGTAGCCCAGACAACAAAAAGCGCCCTCAACTACTCCGGCCTCTTCCAGGTAATCTTTCAAAAACGCTCCAAGCTGCTGTACTTCAAGGTACTCCTCAGCAACGAGGGTTTCAAGCCCGAAGGAATGGGCCGTCGCGCCAACAGGTAACGCGCTATCAGCTAATTGCATGAGCCGTAGCAATGAGAGGTAGTCAGTATGCATGGTGCTATTATATTCAAGATGTCAGACAATGTCCAAGCTATGGCGCCACCGTGTCCAGTTAGCTCAAAAAAGGAGCGCTGCTTCTGCCTTTCCTTCCCACAGTGGTCGCCCCGACCCAAAGAATCTCACTTCCACGATCCTGGAACGAGACGAACGGCGGGAAGAACACGTTGCGACAACGCCTCGCCGTTTTGTGCGCCTGACGTTGACGTTTTCCAAGTCAGTGGTGCTGCACGAGGCGTGTCTCCTGCTCTTTCTCCATCGCTACCATCTCGACCTGAGTGTCCTACTCAAATGAGTCACTGCCGACAGAACCCACTTCTTATGAGCTTCTTTCATCCCGCCATCTCAACACCGTTCGCAAAAAATCAAAGTTCCAAGGTGAATCGACTTCTACAAGGATATGTGTTGCCCCCACTTGCACATACGCCTCAAGCTGGGAGATACTCACACTTCTTGGGAGAGAAATAGAACGTTCAATCTCATTTGGATTCCGACCAACTTTGGTACACCAATTGTCTAGAACCTGCATTTTATGGGCAACTGTCGGTGGGTCACCAAAGGTATTTGAGATAGTCGCATATTGTGCGACCAGGCGTAATGTTACTTTCTCACCGCCACCGCCAAGCAAAATCGGGATGGGAGTGCGCATTGGCTTGGGGGCACACACCTCCCAGTGGTGTCTGATCATTTCCAGTCCCTTCTCCAGTGAGGCCAGGCGACTGCCAGCAGTACCGAACTCATACCCATACTCCTGGTAATCGCGCTCAAACCAACCGGCACCTATACCCAGAATGAGCCGACCGTTGCTGATATGATCGACCGTCTTAGCCATATCCGCAAGCAAGGTCGGATTGCGATAACTATGGCAAGTGACGAGACAACCTAACTCTGCTCGCTGGGTCAGCGTTGCCATGGCCGTGAGCAGCGTCCAACCCTCGAAGTTGCTTCCTTGAGGGTCGCCAGTGAGCGGAAAGAAATGATCCCAATCCCAAATGGTGTCAACGCCCAGATCCTCGGCGCGACGAACAACATCCGCATAGGACTGGTAGGTGGTATGTTGTTGGCGTAATTGCACCCCAATACGTATGGGATGACGAGGTGTAGCTTGTGTCACAGCAGGATATCCTCTTTTAAAGACTAGTGGGTCAGTTGCCAAGTCCTATGGCATTATGCCGCCCTCTTGTAGTAGCGAACCGAACGGATGCGTCGAGGAACGGCGTAGGTGGTCGTGGCACCTGATCCTCCCAGGCAGTGCCGCCGAGCGTAGGCCCGGTCGCGACGTGCATGGCGCTTGCCGCCCCAGATGAACGGTGTGGGATGTCGATTCCAGCCCTCGACTGCCTCAGTGAGCCACCTCTTGAGCGTCTGGACGGAAGCTGGGTGCTGACCGGAAAGCGCCCGCCGCTGGAGAATGCGTTGGAGCGACTCGGCCATGTTGAGCCAGGAACCAGCGGTAGGCGTCCAGAGCAAGAGGATGCCGTGCTCAGCACACCACTGCACCAGAGAGTAACTCTTGTGCCCTGCCAGATTGTCTAAGATGAGCAACACCCGCACTGGTGGGAAAAAGCGATCCAACTGCTCGGCCGCCGGATAGATGTCCCAGTCCTGCCAGCGTCTGCCTTGCGGCACCACTTCTGGGGCAGCAGGACACTGCTTGAGAATGGCTTCCAGCTCGCGTTTGAGCCAGGGATGCAGCACTGCATTCGTGCTGTGCTCCACCGCCTCGGCACGTACTTCGCCACTTGCAGGTCGAAACAAGGTGAGCAGTTTGGCTGTCTGGCCTCGCACGTACTCGTGTGGCCGACGTGCAGGCTGACCTTCAGGTTGCCAGGACGAGCCAGGGTGTGGGATACTTTGGTAGGGACCGCCTTCATCTTCGCACCACAATTGCAGGCCAAGCCGCTCGGCCGTCACATAGGCTCGCTCAATCACCGTTTTTTTCCCTGCGTGTAGGGATCGTGACGCTCTTGCACGCCATCCTTTCCCTTGTGGAGCGTGGTGCCGGTCTTACACCAGGTCCGGTTCTGCTGCCAGGTATAGCCTGCTTCATGGATGCTATGCAAGATGGTGAAAGTGCTTACCTGTGGCAACCCATCTGGGGCGTCACGCAGGGTGCGTTGCAGGGTGGTGAGCGACCAGGTGGCCGTGCCATCTTCCTGGAGCAAGGGACTCCGTCGCAGTTCTTGCTCGATGCGCGCGCGCTCCGTCGGGCCATAGCTGCGGGGATGGCCGCTGCGAGGTAAATCGTCCAGAGCGGCGAGTCCACGGTCATTGAAGCGACGGATCAAGCGGGTCACGGTATCATGAACGCGCCAGCCTGCCGCCCTGGCAGCTTCAATCAAGGACATTCCATCAGCGACTGCCAACAAGGCAAGCGCTCGCTGATGGCGGATTACGGTTTCGCTGGGAGCGCGGCTCACTCGCTGCAGTGCTTCGCGTTCGGGTTCGGTGAAAGGTCGCAGGGGTTGGGCAATGGGATGAGACATGGCGGGTGTTCTTAGAGCTTCCTTTCGTGGAACAGTGTTTCTTCGTGTTTCATTCTATCACATTACCGTAGCACTTGGCAACTGACCCACTAGTTGTCAATGCCATTTAAATAAGAAGAATGTCCTGAAAGCTCTGCTTGTTGAGAGTAAAGCCCTGCTGCCCCGGTCGCTTGCGATGGAAAGGGGAATAGGCACGCTTGACGACACGAGGATAAAAGCGGAGGCGACGTGGGGGCAACAGAGTAGCAGGCTCGCGTAGATCGGTCAGGAGTCGCTCTATCAATCGGGGGAGTTCCTGGCGCGCGACCAGGGCGAACGCAGAACAAGCGGTGTCCAGCACCTCGACAGCATGCGTGAAGCTGAGACGATCGGGGTCCAAGTCGGCCTGGCAGGCGGAGTGATGCATCCACCAGCGCACGATATAGTGCGCCAGGAGCAAGCCGTAGAGTTCCTGCCGCACCAGGCCAGGTTCCTTGCTCCGCAGTGGCTGGCCACTCAAGCGCAGATGGTTTTTGTGCTCATCGATGCAGGCTTCAATCTCCCAGCGCTCATGATAACAGCCGATGAGCTCGAGGGCAGGCGCCTGCAGCGGGTCGAGCAAGGTGGTCACCAAGCGATGCAGCTGACGGGGATCGGGGTGGTTGCTCGTCTGAGAAGAAGGAAACTCGGCGAGTCGCTCGGCGGTGTGTGGCTCGATGCGGTACTCAATCACGCGCACCTGCACCTCCGGCAACCCCACCGGATGCAGGGTGACCAAATAGCTGCCATCGGAGAGCACCTGCTCGGCATGGGTGAACTGACCAGCTTTGAGGCGCGCCAAGCCGTGGGCCTGCCGCTGATGGACCAGCATGCTCAGCTCTGCAGCTGAGACGACCCCCCGATCCATCAAGACGAGCATGCCCGGCTGCACCGCGCGGGAGAGGAGCACGGGGACCAACCGCTGTTCGGCCACTCGACAGGGGGCGAAGACGGCGTCGACGATGGCATGAGTGCCCACCTCTGCCAGGTACACGCAGCGCACCTGCGGGAAGGGACTCTGGTGTTTGCCGCGGTTCATGCGGCCAAAATAGAGGGCATTGGCAGGGGTATCGGCTACCTCATCCAGGGTGCCATCAATGGCCATGAGCCGCAACCCGAAGCGAAAGGCCCAGCTGGTCTGCTTCGTGGCCATCGGTCGGCAGACGCGTTGAAACAGGTGCCGCATGACGGGGCCACCCAGTTGTCGACGCCGATACACCAGTGCTGCCGCCGTCGGTAGGCGCAGAGATGGGTTCGGCCACAGCCAGCGCAACCCACTCACCAGGTGGGCCAGCACCGCCGCCAGATTGAGCCGGCGAAATAGGGAGAGCGCGATCACGTAATAGACGAGCACGAGTTGGTTCAAGCTGCGTTCGCGCTTTCCCCAGCCGTGGCACCTGGTCAGCAGGTCGCTCACCAGCTCACGCGGACAGAGCTGCTCGAGTACCTCAAAGCGCAGCGCATGGCTCAATTTGCTGTCATCAGTCAGCTGCTGTATGCTAAAGGTCATGAGAGCTTCCTTTCTTCTTTCGACTACACGATACGACTCGTCTTAGTCTATCAGAAGAAGAACGCTCTTCTTATTTAAATGGCATTGCCCACTAGTTGTGCTGATTCCTTCTTGCTTGATTGTAGGCCTGTTTTTATCCAAACTGCAAGTTTACGTCACTCGCCTGGAAAGTCGCGGTACGCTTCCTCCTACCCAGGGCACCAGCCCTTGTGATTGCATGTAGTATGCTCGAGCCAGGAGCTATCATCTTCTCAAAGAAGGACGAAGAGTATCAGCAAAAGTTTCCGGTGAAAATGCTCAGTCGCGTGTTGGAGGTGTCGGTCAACGGCTATTACGCCTGGAAACGGCGTCCAGCCAGTATTTGCGATGCGTGGGTACAGCGATTCACGGTGGTGGATAAATCGGACTTCTCTCCCACTTGCTTGACAGTCTCTCTCGCTTCTCCATAGAAAAATACAAGCGTTCTCCCTTCTCCCGATTTCAAGCAGTAAGGATCGCTCTGGCCAATCAGGTGTTTGTGTTCTTCCTCATCCTCTCGCTGGCGCTGCTTTGCCGTCTTTGCTGGCTCTCTCTTCAGTCATCACCTTCACAAACAGGGAGCAGACGCACTCTGGTACAACGTCTTCTCAAGCCCCGCACCCCGCTTGATTGTCCCATCTGTCGGCTCTCCTCCTCAGGTGTGAACCCTTCCTCTGCACCAGTACGTCCATGGAGTGAGGTGAAAAGCCGACGGGGAGCACCGAAGCGAATACACACCGCAGGCTTCGCCTGTCCCAACCAGCAGTGCCCCTATGTCGGCATTGCCGATGATCAGATCCACGCGCTGGTTGGGGACGGCAAGCATGGCCGTGCCGAGCTCATCCAGACCTTTCGCTGCCAGGCGTGCCGCACCACGTTCAGTGCTCGGCGCCATACCCCCCTGTACCGTCTGAAAACTCCCTCTCAGCAGATCGCAGTGGTGTTGTCTGCGCTGGCCGAAGGACTGGATGCTTCCGCTGCCGAACGGGTCTTCGGCTATCGTCAGGCCACAATCACTACTTGGCTCACTCGTGCAGGCAGGCATGCTGAGATCTTCCATGAGCGCTGCTTCTGCAACTTACACATCCCGCACCTCCAGTTGGACGAACTACGAACCAGGCTGCGCAGCGCCAAACAGATCCTCTGGCTGTGGCTGGTCATCGATCCCCTCACGAAGATTATTCCTGTGTTTCAGCTCGGTCCTCGCACGCAAAAGACGGCTCACGTGGTCATCCACTCCCTACGACCGATCCTGGCCCCTGACTGCTTGCCGCTCTTTACCAGCGATGGCCTCAATGTGTATTTCTATGCTCTCACAGCCCATTTTGGACACTGGCTCGAAGTGGGGCGTCGTGGGCCCAAAACCCTTCGATGGCAGGTAGCGGCGGTTCTGATCTACGGCCAGGCAAAGAAAAGGTACCGACGGCGCAAGCTGGTACAAGTCTCGCATGTGATGCGCCTTGGGACAGAGGCCGCTCTCAAGGTCGCGTTGCAGCAATTAGGCCTCTCTGGACGGTTGAACACTGCTTTTATTGAGCGAGTGAATTTGACCGTCCGACATGGCGTGGCAGCTCTGGCTCGCCGGACCTGGGCCACCGCACAGCAGTCTCCCCACCTCTTGGCTCATCTGGAGTGGTGGCGAGCCTACTATCATTTTGTGCGCCCCCATGAATCGCTGCGGGTGAGGCTTGGGCAGCCGCGAGAACGAGGGGGCAACCGTCTGGCGCAACGCTACCGGCAGCGGACGCCAGCCATGGCAGCTGGGAGAACGAACCAACGATGGACCGCGGGGGAAGTCCTCCGTTCTCCCCTGCCGCCGGTCCCCTGCTCATCCTGTTGAGAGCCTCTGAAGCGAGAAGGGCTCCGCGAAGTGGCAGAGGCGCCTCAGTGAAGCTGAGAGCAGATGGGGGTGGGAAACGAAGGGATGAAGCAGTCGATCAGGGATGCTGAATGAATTATCCACCACATCCGATGGCAGCACCGCCCGATGGCAAGCGCCTGGCCTCGGCCTCCTGGGATAAGACCGTGCAGGTGTGGGATGCGGCCACCGGTGAGCGCCTCCTGACCTATCGCGGCCATAGCGGTACCATCGAGGCGGTAGCCTGGTCGCCCGATGGGAACCACATTGCTTCTGGGAGCGAAGATCGCACGGTGCAGGTGTGGGATGGGCGCACCGGTCGCACTATGATGATCTTTCGCGGCCATAGCAAAGGGGTGCAAGCCGTGGCCTGGTCACCGGATGGCAGGTATCTCGCTTCCGGCTCCTGGGATACCACCGTGCAGGTGTGGAAGGTCACCACAGGCCAGTGAATGCTGACCTATCGCGGCCATGCCGATATCGTGGGCGCTGTGGCCTGGTCGCCCGATGGCAAGCGTATTGCCTCAGCGGCTGATGATGTGCGCATCTGGCAGGCTTTTTAAAGTTGTCAAACCCGCCTGTGCTGGCTACGTGGCCTCTGCCTGTGATGATGGTTTGCTGAGAGCACGGCTGCTGTGATAGATGTAATAGAGAATCATTGTGCTCTGCGAAGGCGCGGGCGCCGCCACCGGCACTTTGGGGGTTGACACCTAGCATACTTGGTATACAATGCGAACGCATAGGATAACTAGGGAAGGACCTGGCAAGCACCTCTGCAAAGGAACGCCTCTTCGATGAGTGAAGAAGTAGCTTTTTCATCCACCCAACTCCTCAAGGGACATCACGATCTGCTGCTTCTCGCTACTTTACGAGAGGAGCCAGCTCATGGGTATGCCATTATTGAGCGCCTGCGCTTGCACAGCAGGGGCACTTTCGACCTGCCGGAAGTGACGATTTATCCGGCGCTGCACCGCCTGACCAGACGGGGCCAGGCTGAACTCCAACACGGTCGGACAACATGTCCTCCCTCAACGAGGACAACTCCTGGTTTTCCGGCCTTTCCTACGGTGTCACCGTATGCCAACAGGACTGAAGTAGTATAGGAGCCACTCATGACACAGACTCTCAGTGCGCAACTCGAGGTCGCACCGGAGCACCTCCGGCGCCGCGTCGACCCCACCCGACTACCTTTGACCACCGCCGACGTGCCCCCGCTTGAGGGCACGTTCGGACAGTCCCGCGCGCTTGACGCGATCACGTTCGGCCTGGAGATCAACTCACCCGGCTACAACCTCTTCGTTGCCGGCCGGGCCGGGTCGGGCCGCGAGCACACCGTTCAGGACTTCCTGCGCCAGTTCGCGCCCACCCGGCCCGCGCCGTCCGATTGGGTCTACGTCTACAACTTTGCCCAGGCAGACCGGCCGAATGCGATCCGCCTGCCGCAGGGCCGGGGTCGAACCTTCGCCGCAGACCTGGATGGCTTTCTCCAAGCAGCCCAGAGAGACATCCCGCGCGCTTTCGAGAGCGAGGACTACGCACGCCACCGCCGTGAGGCCCTCTCCGCGCTGCAAGAGCAGCGTGATGCGCTCTTCACCCAGCTCCGGGCCTTCGCGCACGACCAGGGCTTTGCCATCGAAACGACAGCAGCAGGCATGGTGATCGTGCCCATGAGCGAGGGGCGGCCGCTCTCCGACGAAGAGTTCCGGAATCTGCCCGCCGAGCGCCAGAAGGAGCTGGAGCAGCGTAACACTGATGTCCAGGAGCGCATCGCTGACACGCTGCGCCAGGTCCGCCAGTTGCAGAAAGAAGGGGCCGAGCGCGTGCGCCAGCTCGACCGCGATGTGGCCCTCTTCACCGTCGGCCCACACCTCGACGAGCTGCGCGAGGCCTACACCGATCAGCCGGAGGTGCTGTCCTACCTCGACCAGGTCAAGGATGACCTGCCAGAGCACCTCGACGACTTTCGTGGTACAGGCAGCGACGAACAGCGACAGACACTCCCTGGTCCCCTGCCGGGAGGGCAACGCGATGAGCACCTGGAGCGGTACCGCGTCAATGTCTTCGTTGACAACGCTGCTTTTGAGGGCGCCCCCATCATTGTCGAGCGCAACCCAACCTACTACAATCTGATCGGCCGGATCGACTTCCGCGCTACCTTCGGCGCCATGGTCACCGGTTTCCGCCAGGTCAGGGCGGGCGCGCTCCAACGTGCCAACGGCGGGTTCCTCGTCCTACACATCCTCGACGTCCTAGCTGCCCCTTCTGCATGGGAGGCCCTCAAGCGCTCGTTCACCAGCGGCGAGGTGACAATCGAGAACCTGGGGGAACAGTACAGCACCCTGACGACCGAACGACTGCGGCCTGAGCCGATCCCTCTCGACGTCAAGGTGATCCTGCTCGGCCCCCCAGAGGTCTACTCCCAGCTCTACCAGCTCGACCCCGATTTCCAGGAACTGTTCAAGGTCAAAGTCGACTTCGCTCCCGACATGGACTGGACCGACGAACACCAGGGCCACTACGCGGCTTTCATTAGCCAACGGGTACGCGAGGAGGGTTTGCGCCACTTCGACTGCAAGGCGATGGCCCGCGTCATCGAGGAAGGCGCACGATTGCGCGAGGACCAGCGCAAGCTCTCCAGCCGCCTGCGCGATATCGCTGATGTGGTCAGCGAGGCCAATTACTGGGCCGGCAAAGCCGGGCACGACCTCGTGCAGGCCGCCGACGTGGAGCAGGCTATCGCCCGGCGGAAGTACCGCTCCAACCTCATCGAGGAGCGTATCCAGGAGATGATCGACAATGGCACGATCATGATCGGCACCACCGGTACCAGGGAAGCGCAGGTCAACGGCGTGGCGGTCATCGAGCTCGGGGGCTACGCTTTTGGCAACCCGTCGCGCATCACCCACCGTGTCTCT
>WNEZ01006505.1_pt1 | contig 10246 bp, 10 predicted proteins | sample 5400521 | NCBI WGS metagenome assembly WNEZ01 (sample SAMN13153339, study PRJNA577476) | soil metagenome | isolation source: 120 cm saprolite under Douglas fir tree site 2 hole 1 replicate 1 | place: USA:California | collected 2015-04-18
GAGATCAACCTGCGCGGCGTCAAGCTCGCGCGAGATGTGCGCGAGAGCATGGGGCGCGACGTGCTCGTGCTCGGCTCCATCGGGCCCCTCGGCAAGTACCTGGCCCCGCTCGGCACGGTGACGGCCGACGAGGCCCGCGCGGCGGATCCAGCTCCACGGTCACGATGAAGTCCTGCTGCTCGAGCTTGCGACCGAGGAGCGTGGGCGCGAGGGTGGTGCGCAGCCCGGGCGCCTCCAGCGTCTCGACGACGAGCCGGGCGCCGGCCGGACGCGCCTCGGCCGTCGACACCCGGGCCCGGGCGTCGAGCACGCGCCGCATCGCCGCGATGTGCTGCGGCGTGGTTCCGCAGCAGCCACCGACGATGCGCGCGCCGACGTCGATCATTCGGCCGGCATAGTCGGCCATGTAGCCGGGCGAGGAGAGGTACATGAGCCGCTCGCCGATGCGGTGGGGCAGGCCGGCGTTGGGCTGGATCGCGAGCGGCACCTCGCCGGCTTCCGGCGCCATCGCCTCCAGCACCTCGTAGAGCGTGCTCGATCCAACCGAGCAGTTGGCGCCGAGGGCCCGCACTCCGAGCTCGCGCAGCGTTCGCGCCACCTCGGCCGGCAACCGTCCCGCGAACGTCACGCCCTCGTCGGTGAACGCCATCTGGGCCACGATCGGCAGATCGGTCAAGACGCGAATCGCCTCGATGGCCAGCGCGATCTCGGTGAGATCGGAGAACGTCTCCACCACGAACGCGTCGATGCCGCCCTCCAGCAGCGCCTCGGCCTGCTCCCGGAACGCCGCGCGGGCCTCGTCGGCCGTCACGGTGCCGAGCGGGGCCAGGTACTTGCCGAGGGGCCCGATGGAGCCGAGCACGAGCACGTCGCGCCCCATGCTCTCGCGCACATCTCGCGCGAGCTTGACGCCGCGCAGGTTGATCTCGCGCACGTCGTCGGCCAGGCCGTGGACGGCGAGCTTGAAGCGGTTGGCCCCGAAGGTGTTGGTCTCGATGCAGTCGGCGCCGGCCGCGATGTACTCGCTGTGGACCGACTGGACGACCTTGGGATGGTTGACGTTCAGGACGTCGAAGCAGGCATCGAGGCTGACGCCGCGCGCGTAGAGCAGCGTGCCCATGGCGCCGTCGCAGAGCAGCAGGCCGTCGGCGAGCCGGCGATCAAACGCGTGCGGCATCGTGCTCGCGCAGCGCGGCCATCACTCGTGCCACCACCTCGTCCGGGCCGATTCCGGTGGTGTCCACCGTCACGTGGGCCTGGCGATAAAACAGCTCGCGGCGGCGATACAGCTCCTCGATCTCGACGGGAGAGCGGCCGGCCAGCATCGGGCGGTCGCCGCTGCGGGTGGCCCGGGCGTGAAGCTCGGGCAGGTCGCCGCGCAGCCACACCACCGTGCCCAGCGCGCGCAACGCGTCCATGCGGCCCTCGCGGCAGGGAAAGCCGCCGCCGGTCGCAATGACGTCGCCCGACTTGAGCTGGAGCAATTCGAGCGCCTCGCCCTCGAGCTGCCGGAAGCGCTCCTCACCCTCGCGGCGAAAGATCTCGGGGATCGAGCGGCCCTCGCCGGCGACGATCATGTCGTCGGTCTCGACGAGGCAGCGACCGAGACGACGGGCGAGCAGCCGCCCGCACACCGTCTTGCCGGCGCCCATGAACCCGACGAGCACGATGTTGCCGTGGCGCATCGCTTCTAACATTAGCATCTTTGCGATGGAGGGGGCCTAGCGGGCCCCCTCCAAGCCTCCCCATCGCGCGAGGTGCCACGACACGGGTCGTCCGCGTGGCGGTTTCTCCATTCGCGTTGTGCTTACGGCCGCCGGGGGATTACGCGCGTTCGGGCTCGGCCAGATACAGGCGGCGGACGATTTCCCAGAAGCCGGCCAGGAGCGGGACCGCGACGAGGGCGCCGATGAGCCCGCCCATGTGAAGGCCGGCGAAGAGCGCCAGCAGCACCGCGAGCGGATGGAGACCGGTCGCGCGCCCGACGAAGTGGGGCGCCAGGAACTTGCCCTCCAGAAGATTCGTCCCCCAGAAGAGGCCGGCGGTAGCCAGGGCCAGCGTGGGCGACTCGTTCAGCGCCGACATGATCCCGAGTCCGGCGGCGATGAAGGAGCCGACGAAGGGCACCACGTTGAACACGGACGCCAGCGCCCCGATCAGCAGGGCGTATTTCACCCCGAGCAGCGCCATACCGATGGCCAGGACGGCGCCGACCGCGAGGCTCGAGAGAATCTGCCCCCGCACGTAGCCACCGATGCGCTCGAGGACGGGGTCGCCCAGCGCAGCCACTCGCGATCGGTGGGCGCGCGGCACCAGCCGCAGGAGCGTCTCGCCGATGGTGCGCGCATCCACGACGAGGTAGGCCGCGATGACGATGATGGCGAGCAGCCCGACCACGAACCCGACGAAGCCGGCCGTCACGGCCAATGTGTTGGCGACGACGGTGCCGGCCAGCCCCTGCACCTCCTCCGGCTTCGGCGCTCGCAATGAGCCACCCCACTGCCCGAGGAGCACGTCGAGGCTGCCGAGCCAGCCACGGACGTTGTCCACGAGCTTCGGGAGTTGCTCCGTGAACTGGCGCCACTGCTCGGCCAGCGCCGGCCACAAGAGTCGGCCCATGAGGCTCAGCACGCCCGCGAACCCGAGATACACGGCGAGCACGGTGACACTGCGAGGCACGTGGTAGCGCTCGGCCCAGCGGGCGGCCGGCAGGATGGCGGCGGCCACGATCAGCGCCGTGAAGAACAGCAGCCAGACCTGCCACGTGCTGAGGACGAGGTAGACGGCGGCGCCGACACCGATGAGCTGGAAGACGAGCGGCCACGCCAGTCGGGTCACGTCGTGAGCGCGATGACGCCCTTTTCGACCAGCGCATCGATCTCGCTCCGGGCGATCCCCAACTCGTCGAGGATCTCGGCCGTGTGCTCGCCGAGCCTCGGCGCCGGCCGGCGCACGCGTGCATCGATGGTCGAGCCTCGGACCGGAAAGCCCAGCATCCGGACGCGGCCCCAGCCGGGCTGCTCGACCTCGGCGATGAGGCCGAGGTGCCGGACCTGCGGATCGGCGAAGACCTCGTCGAGCTCGTAGATCGGGCCACAGGCGATCGTCGCCTTCTCCAGGCGCGCCACCCACTCGGCCGTCGTCGCGCTGGCCAGCGTGGCCTCGACACGCGCACGGAATTCTTCGCGATTGACGCGGCGGACGTCATTGGTGGCGAAGCGTGGATCGCCGGCCAGCTCAGGATCGCCGAGGGCGTGGCAGAAGCGGTCCCACTGCTCGGGATTCATGATCACGACGTTGAGCAGTCCGTCCTTCGTCTGGAACGCTTCGGCTGGAGACAGATTGGGGTTGCGATTGCCCTCACGCCGCGGCCGGGTGCCGCCGGTCCCGAAGAAGTGAGCGACCGGATCGGCCAGGAGCCCGAGCGTCGAGGCCAGGAGATTCACGTCGAGGTGCTGGCCTTGTCCCGTCCGGTAGCGATGGACGAGCGCTGCGTTGACGGCGCCGAACGCGTGGAGGGCCGCGGCGAGATCAGACACGGAGCCACCGACCTTGGTGGGCGGATGACCCGGCATGCCGGTGAGCGCCATGAGGCCGCTCATCCCCTGGGCGATCGTGTTGTAACCCGCCCGCCCCGCGTACGGCCCGTCCTGTCCGAAGCCGGTGATCGACGCATACACGACGGCGGGATTCGACGCGCTCACCGCCGCGTAGCCGACACCCAGACGGTCGGCCACACCGGGCAGGAAGTTTTCGATCACGACGTCGGCCCTTCGGGCCAGCTCGAGCGCCAGCCGGGCGCCGTCCGGATGCTGGAGATCGAGCGCGAGCGAGCGCTTGTTGCGGTTGATCGCCGCGAAGACGGGGCTCATGCCGTCCTTGCCGCGCCAGTGGCGGAGGTCGTCGCCCCACGGCCGGGGCGCTCGACCTTGACGACGTCGGCGCCAAGATCGCCCAGCAGCACCGCGCAGTAGGGCCCGGCCACCACGCGGGAGAGATCGAGGACGCGCAGCCCGGCGAGGTTCACCCGCGCTCGAGGAAGCCTTCGGTCATCGCGTTGACTTCCGGAATGCCGATCCGCGCGATCGCGTTGATGCGCGCCTTGACCTCGGCCAGCGGGCGGAAGGGCTTGGCGGCCAACCGCTCGGCGAAGGCCCGGACCTCCTTGCCCAGTGCGTCGTCGGGTACGACGCGGTGGACAAGACCAAGCGCCCGCGCCTCTTCCGCGGAGTAGCGCCGGCACTCCATGATGATTTCCTTGGCGCGCGCCGGGCCGACGAGCCGCACGAATCGCGTGGTGGACGCGACACCGAGCGGGACGCCGAGATCGACCTCGGGAATCCAGAACTCGGCCCGCGCGGCCGCCCACCGGAAGTCGCAGGCCAGGGTCAGCCCCCAGCCGCCGCCGACGGCGTGGCCGTTGATCATCGCGATGGTCGCCTGCTCGAGGTTCTCCAGCAGCGTGTTGGCCCGCTCGAACAACCGCCGGAACTGCGTCTTCTTGGCGAGGAACGCCTGCCGCCGGTCGTCTTCCGACATCTCGCGGCGGATCGGCGCGTCGGCGCCGGCCGAGAACACCGGCGGCGCGCCGGTGACGATCACCACGCGCGTTCCGGCATCGTCGCGCAGCTCGGCGACGGCGGTGGCGAGGTCGCGCAGCATGGCGTCGCTCAGCGAGTTGCGGCGGTCCGGACGAGCGAGCGTGACGGTGGCGATCGCGCCATCGCGGACGAGCGTGACGTTGTCAGCCATGAGTGGGCGGACCGTAACACACGGCCCGCGAGGGCGCAACGCGCCCGGCCGCGTTACCGCCGGACGGTGCGGCGGGCCGGGACGCGGCGGTACGCGCAGTCGGGCATCCAGCACCGCGCGCACTGGCTGAAGTAGTGATCGACGCGAGCGGCGGGCCCGGCGCCGACCAGGAGCGAGATGGACTTGGCCGGGAGCATGAAGCACGCGTCGTTGAGTGTCACGCCGACCGCGGCGGCCGGGCAGAGGCGGAAGAGCCTCGACTGCTCGGCCACGTCCCAGGTCCCATAGCCCGGGCTGATCCGGTTCGTGACCTTCACGCCTCGACGAACGCCCTCCTGGCAGAGCGCGTCGTTGACGTACTCGGCGAGGCTCTCCACCGCCCCCGAGCCGACGCTGTCGAGCATCACGGCCAGCGGCAGCTCGCGCGCGTCCCACAGCTCGGCCACGCGTCGCTCCAAGGCATCGCCGATGGTGCAGACCCCGGCGGCTAAACGCTGCACGTCTCCCCACAGCCGGTCGATGGCGGGGATCGTCAGCGTGACGCCGCCCGCGGTCAGCGCGTCGCACGAGCGATCGGTGACATCCAGCCAGCGTACGGCGGCGCGCGGCGCGATGAGCGTACGTCCGAGAGCCAGGGCTTCGTCGAAGAGCGCGAGCACGTCGGGGGTGGGAACGTCGATCCCGCGCTTGTAACCCTGGAAGCGCAAGACCTCGTCGGGATCGATCGCGAGCGGAACGTCGCCGAGGACGATGTCGGCGACTATCGCCGCCTCTCCCCCCTGCGGCTGCGCACGATGCCGGACCATTTCACCGCTCGCCTCGGGCGGGTCGGCGACTATCGCCGCCTCTCCCCCCTGCGGCTGCGCACGACGTCGGCGATGAGACGGATGTGCTCGGGGTCGGAGCCGCAGCAGGCGCCCACGATGTTGCAGCCGGCGTCGAGCAGCGCCGGGTAATCGCGGGCCATCGCCTCCGGTCCCAGCTCGTAAGTCACCGCGTCGCCCGTCGTGACGGGCAGACCGGCATTCGGATACGCGATCAGCGGGGCGTCGGTGACCTGGCGCATGTCGCGAATGATGACGATGGCGCGATCGGGCCCCCGCCCGCAGTTCATGCCGACGACGTCGGCGCCCGCGCTCAGGAGATTCTTGGCGACGGCGCCCGCGCTCTCGCCCCACATGGTGCGGTCGCGGTCGTGCATCTCCTCGTACTGAAAGAACATCGTCGCCATCACGGGCAGGTCAGCCACCTTCTTGCACGCGCGGATGGCGGCCGTCGCCTCCTGGGGAAACATCATCGTCTCGACGGCGAAGAGATCCACGCCCCCCTCGGCCAGCGCCACCGCCTGCTCGCGAAACGTCGCCTCGTACTCCTCGTCGGTGACGCCCTCGTCGAGCGCGTAGTCCTGCGGCAATCGGCTGGTCGGCCCGATGGAACCCGCCACGTAGCGACCGGCCGGGGCGGCCGCGCGGGCCAGCCGGGCGCCCTGCTCGTTCAGCTCGCGCGTGCGATCGCCGAGCTGGTATTCGTTCAGCTTGAGCCGGGTGCCGCCGAACGTGTTGGTCTCGACGATGTCGCTGCCGGCGTCGAAGTAGCCCTGATGGATCCCGCGCACGACGTCGGCGTGCGTGTCGTTCCAGAGCTCGGGGCAGGCGCCGTTGAGGAGACCGGCGGCGAAGAGCATGGTGCCGTAGCCGCCGTCGAAGACGAGGGTCTCGCCGCGCCGGATGCGCTCGATGACCTCCCAGCCGCGCGCCTTCACCGGGCGACCTCGACGCCGAGCAATTGCTTGGCCTTCACCACCGCCTGGGTGGAGTCGCGGGCGTAGCCGTCGGCGCCGATCTCGTCGGCGAACGCCTGGCTCACGGGGGCGCCTCCCACCATCACCTTCACGCGCTCGCGCAGGCCGGCCTTGATGAGGGCGTCGATGGTGCGCTTCATGGCCGGCATGGTCGTCGTCATGAGCGCCGAGATGCCGACGATGTTGGCGCCGTGCTCCTGGACGGCGGCCACGAACTTCTCGGGCGCCACGTCGCGTCCGAGGTTCACGACCTTGAAGCCGGCGCCTTCCTTCATCATGGCGACGAGGTTCTTGCCGATGTCGTGAAGGTCGCCCTGGGCGGTGCCGATCACGACGATGCCGAGATTGTCGTCGGGCCGCGCCGCCGCCGTGATGAGCGGCTTGAGCAGATCGAGGCCCGCGTACATCGCGCGCGCGGACAGGAGCACCTGCGGCACGTAGTACTCGTTGCGACGGAACTTCTCGCCGACGACGTCCATGCCGGGAATGAGTCCCTTGAAGACGAGATCCTTGGGCTCCATCGCGAGGTCGAGGCCTTCCCGCGTCTTCCTGGCCACCGTGTCCTTGTCGCCGAGGATCAGCGCCCTCGCCATCGTCGGATAGTCGAAATCGCGCGCGCTCATGTCGCTCTCGGTTCTAACACAGGGGTCCGGAGGCGGCAAACCTTAGCGGTTTTTATGACCGCTCACGTACTCGCCGAGGGCGGGCGCGGCGTCGGGCTCGAGGGCGGTGAACGAGACGCCGGCGAGATCGCCGCGTCGCCACACGATCTTGCCCTGGGCGGTGAGGGGTTTGGGCAGCTTCTCACCGTCGCAGCGGATCTCGAGCACCAGGCCGGGCGGCCAATCCTCGGGCAGACCGCTCACGGACACGCCGCCCTCGCTCACGTCGCGCGTGCGCACGACGCACGTCCGGCCGCCGTCGGCGGCCACCATCGTTGCCGCCATCTCCAGGATCGCCCTCGGATACTTGCGGATGTCGGAGGGGAGCACGGCGAAGAGCTTCACCGGGCGCGCCTTGCCCCGGACCGCCACCGCGCCCAACTCGCGGGTGAAGAATCGGCCCTTCACCGCCTCGGCGGTGGTTTCGCTGATGATGATGTTGACGCCGTAGTCCTTGGTGAGGCCCTCCAGGCGGGAGGCCAGATTGACGGTGTCGCCGATGGCCGTGTACTCGAGGCGCTGGCGCGAGCCCATCGTTCCCACGACGGCGTCGCCGGTGTTGATGCCGACGCCGTTGCGGATCTGCACGCCGAGCTTCGCCTCCCACCGCGTGGACACGGCCAGCGTCCGTTCCTGGAACTCGAGCCCGGTCTGGATCGCCTTGGCCGCGTGGTCGGCGTCCTCGAAGGGCGCATTGTAGAGGGCCATGATGCAGTCGCCGATGTACTTGTCGACGGTGCCGCCGTGGTTGAAGACGACGTCGGTCATCTCGGTGAGATACTCGCGCAGCATCTCGGCCACCTGCTCCGGCTCGACCTTCTCCGAGATCGACGTGAAGCCGCGGATGTCCGAAAAGAGCACCGTGATCATGCGCCGGCTCGACCCCAGCGAGACGTCGGCGCGATGGCGCACGATCTCGTTCAGCACCGCCGGGGAGAAGAACTGCGACAGGCGCCGCCGCTCGCGCTGCTCGCGCACGTAGTTGTCGACGACGGAGGCCCCGTAGCCGAGGACGAGCGCAAACGTGATGCCGATCGCCTGGAACCACACGTGGACGACGCTGAACGCGGCCACCGTCCCGGCCGCGAGGCCGACCCACACGAGCGCGACGGCGACGAACGCGCGCACGACGCGCAGCCGGGCCGCCAGCCCGGCGGCGGCCAGCGCCGCGATGGCCATGCCGGCGAGACTGGCCGCGCGGGGAACGAGGCGGATGCGATCGCCACGGACGAGGGTGTCGACCACGTTGGCGTGGATCTCGACGCCCGGCATGTTGCCGGCGCGCGCGAAGGGTGTCGGGAACACGTCGTGCAGCACCACACTGGTCGGGCCCACGAGCACGATGGCGTCGCGGAACGTCTCCGGCGGCACCTCGCCACCCACGACACGATGATAGGGCACCCACGGAAACGTTCGCGGGCCCCCGCGGAAGTTGATGATGATCTCGCCGCCACCTGGCCACGCCGCCGCCGGCAAGCCCCGGGCCGCCGCCAGCCGGTGAATCTGGGCGTCGAAGCCGAGCTCCTCGGTGTCGCCGAGCAGGACGCGCATGGGCGCGCGTCGCACGTGGGCGTCACCGTCGGGAGAAAGGTTGACCGGCGCCACCGCCGCCGCGCCGCGCCGGATCACCGGAAGGGGCATGTCGCTGCCCGCCTTGTCGTTCTTGATGTTGCCGATGTATTCGACCGCTTCGGTCCGGGCCGCACCGAGCACGACGTTGCCGGCCCGGGCCACCGCGGCCCCCAGGGCGGCGTCGTCGCCGGGGCCGCGCGCCGACGGCTCGGGGAACAGGACGTCGAGGCCGATGACGAGGGGGCGGCCCGCGCTGATGATGTCGAGCAACCGGCCGTGCAGGGCCCGCGGGAACGGCCACGGCAGGTTCAACTCGTCGAACGAGTCCTCGTCGATGGTCACGATGACGATGGGCGCCGTCGGAGCCCGCCTGCCGCGCAGCTCGAAGAGCCGGTTCAGGGTGCCCAGCTCGATCGTGTCGAGAGCGCCCAGGAGGGTCAGGGCGATCATGACCAGGGCGGCGACCCCGCCCGAGACGAGCGTGCGCAGGCTCGGCATATGAAAGATCCTGCACTATTGTGTGCTAGTCTGACCCGGATATGCAGCTACGTGTGCTCGGCGCCTTCGGGAGCGAAGGCCTGGGCCAGCGTCCTTCTGCATTCCTCGTCAACGATCGAGTCCTGGTCGACGCCGGCAGCGTCAGCGGCGCTCTCACCGTGCCCGAGCAGCTCGAAGTCGAGCACGTGCTCATCAGCCACTCGCATCTCGATCACGTGGCCGGGCTCGCCTTCCTCACGGAGACGCTGGCGTGCTGCGGAGCCCAGCGTCCGGTGACCGTGACGAGCACGGCACCCGTCGTGGAGGCTCTGAAGACGTCCGTCTTCAACAACGTGGTCTGGCCGGACTTCGCTCAGATTCCCGACACCACCAGCCCCGTCGTGAAGTACCGCGCGCTGGTGGAAGAGGCCGAGCAGCGCGTGGGCGAGCTGTGGGTGACGCCGGTCGCGGTGACCCACACGGTCCCGACGGTCGGCTTCGTCGTCCACGACGGCGCGCGCGGCTTCGTGTACTCGGGTGACACCGGTCCCACCCACGCGTTGTGGGCCGCCGCCCGTGGCCTCACCGGTATCCGCGCCGTCATCCTCGAGTGCGCGTTCCCCAACCGGCTGGCCGGCATCGCCAAGGCCGCCCACCACATGACGCCCGCGCTCATCCAGCACGAGCTCGACAAGCTGCCGCCCGACATCCCCATCTGGATCTATCACGTCAAGCCGCAGTTTTTCGAGGAGACCGCGGACGAGCTGTTGCGGCTCGGGACCGGGCGCGTGATGCTCCTCGATCAGGACAAGACTTACTCTCTGTAGGTCGTGGATCAAGGCCCGGGCAGCCCCGGGCGCCGCAGCCCCGTTCCTCCCACGCTCTCAGCGCCGGTCGCCCGCATTCACCCGCCGGCAGAATCGTCGGCTGGCAGGAGCACCACTGTGTCACTCGAGACTTCGACGCGGACGCGGTCGCCGAC